>Ga0209048_10001981_pt1 | contig 20637 bp, 15 predicted proteins | sample FrelakmetCRP12CR_FD_187146 | JGI IMG/M metagenome (GOLD analysis project Ga0209048, IMG submission 187146) | Freshwater lake sediment microbial communities from the University of Notre Dame, USA, for methane emissions studies - CRP12 CR (SPAdes)... | ecosystem: Environmental > Aquatic >... | reverse complement strand
CTGGGAGCAGCGAGGGCCAGAGTTGAAGAAGGAATCTGTTCGGCAGGGGGGGATACGAAGCGCCCAGGAGAAAAGATAAGGAAAAACAGGAAACCGACAAGGAAAACAATAAAAGCCACTTCCATCAGCACCAGAAAGGGTAGCAGATAACCTTTTGCAAGTTTTCTGGACATATTCGCTGCCTGGCGGGCGAAGCGTCTACCGGCGCTCTACTTCTTCTGGAGCAAAGACCACCTCTTCTTTGCCCATCAGCTTTTCTTCGACTTTGGAAGTGATCAAATCCAGGTGAGCTGGGATCGATACATAATCCAGGTCATCGGCAGGCACGGTCAAAACCGGGCAAAGGTGGAAGTTCGTGATCCAATCTTCATAGAGCAGGTTGAGCTGCTCGAGGTATTCCGGGGCAATTTGACGCTCGTAATCACGCCCCCGGTGTCGAATCCGGTCTAATAAAGTGGAAACAGAGGCGCGCAGATAGATCACCAAGTCAGGTGGAGGCAGGAATTCGACCAGAACTTCGTACAGTTCCCGGTAGGAATTGTAATCTCGCCGGGCAATCAGCCCCTGCCGGTAGAGGTTGTTGGCAAATATCTCCGCATCTTCATATACGCTGCGATCCTGGATCGCTGAGGTAGGGTGGTCTAATAACTGGCGGTGAATACGCAGGCGGCGGGTCAAGAAGAAAATCTGAGAATGGAACGCCCAAAGGCGCATATCTTTGTAGAAATCCGACAGGTAAGGGTTTTCAGACACAGGCTCATAGAAGGGCTGCCAGTTCAAGCGCTGTGATAGCAATGCAACCAGGGTGGATTTACCTACCCCGATATTTCCAGCAACAGCTAAGAATCTCTTCATGGGTAGCCTTCCAAATACGCAACAGATTTTCCAGCCTCATCATCCATGACCAATTCTAGATGGCAGCCGGGACGGAAACTTTCCACATCAATGACACGCAAGCAATTCTCGAGGCCGCTTTGACCAGCCAGGAAATCTTGCAGGCGATTGGGGGTATTATAGAAGAAATTTTGGTTAAAGACTACTTCCGCATCGTCTAAATAGATCGCTAGCGGGTAAATGTTCGCTTCGAGCAAGTCCTGGAAGAAATGAGTGCCAAAAGAGGCTTCCGGGGCAGCGCCGATACCGCCGCCGGTTAGCTCAACCAGGGCGCGAGTATTGTAAACGTCGGAGTAACCGATTTTCACGCCCAGATCGGGGTTCGAGGTGCCCCAGCGACCTGGCCCAACGCAGATGAATGTTTCTTTTTCCAAAGTAGAATTTAATTGCGAAATGTTACGCACCAATGCCGCGCGTTCGGCTGATGTTGGCAGGGCATAATAGCCCTCGGGGGTGACAAAAACGACATAACGAATTTCACTAACTCGTCCTTCAGGCGCCAAGCGCGGCGTAGAAAAGATAATATCTTCTACTTTTAAGCTATTGGGCAGGCGTGCCTGGCTCTCGGCGAGGTGGCTCTGCGGCCGGCACTGTAATAGGGAAATTTCAACATTTGGCCGGGTGCTGGAAGGATCGGTAATTTTGATCGTGAACTCTGTATCTACGGGCGAGTGGTAATTTCTCTCGAGAATTTGGAGCATCTTGGAGAGGCGCTTTGCTAACGAGGTCCGGCGGAATAACTCATCGAAAGTCAAAACCTGATTCCGGTTATCTGTATCATGGAGCATGATTCGCACCGGCACCAGATAATCACCCTGATCGATCTGTACCAGATACCTCAGCACTGAATATTGGGGCTGTAAGACTTCGCTGACCGGCATGGTCTTGAACTCATTGGTTTCTAGATCGATTAAATCCACATATTGCTGCGAGTAACGTCGGATGTCTTTGACGGAGGCTTCGGGGTGCAGCAAAGGGTGGCTTAAAGCCACCAAACGAGGGTAGTCATTTCCCACGCGGTCAACAGCCCTCGTCCCCAGGCCCCATACCAGCCGGACGAAACCATCGTCGCGGCGGATTTGAGGCGACCAGCGGTACAGATTGCGGCTAAAGGCCACGCCCGCGGCATGAGGCATGAAATAGCGCCCAAACCTTTCCCCTTGTACCACCTGGATCATCACAGCCATGCGTTCATCATAGTCTTGCAAACCCTTTGCCCGGCGGTAAAGCAGTGCATCGGGGTTGAAGATGCTGGCATAAATCCGGACAATGGCCTCGGTGAGGTTGCGCAGATTTTTTTCGGGTGTCCCCTGGTTGGGGCAAAAATAGCTGTCGTATTTCCCAGCAAAAGAAGTGCCGAAGTTGTCCTCCAGCAAGCTGGAAGAGCGGACAATTAAAGGTTGAGTTCCTACCTGATTTAGCAGGTCGCGCAGCCGATTTAATATATCTGCCGGGAATTCACCGGTCAGGAATTCGTGTTGCAATCTAGGGTATTCACCGCGGATATTCTCTTCGAGTTTGTACTTTTGATCCAGCCAGTTCATCAGGCCGTTTAATGCCATATAAGTATAGGTCAGGTCAGCGCCCAGGAAATAGGATGTGGGAAGGCGCAGGCTGGAACGGATCTCATTGTCGCCTTGCTCATATAAAATCCGTGCTGCCAACAACATGCCGGCGGCTTTCCCGCCGATCTTGCCCTGGCCAATTTTATGTGTGCGGATCTGGTTCAAATCTGCAATCGTGAACCAATCCTTGGCGATCTTTAAGTAAGCAAGCTGGTCGCTGATCAATGTGCGGATCAAGACCACCTTAATCTCTTGCAAGCGAGCAGCATACGGAGAACGCTTTTCGGGCGGGAGTTTTTCGATCATCGTGGCTTGCTCGAAGAGCATGTTTTGGGGGGCCAGCTCAGGATTGAATGAAAGCTGCAATTCATCTGAGATTGCTCCTCGTTCGGCCAGGGAGGTGCGGACGATTTGTTCAAAAAGCTCGAAAGGCAGGTTATAAGCGAAATAAAAATCGGTCAGATGCTCTCGTACGCGGGTCAGGCGGAGATCCCAAACATCGGCCGGCTCTTCTGAAAATGGATCTTGCAAGCCTTCCAGCGCCTGGGAGAGAATCGCTTTTTCGCGCACTTCCACTTCGAAAGCTTGCGGGGTGATGATGCCACGGATAAACAACTCGCGGCGCATTCGCGCCCGAATTTGGGTGCTCAAGATGGGATATTGGGCCAGAGTAAGGTAAATATGCAGGGTACGGTCGGAAGAGGCAGGAGGTAATGTCATGGTAGGATAGAGGCTTGAGCCATGCCAGAAATGGGCTTCGAGTTAAGCTTAGATCTAAGCTTAATCTAAGTTTAAATACAAGGGGATTTCGAGCCAGATTTGCGCCCAAAATCCCCTTTTAAATCTGCTTAGCTTCCCAGGTGCATCGGCATGATGACATGCAGGAACTCGTCTTGCTCATTTTCCTGACCCCCAACAGGACGGACAACTCCCGGACTTGTATCGACAGTGGTTTCCAAGGCTACATTCGGGGTTTTGACAACATCCAATACTTCGCGCAGGAAGCGCACATTGAAGGCGATGAGCAAGGCAGGGCCTTCCACACTAGCATCGACTATATTCTGGTTGTAGCCGGTCTCTTCGGATTGGCCAGAGATTTCCACAGTTCCGGGCTGTAATTCCCCACCTGGTGCAATGTTCACCCGTGCGATGTGAGAACCTTCGCGAGCAAATATCTCAGCCTGCTTGCAAGCTTTCAAAAAAGCAGCGGTAGAGAGCACCGCGCGCGTGTCGCAACGGCGCGGGATAATCTGTTCATAATCGGGAAAAGAACCTTCGATCAATTGGGAGACTAGCTCGACATCCCGCATGCGAAAGATCACCTGGCCGCGGCCAGGCGGCATGATCATTCGCATGGTCTGGTCGCCATCCGTCGCAACACGGGCAAGCTCGATCAACGCGCGGGCTGGGATGACCGCGCTGACCGGACGCGCTATAGCTGATGAAAGATTGGCTTTGCGTACGGAGAGGCGAAAACCATCTGCGGCTGCCAGGACGATTTGATTGCCATTCAACTTAACCAGGACGCCAGTGAGGATCGGCCGCGCGTCATCGTTTGAGGCGGCAAAGACTACCTGGTGGATCATTTCCTTGATGTCTGCAACGTTAATCTCAATTCCCTGCGAGCTGTCCGCGACCGGCATGGGAGGAAACTCCTGGGCATCGATGCATTTGATGTCCGTATTCGAAGGACCGGAGCGCAGGTTCAAGGTTTGAGTACGCACACTGAGGGACATTTCTACCTGGTTATCAGATAGTGTGCTGACCAAGTCGCCAAAGGTCCGCGCCGGCACGGTAGTGGATCCATCTTCATGGATTTTCGCGCCGATCCAACAGGTGATACCCAACTCAAGATTGGTGGCTGAAAGGCGTAAACGGCCTTCGTCGGTAGCTACTAAGACGTTCGCCAAAACGGGCAGCGTGCTGCGCGGCGAAACAGCCCGCGAGACGACGCTCAAACCACGAGCTAAATTGTCTTGCAGTACGGTCACTTTCATAATGGCGGTCCTCTCCTCATTATGGGTTCATTACAGTATACAACGAGAAACCACATTTTGCCAGACCGCGTTTAATCAGGGGCATTATTCCGTTTTTTTGCGGGTTATAAACTGCCTTCCATCCGTGATGCAATGGGCGATGCATTCGGCATGTCCCTGTTTTATTACTTTATACCAAAAACACTCGGTAAAATTTATGTTGACGGAAGGTGTCGCGCATGATAGAATGCAGGGCGCGTACGAATGGGTGCGTAGCTCAATGGTAGAGCAGTGGCCTTTTAAGCCATTGGTTAAGGGTTCGAGCCCCTTCGCACTCACTGGACTCGCTGAATAGCGGGTCTTTTAATTATGATGAATTCAATTTGTATTTACTGCGGCTCTTCAGATAAAATCAATCCGGAATTTTTGAATGCAGCTCGCCAAATCGGGGCGGTAGTTGCTAAACGCGGATTGCAACTCTGGTATGGGGCGGGAAGTACGGGTTTGATGGGAGCGGTTGCAGATGGCGCTTTAGAAGCCGGCGGCAAAGTGATTGGTGTCATTCCAGAAATCTTCAATACCCCACAGCTGGCTCACACGGAGCTTACCCGGCTTGAAGTGGTGAAGACTATGCACTTGCGCAAGCAACGTCTGGTAGAACAGGCGGATGCTTTTGTTGCTCTGCCGGGCGGTTATGGCACTTTCGAAGAATTATTCGAAATTCTCACCTGGTCGCAGATTGGATTGAATCAAAAACCGGTTGGTTTGCTGAATACGCTCCATTACTTTGATCCCTTGCTGGCTGCAATTGATCGTGCACGTGAGGAAGGGTTTATTTATCAAGAGCATCTCTCTTTATTTGCTTGTTCGGTAGACCCTGAAGAGTTATTAGACGCTTTGGCGAACTACCAACCACCATCAGGTTTGGAACATTGGTTGCTGAGAGATCGTTAAGTTCCTCTTTATAATGATATATGGTATAATGCTGGTCGTACGGGGAAGCTCTGCAAACCCACGAGCTTTGCTTTAGATTTAATTGAAAAAAGGTTTCCCATAATTATCGACCCCCTTTGTGGTGCTAAATATTTGGCTATTCACACTGGCCTTTCGTTGTGTTAGTCTTGCCCTCAGGTAATTTCCCGAGGTAGGTATTTATCTCTCACCTTTTTCAATTACCCCAATCTATATACTTGAGATAGGTTGATATGAAAGTCCTTGAATTGGAAAACGCCTCTCTATCTGCATTACGCCAAATGGCAAGGGATTTAGACGTCCCTAATGTCACCCGATTGAAAAAAGAAGACCTGATCTTGCGCATCCAACAGGCCGAAGCTGAACGGCAAGGCCTGGAATTGCGCGGCGGAATCCTGGAGATTATGAGTGAAGGAATTGGATTCTTGCGCTCGGGTCATTATCAACCGGGACCCTATGATGTGTACGTATCCCAATCCCAGATTCGGCGTTACAGCTTGCGAAATGGCGATTTGGTCATAGGGCACGTACGTCCACCGCGCGAGTCTGAACGGCACTATGGCCTGCTTAAAGTGGAAAGCATTAATGGGATTAATGCCGACGATGCAAAATCCCGGTCGGCCTTCGAGACGCTGACGCCGATCTTCCCAGACACTCGTTTTGATCTTGAGTTAGACCGGCATACTCTGGCCACGCGCTTGATCAATTTGGTTACTCCCATTGGACGGGGCCAACGTGGTCTGATCGTTTCGCCTCCCAAGGCGGGCAAAACCACCATCCTCAAGCAAATCGCCAACTCAATTTCCACCAAATACCCTGAAGTGCATTTGATGGTGGCGTTGATCGGTGAGCGTCCGGAGGAAGTGACTGATATGGATCGCTCCGTAGAAGCAGAAGTGATCTCTTCTACATTTGACGAACCGGTCACTTCACACGTACGCGTGGCTGAAATGGCTTTGGAACGCGCCAAGCGTCTGGTAGAAATTAACCGTGATGTGGTAATTTTGATGGATTCGATCACCCGCCTGGCCCGCGCCTATAACCTGGTTGTCACGCCTTCCGGCCGGACTCTCTCGGGTGGTATTGACCCATCTGCCTTATATCCCCCAAAGCGTTTCTTTGGCGCTGCGCGGAACATTGAGGAAGGCGGTTCGCTAACCATCATTGCCACCTGTCTGGTTGATACCGGTTCACGTATGGATGATGTTGTATATGAGGAATTCAAAGGCACTGGGAACATGGAACTCCACCTGTCTCGTCGTTTGCAAGAGCGGCGAGTCTTCCCCGCCATTGACATTGAGCGCTCCTCTACACGACGTGAAGAATTATTGCTTGGTCCGGATATCACTCCACGTGTTTGGTTAATGCGCCGGATGTATGACCAGATGGTCTCTCCACCTCCACACGGCGCTGGGCTGGATCCATCTACCGCGACGGAGGCAATTTTACAGCGTCTGGCTCGTACAGCAAACAACCAGGAATTTTTGGAGACGTTGACAGAAAATTAGGTAATTAACGTGAAGATTATCTGTCTATAAGGCAGCTCGGCTTTAGAAATGCATAAAGGATAACCTGTTGGTGGAGAAAAATTATGTCAAAGGATGCTCACGAACCTATAACTGGCGTAATAGCCGAGACGGATAATTATCTAGCCTGGAAAGCCGAAGAACCTGATGGAGAGACTACTTACCATCTGGAATTGAATAATGTCACGCTTCACTTTTTTCAGGAAGAATGGGAAGAGTTATTAAAGCTAGCCCGAGCTTTGCTTAAATAAACCCGGGCAAAAGTTCCATATTCTCTTGACTAATTTCCAATTTAATTAAAACTGCCTATTTTGTGATTTGTTCTACGTAGGGTACTACGCCCTGGCAAGGTTCGGTGAAATAAGTGGAGACCTGGGCCCAGGTTAATTCTGCTGCGTTTTGCCAGGCCTGATGTATTGCATACGAGACACACCCAGGTCCTGCATGGTAATTCGCGATGGTGAAACGCCACAGATCTTCGTAGTTGCTAACCGTCCCCGCCATTTTTTCCGTGGCAGTATAGATTGTGCGGCTGATTTGCGCACAATTGGCTACCAGCGTATTAGCGAACAGCGAGACTGTAAAATTAACATTCGTGAGGTCGATCCCTGTATCACAATCCGGGCACTCCGCTTTGGCTTGCAGGGCTAACGCTCCTCTTAAGATAGCCCGGTTATTATCGGATAGGCTTAGATAACCGGCTGAACAGGCATCCTGAGCCAACACTAGGGGGCAAAATTGCTGGAAGAAGGCCGGATTCCATAGAAAGATGGTGTCAGCCCCTTTATCCGTAATTTGACCTAGCCCAAATTCGGAAGGCACCCTGAAAACTCCCGGCCAGAACTGGCTTTCTTGAGCAAACAGGTTTTTCATCAATTGGGCGGGCACACCCGTTTCCTTAGCAACTTCGATGATGCGGCTATCGAATTGGTTTTGCCATTCTTCGACAATTGGACGAGCTACTTCTAACCCGCAGGTATCTGCATAGCCATTGGGTAGCAACCCGCCAGACTCGCAGCTCGATGCGTCCACAACCCCTTGGGAAATCAAACGCCCTGCCAGGTAATAGTAGGGTTCGTCGGAAGCGAGTAATTGGAAACTATCGGGAGTGGAGAGCCACGCAGGTGGAGTACCAATTGGGGGAAAAGCTTCCCAAATTCTGGCGCAGCTTGATAATGGCGCTCCACGCCACTGCGTGCTGATGACATCCACATACCAGCCGCTGCCACTTGGCTGCGGAGAGACTCCCGTATCAATCACGCGGATCTGTGCCGTGAAATGCTGGCTGGAATCACCGTAGCTCGAGTCGGCCCAGAATTCGACAATAGATCCCTCCACTGGTGTTACCTGCAACGGGATTTTGCAGATTTCCCCAGGACAAGAAAAAGGCTGCCCATTGAATGTGCCTTGAACATCAAGGATGTGTTCGTTGGGGAGCGGTTCTTCACCCGTCAAAACAAGTGTGGGCATTACCAGGCAGCGGTTATCCGGCGGCGTAGGTGTGCATCCTTCCAGATCTACCCAAACGACTGGGGGAGGGAGCGTGACTGTGGTCTCGCGTTCTTTCGGTTGTGAGGAAATAAAATAGAGGTAGAGACCTGTGCATTGTGTGACGGTCTTGTTGTCTTCAGTATATACCTTACATGGTGGGGTAGAAAACCATTGGTGCGCCAGATCTTGCCCGCAAGAATTGGCAACTTCTTTAACTGTTGGCATTCCCTCGTGATCGACAAGCACCTGGCACAAAATACTATTATTATCCCAACTGGCCAGCCACCATTCATATTCGGTGTAAGGGACAGTTATCGTGGTTGTGCGCGAGTTGCCGTCCTGGGCTAGAACATTATCCCCCGTGTGAATGAACGAGCCCAGAAGAATCCCAAGGATGCAGAATACGGCAAAGATCCTACCTGCCTTCTCCATCTTAACGCAAACATAACATGTTCGAGTAAGATTGTCAATCATTTTGAGCTTATATTAAGTAACTATACATCTATATTTTATAGAACTTCCTTCGCTCTCCTAACCTCCGAACAAATAGACCATGACCTTGCTTCCCCTAGCGCCACGTGATAAACTCTAATTAGAAATGTAAAAGAAAGTGCTAAATGCCGCCTATCTTATATCTCATTGACGGACACGCTTTGGCCTACCGGACCTATTATGCTTTGACGCGCGGTTCTACCTCAGCGTTTCAAACGCGCAACGGTGAGCCGACGGCTGGCGTATTTGGTTTTACTAGCGTTTTGCTTAAGATCTTGGAACAGGAACACCCGGACTACTTAGCAGTCGCCTTCGATACGGGGCGCACTTTTCGAGATGACCTGTTCCCGGAGTATAAAGGAACGCGGGAAAAAATGCCAGATGATTTACGTTCTCAAATAGAACGTGTGCGCCAAATCGTGGATGCTTTTAATATCCCGCGCCTGGAAATAGAGGGCTACGAAGCCGACGATGTCCTGGGCAGTGTGGCCCGCCGTGTAGTGGAGAAGGGTCTTGGAGTCAAGATCATTACTGGAGATCGCGACCTGCTACAACTGGTGAACGAGCGGATTATCGTGAGCTTGCCAGGTAAAAGCCTCTCAGACTCTAAGGATTATATGCCCGAGGACGTAGTCGAGTATTGGGGGGTTCGTCCCGACCAGGTGGTAGATTATAAAGCCCTAGTTGGTGATAAATCGGATAATATTCCGGGCGTGGCTGGGATTGGCGAGAAGACGGCAGTTTCATTGCTACAGGATTATCAAAGCCTGGATGGTGTTTATGCGAATCTGGAAAAGGTCTCACATAGCATTCGTAAAAAGCTGGAAGCTGGAAAGGAAGCCGCTTATCTAAGCCTCAAATTGGCCACAATTGTTACAGACCTGGACATTCCACTCGATATGGAAAAGGCGCGCCCCGACTTTTTCGATCTCCAGCGCGTTGAAGAGTTGTTTCGCGAGTTGGAATTCCGTACTTTGATGTCGCGTTTAACAACCTTGATCCAGGCTTCTGGCAACGCTAAACCCACGAAGGGCCAACAACTCAACTTGTTTACAACGACGGAAGAATCTCGAGAACCAATTGCAAAAGATATTACTCCAAAGATTTCAGAAGCCGAAGCTCGCCGGGTAGATGTGGTCGACACTTCAGAGGCGCTAGAAGAGTTGGTCAATACACTCTCTTCGGCTATGGTGATCTCGTTTGACACTGAGACGACGTCTACCAACCAGATGCGTGCCGAAATCGTAGGCATTTCGCTGGCGGTTCAGCCTGGCCAAGGTTATTATATTCCGGTTGGACATACGGAGAGGGAGAACCCTCAATTGCCGCTTTCTAGGGTGTTGGAGGCGCTGCGGGGATCTTTAACGAATCCAAATATCCCAAAAGCCGGTCATAACCTGAAATACGATTTTGTAGTCCTCGCCCGCCATGGATTGCGCGCCAGCCCTCTTCGCTTTGATACGATGATTGCAGAGTGGCTGACAAATCCAGCGTCCCATAACCTCGGTTTGAAGAACCTGGCCTGGGTGCGTCAAGGGATCAAAATGACGAACATCGAGGAATTGATAGGCAAAGGCAAGAAGCAGATATCGATGGCAGAGGTTCCTATCTCGCAGGTAGCAGCTTATGCGGGCGCAGATGCCGAAGTGGTTTTACATTTGATTCCCGAGTTAAAAACAGAGATGCAAGAGCGCCACGCGGCTGCCGTCTTTGACGATATCGAAATGCACGTGATCACTGTCTTAGCCGATATGGAAATGGAGGGCGTAGCGCTTGATATCCATTTCTTACAGCAGATGTCACTTGAGCTGAGTAAGCGCCTATCTGAAATTGAAGCGGATGTTTATCGGGAAGTTGGCGAGACTTTTAACTTGAATTCTCCTTCGCAGCTCTCAGAGGCGCTTTTCGGACGCCTGAAAATTGTCCCCCAGGACCGTTCCCAACGTACGGCGAGCGGTTTTTATTCTACTTCGGCAGATGCTCTCGAATCTTTACGTGGCAAACATCCAGTTGTAGATATGGTGTTGGAATATAGAGAACTTTCTAAGCTTAAATCCACCTATCTGGACGCTCTCCCCTTGGAAGTCAATCCGAAGACTGGACGGGTACACACTTCATATAATCAGGCTGGCTCTGTAACCGGCCGGCTTGCGTCTTCAGAACCCAATCTGCAGAACATTCCTATCCGTACAGACATCGGGCGAGAGGTTCGCAAGGCTTTTGTGGCTTCATCCGGCCATATGCTCCTGTCCGTAGATTATTCACAGATCGAGCTAAGGATCGTTGCCCATATGGCAAACGATCAGGCGATGATCGCTGCCTTCCGAGCAGGTCAGGATATCCACGCAACCACCGCGGCTACTGTTTACAATGTGACTTTGGATGCGGTGACAAAAGAACAACGCCGCCGGGCAAAGGCGGTAAATTTTGGCTTGATTTATGGCATGAGCCCCTACGGGCTGACGCGATATGCGGATTTGACCTTAGCGGAGGCCGAGGATTTCATCAGCGCTTATTTCAAACAGTTCCCTGGTGTAAAAAATTACCTGGATGGAATGCGCCGCCTCGCCGCCGAACAGGGTTATGTAGAGACTCTGTTAGGAAGGCGGCGTTATTTCCCTGGATTGAAAAACCAATCGGATCGGAACATCCGCAATCGTGAAGAGCGCGAGGCGATTAACGCACCGATTCAAGGTACTGCGGCAGATATCATGAAAATTGCGATGCTGCGTGTGCCGCCCGAGTTGTTGAAAACTGGGCTGTCGGCGCGAATGATTTTACAAGTCCACGATGAATTAGTATTGGAATGTCCTATCGGTGAGCTTTCCAATACTGCGAGCGTCGTGCAGGGAATTATGGAAAATGCTTACCCGTTAAGTGTGCCCCTGCTAACTGAGGCTCGTTTTGGTCCGAATTGGGGCGAGATGCAGTCGTTCGAAAAGTAATCAGAATAAATCGAAAAGCGTGGGAAAGCAATTTTCCTTCCCAGGAGATAAAATGACCGGACGTCAAGATGTTTTTCAACAAGCCATGAACCAGGGCCATTCGGCTGCCTGGGATCAGGGTTGGGAGAAAGCAGCCAGTTTCTACAAGCAGGCACTAGAAGAGTTTCCTGAAAATCCACAAGCTTTGACCAGCCTGGGTCTGGCTTTAATTGAGCTTCAGGATTTCGACGAAGCACTGCACTGCTATATAAAAGCGGCTAAAGCGATTCCCGAAGATCCACTGCCTGCGGAAAAGATAGCTCAATTAAATGAACGGATGGGTAATTTGGATCAGGCTTCACAAGCTTCCCTCCGCGCTGCGGAGCTTTATCTGAAGAACCGGGACGTTAATAAGGCGATTGAAAACTGGGAACGGGTAACGCGCTTAAATCCCGAAAATCTACAAGCTCATTCACGTCTGGCGATGGTTTATGAGCGAACTGGCGAAAAAAGCAAGGCAGTAACGGAATATCTGGCGGTTGCGAGTCTGATGCAAAACTCTGGAGATCTCGAAAAATCTTTACGATCAGTAAATCAGGCGCTAACCATCATGCCAAACAATGAAGAAGTTATCCAGGCGCTGAATATGCTCAAAGATTTCAAACAGCTTCCTAAGCCTACCCGGTCGCGCGGCGCAACCGCTCCCCTACGGATGTCTCAGGTGCGCTTGTTGCAATTGCCGGATACGATTTCTCAAGCCGAATTGGATCCAGCAGCTCTCGCCGGCCAAAAGGCGCTAACAGTCCTGGCAGGCTTGCTATTCGATGTAGGAGAAGATGAGCAGAATCAATCCCAGCGCAGGGATTTAAATGCGATCGTAGCCGGAAATGAACAGCAAGCCAAACCGGGTGACCGTACGAAAATGATGTTGCACCTTTCCCAGGTTGTCGACTTGCAGACTCGAGGTGAAAACACGCAGGCTGCTGAAGAATTGCAGCACGCGATCGATGCCGGATTAGAACATCCGGCAGCCTTCTTTGACCTCGGTTATTTGTACGCTCAAAGTGGACGATTGGAGAGCGCCATTCGCCAGCTTCAACATGCAGTCAGGCATGTCGATTTTGTATTAGGTGCCAGGTTATTGATGGGAGATATGTTGCGTAAGAAGGGGCAATTGAAGGAAGCCTCGCTCGAATATCTTGAAGCCCTCAGGTTGGCTGACCTTCAAACAGTTCCTCCCGAACAGGCTAACGATCTGCGCCAGCTTTATGAGCCTATTATTGAGTCCCACCGGCAGCAGTCAGACGTGGCAGTTCAGACCAGGTTATGTGACAATATCCATCAGATGTTGATGCGACCGGATTGGCTTGCCCAATTGCGCCGCACCCGGGAGCAATTGCCAAACCGGGGCGGGAAAATGCTGCCCACTCCATTAGCTGAAATCCTTACCCAGGTCAGCAGTAACCAAATGATAGAGTCACTCTCGATTATTTATGATTTAATGAATCATGACAACCTGCAGTCGGCGATGGAGGAAGCGTTTTTTGCCCTACAACACGCCCCAACTTATTTACCCCTGCACACCATCATGGGAAATGTGATGGTCGCACAAGGAGATTTGCAAGGCGCAGTGAACAAGTACGAAGTAGTTGCCAGGACATATAGCACGCGCGGTGAGACCCAACAGGCGATCGATTTGTATCGAAAGATGGTCGAGCTCTCGCCTGCAGATCTGAATGCTCGCAGGCGGTTAATTGATCAGCTAACAGCATACGGAAAGATGGAAGATGCCGTAAACGAATATTTGCAGCTTGCTGAGGTGTATGTCCGGCTGGCAGATCTTAGTTCTGCCCGCCAAACCTATACCGAGGCCTTACGCGCCGGGCAACAGGCCAACGTGGAGCGTTCCTTACGCATAAAAGTCATGTACCGTATGGCTGATATTGATTTGCAAAGCCTGGATTGGCGGCAAGCCATGCGGATTTTTGAGCAAATTCGCACTTTGCAACCGGATGACCAAGAAGCCAGGCACAACTTGGTTGATCTGAACCTCCGCCTGGGGCAGGAACAACAGGCGTTAGCTGAGTTGGATAACTATATGTCTTATCTGACCAGCCATAATCAAGTGGAGAAGGCAGTTGAGTTTCTTGTTGGACTGACCCGCGATTATCCTAAAAACATTTCTATCCGCCGTCGCCTGGCTGACTTATATAAGCAATTGGGTCAGACCAAACAGGCGGTAAATCAACTGGACGCGATAGGAGAAAGTCTGCTCGATGCGGGAGACCGCAGCGGTGCGATTCAAACCATTGAAATGATTCTGGGCTTAAACCCGCCGAACAGGACGGACTACCAGAAATTATTGGAGCAATTACGAAAGGGGTAAAAAAACGGGGGCCTTACCACCAAATTCTGAAAGATGTCACCGTTTGACCTTTCAGGTTTCCGTGTAACACTGAGATTTGAATTTCCGCCACTCCAATGGCATTAGAGCTGAAGGGGAACTCATAATGAGTAATGCCCTGAGAATTAGTCGGAGTTGGAACGATATAGCGAGTTTCCTGACCAGATGGCATGCGGACCACTATAGAAACGGTGGCGTCTGAGACTGGCAAGAACCTCTGGTCCTGGATAATGATGTTGACCGTCTGATGCCCTTGCGCGCCGGTGACTGCCTTTAATGGGAACGCATGCGCTCGCAAGCTTAGCACCCCCGCATTCGTGTCACTGCCTGGTTCGGGTAAAAGGCGTGCCGGGTTTTCGCCATGGAAATAAAAATACTGGGTCCCGAGGTTCGAAAGTACGACGCGCTGTCCAGTGCGCAATTCAGGATGCCACTCAAAACGCGCCCTTTCGAAATATTGGACCATGTAATTGTTCTGTATCTCGGTGTTTGAAACAGGTTGGCCAAACTGAGCTTCACCCCCGTTTCCAATGAAAAAAGCCAGGAATGCGTAGCAGACTTTGAAGCCACTTTCTAGAAAGGTTTGGCAAGCCGGTGAACTATCGGTAATGCGTAGTGGTTGCCCCTGTCCTGAGACGTATAAATAATAACCCAACGGAGCAAGCTGGACGCGCTGCCCAATCGGCGCCTCGGGATAAAGCTCGAAACGAGCCTTCTGGAAATATTGGACCAGGTTGTTTGTGGTTGGATCTTGATAAGCATCCGTAATTGGGTAACCGTACAAAAGGAGTGGATTAGAGACGTTTTTGTACGCGTTTAAGAACTCCCCGGTTACACGATGCCCCGTTTCATCAAAGTATTGTTCCTGATCTGATTGGGCAAGGGACTTTTGCCAGCCGAGGCCCCCAATGGTTAATACGATGAAAACTAATGCGGAAATGTGTAGTCTCATCTCATTGTTGATTATACGCAATATTTGCAGAAAAGACAATAGTCTATGTAAGAGATTCTGTAAGGAAAACCAGAAAACGTATGTTAACCGGTGCTTTAACCGGGGTTATTCAGCGATTCAGCCGGCACGAGTTGCCTGGACAAGTCTCGCGTACTCGATAGGATCAGGTCTGCTCCGGCTTTTAGGAGTTCGTCTTGTTCTCCAAAGCCGCATAGCACCCCAACGGTCTGCGCGCCGGCTGCTTTTCCGGCCCGGATATCCACTGTAGTATCTCCAACCATCAAACACGAGGAAGGAGAAATGCCTATCTGGCTGGCAGCCCATAAGATCGGATCTGGAAATGGCTTGGTGTGGCGACAAGTTTGGCTGGTAGCAACGATTTGAAAGATGGAAGCCAGCCCAGACTGGTTGAGAAAGGCCTGAGTATATCGCAGGCTGCGAGTAGTCACAATCGCCAGGGTAAAATGAGGCTGTAGAAGCGCCAGCATTTCGCGGACCCCTTCGATAACCAGGAATTGCTTCATTTTCTGGTCAATCCCTTTGCGATGAATAGCCTCGGTCAGGCGAACCAGGTAGCGGTCAATGTTAAGCCGGTCAGGTATTCCGAAAAGAAGAGTTCCTGGATTTTCCATGGCCATGATAACTCGACGTGCGAAAGGCATTGGATCTTTTTGCGGGAAAAGGAATCCTGCGGGTCGTAAGAAAGCTCCTGTCTTCAACACCCACTGGTCGTCCGTGTCACTCAAAGTGCCGTCTACATCAAAGCACACAAGATGTATGCGTGAAACATCTAACGACATCTGGCTGGCCTTGTTTGTAATTTGCGCAGCAAAATCGGAGTAAAATTCACTTGACGAGCTCCCGGTGCTGGCAATTTTTCGACATGAGATAATCTGCAATCGACATGGAAATCAAACCTTTAAAATTTATCAGCGAGCCTGTCGAAGTCCAATTTCGAGAGCCGCCTTTGTTAGAAAAAATGCCCGGCCCTCCGGACGCGTTCGCCTGGCGTGGAAAGAATTACCCTATTGCCGAGGTAATGAGCGAATGGCATGATTATCGCCGTTCGGGGCGTATAGCGCGAAATATGCAGCCTGAGCACGCCTCCACTGCTGAACGGCGCGGCTCTTGGGGAGTGGGCCGCGACTACTACCGGGTGCGCACCCAAGATGGCCGGATTTTTGACTTGTATTATGACCGCGCGCCAAAAGATGTAGACCGGCGCAAGGGCGGTTGGTTTCTTGATAAAGAATTAACTGAACAGGATTGAAACTCAAGAGGTTTCATCCGCGGCGTTTGAGCACATTGCCCGCGATCATTAACGCGCTGCCTCCCAAAACAAGGCCGGCGATGACCAGTAACAAGGGATCTTTTACTGGTGGAGCAGCCGGTGTTAGAGAACTGGCCGAAGGCTGAATAGGCAGCGGTTTTTGCGTAGGGGAATGCGTCACAATCGCAGTAGGCTGCCGAGGGGTAGCTGTTGGGATAGGCAGCTCACCGAGCGCGGGCGTGACAGATCCATCGGTCGCGACCGGAGGCGGGTTGGAATTAGCCCCCGCAGGTTTGATGGTCAGCTTATCGCCAGGGAAGATGAAGGCATTGTTCGTCAGCCCATTCAATTTCAATAGATCCGCTAATGAGATTTTGTAAGAAGCCGCTATACTCCATAATGACTGGCCTGGCTTAACAATATGGATAATTGAGCCGTCTGGGCCTGGTGTGGAGACTTGCACCGGGTAAAATGGGGTGGCAGGAGTCAGCGGGACTGTTGTGCTCGGCGCTGGAGTATAGCCGCTGCCGTTATTTCCTGTACCTGCACTCCCGGCGACATATCCTACATCCAAAGTGAAATAAACCACATTTCCATCCGTAGCCACGCCGGCCCCGGCATCAGTATAATTCGGGCCGAGCATGGTGTTCAGGTGCAGGCTGTCCCCTTGCCACCAGTTCACAGCGTTCTGTGCGGAGGCGCCTGCGCCGCCATAAATATTCTCCGAGACGAACACCGTGGCGCCGCCACCAAAACCTGCGGCAATAGCCCGGCTTTTAGGATCTGAACCGCCGCTCCCGCTGTGGGTGATGCTGTGGATAGAAGCCTGATAGTCGCTGTGTCCTTGGGCAGAGGACATTAGCGCACCGTTGACATTAAAGGGAGTCAGGCCTTTTGCCGCACGCAACTGGTTGACGGCTGCGATTACATCATAAGCGCCGCCAATGTTGTTGCTTTTTCCGCTGCTTTGAGGGGTCTTGGTGGGCTTGGCTTGAGTGGAGAAGACGTCCAGGCTTAGAAAAAAGATCAGCAGGAGACCTGCCAGCAGCCCCAAGAATATCTTACGCCAGAGCCGGCGGGCAGCTTGGGTGCCAAAGCCGGGGTCGTCTGTTTGCTTTTTATGCCTCATAGAACGAATCATAACATAGGTTGTTCCGGCTCTTCACCGTTTAAACTGCCCTATAAGCCAGGAAATAAAGTGAAAGGAAATGCTCTAGCGACGTGATCTCAGCCAGGATACAAGGTTTTCCGGTTGCCATGCGTTAATCACGTCTTTTGCTTCGACCCAGCCGCGGCGTGCTGTTGCGATGCCGAAATGCAGCGTATCCAGGCCGCTAGCAGTATGGGCGTCAGTATTTATGCTCAAGCGGATTCCTAACTGCACTGCACGGCGAGCGTAGGCGTCGTCCAGGTCCAGGCGAAAAGGATCGGCGTTGATTTCCAGGGCGACCTGGTTCTCAGCGGCTGCGGCCAGCACCGCGTCCATATCCAGGTCGGCTCCTTCGCGGTCGGGTATAACTCGACCTGTAGGGTGACCAATGATGTCAACATGCGGATTATGGAGGACTTTCAACAGGCGTTCGGTGATCTGCTGGCGCGGCTGCCGCAAGCCGGAATGCAACGAAGCGATCACAATGTCCAGGCTGGCCAGCACTTGATCGGGGTAATCTAGCGAGCCATCCGCGCGGATCTCGACTTCGCTGCCTTGAAGCAGGCGGATCGAATCGCCCAGCTCGTTTTGGGTCGCGTCGATCTCGATGCGCTGCGCTTTGATTTCGTCGACCGAAAGCCCGCCCGCCACACCCAAACTGACGGAATGATCTGTGATAGCGAGGATTTTTCGTCCGCGCTCGCGTGCCGCCTCAGCCATCTGTTTAATGGTGAGCTTACCGTCGCTCCAGGTGGAATGCGAATGCAGCTCAGCTTGCACATCGCCCATGGTAACCAGTTCGGGTAATTTCCCTGCCAGAGCGGCCTGTACCTCGCCGCGATCTTCGCGCAGTTCGGGTGGGATCCACGGCAAGCCCAGAGTCGCATAGACTTCTTCCTCAGCAGAGCACAGGATTTCGCTGCCATCCGGGCGCAGGAAAGCCTGGTCGCTGAGCGAGAGGTTTTTCTTAAGCGCCAGCTCTCGCAGACGTACGTTGTGATCTTTTGAGCCGGTGGCATACTGCAGGGCTGTTCCGAAGCGTTCTGGAGGATGCACCCAAAGCTGAGCGCGCAGATTCCGGCCATATTCGACGCTGGCCTTCGTCTCTCCCTGGCTGACCACGCGCACGACCTCCGGGTGGCTGACGAATGCCTGCATCACAGGTCCTGAGTCGGCTGCTGCGACCTGCAGATCCAGGTCGCCCACGGTAGTCCGCATGCGGCGCAGGCTGCCGGCTGCTTCGGCGGCCTGTACACCAGGAACGCGGCGCAGCATGGCGAGCAACTCCTGGGCGAAAGGCCAGGCTTGGCCCAAAGGAGTGCGGTTTGAGCGGCGAGATAGCGCTTCAATACCGGCCAGGATACGGGATTCGGATTTTTCTCCCATACCTGGCAGATTGCGCAATTTGCCGGCGCGGGCAGCAGCTTCTAACTCGGCCAGATTGGTGATGTCGAGCTGTTTCCAGAACAATGCCGCTTTCTTTGGCCCGAGGTCTGGTACCTGGAGTAGTTCTACAAGGCTGGGCGGCACCTCAGCTTCAAGGTGATCCAGGAAAACCAGGTGACCAGTTGTTAGTAGCTCATCAATCTTTTCGGCAATGGCTTTGCCCACCCCTGGGATCTCTGTGAGCTTACCCTCGCGCCAAATATCCTTGACGTCGCGGGGCAGCTCAGCTAGGCTTTCAGCCGCTTTGCGGTAGGCCAGGATTTTGTAAATCACCTCGCCTTTGATCTCCAACAGGTAGGCAATTCGTTGGAAAATGTCAGCGAGTTGTTGGTTGGTAAATGGGTATGGCGCCATAGAATTTATGATAACACAAAAAGATTTACCCCCTTTAACAGAGGCTGTGGACATCTTCGGGTGTCCAGTCTTCCCAACCTGGCTCTCATGCCTGAATGATTGATCCCAAATTACAGACTTACCTCTTGAAGATAAACTCACTCAGAGCGACTCCTACAAGTGTGGCGAAACACGTGAAGGCCCAGCCGAATCCGATCATGAACAGGAACTCGGTGTCTCTATTTTCAGATTCCCGCAGCGAACGCCCAGCCATTACAAAGCCTGGCGAAGAACCGCCATTGTGGACGACGACAGTAGCGCTGCGAACGCCGGGTTCCGGCTGCCAGGTCACGCGATCTTCCCCGTGCAGGCGGACGTACTCAAAGACCCCGGCAGGAAAGGTGGGTAACTGGTTATGCAAAAGCCCCGATGACGCGAGCACCTTGCCAGAATCGTCGAACACCACAAGATAAGGAGCCAGGCTCTTGGCTATGTTGATTTGCCCTGCAGGAACAACGGTGGCGAGGGACTGCCCGTTTGTGAGTGCATCCGCCGCGTCTTCGGCCATCTGGATCTGGGGATCGTTGGCATATTTCCTTAAAACCTGTTGTACCACGCTATACATCAGTCCTGACAGCAGCGTGATAAGAATCGCAAGAGGGAACCACACTATAAGGATGTGTTTTAATCTTTGCATAAATAACCTCTCGTAGCTGTTTAATAACGCAATGGCTTGATCAGCATGATAACATGTCGGGGACATTATCTCCGAATATTATCTCAGCGCCTCGCGCCAGTGAACCAGCTTTTCTGAGTATAAGGCAGGCAGCATCTGGCGTCAACAATTCTTATCCAGGTCTGATGCAACGAAGCAAACCACGCTCCGGCCTGGTAAAATACCCCTGAAAAAGAACATTGGTAAATCGGTGATTGTCTGGTTGAATTTGTCAAGACATGGAGAATAAAAAGCTCCTCCTTATCGCGGTCATTATTCTGTTGGTAGGATTAGGCCTATGCGGGCTGGGGCTGACCGGCGTGCTCGGTGTAGGAGCAGCGCGGCTGGCGCTGAGGCCGATCTCTACTTTGACCGCTACTCCCACGCTGACGACGATAGCTACCCTGGAGATGACGGTAGTCCCTAAGCCGAGGACTCTCCATCCGCGAGCTCTGACTGCCACCGCAGCGGCTTTAATTACGGAGACCGTTGGGATTACGAGCACCCTCCCTATTCTGCCGACAGAG
>Ga0209048_10001980_pt1 | contig 20638 bp, 19 predicted proteins | sample FrelakmetCRP12CR_FD_187146 | JGI IMG/M metagenome (GOLD analysis project Ga0209048, IMG submission 187146) | Freshwater lake sediment microbial communities from the University of Notre Dame, USA, for methane emissions studies - CRP12 CR (SPAdes)... | ecosystem: Environmental > Aquatic >... | reverse complement strand
TGCTTCATCATCATGTGAGGCTGATTCGTTCCCTGGAGATGTATCCAAAAAACTACAAGGTTCACAATCAATCTTCGAGAAACCCTTTTCGTAGAGTGAACAATATGGCAGGTTGTGCGATCGTATATATTCCCAGATATCGTGGCTGGTGAATGAGATTAATGGTTGTGCTAAAACTTTTGCAGAATCTTCATCAGATGCCAAAAAATTTGAAATATCCATTGTTGATCCCGAAGTCTCACCAATAAGAACCCCGTCAAATTTTCGTGATTTAATGATATTTTTCAGTGGTGCGAAAAGGTATTGTGTACAACACGTCTCCTTATTCTCTCCCTTGCCTTTATTGACCCCGGATATTTCTATTATCAGGTTCAATCTCCATAATTTTTGCATCTTCTGAATGTAAGAACGGACTGCAGGAAATTCAGCTCCCGTATCAACATGGATTATGGTGACTGAACCTGGGGCCAGTTGTTGTACCATATGTAACAACACCAGAGAATTTTTTCCTCCGGAAAAACATAAACAGGGATTTTTTACGTTTGAAAGAAACGCCTGAATTGACAAAAATGCTTTACATTCATGTTCAGAAACAATCTCTTTCATATAAACTCCGGTTGTCGATAATCCTTCAATACCTGATGCTGTGTTTAATATTCGTTATTTTTCGATATAACCATATCCGAATGACAAGAAAGAAAAGGGGTTCCGATTCTGCTGTTTTGGTGATAACTAATAATATTCTTCCATATTTTCAAGTCTTGCTCTTACTCAATTCCTTTACCCAAATGTACCCTCAATGTATGCCTTTGTCCGGGGATCCTTTGGTTCAGTAAAAAACGTATCTGCAGGACCACTTTCAACAATTTCCCCAAGGTAAATAAATACAACATAATCAGCGAGCCGTTTAGCCTGCCGAAGGATGTGGGTAACAAAAACGATGGTATAGTTATTTTTCAGCAACAGGAGTTCTGATTCAATCTGATGAGCTGATATCGGATCGAGAGCAGATGTTGCTTCATCACAAAGCAGTGCTTCCGGTTCAATCGCAAGAGCTCTCGCGATGCATAATCTCTGCTGCTGTCCGATAGAGAGAGTCGAGGCCGGAGCATCTAAACGAATCTTTACTTCTTCCCATAGTCCTACCTTGTTGAGACAACTTTCTACAGTGCTCATTGTTATTGCTTTATCCCGGATTCCATGAATTTTCAGACCGTAAGCAACATTATCAAAAATCGACATGGGCAGGGGATTGGGGGTCTGGCTGATACTTCCAACTTTTCTCCGGAGTTCGGTTATATCCACCGTGGGATCAAAAATATCATATCCTTTCAGAAGAATCGAACCGGAGGTTTCCAGGTTTTCAGACAAATCGATTAGCCGGTTCATGCTGTTCAGCAGTGTTGATTTACCACACCCTGACGGTCCTATGATAACCGTAATCTGATTTTTTGGGATTTTCACGCTGATATTCTTGAGTATTTTTGATTTGTGTAGTGAGAGAGAAAAATTCCGGATATCAAAATAGGGGTCATCTTTGAGAGGATCCATGTTATTTCACCACGTATTTCATAAATCTCTTGGACAGAACCCGTGATGCGATACTTGCGGTCAATACAATGACAAGAAGAATCAAACCCGATGCATATGCTCTCTGTTGTACTATCGGATATGGTGAGCTGATCTGGAATAATATTGCGAGAGGGAGAGTGGCGACCGGCTCAAAAAGAGAAGTCGGCAATGAGTCTGAATAACCTGCAGTGAAGAGAATTGATGCGGCATCTCCGATTCCCCTTCCGAATGCAAGCAATATTGCAGTAACAATGCCGGGAAATGACTGTTTCACCAATACAATGAGCATTTCAGTTCTTGTTGATCCGAGAGCAAAAGCCGCGATTTTAATTTTTTTTGGCGTCTGTGACATAATCTCGTCCATTGAACGGATCATGATAGGTAAAATGAAGATTGCAACAGTTATCATCCCCCAGAAAAGTGAAGACCGTGCACCAATTAAGACCATGATCGTAAAAACGACCGCACCATAAATAATTGTTGGAATGCCACAGGCAATGTCCAGTGACGTCCGGATATATTCAGCATATCTTGATTTCATTGTTGACTGATGAAGATACATTGCCACTGGCAGACTCAGTGTAATTGAGAGGATTATGGCACCACCGGCAAGGTATAAAGAGCCAAGGATTGCATTCAATATCCCCCCTCCACCCCCCAAATAGTATCCCCCGTGAGGTGATTCAATCAACATTGCGAGGCTGAGTGCTGAAACTCCTTTCATTACTACGGTAAAAATTACTGATAGAATTCCTCCCAATACGATAATAATTGATACGACCATAAGTATTTTAAAAAAATATTCTTCCAGGCTTTTTATCGTCATATTTTACACCGCCTTTTGGATCCGAATGAGTAACATCTTTGACAAAATATTGAAGATTACAACGATGATGAATAATATCAGTGCGGCCATCATTATGGCTGAGTCAAATAGCGGGATTGACAACATCTCCCCATAATTATTCGCAATCAAAGCAGTAAGTGGGTACGCAGGATCAAAGACAGAGGTTGGAACCTTCGCGACATTTCCCACAACCATAAGAACTGCCATTGTTTCACCGAATGCCCGGCTGAATCCAAGTATTATTGCCGCGAGCAGACCGGGATAAGTTTTTCGGAAAAGAACATATTTTACCGTCTGCCATTTTGTTGCTCCTAATGCGAGAGATGCTTTTCTGATATCAAGGGGAACCGTCCTGAACAATTCATCACTTAATGAGATGATCAGGGGAAGTACCATGATAGAGAGAACAATCCCGCCCGTAAGAACACAATAGCCGGTTGTTGAAACCCCCCACATTGGTGCAATAGTATCTCTAACCCATGGCACTATTACTAAAATCCCCCATAAACCAAAAAGGACGGATGGTATTCCTGCGAGAAGGTCAATCAGTGGTTTGATGCTTTCACGAATGTGGCTGGGGGAATATTCAGCCAGGAAGATCGCAGAAAATAACCCCAGTGGTATTGCAATTCCCATGGCAAGTAATGTAACCCAGATTGTCCCCATGATAAAAGGAAAAAAACCAAATCCTCCTGCGAGTGGTTGCCAGATACTTCCCAATACTATCTCCTGAATTGTGGAAATCTGTAGTAAGGGGAAAGATTTCCATATCAGCACAACCGCAATAATTATTGCAATCAGACTGGTGAGGAACGCAATAATGGACATAAACCGTATGCTCCATCGGTCAAGATTCCCGCGTTCCATGCTCTAACCTCGTATAAAAATTTTAACTGATTTTTTGAAGTTCACGTTGCAGCGATTCTTCTGGTAATGGTATATATCCGTTGTTTTGGACATAGTGCTGCCCATCAGTCAGTGTCCATTGGATAAAATCCCTGGATATTCCTGAAAACGTGTTCTTTGCGACGATGTTCAACTCACGTGCGGGAGGAGAAGGATATTTTCCCGTATCAATTGCATGGAGTAATCCTTCACGGGATTCATAGAAATCCTCATCAGGATCAATCTTACCGTTTCCATTAAGATCCAGCGGAACAATCACGAGTCCATCGATTGGTTTACCGGTCGTTGGATCATAGGCAAAATTGATATTGTTATATCCTATGCCCAAAGGATCCATTTTTACTGCTCCAGCAATCCCGGGATCTCCGGAAACTCCCGTACCTTTCAAATCGTTCTGGGTGAAGTTCCCCAGATATTTAGCCCAGATTTCTCCAGCCCCGCTTGCGTCAGATCGTGTATAGACCCGTATCTTGTCCCTGATTTCTGGTTTATTAACTACCATTCCCCAGTTCGTGACATTTTCCCCAATGAATATCCCGGAAAATGTGGATTTGTTTATGCCGACCTTCAATACATCTGAATATACCGGGTTATTCTTGTTCATGACGGGGACAACAGCATCTTTTGTTACTGATACCCACACTGCACCTTTCGATATTTCAGCCGGATAAATATCCCTTGACACCATGCCAAGATCAGACTGGCCGGATAATACATCCATCATTCCCTGCCCGGCACCGCCGGCAGAAACCAAGATTTTAACCTCAGGATGGATCTTATGGTATTCTTCCGCCCATATTACCATCATCGGGTAGAGTGCAAATGCACCAGAAACCCGGATCGTTCCGGTTGTTTCATTATTCGCCGCCGAATTTGGAGCATCGGCATTCTGCACGCACGCTGCTGAAAACACCGTGATGACCAAAAGAACGACAATAATTATGCAGATTTTTTTCATTCTTTCACCTTTTTTTCGTGATTCTCCCGAGGATACAAAGGACAGATCATTACGCACCCCTTTGCTCATGAAAAAGATCCAGAATAATCTTTTTAAAGTCAGTAATTTTCGGCTCTCCAAGATCGTACTCGCCAGAACTCCAGAATCCATACGATGAATGATCACCAAAGAAACCTATTGGTTTCATACCATGATCGGATACCACAAGAAACGGCGAATCTATGCCTCCAGCAATTTCATCGAGATCACGGTAAATCATTCTCATTAAAAATGCATTTCCGAAATTCAGATGGCCGATTACATCGGCAATACTGAAATAGCCAAGAACAAGATCATGAGACCCCCTGAGGGTTTTTATAAAATCATTTTTGATTTTCTTATGATGGTCAAATGCAAAGCGGTTGTAGGATTCCCGAACAGACTCTTTTTCCGTATTGTGTTGAGCATCAAAAAATTTCTTTAATAAGTTCCTTTCCTTCTCATGATGAAGAGTCTCATAATCATATCCAGGCAGATCGATGATGGCAGGATTTACAAATTTGGAAAACAATGTTCTTTTTGGCTCAATCCTTGCATTCCACATCCCGTTGTCTCCCAGTGCAAGAATTTCCTGCTCCATGTTCATTCCTGTCATAAACGAACTCCAGAGAACCATAGTGCGGGGCTCTGAAAATTCAGAGATATCGGTTTTCCCGTAAAATTTCTGCATCAGGTTTCTGCACTGGAATTTTTCTACAAGATCGTACTCGAGTGCATCTACCGCCAAAACGACAATCACGGAAGTACCTCTGTTATAATGCCTCCGGCACTGATATCATCGGTGACCAGAACAAACCGTCCCAGTTCAGCGGTTTTACTGTATTCTTCTACTATCACCGGGTTGTCAGTCTGAATTGTTACGTGCGCAACCTCCCGGTTATGGATTTCATTTAAATTTTCCCCAATGAGTTCCAATGATGACGAATCAATCACTGTGTGAAAATTGATGATTGTTCCACGTGATTCCTGGGTGGAGCACCGGAAAATAACCGGCTGGTCTTTTTTGCATGATTTCTTATCCATCCAGAATATGTTGGCACAAAACGTGTGGGTGACCAGAGGTGCATTCTGGGGATCGGTGAAAATATACCCCCGGTCACAGAATACCTTGTCGGTAGTCGTGACACCGATACATTTTCCGGTCTCAGCCTCGGTTGGATTTTTCAGGTATTCTTCAAGAGACCGGATGCGGGTTCTCTCTCCTGAAGGGAGAATGAGGATCTCATCGTTCTGGTGAAGCACTCCGCTCAAAACCTTTCCGGCAATGATGCGTTTTGAAAAATTGTAAACATCCTGGACGGTGAATCGGAGCGGTTTATCCTGAGAACCTTGTGGGGCTTGAAGTGAATCAAGAGCTTCAAGAAATGTGGGACCATGGTACCAGGAAATATTTTCCGATTTTTTTACAACATTATCCCCTTGATTGGCGGAGATCGGTATAAAATGAACAGCATTAAGCTTGATATCGTTGAGAAAATCAATAAATGATTTTTTCACCTCGTTGAACCGGTTCTGGTCATAACCGACTCGATCCATCTTGTTGATGAGGACGAGGATATTTTGTATCCCCAGCATACCGAGAATATAGGTATGCCGTTTCGTTTGTTCTTTCACCCCTTCTTCGGCATCAATAATCACCGTTGCCGTTTCGGCCTGTGATGCACCGGTGATCATATTCTTTACAAATTCAACATGACCGGGGGCGTCGATTATCACGTACATTCGTTTATGAGAATTGAAAAAAATCTGTGTCGTATCGATGGTTATTCCCTGGTCCCGCTCCTCTTCAAGGTTATCAAGGATAAACCCAAACTCAAATTCTTTTCCCAGTGATGAGCAAATCTGCTGTATTTCGGTAATCTTATCCTCCGGCAGCGAACCTGTATCAAATAATAATCTGCCAATGAGCGTGCTTTTACCGTGGTCGATATGCCCGACAATTACCAGTTTTAATGCGTTGTCATCCATTTTTAATTCCTGGTTGTGCAATTATCATGTCAGAATCTCAAATCGTCGATCACATGTAACCGAGTGATCGCAATTTCTGCATCATGTACGCTCGTTCCTTGTCCTGAGCCCGCCCACAGCGTTCAGATGTTTTTGTTGTTTTCAATTCCTCGACAATCTTATCGATCGTATCGGCGTCTGACTCAACGGGGCTGCAGCAGGGTTCGCATCCTATACTCCGGTATCGTTTCCCGTTTTTTGCCAGATAGAGATCAACGATGGGAATGTTCTCCCGCTGGATGTAACTCCAGATATCCAGTTCAGTCCAGTGAAGTAATGGGTGGACGCGGATGTGCTCTTCAGCGCGTTCGGTATTTTTGTATTGGTTCCAGAGTTCTGCCGGCTGGTTCTTGTAATCCCAGATAAACTGTTTGTTCCGTGGAGAAAAGTAGCGCTCCTTGGCCCGGATACCATGTTCATCCCTGCGAATTCCAAGGAGAATTGCACGATATTTATGTTCCCTGATTGCCTGTTTGAGTGCTTCGGTCTTGAGTTCCCCACAGCAGGTCAGTTTGTTGCCCTCACCTGGCCCGATTTTCTTATCAATAGCCTGACAATTCTTTGCGATAACAAGGTTCAGGTGCCATTCTTTTGCGATACGGTCCCGGAATTCGTAAATTTCTTTGAACTTGTAACTGGTATCGAGGTGCATCACCGGAAACGGGACCTGGCCGAAAAATGCTTTTCGGACTAAATACAGCAGGGTGGTGGAATCCTTACCGATGCTCCAGAGTAATGCAATATCCTTGAACTCCTTATACGCTTCACGGATGATGTAAACGCTATCATTTTCCAGTTGGTCAAGATGGTCCATATGTCTCCTTTTTTTACATCAGAAATATCCGAGTTTTTTTAAACGTTCCTTGATTGACTGGATCTCTTCGTTTGTCAGATTATCGGGTTCTTTTTCCGATGTTGCCGAAGCGAGAGATCTCATCACATATACGATGAACTCGGTTACGCTGGAAAAACCTGTTCCTTCGATAAGTTGTTGAAGATTGTTGTAAAGAGGTTTGGGAATTTTTATCGTAACGCGATCGCTTGTCACACTCTAATATGAGTGCTGTAGGAGTGTAAAAAGATTTCTAAATAACATGAAAAATCTGCAACCTTAATACCTGTTATGACCTTAAATTTGATAATCTCCAAGCCGAACTCCTTTTATTCCGCAATCATTAGGAAGAACAGAATATAGAAATATCGTTCCTTTAAAAAGTTAGAATTACCTTAATTTTCATTCTGAATCTGTATATGAATATCAGAATCAAAAATTCCTCCGATCATTTTATTCGAAGAAATTTTGAACATTACACAATCAACCCACCGATCCATGAACTCGATTTCAGTATCAGAATGGTAAAGTGAACACCCAGATGTCAGGGAATACATCCCTGGAGCAAGCAAGAGTTTCAGGGTGAATTCAACAACAGCGTTTTCACCTTTCTTTTTATTTACCAAATCACATCCTTTCCAGTGAGTATTTGTGCCACATACATCGCAAAACTTATTTTTTATCATAAATCCAACCGTTAGAGGTATCTCAAAATCCTGATCAATCGAAATCTGTGTTTTTATCCTTGCAAAATCACCGCTTGAAAAAACGCGTGTTTCAACACCCTTTTCATTCAATAATTGAACATTGATTATCCGGACTTTTTTATTTCCATAACGAACCATCTGTGCGGGAATATTCGGTTGCGTTCCCGTGGATTCTTGAACGGAAAAAGTTTTTTCCTCCGGCTGAATCTGTTTTTGTACCAAATTCAACCAACCCCATGCACTCCACCCGTAACTCAGATCATCGCCGGATCCGGAAGTAATAAACCGAATCAAAATAGTTTTTTCCGAAAAGCGTTCCAAGGGTATAACAAAGTTGTGCCATCCCCGATCACCAATATTCCGCTTCGGTTGGAGCACACGGGAAAAGATATTCTCCTTGATGTCGTCTGAGAGAATTTCGATATCAAATTTAACCCCTTGTGGGATTTTGTCCCAGGCACCGGGCATAATTCCAATTGCAAACGCAAGTGAGGACTCTGTTGGAACAGGAACAGAATACGAAATTTCTGATGGGGGATGTGCAAAAATCACTTTCCGAGGAACAGAGTTGATTTCAATCGTCTGTTCACAAACTGGTATTGTGGGTGGTGCAATTACTTCTGCAGAACGCAGGGACTGGATAAAACTATACCCAGTTTTGTAACCCTCGCTTGGAATTTCACCGTGCTCGGTCAGGTTTACCTCTGAATATGATTGTTCCCGATCAGCTATCAGAGCATAATATTTGTTGACAACATAATTCGGATCCCCCCGTTCAATAATCCGACCTCCATCAAGCAGCAAAGCCTGGGTACAGAGGTTCCTTACCGCTTCGGTATCGTGCCCTACATATAAAATTGTCTTACCGTTGGATTGCATCTCGCGGATCTTGCGGAAACAGCGGTGCTGGAAGATCGCATCTCCCACCGCGAGTGCCTCGTCTACGATAAGGATATCTGCATCAACATTTACCGCTACAGAGAATGCGAGCCGGACAACCATACCGGAAGAATACGTGCGGAGTGGCTGGTCGATAAAATCACCCAGTTCGGAAAACTTCACGATCTCCGCAAAGCGTTTATCGATGTCCTCTTTTGAGAGCCCCATGATCGAGCCGTACATGTATACGTTGTCCCGGCCGGAAAATTCCATATGGAAGCCGGAACCCAGTTCAAGTATTGCTGATACTTTCCCCGTTATCTCAAAAGATCCCTCACTGGGATAAAGAACTCCTGCAAGAATGCTCAAAAGAGTGCTTTTCCCTGACCCATTCTGCCCGAGAATTCCTAAAGTAGTTCCTGTTGGTATTTCAAATGAAATATCGTTAAGCGCCCAGAAATCTGTGTGCCGTTTTACCTTACCAATACTCAGGTATTCAAGAAACCGCCCACCGGGTGAAGGGAATAATTTGAATTTTTTCCCGAGATTATGCACGGAAATAGCATTCATAGGAGTTCACCAAACCCGGTTTTTGTTTTACGGAAGAACCAAATACTTATCACAAACATAACAACCGAAAATATCAGGAAAGGCACCAGAATATTGAGTTCCGGAAGCTTACCATAGAACAACACGTCACGATATATTTCAAGCATATAATAAGCCGGATTCAGTTTGACTATCCATTGAAAATTCTCAGGGATCATATTCACCGTATACGCAATGGGTGTCGCCCAGAACCATATCATGAATAAAGGACCCAGCATTGTAGGAATATCCCGAAAATAAACCGCACCGCTCGAAAGGAAAAATGCCAGTGATAAGGTAAATATCAGTTGAAGTACAATGGCCAGCGGCAGCAGCAGAATATACACGGAGGGTGTACCTTTCAGGAATATAAACAGGCACAAATAAATTGCCAACCCGATAAAGAGGTTCACAAATTCTGAAAACGTTGTGTAAATTGGAAAAATTTCACTGGGAAAGGGGACTTTTTTGATATAGTTTTTATTGTCGATAATTGACCGTGATGAACGAATCACGGAATCCTGGAATGCCAGCCAGGGAAGAAAACCAGCAGCGAAATACAAAGCAAAGTCCCAGATACTGGTTGACCCCGGGAGACGGACCTTTAAAAAAACCCCAAAGACAATTACGTAAATAATCAGGGTGATAATCGGGTTGATCACCGACCAGTACAATCCAAGGAATGATCCGACATACTTGGATGAAATATCCCTTTTTATAAAATTCCAGATAAGTCCACGGTATTCAAATATTGATTTCATTTCACCGGTTCCTCTATTGAGTCTGAGATAGTATCTTACCTTTCACACAAAAGAATATCATTTGGTCGTAGATAGTTCTTCCAGTTCTGAGCATTTTTTTCATATTATTTTGGTAATTTTGCCTTACTCCAGACCTGAATCCACTTTTCAATCTCTTCCACCGATACGTTTTTTTTAATTTTTGACCTCTTTTTAATAATTCCGGGAAGACCTTTCAGGGAATCAACTTTTGCTTTGATTATTGTTCCTCCTTTTCTCTTTAAAAAATAATAGGGAATAACTGCAATGTTCCTCCCGATAATCCAGAAACTAAAAATCAGGAGTGTTCGTTTGGGAAAATTCTTTATTGTGTACCAAAGAAGATTACGGTTTCCGTAGTATACTGAGGTATCTGAACCCGGATCGCTGGTCCCTCCATGTGCATGAATCACCCGGGCCGTTGGCACATATATGCACTTCCAACCCAAAAGCTGAGCCCGGAACGCAAGATCAACATCTTCCATATAGAGAAAAAAATCCTCATCGAAGAGTCCGATCTCTTCAAGCATCGCGTGGCGGTATAGTGCAGCTCCCGCACAGGCCCCGAACACTTCTTCAGCAACATCATATTGCCCCTTATCCGGCTCACCCATGCCACGGTCCCATGCTGCGCCACTGCGTGAGATGCAGATTGCCGTGGAGTTAATCCTGCCATCGGGGAAGAGCATCTTTGTTCCACAAATACCAACACGGGAATCTGCCAGCATTGGTTGAATAATCTCCTCAAGCAGATGAGAATCCACAATTGTGTCATTATTGAGCGTAAGAATAAAATCGCCGTTTGCAGCGAGAATGCCTGCGTTTGTTCCTCCTGCGAACCCGCGATTAGTACTTTGAGAAATAATTTTGACATGAGGAAAATTTTCCTGTGTATATTTGATGCTTCCATCGGTTGAAGCATTATCTACCAATATCACTTCCATTTGCGGATACGTCTGGTGAAAAAGTGAGCTGAAACAGCCATATAAGTATTTTTTCCCGTTGAAATTCACAACGACTACACTGATCAAAGGATTGAATGATATATCAGGCATCAGTTCCTTCTGTATTTTTCTGATTACTCAAATTATTCTGATTTTCTCTGTATTCGATATCTTAACTTTGCTATATTACCGGGATTTTGTTTTTACTCATCGTCATGGTTTTTCATAGAAAATTTCTGAACAAGATTGCCTGCTCTCAGTAAACTATCGAAGGTCCCCGCATCACTCCAGAATCCCTTTAAAATAGCATACTTCATCATATCTTTTTTAAGATAGGCATTATTCACATCCGTAATCTCAAGTTCACCCCTGCCTGATGGCTTTAATGTCCTGATAATTGAGAAGACCTCTGAATCATAGAGGTAAAGCCCTGTCACCGCATAATTTGATTTTGGGGATTTTGGTTTCTCCTCTATCGAAATTACACGATCTTTTTTAAGTTCAGCAACCCCAAAACGCTGTGCATCCTTGACCTCTTTCAAGAAGATCTTTGCACCTTTTTTAAAAGATGCAACTTCAGACTTCACCGTATCCTGGAAGATATTATCCCCAAGGATTACTGCTACATCATCATCATCTGCCCAACTTGCTGCAAGTCCAAGTGCCTGTGCAATTCCCCCTGCGGTTTCCTGGATCTCGTAGGTCAGGCTTACCCCGAATTCCATCCCCGAGCCAAGCAATTCAAGAAAATGACCCGCATGTCCTCGTCCCGAGACGATCATGATCTCTGTAATTCCTGCGTTAACGAGTGTATGAAGCGGATAATAGATCATCGGTTTATCGTACACAGGTAAAAGATGCTTATTGGTCACTTTGGTCAATGGCAATAATCGTGAACCGGTTCCTCCGGCAAGAATGATTCCTTTCATATTGTACATTCCTTCATATGGATGTAATCGTTTAATGCCTCTTTCCAATGCCTCAAAGGGGTTGTTTTCGTATTGGCAAGAACCGAATGTGCAGGTCGTTTTGCCTTACGGGGAAATTCATCCGTTGAACAAGCGACTGCATTGGGAATAAATGTTTCAGCAAATTCAAACCAGCTGCAAACCCCTTCATTCGTTATATGATATATACCAGGTTCACAGGATATAATTTCCGGGGTTTTTCTGGCAAGATCATTTGTATAAGTTGGTTTGCCTCTCTGATCATTGACTACACGGACAACAGCCAACTGTTTTGATAACGCAAGAATTGTATCAACAAAATTTTTTCCGTGATCACCAAAAAGCCATGAAGTTCTGATAATGCGAAAATCATCCAGTTTTTTCGCTATATTGATTTCTCCCATAAGCTTCGATTCTCCATATACATTTATTGGGCCCGGTTTGTCATCCTCACGGTATTCCGATTTGGTTCCATCAAAAATATAGTCAGTACTGTAATGAATCAGCGTTGCACCTGTCTCGTTACAGGCAGCTGCAATGTTTCCTGGTCCGTTTCCATTAACTGAAAAGGCGTGTTTTTTATTTTCTTCACAGCCATCCACATCAGTATATGCTGCAGCATTAATCACAATTTCTGGACTTTGCTGCATAACTATCTTCATTACAGCGTCCTCATCTGTGATATCTAATTCTCGATGGGAAATTAGCAGTGCACCTTGGAACACCTCCTGCAGGGCATGACCTAGCATTCCTTTGGCTCCAAAAAGTATGATCTTTCGGGAAATCATTTCTTTAAAGGTCTCCACCACTCTTCGTTTTGGGAATACCAGGTCACCGTTGCGGCAAGTCCTTCATCAAAAGAATATTCCGGTACCCATCCTAAGGATCGCAGCTTTGAACAATCGACCGAGTATCGGAAGTCGTGTCCGGGTCGATCTTTGACATAGTCAATCATGGATTTGTTCTTTTGCAGAAGCGATAATATCTTATGGGTGATTTCGAGATTTGTCTTTTCATTACCGCCTCCGATATTATAAATTTCCCCGAAAACACCCTTCCTGAGCAGGAATTCCAAGGCGCGACAATGATCATTCACGTGAATCCAGTCACGGACATTCCTTCCGGTTCCGTAAACAGGAACTTTTTTACCTTCGATAAGATTTGTTACAAAGAACGGGATTAATTTCTCGGGGAACTGGTAGGGACCATAGTTATTCGTGCACCGGGTAACAACTACCGGGAGTTTGTGAGTTTTAAAATAGGACAGGGCCAGAAGATCTGAACCTGCCTTGCTTGCCGAATACGGGCTGGAAGGAGAAAGCATATCAGTTTCAGTAAACGAGCATTCTGGAGTACTTCCGTACACTTCATCAGTTGAAATGTGCATAAATTTCTGGATTGAGTGAAGCCGGGCACATTCGAGGAGGTTATACGTCCCGGTAATGTTTGTCCTGACAAAATCTGATGAATCAACGATTGATCGATCCACATGACTTTCTGCTGCAAAATGGATAATCGCATTGACCTGATTTTTTTTAAGTATAGCATTGACAATATCCCTATCGCAAATATCACCTTTAATGAAGGTATATCGAGGATCTTTATCTATATCCTTCAGGTTATCAGGATTTCCGGCATAGGTAAGAAGATCGAGGTTAATGATCTCTAAATCGGGATGAGATCCTATCATAAGGCGAATAAAATTACTCCCGATAAATCCAGAGCCGCCGGTGATAAGTAGTTTCATTTGTTGCTCCTTTATTTGGAACTCACCCATGTTTAAGGCCCGGCGCAAGTCCCCAGTCGTAAGGAATCTCCGGTGAATCCGGTGGTATCCGGTATTCATCAGGTTCTTTGTAATTGTAGGGAAGTGTTGGAATACTTAAGAAATATGCTGTATCCTTACCTATCCCTTTAAACCCGTGGAAAACCCCGGGAGGTACGCTGATAAGAACCGGATTTTTTTCCCCGACAAAAATTTCCATCAGTTCCCGATACGTTGGGGATTCCTTTCTTGCATCATAAAGTGCAACCTTCATCATTCCATGAATACAAGTGAAATTATCAGTTTGTTTCTTGTGATAATGCCAGGCTTTTACGACCCCGGGGTATGCTGTAGTAAGATAAACCTGGCCGAATTTTTCAAAAAAATCATCATCACATCGGAGTATTTCCATTAACCAGCCCCTTTCATCAGGAATTACCCGTAATGGTTTAATCCTAACACCTTTGATGTCTTTTGGCATAATATACAGTACCTTCCTATCGTTAATTGTTCATAATGTTCTTACTTCATTTAGATTTCGGCTTCACCAGATATTCCACGAATCCCATCGAAAAAGCCTTTCAAATAAAATTTTATCATTCCAAGCTGACCTTTTTTTGTGACATGATATACATAATATGGGAAGCGTATTAAAAATTCAGTAATCATGATGTAAAAATAATAATAAAATGAAAAATTTTTCTTTCCTACTAAAAGCCAGTTTCTACCGATATAATACAAATATACCTTGCTGAACATTCCTATTGATGTAGAAATCTTATGAGAAACTATCGCATTGGATATAATCAACAAAGAATACTTCATTTTTTTTGCACGGATACACCAATCCGTTTCTTCATGCAACAAGAAGAGAGATTCATCAAAAAGGCCTGTTTGTTGTAATGCGGACCTTCTGAAGAGAATGGCACACCCTACAAGTCCGAACGGGGAGGTTTTAATTTCGTTGTTCTGGAGTCTTTTTCCCTTGAGGAATAATCTTGGATATCCAAAATACATTTGAGTCCCTGCAGACCAGATAGTGTCTTGATTCTCAAATGTGACGATCACGGGTTGACAGGCCCCGCAATCAGGTGATTTTTCCATTGCTGAAACACACTTATTGAGAACATCTCTCTCAAGTATTACATCATTATTCAATAAAAAAATGTAATCAGCACCACTTGCTAATGCTTTTCGAATACCAACATTATTTCCCCCGGCATAACCCAGATTTTTATTGTTTTCAATAATTTCAAGTTCCGGAAATTGAGCTCGGATTTTTTGAATAATTTTTTTATCTGAACTGTTCTCTACAAGGAGAAGAGAATTTGCATCATATTCCAATGATAAGACAGAATCAATTGTGTCAATGGTGTCAGAATAATTGTTATAATTCAGTACAATCGTGTAAACCGGGGGGGTGAATATTTTTTTTTCAACAGACATTAAAGAATCTTCATTCATGGAGAATAATTCCTTTTTTGCGTATGAAATTTCGATTTTATTATCATCTATTTCATTTAATATGTTCTGTTTTAACCATTTGTTTTTCACTGTTTCTGGCCGAATTCAATAATAGTGATTTAAAACGTTAATTATGAGAATTTTATCCTATCCGAAAATTTTCTTTGAAGTAAATTTGGCTGTATTTCGTCTAAAAAAATGATCATTTGTTGTTTATTTCTTTATTGAAGGACAATGAATTTAAGAAAATCTATATTTACCCGGATAACCGTTTTGGATAATTTTAAGAAACTTGCACTTTTCCATATCATCTATATTTATCATTTCAGAAAAAAATGCCTTAAGGACAAACAATGGACACACATTCTGAAAATTCACAGGAAATCGAAATCTCGGTGATAATTCCTGCTCTCGATGAGGAGCTTACCATCGGAGAATGCATCACCAAAATTCAGAAGGTGTTCCACGACAATGCAATTAGTGGCGAGATTATTGTTGCAGATTCATCAAGCGATCGGACTGCGGAAATCGCAAAATCTTTGGGAGCGAAAGTAATTCGTGAAGAAAAAAGCGGTTATGGTAATGCCTATCTTACCGGGTTCAAATACGCTCTAGGTCGGTTCATAGTTATGGGTGATGCGGACAATACCTATGATTTTAATGAGATACCGAGATTACTTGAACCTTTTAAACAAGGGGCGGATTTTGTCATTGGATCGCGTTTTAAGGGAACTATCCACCCGGGATCAATGGCCCCTCTTCACCGGTATATCGGGAATCCGGTGCTTACATGGATGATCAATGTAATCTTCCAGACAAACTACACAGATACTCACAGCGGGTTCCGTGCGATTACTCGTGAAGCACTTGATCGGCTTAACCTGAAAACCGGCGGGATGGAGTTCGCTTCTGAAATGCTGGTGATGGCATCAAAAGAACAACTGAAAATCGTAGAAGTACCTATAGATTATTATCCAAGGGAGACTCCCTCAAAACTGCACAGTTTTGCCGATGGCTGGCGTCACATCAGGTTTGTCCTTCTCATGAAACCCCTGCCATTTATTGCAGTACCGGGATTTTTGCTTTCGGTTATCGGGATTTTGCTCATGGTATTGTTCTCTCTTAACGGAGATATCGAATCATCCCACCTTCACTCGTTTATTCTTGGGGCGATTCTGGTGATTGGGGGTATTCAGGTCATCCTCTCGGGATTCCTGATGAAGACCTATTCGGTTATTCATGGATATGAAAACAAGGCGGGGATTATTGAGATACTGATGAAATATCATAACCTGGAACTATTCCTTGTTCTGGGTTTCTTGCTGGCGGCAGCCGGAATTCTTCTCGGTCTCAACATCTTCCTCCGCTGGGTATCGGAGAATTTTGGTTTTCTCTCAGAAATCTCCACGGCAATAATCTCCCTCGTCCTCATTGTGACCGGCATACAGATTTTCCTCTTTGCTGTTTTCCAGAGTATGATGCTCCTGAATGAGAACAATGGCCATGACTCATAACACATTCTGCTATTTGATGCAAAAGATGTCATTCGGTTGCTGGTTTGAATGGGAATAACAATCACATAACGGTTTCAACGATGAAGATCGCCATTGTCTATGATGTCATTTACCCTTTCATAAAAGGTGGAGTAGAAAAACGTGTTTGGGAACTTGCGCTTCGGCTCACTCATGATAAGCATGAAGTTCACATTTTCGGGATGAAATTCTGGGATGGTGAAGATATCATCAATCATGAGGGTGTTTTCCTGCATGGAGTCTGTCCCACACAAAAACTCTATACCGGTGGCAGGAGGTCAATCTGGCAAGCTGTCTATTTCAGCCTTCACCTTTTTTTTCCTGTGCTCAACGAAAAATTTGATATTATTGATTGTCAGCAGTTTCCCTATTTCTCGTGCTTTTCGGCAAAACTGATTTCGAAACTGAGAAAAACTCCGCTTGTCATCACGTGGCATGAAGTTTGGGGTGAGTACTGGAATGAATATCTCGGATGGAAAGGATTTGGAGGGAAAATAACTGAACGACTTGTTGCCCGGCTCACTCAAAATAATATTGCAGTCTCTGAATCCACAAAAACCAATCTCAAATCTTCAGGTTACCGAGGAAACATTACGATTATCCCAAATGGGGTTGATCTGCAGCATATCAGTTTAATAAATCACTCTGATGAAACATCAGATATCATCTTTGTCGGGAGGTTAATCAAAGAAAAACATGTTGACCTGCTGGTCCGGGCGTTTGGTATACTCTCGTCAGAAAAGCCACAACTCAGGCTCTTGATCATTGGCGAGGGGCCGGAGCAGGATGCGATCACAAAAATCATAATTCAACTCTCGCTGGAAGAACGGATAGTAATCCGGGGATTCCAGGATAATCACGATAACGTAATTGCACTGATGAAATCTGCAAAAGTGTTTGTAAACCCCTCCACACGGGAAGGATTTGGTATTACTGCGCTTGAAGCTCTGGCCTGCGGCATTCCGGTGGTTATGGTGGACCATCCTGCAAATGCAATCAGGGACCTGATCAATGAGAAAAACGGGTTTACCTGTTCCCTATCAGAAAAAGATCTGGCGGAAACAATTCGCCGTGCACTCCAGCGTCACGCCGGGATGAAAAACGATTGTATCGCATCAGCCTCAGCATACGACTGGGAGAAAATCACATCCGATATCGAAAAGTATTACCTGTCCGTGATTGAAACCCGTTAATCCATATTTCTCCAACATAGTTCAGGGATAACCGCGTATTCCTGCTTATCCTGAAAATCATCCGTGTCCAATGATCACTTTCATCTCACAATCCCACATCCATAAAACCCACCAGCGCCAATCTTATTCCAATGCACTCAATAGACTCGTATTTCCCCTATCCATCTTACCGCCCTGGCCAGCGCCACATGCTTGAGGTTGCTGCGAAGTGTGCTCGGGAAGGCGGGATTGCGATGATAGATGCGCCTACCGGGAGTGGAAAGTCGAGTGTTGTCGCATCCCTTCTTGCTGAGCGGAAAGGAAGAAAGGTGGTGATCGCGGTACGAACGGTGAGTCAGCTCACCACCTTCATCCGCGAGCTTGAGCTGGTAAGGGAAAAACAACCCAGTCTCAAAACAGTATATCTCGTCGGGAAATCGAGCATGTGCCCGCTCGGCGGTGAAGGGGATGTCTATCGCAGGTGTGAAGGAGTAAAGGCATTTTCTTCATCTCTCATGCGGGACAGGGCGGAAAAAGGAGCCCTCATCCCATCAAAGGATCCGTTTATTACTCAGCAAATCCGTCGGATGGACCGGGAACATCCTCTTATCTGTCCCTATTACATCAACAGCAAAATGTTTGTTCACGCCGAGACGGTGGGCATCAAGATGGTGCCTTCAACTGCGCTCCGCACCAAGGCCGACCGGGTAATCGCTCAATCTATAACTCCTCGTGAACTGGGGGAATTCTGCGGGGAGATCTGCCCGTATGAGCTGATGATGCATGCCGCCCGGAATACTGATGTCATCATTCTGAACTATTATCACCTGTTTGACCAGGACATCCGGGAGCAGCTCTACGCGAATCTTGGCGTAGAACCGCATGACATCCTCCTTCTCATTGATGAGGCACACAACTGCGGGGATGTGATCACCAGTATCGGGAGCGTGGACCTCAAGGAACGTGATCTCGATCAGGCATCAAAGGAACTTCTTGGAATGCGCAAACGCCACAAAGGAGCTGATGCTGTCCAGCATGTCCTGCCCCGGCTTACTTCGTTTATCCGTGGGCTTGAAAACTCCCCGGAAGTGGAGGACTGGTTCGATCCGTCAATATTTGACCGGATGGTAGTCCGTGAATCCCTCTATAAAAATATGGACGAGATTGTGGACGACCTCATTGCTCTTGCCGAATCGATCCGCGAAAAGAATGTAAAAGCCGGAGAATACCGCGAAACAGCAATCGAACGGCTGACAGAATTCCTGTTCCGACTGTCGCAATCCGCCACCGATCCGGCCTATCTTACGCTCTATCGCAAAGAACCAGAAGGAATCACCCTGGAAGTGCGCCATATCGACCCTTCTGGTCCTCTGCTGGAGATCTGCACTGCTCATGCGTGCTGTATCCTGATCTCGGGCACCCTTTCTCCGGTCGAGAGTTTCGCCCGCTATTATTTCGGCGAGACAAAGGTTACAACCCTTGCCCTGCCTAATGCATTCCCGAAAAAAAACCGGCTCATATGTTGTGCCAGCGACATAACAACCGCATTTTCCATGCGGCAGAATAAGGAGAACAGTGCCAGGATCGCCGACTACATCAAGGCATTCTGTGCCCTCAAAGGGAACCGGGCCATCTATTTTCCCAGTTACCAGATTCTCGAAGGATACGCAAACCAGACCGTTTTGCACATACGGGGAAGAAAAGTCTTCATCGAACCACGGGATACCGGTGATGCCAGTGCTGCGCTCTTTGCCTTCCTGTCCCTTCCCGCGCAGGGAGAATCAGGAGTCCTGTTTGCGGTTTGTGGCGGGAAATGGAGTGAAGGGCTTGATTACCGGGGAGAGATGCTGAACGGTGCGATGGTCATCGGTCTGCCGCTTGCTCCATTCAACCGGGTGCGTAAAATGATGATAGAATACTTCTACCATAAATTTGGGGACGAGGGAGAATTCCTCTGCTACACCCTGCCGGCGATAAACAAATCTCTCCAGGCCTTGGGAAGAGTGCTGAGAACTCCTGAAGACCGTGGCATACTGGTGCTGGGTGAGAAACGGTTTTTGGAAAAAAGGGTATACAATGCACTCCCTGTCTGGATCCAGCAGGAAATGATTCAGTGCGATGCACAACGGTTCCGGGGGTTGATCTCTGCATGGAAATCATAAGCGGGTCATGTCGCTTCGGGCTCTGGTTTGTCCTTGTCCAATGGAATGACACATCTATCTACGAGGTCAGGTTTGCGACCACCGGAATTCCCGGGAACGTCCCGGATCTCATCCGGCAATACTGTGCCGGGCAGGTTGTCAGTCCTGAAAAGCTCGACAGTGCTGCAACTCATGAAGATACCGTCTATAGCAGGATCTACCGGGCAGTCCGGCAGGTGCCTTACGGCAGCACGACAACCTACGGGGAGATTGCGGCCGTTGTCGGGACGTCCCCCCGGGTAGTCGGGCAGGCAATGGCACGGAACCCCACACCTCTTGTCATCCCCTGTCACCGCGTTCTGGCTGCACATGGCATTGGTGGATTTTCCCCGGAAATTGCGATCAAGGAGTCATTGCTTGCAATGGAAAAAAAAGGATTACAAAAGGTAAATAGATGAATGTTCTCCCTGGTGCAGGGTCTCCTCGAAACGGGCCTTCCTGCCCACGATTTATCTGTCCCGGTGTCAATCTAATAAACGGAGTCTCGCATCAATACTGC
>Ga0209048_10001979_pt1 | contig 20643 bp, 19 predicted proteins | sample FrelakmetCRP12CR_FD_187146 | JGI IMG/M metagenome (GOLD analysis project Ga0209048, IMG submission 187146) | Freshwater lake sediment microbial communities from the University of Notre Dame, USA, for methane emissions studies - CRP12 CR (SPAdes)... | ecosystem: Environmental > Aquatic >... | reverse complement strand
AGGCGGGCGTCGTACGACGTCATCGGGCAGGCGTTCAGCGGGTTCCTGGCCATGAACGGGGATCCCGCCGGCCCGCCGATGAAGTCGAGCCCGTTCGTCAACGACTACATCACCGCGCTCTTCGCCCTGTGGTCCGCGTTGGCGGCGTATATCTCCGTCGAGCGGACCGGACGCGGTCAGGTGGTCGACGTGGCCCAGTACGAGTGCCAGTTCAAGCTGCTGGCGTGCGGGGTGATGGACTTCCTGATGCTCGGTGCCGAACATCCCCGGACCGGCAACAACGACCCTTCGGGACTGCAGCCCTATGGCGTGTACCCGACCGGTGAGGGCTACATCAGCATCGGGGCGATCGGTGGGCCGTTCCTCCGCCTGAAGCAGGTCGTCCCTGGCCTCGACCAGGACAAGCTCCAGACCGTCGTCGACCAGATCGTCCACGCCGACGAGATCAAGGAGTTGGTGGTGACGTGGCTGGCCGAGCTCACCGCCGAGGAGGCCGAGCTGATCCTCAACTCACGGAACATCCCCTGCAGCAAGGTGATGACAGCTCCCGACATCGCCAGGCATCCCCACTACCGGGCACGCGAGATGATCGTCGAATGGGACGACGACATCGGGGGGAGGGTCCAGGGAACCGGGGTGGTCCCGAAGTTCTCGGCGACTCCGTCGAAGGTGTGGAGGGGCGCTCCTGGCCGCGGCAAGGACACCGACGACATCCTGGCCTGGCTCGGCATCGGCCAGGAGCGGATCGCCGAGCTGAAGGCCACGGGCAGCGTCAGCTGACCCCCGGCTAGTACGCCGCACTGGTGGCGCCCGACGGCTTCCGCACGTCCGGGGTCGGCCGCAGCCAGCACGATGCCGCGGTCTTCCTCCGTCCGCCCGGGGCCCTCGTCGACGGACCGGTGGCCACCATGGAGGCGGGAGGCCGGCTTCGACGGGATGCTCGTCCTGCCGGTCTACGAGTCGCACCGGGTGCTCTTCGCCGCCGGACGAGACCTCGAACTCCTGGGCACCGGCCACGGGTGGTTCCTGCCGCCCCAGGCCGTCGAGGCGAACCTGGGAGCCGGCAGCCCGTCGACACCCCGACCGGAACGGGTGCTGCCCGAAGGGTGGAGCTCCCGGAATCTGACCATCGAGGAGGACCTGGTGGTCGACCTCCCCTACCCGGCGCGGGTGGTCATCTTCTTCGACGGCACCATCTTCCACGGGCCGGTCCGTCTCGACTTCGACCGGCAGCCGGAGGGGACCTGACCCTGGTCAGATGGTCCGGCCCGATCCCTCCCAGTAGGGGTCGCGCAGGAGCCGCTTGTAGAGCTTGCCGGTCGGGTGGCGCGGCAGGTGCTCCACGAAGTCGACCGACTTCGGCGCCTTGTACCCGGCCAGTGACTGCCGGGCGAAGGCGATGAGCTCAGTCTCGAGGTCATCGGAGCCGGTGGTGCCCTCGGCCAGTTCGACGGCGGCCTTCACCTGCTCGCCCATCTCGTCGTCGGGGATCCCGAAGACGGCGGCGTCGACCACGGCCGGGTGGCCCACCAGCACGCTCTCGATCTCGGCGGGGTAGATGTTCACACCGCCGCTGATGATCATGTCGATCTTCCGGTCGCTCATGAACAGGTAGCCCTCGTCATCGAGGTAACCGACATCGCCGAGCGTGCCCACCCCGGGGGCCAGGTGGGCCGCCTCGGTCTTCTCGGGCGCCTTGTGGTACTCGAAGTCGGCCCCGATCCGGCTGGTGAAGTAGATCTGGCCCGACTCCCCCACCTGGCAGGTGTGCCCGTCGTCGGCCACGATCATCAGCTCGGTCATGACGGTGGGCCGGCCCAGGCTCACCGGCCGGGCCAGCCACTCCTCGCCCGAGATGACGGTCAGGAAGCCACCCTCGGTACCGCCGTAGTACTCGGTGATGCTCGGGCCCCACCAGTCGAGCATCCGCTGCTTGACGTCGATCGGACACGGCGCCGCGCCGTGGATCACGGTGACCAGCGATCCGCCGTCGAACCGCTCCCGCACCTCGTCGGGCAGCTTCAGCAGCCGGATGAACTGGGTCGGCACCAGGTGGATGTTGGTGACACCGTGCCGGTCGACCAGGTCGAGGAGCTCGGCGGCGTCGAAGTGGTGCCGCATCACCACGGTCGTCGCCGCCCCGAGCATGGGGAAGACCGAGAGGGCCCACTGGGCCGAGTGGTAGGCCGGGCCCTCGAGCAGGGTCACCCCGTCGGTCGGGATCCCGAGCATCCCCACCGCCGCCCGGGCGATCAGGTCGACCAGCGACAGGTCGTGACCCACCGCCGTCAGGGCCGAGCGCACGCCCTTGGGGAACCCGGTGGTCCCCGACGTGTAGAACATCGGCCCCCCGCTGGACTGATCCTCCGGCTCGGCGTCGTCCGCCCGCGCCAGCAGGTCCTCGTAGCCCTCGAACCCCTCGGGCACCGGGTCGCCCACGACGATCCTCACCGGACATCCTGCCGCCTGGGGATCCTCACAGGCAGCTGCCGCCACGTCGGCGTACCGTCCCTCGACGATCAGGGCGGTGGCGTCCGAGTCGGAAAGGACGTACGCGAGCTCGGCGGCCACCCAGTGCCAGTTGACCGGCACGACGACCAGCCCGGAGTGCATGGCCGCCACCGTCACCTCGAAGAACTCGCGGCGGTTCCCGCACATGAGCGCCACGGTGTCGCCGGGTGCCACCCCCGCGCTCCGCAACCCGTGGATGACCCGGTTGACCCGTCGGTCGAACTCGGACCACGACGTCTCCCCGTGCTCGTCGACCAGGGCGGCGTCCTCTCCCTTGCGCTGCGCGATCGGCGCGGTCAGACGGGCCATGGGAGCCTCCTGGTCGAACGGGGTACGGATCGGGACACCGTGACGGACATCATGGCCGCCTCAGTCCGCCACGCGCTCGAGCGTGGCCTCGAATCCGAGGTACGTCCACACCATGCGCCCGGCCTCGACCCGGCGGGTCACCTCGATGCCCGCCATCCCGACCGGCCGCAGCACGTGGACGCCGTCCTCGTAGGAGGCCACCACGGTGACCGGCGTGGTGACGTCTCCCTCGAACACGTCGTGCACGCCGCGTTCCTCCGTGCCGTCGCAGCGCATGTCGTGGACGATCCCCCCGCCGGTCACGACCAGTCGGTCACCGCACTGCTCGACACGCTGCACGGACGACAGGGCGGGGTGGTCCACCACCGCCACGCCTCCCTGCTCCACCGACACGACCCGCCAGGTCCCTCGCAGATCCGGTGCGCCCGCGACCAGGGGCTCGTCGCACCCGGCCAGGATCGGCGGCGGCATAGTGGGGCCGTGGCCGCCGGGGGGAGTGTGGGCTACCGGGATGTCGTCGGCTCGCCGCGGCCGCGTCCGGCCTGGATCCTCGTCTGGCATCTCCACCCCCGTGCGATCGAACGTCCGAGAGCTCATTATGTCAGTATCTGTGTCATAAGGTTCGTCCACCGGGGAAGGCGGCGGTGGGCCGCGGGCAGTGGGGAGCGGAGATGAAGGACTACGAAGGTTTCCAGGGGACGGTCGGACGTGTGCTGGCCGACTCGGAGCCATGGTGGCCGGAGGCGCCCCACCCCGGGGAGGCCCCCGATGTGGTGGTGGTCCTCATCGACGACCTCGGGTTCGCCCAGTTCGGCTGCTACGGGTCCGACCTCGAGACCCCGAACATCGACCGCCTGGCGGCAGGTGGCCTGCGGTACTCGAACTTCCACGTGACCCCGGTGTGCTCCCCCACCCGGGCCGCGCTGCTGACCGGGCGCAACCATCACAGTGTCGGCATGCGCTCGGTGTCCAACTTCTCCTCGGGCTTCCCGCACATGCGGGGACACGTGTCCAACAATGCCGCCACCATGGCCGAGGTCCTGCGCGACGAGGGCTATGCCACCTTCGCCCTCGGCAAGTGGCACCTGTGCCAGATGGAGAGCGCCTCGGCGGCCGGCCCCTACGACCAGTGGCCCTGCCAGCGGGGCTTCGACCGCTTCTACGGCTTCCTCGACGGCGAGACCGACCAGTTCGCCCCCGACCTGGTCTACGACAACCATCGGGTCGATCCCCCGGGGACCCCCGGGGACGGCTACCACCTGAGCGAGGACCTGGTCGACCGGGCCATCGAGTTCGTCGCCGACAGCACCTCGATCCGTCCGGACCGGCCCTGCTTCACCTACCTGGCCTTCGGGGCCACCCACGCCCCCCACCAGGCCCCGGCCCAGTACCTCGAGAGGTGGAAGGGCAGGTTCGACGAGGGCTGGGACGTTGCCCGCGACCGGTGGTTCGCCCGACAGAAGGAGCTGGGGATCGTCCCGGCCGGGACCCGGCTCGCTCCCCGGAACCCCGGCGTCGAGCCCTGGGACAGCCTGCCGGAGAACCAGCAGCGACTGGCCTGCCGCCTGCAGGAGGCGTTCGCCGCCTTCCTCGAGCACACCGACCACCAGATCGGCAGGTTCATCGACGCCCTCGAGGCATCGGGCCGGCTGGACGACACGCTGGTCATGGTCCTGTCCGACAACGGCGCCAGTCAGGAAGGCGGTCCCTTCGGCGTCCTCCACGAGATGAAGTTCTTCAACTTCATCCTCGAGTCGCCCGACGAGGCCGTTGAGCGGCTCGACGACATCGGCGGACCGCACAGCCACTCCAACTACCCATGGGGCTGGGCCCAGGCCGGCAACACGCCCTTCAAGTGGTACAAGCAGAACACCCACGAGGGCGGCGTCCACGTCCCGCTCGTCGTCCACTGGCCGGCCGGCATCGCCGACAGGGGCGGGATCCGCCCGCAATTCCACTACGTCACCGACCTGGCGCCCACCGTCTACGAGGCCGTCGGCATCGAGCCGCCCGGGGTCTACCGCGGCTACGAGCAGATGCCGGTGGCGGGAACGTCGCTCGCCTCTACGTTCGGCGATCCCACCGCCTCCGACCGCAAGACGCTCCAGTACTTCGAGATGATGGGCCACCGGGCCCTCTACGCCGACGGCTGGAAGGCGGTGACCCGGCACGAGTTCGGCACGCCCTTCGAGGACGACCGCTGGGAGCTGTACCACCTGGCGGAGGACGTCTCCGAGTGCAACGACCTGGCCGAGGCCGAGCCGGAGAAGCTGGCGGAGCTCATCGAGCTGTGGTGGGCCGAGGCCGAGACGCACGGCGTCCTGCCGCTGGACGACCGGACCCTGGAGCTCTTCGGTGCCCGGTACCGCGATCGCTCGCCACACCCCACCTCACGGCACTACGTCTACCGGCTCCCGCTCACCCCGGTGCCGGCCCAGGTCGCCCCGGGGCTCGCCGGGCGCAGCTGGGACATCTTCGCCACCATCGATCGGCAACCCGGGCAGAACGGCGTCCTCTACGCCATGGGCAACGAGAACTCCGGCCTGAGCATCTTCGTCCTCGGGGACCGGTTGGTCTTCGACTACAACTGCTTCGGCGAGCACCACGTCGTGCGGTCGTCCCGTCCGGTGCCCGTCGGGCCGTCAGCGGTCGGGGTCGAGTTCCGGCGGACCAAGGCGGAGGGCTCCGCGACCCTGATCATCGATGGCCAGGCCTGCGGGACGCTCGAGGTGCCCTTCGTCATGCGGATGATCTCGAGCACCGGCATGAGCCTCGGACGTGACCACGGCTCGCCCGTCTCCGAGGACTACCGGGACGAGTTCCCGTTCGAGGGGACGCTCCACCAGGTCGACGTCCAACTCGTCTCGGGTAGCCGGAGGGACGGGCAGGAGGAGGCCGAGACCGAGGCGCGGGTCACCATGTCCCGCCAGTAGCGATTCCCACGCAGAGCGGGACTGCGATCCTGCCCACCCGACCGTCGACACGTGGCGCTCCGGTGCCCATCATCTGGGATGGACGAGTGGAATCATGGACAGGTCCCGTCGGAAGATGCTCGTCGCCCTGCTGGCACTGGTCGTCCGGGCGATGGTCACGCCGCTCATGTGGCGAGATCTCCGTCGTAGACCGCTCGAGCAGGTCCGCGGCCCCAAGTGGCTCTGGTGGATCGCCAGTTCCAACCTGAGCGGATCAGCTGCCTGCTGGATGCTCGGCCGGAGGCAGGTCGATCGGCTGCAGACGCCTGCGAACCGGACCTGGAGCTGACCCGGCGTTCCGGGATAGTCAGCCAGGACGGGCCACCAACGCGGTGATCGGCAAGGCATAGAGTGGGTTGAGCAACGCAGTGGTGCCGACCAGGTACCGCTCAGCTTCACCCGAGATGGCCCCTGACCCCGTACCGGGGAGGTGGGCGATTGGAGAACCGTGCCTCCAGAGGGCGAGAGTCACACGGGCAGCCAGCTGGACCAGCATCATGCGCCGGAGACGAATGGCCGGATGTCAGTCTGCCGACGGTGCGGGTCCCAGACCGACAGCCCGGACGGGGGGCACCACCTGCCCACCGAGCGTCAGATGGCCCGTGTCCGCGAGTGGCTGGTCGCCGAGTCACGAAGGATGCACATCCACCGGGCGAGAGAGGCCCGCGAGCGATGAGTGGGTCGGCGCCGCCCAGCCGGCGGTAGGCGGCACCTCTCGGGGGCGTCGTCGACCTGAAGGGTGCCGCCCTGCTCGGAGACCTTGCCGACGGCCCGGATGACGGCGTTGGAGGTGCTCCCCCGCCACGGTCGCACTGCGCTGACTGGTGGCCCGAACCGGCTGGATGAGAAGCTCGACACCTACCACAGAGAGCGGGACGGCCATGAAGAACGACATCACCGAACTGTTGGGTATCGACGTCCCGATCTTCGCGTTCAGCCACTGCCGGGACGTGGTGGCTGCGGTGACCAGGTCCGGTGGGCTCGGCGTGCTCGGGGCAGTGGCCCACAGCCCCGAGCAGCTCGAGGTCGACCTGGACTGGATCGAGGCCGAGGTGGGCGACAGGCCCTACGGCGTCGACCTGATCATCCCGGCCAAGTACGCGGGCGACGAGGGTGGTGGCTACACGGCAGCCGACATCGCCGCGCTGATCCCTGCTGAGCACTGGGAGTTCGTGAACGACATCCTCCGCCGCTACGACGTCCCCGAGCTGACCGACGACGTGACCAGGGGCGTGTTCCAGATGAAGGAGGGCATGCCTGCTCCCTTTTCCGCCCTGTCGGCCGGCCCGCAGCTCGACATCGCCCTGGCCCACCGCACCGCCTTCGTGGCCAACGCGCTGGGCTCGCCACCCCAGCCCATGATCGATCGCTGCAAGGAGGAAGGTCGCCTGGTGGGTGCGCTGGCCGGCAAGGCCGTGCACGCCGAGCGACACGTGCAGGCCGGAGTCGACATCATCATCGCCCAGGGCGGCGAAGCCGGCGGGCACACCGGCGAGATCGGGTCGATGGTGCTGATCCCCGAGGTGGTGGACGCGGCCGCACCGGTCCCGGTGCTCGGTGCCGGCGGGATCGGCCGCGGTCGTCAGATGGCGGCCGCCATGGCGCTCGGAGCCCAAGGCGTGTGGTGCGGGTCGGTCTGGCTCACCACTGACGAGGCCGAGACCCACCCGGCCGTCAAGGCGAAGATGCTGAAGGCCTCCAGTGCCGACACCATCCGCTCCCGCTCCCGCACCGGCAAGCCGGCCCGGATGCTCAAGTCGGCATGGACCGAGGAGTGGGACGACCCCACCCACCCGGCCCCGCTCGGCATGCCGCTGCAGCCCATCCTCACCGCACAGGCCATCGCCCGCATCGACCGGGGAGCGATGAAGGCGGGCTCGGGTGCCGAGAAGCTGGCCAACTACTTCGTGGGCCAGATCGTCGGCACCATGAACGAGACCAAGCCCGCGGCGACCGTGGTCTACGAGATGGTCGACGAGTTCATCACCGCCATCGAGTCGGTCTCCGCCCAGATGAACGCCTGACTCCCCACGGGCACCCCGCGTGCCGACCATGCACCCGACCTGCGGGATGCGGCCGGGCCCGCCCTGGCGGACATCGTTCCCGTGGCGGACAGCCCGAGTCTTGGCTCCCAGCCCCGTGGGCTGACGACGAGCGCCACGCAACCCGAGTACCCCAGCTGCATCGGCAGGCGACGCACCCCAGGGCCGGGGAGTTCCCGATCCTCCACCGGCTCGTCCATGACGAGGTCCCGCATCTGCGGAGAGACCCTCTTGCTGCGCCGGCCTTGTTGTACATAAGATTGATCACTTGTACACTTTGTACATGAGTACCACCGAACCGCTGACCGTGTCCGACGCTCGAAGCCAACTTGCCGCGATCATCGATCTGGCTCGAGCCGAGCATGAGCCCATCTACCTCACCCGTCGGGGCCGACGGGTGGCTGCCGTAATCGATGCAGAGGATCTGGACGAGATCCTGGCCTTGGCCGCGGACATGGCGGACATCCGCGCCGCCGAAGAGGCCCGGGCAGAGATGAGATCGACCGGCGAGGAGCCGATTCCATGGGAGCAGGTCAAGGCCGATCTCGGCCTGTCGTGACCTACGCCATCCAGCTGTCCCCGGCGGCCGCACGCGAGCTCCGCACGTTCGACCCAGCCGTTCGGCGTCGCATCCAGGCAGTGCTCGAACTCCTCGCCGAGGACCCGCGGCCACCGGCTGCCACACGCCTCGTCGGCGGGTCCGGCGAGTGGAGGGTTCGCACCGGTGACTATCGCGTCATCTACGAGATCCACAACAGTCGGCTGCTGGCACTCGTGCTCCGGATGGCCCGCCGTCGAGACGTCTACGACCGCTGATGTCGATCTTCCCCAGTTCCGACATCCGAGCGGAGAGCCACCTCGTGCACCCAGTTGCCTGGAGGGCCTGCGGGCGGCTCCCAGCCTGCCCGGCTGACGACCAGGACGACGGGCTGAGGCCTCGGCCGGACGGCGGTCACGGCAATCGCTCGTTCAAACTACGAAGTGGGTAGCATTCGAGCGTGCCCGATCCAAAGGTCGACTCAATCCGTAATGACGGCGAGTGGAATCCACGGACACAAAGCCCTCTGGTGGGACCCGTGGCGACACAAACAGGGATGGTCCGGTGACCGATGATGTTCCGGCCGTCCGCATTGCGGGCGTGGTGAAGCGCTTCGGTGATGCGACCGCCGTCGCCGGTGTGGACCTCGAGATCGAGCGCGGCGAGTTCTTCACGATGCTGGGTCCGTCGGGCTCGGGCAAGACCACACTGCTCCGGATGATCGCCGGGTTCGAGCTTCCCGACGAGGGCCTGATCGAGCTCGGCGGCGTCGACGCCACCAACCTGCCGGCCAACGCCCGGGACGTCAACACGGTGTTCCAGGACTACGCCCTCTTTCCTCACATGGACGTGCTCGCCAATGTCGCCTACGGGTTGCGAGTGGCCAAGGTGGGAAAGGCAGAGCGCGCGGCGCGGGCCAGGTCGGCACTCGACATGGTCCAGCTCACCGGGTTCGAGAGTCGCCGGCCGGCCCAGCTCTCGGGGGGCCAGCGCCAACGGGTGGCCCTGGCCCGTGCCATCGTCAACGAACCAGAGGTACTCCTGCTCGACGAACCGCTCGGTGCCCTCGACCTCAAGCTCCGCCAGGAGATGCAGATCGAGCTCAAGGCGATCCAGCGCCGTGTGGGCATCACCTTCGTCTACGTCACCCATGACCAGGAGGAGGCCCTCACCATGAGCGACCGGGTGGCGGTCATGGACCACGGGGTGATCCAGCAGGTCGACACCCCCTTTCGCATCTACGAGTACCCGGCGAGCGAATTCGTGGCCAGCTTCATCGGTGTGTCGAACCTGCTCGAGCGCACCGGTCGGAGGATCACCGTGCGGCCGGAGAAGATCCTCGTGGTCGGCGAAGGCGAGAGCCCCCCGGTCGGGACGCACGCCGAGGCGGGGACCGTCAGCGCGGTGGTCTATCTGGGCATGGTCACCCGCTTCGTCGTGTCGCTCGACGACGGGGGAACCCTGACCGCGGTGCGACAGAACGTCGAGACCCAGGCGGAGGACGTCGCAGGCCTGCGAGGCCAGCGGGTCACGGTCGCCTGGCACCCGGAACAGGCGTACGAGATCTCGTCAGCAGGCACCTGAGCATGTCAGGCGATAGAAGCAACCAAGGAGAGAGAGGACACGTCATGAAGATCACACAATGGTCAGGGAGGTGGCGTCGTATCGGCGCGATCTCCATCGTCTCACTGGTCGCCCTCGGCGCCTCGGCGTGCTCGAGCAACTCGTCGTCGCCATCGTCGTCGTCTCAGACGCCTCCGACCGCGAACCAGACACCCCCCACCACGGTCGGAACCGGCGAGGGCCAGCTCAACCTCATCGCTTGGGAGGGGTACACCCAGCCGCAGTGGGTGACCCCGTTCGAACAGCAGACCGGCTGTCAGGTCCACGCCAAATTCGCGGGCTCCTCCGGCGAGATGGTCTCGCTCATGGCCAACGGCGGCGGCGGACAGTACGATATGGTCTCGGCCTCGGGCGATGCCGACCTCCGCCTGATCTACGGCGGCGACGTCAAGCCGGTCAACGTCAACCTGGTGCCCAGCTGGCAGCAGTTCAGGCCGTTCCTCAAGTCGCCCAACTTCAACACGATCGCCGGCGTCCACTACGGGACGAGTCTCCAGTTCGGACCGAACGTCCTGCTGTACTCGACCAAGACCTTCCCCACTGCGCCCTCGAGCTGGAGCGTCATCTACGACCCCAAGTACAAGGGTCAGATCACGGTGCCGAACAACCCGATCCAGATCGCGGACGCCGCCCTCTACCTCGAGACGGCGAAGCCGAGCCTGGGCATCACCGACCCCTACGAGCTGACCAAGACCCAGTTCGACGCGTCCGTCGCGCTGCTGAAGGCGCAGAAGCCGTTGATCGCCAAGTACTGGAACCTGGCCAGTGACGAGATCAACCTGTTCCAGAGTGGCACCACCGTCGTGGGCGCGGCCTGGCCGTACCAGACGATCACGCTGCAGGGGAACAGTGCCCCGGTGGCCGACACCATCCCGGCACAGGGAGCCACCGGCTGGGCGGACTCCTGGCTGATGGCCACCAAGGCCCCTCACCCGAACTGCGCCTACAAGTGGATGCAGTGGGTGTCGACCCCGACGGTGCAGGCCCAGCAGGCGATCAGCTTCGGTGAGACCCCGGCCAACTCGCAGGCGTGCCCGATCATGAACCAGCTCCAGGCCGGTTCGTGCGCCGGCTACCACGCCGACCAGCCCGACGCGTACTTCAACAGCATCAAGTTCTGGAAGACGCCACTGGCTGATTGCGGGAACGGGAAGACCGACTGCATCCCGTACTCCGAGTGGACCAACGCCTGGACACAAGTCACCGGGTGACGGTCGCTGCACCTGAGCGAATGGGCAGGAGGGTGAGCCCGGTCAGCGCGGCGTTGGTGCGCCGCGCCTGGCTCCGGACCACCCTCCTGCTGTCGCCGCCCCTGGCGTGGTTCCTGGTGATCTACCTGGCGTCGCTCGTGATCATGCTGATCACGTCGCTGTGGAGCGTGAACTCCTTCACGCAGACGATCGACCACACCCTCACCACCCAGAATTTCCACCAGATCACCACCGGGGCCTATCCGCGGATCATCGCCCGCACGGTCCTGCTCGCCGCCCTGGTGACCGTCACCGACGCGGTCCTGGCCTTTCCGTTCGCCTACGTGATGGCCAGAGTCGCCACCCGCCGGACCCAGCGGCTGCTACTCGTGGCGGTACTGCTGCCGCTGTGGGCCAGCTACCTGGCCAAGGTGTACGCCTGGATCTCGATCCTCGAAAAGGGCGGCACGCTCAACTGGACCTTCTCCAAGATCGGCCTCCCCGCGCCCAATCTGGGCTTCACCAACGCGGCCATGTGGATCGCCTTCACCTACATCTGGCTCCCGTACATGATCGTGCCGATCTACGGCGCCCTCGAACGGATCCCGAGCTCGCTCCTCGAGGCGTCCGCTGACCTCGGTGGGTCGGGCCGGACGACCATGGGTCGCGTCGTGCTCCCCCTCGCGCTCCCCGGCCTGGTGGCCGGCTCGATCTTCACCTTCTCGCTGACCCTCGGTGACTACGTGACGCCCCTGCTCGTCGGTGGCGCCAACTCGACGCTCATCGGCAACGCCATCTACGAAAACCTGTTGACCGGGGGGAACCTTCCCCTGGCAGCCGCACTCTCCACCGTGCCCATCGTGATCATGGTGGTCTATCTCGTCGTAGCCAAGCGGCTCGGCGCCTTCGATGCCCTGTGACACGGGGCACGCTGACACGAGCGGGGCTGTGGGCCTGGGTGGCCGGGGTGCTCCTGTTCCTCTTCGTGCCCATCATCACCATCGTGCTGTTCGCCTTCGACAGGTCGAAGGTGGAGACGTGGCCGATCCGCGGTTGGACGACCCACTGGTTCAGTGTCGCCTTCCACGACCCGCAGGTCCGGTCTGCGTTCATCCTCTCGATCAAGGCGGCAACGGTCGCCACCATCGTCGCGTTGCTGTTGGGCTCGCTGGCGGCGTTCGGGGTCCACCGGGCCCGCTTCTTCGGCCGCGACTCGATCTCCCTCCTCTTGATCCTCCCGTTGGCGCTGCCCGGGATCATCACCGGCGTCGCGCTCAATTCGGCGTTCCAGTACGCGGGCATCCCGTTGTCGTTCTGGACCATCGTGATCGGCCACGCCACCTTCTGCATCGTGGTCGTCTACAACAACGTGATCGCCCGCCTGCGCCGCACCTCGGGAACGCTGCTCGAGGCCTCGGCGGACCTGGGCGCGAGCGGGCTCCAGACGCTGCGCTTCGTGACCCTTCCCATGATCGCTACCGCCCTCGTCTCCGGCGCACTCCTGGCATTCGCCCTGAGCTTCGACGAGGTCATCGTGACCACGTTCACCGCCGGGGCACAGAACACGTTGCCCATCTGGATCTTCGGGGCCATCCGCCTCGGCCAGCAACTCCCCGAGGTCAACGCAGTGGTCACCATCGTGCTGGTCCTGATGTTCATCCCGATTATGATCGCGGCCCGGTTGACCGGGAGCGAGAACGTCGCGCGGATGGCCGAGCCGTCGCGGAAGACCTGAGCACCCGAGGACGGCGCGGCCAGGGTCTCCGGGCTCGTACCGGTCCGGAGGGGGGCGGGGCTCGGGACCGTGCCGGGGTGCCACGGATGGCGAAGCCGGTCTCCGTGGGTCACCGTCAGTGGCGAACGCCAGCCACGCCGACCGATACGACCGTCAGCTCCAGCCCATTGCCGATGCACAGTTGGAACGGGTCCGGCCCCAAGCCCACCAGGCGGTTCTCGACGTCGGGCGCGGGAGCGGTGCCACGACGATCACCGCGGCCAGCGCGGTGCGCAACGCGCACGGCGTGGACATCTCCGAGCCGTTGCTGGGAGTCGCCGTCGACCGGGCGCGCGCCGCCTCGGTCGACAATGCCGACGTCACGGTGGCCGATGCGCAGACCTACGCCTTCACCGAGGGCTCCTTCGACGTCATCATCAGCCAGTTCGGAGTCATGTTCTTCGACCACCCTGTGGCCGGCTTCACCAACCTTCGATGTGCGCTCGCCCCCGACGGTCAGGCGGTGTTCACCTGTTGGCAAGGGCTGGAAGCCAACCAATGGGTGCCGCTGGTCGCCGACGCGGTGGCGCAGCGCCGCGCCGTCCCCGACCTCGGGGGGCAGGACGGCGGACCGGGCATGTTCGCGCTCGAGCACCCCGACGAGTACTCTGTGCCACTCGATGCCGCCGGCTTCACCCGGATCGAGATCGAGGCGATCGGTCCGACGATCGTCCTCGGCGGGGGTGGACCCCGGAGGAGTCGACCGACTTCCTGCTGAACACCGGAATCGCCCGTGGACTCCTCGGCCAGCTGGAGCCCGGAGCACGTGCCACGGCAACCGATGTCATTCGGGCGTCCGTGGCCGAGCGGTACGACCCGGGGGTCGGCGTGCCGGTCGGTACCGGTGTCTGGCTGGTCTCCGATCGAGGTGCGGGCGACCCTGCCCTGTCCAGGCCGGGCGCGCTCCCTAACCTGTGCCGATGGCCATCGTCCCCCCGCGTTCCAGCTGGACGAGGCATATCGGTCAGTCGGGGCTGGTGGTCGTGGCGCTTGCTGTCGCGTCCTGCAGCTCAGGCGGGCCGGCCGTGGGGAACCGGGAGCCGACCTCCCCGGTGCGTCAGCCGCCGGGCGTGACATTCCCGAAGCGGTCGACGTCCACGGTGCCGTCGTCCACTGGGAGGACAACGGCTGGTGGACTCGGAACGCCGCTGCCCGCGCCCCGGGCACTCCTGTCCTTCGGGGCGCTCGCCGCTCCGGGCGAAGGTGACTGGAACCCTGTCGGTCGTCTCGTCGCCGGAGTCCCCGCGGTCTATCAGACCACGCTGGTGCCGCCCGGAGGCTCTCAGCCTGCCGGGATCGCCTGGATGGACACCCACCTCCTGTCCGCGCTGCTCTACTCCGGTTCGAAGAGTCCGGGTGGCGGGCCCTACCGCTACACCGCGCCGGTCCAGCCGGCGGAGGCGGCGTCGCTGGTGGCGGCATTCAACGGCGGCTTCCTCATGGACACCGCCGGTGGCGGCTACCTGACCGAGGGACGGGTCGTCGTCCCACTGGTGACCGGGGCGGCGTCGCTGGTCATCCATGCGGACGGGACCGTCGACGTCGGTGCCTGGGGCAGCGACGTGTCGATGACCCCGGACGTGGTGAGCGTGCGCCAGAACCTGGTGCCGCTCGTCGAGGGAGGCCAGCCGACCCCACAGGCGGCCGGCCCCGACTGGCTGTCCTGGGGGAACACCTGCGGAGCGAACTCGTGCGCCCACTCGGTTCCCGGCGTCGAGCAGCAGTGGCGGTCCGGGGTCGGCGTCACCGCTGACGGCGCACTCGTGTACGTGACCGGGCCGTCGCTCACGCCCCTCCAACTCGCCCAACTCCTTGCCCACGCCGAGGTGGTGCGCGGCATGGAGCTCGACATCAACCCGTCGTGGACCGTGCTTGCCACCTACGACCCCATCACCCCCGGCGGGTCCGCCACACCCGGCAACGGCTTCCGCCTGATCGCCGACACCGTACAGGGGCCGGCGACGTTCTTCGACCCGGGCTGGGCACGGGACTTCGTCACCTTGTCGGCTCGCCCCGCTCCCGTCGGCTGAACCAGGGCGTCGGCGTGGTGACCCCTGTCCGGTGAGGAGCCCGCGAATCCGAGCGACGGCCCGACCGTCCACGTGACCACCCCGCAGCACGGGATCCGCGCCATCCGGTGGCCCGAGCCGGACTACAGGTCCAGGATGGTGCGGGCGACCCGGTCCCAGACCCGGGTCGGGACGAACGGCTGCATGGCGGCGAGCGCCTGCGCGTCGTAGCCCACCAGATACCGGGCCCGGGGACTGCGCGAGGTGACGGCGTTGGCGATGGTGACGGCCACCTTGGACGGGTTCCCCATGAACGGGTCGGCCAGACGGGTCGCGGACAGCAGCCGCTGGTAGGAGTGGGCGAACTCGGACCCGGCTCGGGTACTCAGCTCGTCGTCCGTCTCCTGCCAGATGCCGGTCCTGATCAACCCGGGTTCGACCAGCACGACCTTGATGCCGTCGCCGGCCACCTCCGCCCGCAGTGCGTCTGACACCCCTTCGAGTGCATGCTTGCAGGCCTGGTACCAGCCGGTCAGCGGAGTCGTGGCGCGTCCGTAGATCGAGGACACGTTGACGATGTGCCCTCCACGGGCCTCCCGCATGTAGGGAAGTGCGAGGCGTGCCAGGCGGACCGGGCCCACCACCATGGTCTCGAGCCCGGACCGGAGTTCCTCGTCACCGATGTCCTCGATGGCACCGGTGAGCGAGAGTCCGGCGTTGTTCACCAGCACCGTCGGCCGGTACTCCTCGACGACTCGCTCGCACGACGCCGCGTCGGTGACGTCCATGATCGCCGTCTCGACCGTCACCCCCTGCTCGTCGGCCAATTCGGCCACCGCATCGGCCTTGGCCTGGGAGCGCACCGTGCCCACCGACCGCAGGCCCCGTCTGGCCAGCTCCAGCACGGTGGCGAGCCCGATCCCGGAGTTCACCCCTGTCGTGAGCGCTACCCGCTCGTCCGTCATCGGCGCGCCCTTCAGGTGTGCGAGGGGACCGACCCAGGACCACCCGGACTCCGGTCGGACCGTTGCCTCACCCGGATCCGAATGCTGAGGTCGTTGCGGGCGGAGAGGTGCACGGTGCGCACCCTCATGAGTGTGGGTCTGTCCGGAATCGCGATGTGTCCTCGCCCACGAGACATCGAGCGGCCGCCACCCGGACGTCCTTGGCCGCACGGTCCAGCTCCCCGAGTGCCACTCCCAACCCGTCGGCTGACTCCGAGCCCCGGGGGAGTCGGCTCAGGCTGCTTGCGATCCTCATCCCGCCGTCGAACAGGCGGCCGATGACGTCGTCGAGGTGTTCCCCCACGGAACGGATCGTGTCGTGCAGCTCAGCAATCTGCTCCGATGCCGAATCAGACGACTCGTGGACCAGGACGACCGTCCCGGCACCCCTGCTCAGCGCCACCGGGCCCACCCTGGCGACCAGTGGGATGGACGACCCGTCGCGTCGGATGCCCCGGACGACCTCCGGGGCGGACGTGGTCCGCACGGTGGCCAGCGGTGTCATGGCGAAATCCGTCCGCCGGAACGCCCGCGCCGGCAGCTCCGGGAGCACTCGCTGGATGGAAACCCCGGCGAGGCCGTCGTGCTCGTACCCGAACATCACATCACCATGACGGCTGACCCTCAGGATGAGGTCCTCGTCATCGAGGATCAGTATCCCGATCGGGACCAGATCGAGCACGACCGTGGCGAAATCGTCACCCAGGCGCTCGGACCGGTCGGTGGCGGGCACCACGTCCGGGTCCTCGGGGACATGGCGCACTCTCGACCGATGGATGGAGGCCGACACCGGGGACGGGACTGCCGCCACCCGTCGTCCGTCGCGCGTGGAGAAAGGGACAGATCGAGCGAGTGAGATGGTGACCGCGGCGCCGATGCACTGGCCGTCGTCATCGCGACGGGTGGAGATCAGCGTGTCGAACCACCGCCAGGTGTCCGGGCTGTGGCACGGGACGCTGACGGTCACCGGTGCGGGCAGGTCACCCTTCAGAGCCGAACGGATCGCCGCTTCCACCTGGTCTGCACCCGAGTCACCCGCTGAGGCCCGACAGACATCCAAGTACGAGACGCCCACTCCCGCATCGGAGAGTCGGCCGCCGTTCTCGAGACAGAAACGCTCCCAGGCTTCGTTGAACGAGACGATCACCCCGTCCCGGTCCAAGAGGACGACCTCGGTGGCCGGAGGCACCGAGCGGAGGAACTCCGAATGGTCGTGCCGGTCGATGCGCGACGATCCCCGAACGCCCGACAACGCCATCAGATGCCTCCCATGTCTGCCATGACCAACTCCCTCTGGAACATCGACGGGCGGTGGTCGGTGAAGCGACTCGGTCTCCGAACTCCACCTCGACGGTATACCCGTATCCACCTTTCAGCAACGGCGGCCGACGGAGTCATGGGGCAACAAGGGCCTCCCTCGATCGCCGTGCATCACGGGTTGCAGGGGCAATCGGGGGCCCGACCGTTCCCATCCAGCCGGTCGCGCCGCGCTCTCGCTGCACGCGAGGGGTGTCGTACGAACCCAGGTCTCCGACGGTGCTCGCAACGGGTCGGCGCCACCTGTTGCCCTTCCGGCACGGCATCGCTGCTCGAATCCTATGGCGCGGTACCACGTCATCGCGAGTCCGCTTCGGCGCGGGTCGTGATCCTCGGCCACCGCCTCGGGCCGGTGTGGAAGGGCGTGGCGACCATCGTCCGACCACTGGTGCTCGTCAGCGAACCAACCGCTGTCGGCAGTGGACATGCGATGCGCCGGTCCCCGCCACGGCCTCCTCAGGTGGGGGGCATCCCTGGAACGCGTTGCATTGATAGCATCGGAAGGCAGTCATGAGCCGGCCGGACCACGTCTGCCGGTGAGGGGGGAGACCATGTCATGAAGCTCGTGTCGCCGTTCGGTGCGCCCTCGCGTGCGCTCCTGCTCACGGAGCCCGGTCGGGCCTCGTTCGAGTTCGGAACGTTCCTGGTGAGCGCCCCGCTCCTCCGTCGTGCCCCGCGCGGCGACGGCCACACCGTGCTGGTCCTTCCCGGCTTCCTGGCCGACGACCATTCGACCCTGGTGCTGCGGAACTACCTCGGTTCACTCGGATACACGGTCCACGGCTGGGGCCTCGGCCGCAACGTCGGGCCGACAGCAGAGATCCTCGACGGCATGGAGGCACTCGTCGTCCGACTGGCTGCCTCGTCCGGCCACCCGGTGAGCATCGTCGGGTGGAGCCTCGGGGGGATGTTCGCCCGTGGACTCGGCCACCAGCAGCCCGAAAGCATCCGCCAGATCATCACCCTCGGAAGCCCGTTCCGGAGTCACGCCCCGATCGGCAGCCATGCCGCCCGGAGCTTCGAGCGCTTCGCCCACCTCCACGTCCCCCACGCCGAGCTGCCGGAAATCGACAAGGACCGCGCCCAGCTCGACATGCCGGTGACCGCCGTCTACACCAAGGGCGACGGCGTGGTCGCCTGGCAGACCTGCGTCCAGGACCCGGGGCACCAGCGCGAGAACGTCGAGGTCCCCGGGAGCCATTGCGGCCTGGGGCACAATCCGGCGGCCATGTGGGTCGTCGCCGACCGGCTCTCCCAGCCGGAGGGCACCTGGTCCCCGTTCGTCGCCCCGATGGCGGCGCGGCACCTCTACCCGGCACCGGCGATGGCCGACCTCGCCGCCTGACCGTCTGGCCGTCTGACCGTCGGGCGGACCGGCGTCCGGCCAGTCCCTGGTCCACCCAGCCGTGGAGCACCTCGGGTCGTGGACACCGGACGACGTCACCTGGAGGACATCATCGACAGCGACCTCTACCGATTCCGTGGCGGTGAGCACTGGCGCTCCCCGTGGGCCGACTACCGCCGGCTGCGTGACGATGCTCCGGTCCACCGCCAGGTCGACGATCGCCATGGCGAGTTCTGGGTGCTCTCGAGGTTCGACGACGTATGCGCGGCCGCCCGGGACACGACCACGTTCTCGTCGGCCCAGGGGCTCACTCCCGACCCGGACGCCATGGCGATGTTCGCGGGCCACGCCGCTCCGATCGTCATGATGGACCCACCCGAGCACACCTCGATGCGCCGACTGGTGAGCCGGCCGATGACCCCACGCAACGTCCGGACCATCGAGCCGGCCGTGCGGGGCTTCGTCGACGCCCGGCTCGACGAGGTGGCTGACCGGGGTGACGTGGACATCGTCGAGGCACTGTTCAAACCGCTGCCGAGTTTCGTCGTGGCCCACTACCTGGGCGTACCGACCGAGGACCGGGCCCGCTTCGACGGATGGACGGGTGCCATCGTCGCCGCCGCGGCCAGCGGCGACATCACCAGCGCACCCATCGCCGCCCTCGAACTGTTCGGCTACGCCACCGAGCTCATCGAGCGGCGACGGACCGAGCCGGGCGACGACCTGGTGTCCGACCTGGTCGGGGCCGGGGACGACCGCGTCTCGGCCGAGTGGATCATCGGCTTCGTCTTCACCATGGTGGCTGGGGGCAACGACACCACGACCGGTCTGCTCGGCGGCGCCGCGGAACTGCTCACCAGGCTGCCCGACCAGCGTCGGATGCTGGTGGACGACCCGTCGCTCGTCCGGCCCGCCGTCGACGAATTCCTCCGGCTGACCACGCCGGTCCAGAACCTCGCCCGCACCACGACCCGACCGGTGGCCATCCGTGACGTCACCATCCCGGCCGACCGGAAGGTGCTGCTCGTCTACGGGGCCGCCAACCGTGACGAGCGCGAGTTCGGCCCCGATGCCGAGGCGCTCGACGTGGGACGTGCCGCCACGCGATCACTCGGATTCGGGCATGGGGCACACCAGTGCCTGGGTGCCGCGGCAGCACGTCTCCAGGCTGGGATCGCGCTCGAACGACTCCTCGACCGATTCCCGCGGTTCGCCGTGGATGCGGACGCCGGCCGGTTCGCCCCCGGCCCCTACGTGCGACGGTACGAGTCGCTGCCGTTCACCCCGGTGGCATGACACTCGGACGTCGCTGACGTCGCCCCATGCCGTCATCGAACGACGCCGGGGGCGTCGGTGGGTCCGTACCACCTGGAACCACATACCGATCACGTCCTGCTCGTACTCACCTCACACCTGGGGACCACCCTGTCGCCATGGGATCGCCCTTGCCAGCGGGTTCGCACCCGGCCCGATCGAAGATCGCCCTGACTGGCGTGGCCCTGCTGGCAGCGGTCCTCTCCGCCTGCGGCACACCGACAGGCGCAGGCCTGTCGACCGGCACGGTGCCCGGTGAATCCTCGTCCCATTCGATCGTCGTGCACGGTCTCACACGGACGTTCACCATCTACCGGCCCGAACCGGTGGCGACGGGTGGGGCGATGCCCCTGGTCGTCTTCCTGCACGGGGGATTCGGCAGCAGCGGCCAGGCGGAGAAGGCCTACGGGTAGGACGAACTGGCGCAACGCGACCCCTTCGTCGTCGTCTATCCGGACGGACTCCACCGCTCGTGGAACGCGGGCGGTGGGTGCTGTGGCAAAGCTGCCTCCCAGCAGGTGGACGACGTGGCCCTCATCTCCCAGCTGGTCACGACGATCGAGAAGGACCTGCCGATCGATACCGGACGGGTCTACGCGACCGGGATCTCCAACGGCGGGATCCTGGCCTATCGGCTGGCACGGGGGACGACGCTCTTCGCCGCCATCGGGGCCGACTCGGCCACCGTGCCCCAC
>Ga0209048_10001978_pt1 | contig 20650 bp, 18 predicted proteins | sample FrelakmetCRP12CR_FD_187146 | JGI IMG/M metagenome (GOLD analysis project Ga0209048, IMG submission 187146) | Freshwater lake sediment microbial communities from the University of Notre Dame, USA, for methane emissions studies - CRP12 CR (SPAdes)... | ecosystem: Environmental > Aquatic >... | reverse complement strand
GAACCCGAGCACGCCGTAGTCGAAGCGCTTGGGGTCGATTCGCCGCCGCGCGAGTTCCATTCGCGCCACGTGGGCGGCGAACTCGACGCTGTGCAGGTGCGCGAAGCTGCCCTGCCAGCGCACGAACGGCGTGCTCCAGTAGGCCCCGTAGGGAATCTCGGCCTTGTATGTCATGCGACCTCCTGACTCGTTTCGCTCACCGCGTGGTGGGTGCTCATAGCGCCTTGCTCGTCCGGCCAGCGGGCCTGCCGCCCAGACCCGTCGCCTCGATGAAGGCGCGACGCGCCTGCTGCAGGTGCTCGTGCATCGCCGCCGCAGCGGCGTCGCCATCACCCGCGGTGAGTGCAGCCGTGATTCGCCGCAGGCCGCGCAGCACGACCGTGCGCACCGCGCCGTCGTCGAGCGTCAGCGCGCGAATATGCTGCAGGTGATCGGCATACAACTCGACCACCCGCACCAGCCTCGCGTTAGGCAACAGCGCCAGCCACGCGGCCCGGTAGCGCACGTGGGCGGCGCGGAAGGCGTCGCCGTCGCCAGCACGGTGCGCGGCCACGGCCTCGGCCAGCGCGAGGTCGATTGGCTTGCGCAGCACCGGGTCGACCGTCAACGGCGCGATTCGGCGCAGCGCCGCCGGTTCGACCAGGAAGCGCACCTCGTAGATGTCTTCGACGTCCTGCAGCGTCAGCGCAGGCACGGTGAAGCTGCGCCTGTCGGCCGCCAGCAGCCCCTCGCTCGCAAGCCGCGCCATCGCCTCGCGCACCGGCGTGCGCGAAACGCCGAGTTGCTCGGCCAGCGGCACTTCCTGCAGCGCCTGCCCGGCGCCGATGGCTCCCGCTCGCAATTGGGCGCGCAAGGCGTTGTAGACCTGCTCACCGAGGGCCAGCGGGCGTTCGACGGGCTTGAGCGATCGGTCGGGCACCCTGGGCCTCCTGCGCCGACGCAAGGTTCGGCATGCTTTGGATACTGCATACACAGACGAATGCCCGCAATCGGGTTTATACCGAGCCAGGAGCGTTCTTTGCGTCCGATCAAACCGGTGGCGGGATGCGCAACCACCCCACCCTGGCGATGCCGGTCGCGTCCGCCAACGGCGCGGCGACAGCACCCGGGCGCGCCTTTGCGTCGGGCCAGCGCGCACCCTCGCATGACATGCGCCGGCTCAGCCGAGCAGGAAATCGGTCACCAACGCGGCAAAGCGCTCAGGCATCTGGTCGGGCAGCGGCACCATGCCGCCCTCGACCTCGACATACCGGCTCCCGCAAATGCGCGCTGCCAATGGCCGCGCGGCAGGGTAGGCGTGCGGGTCGGCGCGCGGCGCGATGACGAGCACCGGGCAGCGGATCAGCGGCAAGCGACCCTCCATCACGTAGCGCGCCACCACCGCGTGACCCTCGGCCGCGCGTGGCCCGGCCTTGACGGCATCGACGATGAAGCGTTCCAGCAGATCGATATCGCCCGGCGGGTACCAGGGCTGGCGGATCCGCCACAGCTCGCCGAGGTGCGAGCCGTCGGGTCGGCGCATCACGTTGTCGATCCGCGGCGGCCCACCGTGCAGGGCGCGAAAGTCGGCGTCGACCAGAGGCGCGGCCGACAGCACCGCAGCGTCGATGCGGTCCGGGTAGGCCACGGCCATCTCGATCGCAACGACCGCGCCCGTATGGTGCCCGACCACCGACAAGCGCCCAATGCCGAGCGCGTCGGCCAGGCTCAGCGCGACCTCGGCCCATCGCTCGATCGAATCGCTTCCGTGCGCAAGGCTCGACGAGTCGCCGAAGCCGATCGTGTCCATCGCGATCGCCTGGAAGTGGCGGCCGAGCAGCGGCAGCACGTCGCGGTATTCGTCCCACGAGCGCGGCGTCTGGTGCAGCAGCAGCACCGGCCGCCCGGCGCCGGCGATCGCGCAGTGGATCGTTCCGGCCGGCACATCGACGAATCGGCGGGTGATCATCGCTCTGCGCTTACCGCGGCGCAGCGCGGGTGCCCGCCATCCCGTCACAGCGCGATCGGCGGCCTGTCCACATGCCCGTCGGGGTGCCTGGCAAACCGCGCCGGGTCGCGCCCGTGCACCGGTGCGGTGTCGGGCCAGGGCCAGCCGCCGAACTGCGTGCGCCGATAGTCGGCGAAGGCCTGCATGATTTGGGCCTGGGTGTTCATCACGAACGGCCCGTGCTGGACCACGGGCTCGCCGATCGGCTGGCCCTGCAGCAGCAGGAATTCGGCGGTTTCATCGCCGTTCACCAGCGCCACCGCCGAATTGCCGGCCAGTTCGATTGCGGCGTGCCCGCTCAGCTCCCGGCCCGCGACGAATACCGAGCCGCCCTTGAAGAAGTACAAGGTGCGCCGCGTACCTTCGCCCGCAGCGGCGGGCAATGTCCAGCTCGCGCCGGACGCCATGCGAACGGTCCAGATCGCCACGTCGGCCTCTGGGCGCGCGGCCCACGATGCCGGAGGCGGTGGCAGTGGTCCCACACCCGTTGCCGATGCACCGGTGGTGGCCGCGGCTTGCAGCCTGCCGGCAATGACGCCAATCTCGGTCGCGTGGCCGTGCGAGTCGGTCGCTACGTGGCGCGGAATGTCCTCGGCCCAGAACATCGTGAAATGCGGCGCCGACATCTTCGCCGCCGCCGGCAGGTTGAGCCAGATCTGGAACAGCTCGAGCGGGTTGGGTCCGGTGCGGTCGAGTAGCGGCAACATCTCCGAATGCACGACGCCGCTGCCGGCGGTGAGCCACTGCACGTCGCCCCGGCCGTAGCGCGCCGCAGCGCCGAGCGAGTCGGCATGGTCGACGAGACCCCTGCGCACGATGGTGACGGTCTCGAAGCCACGGTGCGGATGCGCCGGAAACCCCGGCACCGTGCTGCCGTGGTACATGCTCCAGCCTTCCTTGCGGCTGAAGTCCTGGCCCAGCTCGCGTCCTGCGAGCGAGGCATCGGGCCCCGTCTGCGCGTTGGCCCTCGGATAGGCGTCGTCGTGGTGGACGCAGAAGAGGAACGGGTCCGTCGTCTGCCACGGAAAGCCGAGCGGCCTGATCCGAACGACGGGACTGGCCGCGATTGCACGGCCCTCGCCCGCCAGAGGAAGCGTCTCGCTCACAGACCTTCGACCGCAACCAGGCGGGACCGGGTCGCCCGCTGGCGTATCGCGCGAAGCGGCGTGTACTCGGGCGAGTCCCACCATGCCTTGAGCGCGGCCATGCTCGCAAACTCGAGCAGCACGCAGCGCTTGGGCGACCACGCTCCCTCGAGCACCTCGATCGCACCACCGCGAGCGATGTAGCGGCCACCATAGGCGGCGACCGTGGCCGGAGCCTTCTGCCGGTATTCCTCGTAGGCCACGCTGTCGACGACCTCGACATCCGCGATCACGTACGCTGGCATCGCTGTCCCCTTCGCGAGTGGATCGTCAGGTCTTGGCCGACTTCTTCGCCGCCCTCTTCGCGGCCTCGAGGCTCTCGGCCTTCTTGGCGACCTTGTCGGCGCGCGACGGCTTGTTGCCCTTGCTCGCCTTGGCTGCCTTGGGCTCCTTCGCGGCAGTGGGCGCCTTGGGCGCCTTGGGTGCCTTGGGCGGCTTGGCGACCCTGACCAGCCTGACGGCCTTGGGCTTGGGCAGCTTGGCCTGGGCTTGTCGCTGCGCCCTGGCTTCCTTGAGCAGACGACGCTCCTCGAGCAGCGCCCGCTCCTCCTCCGAAGCGGGCTGCTCCGCCCCGTGCGACTGCGCTCGGCTCACTATCGCCCGATGAAGTCTGGCGCCGTTCTTCTGAATCTTCCGGGTCAGCGACGCGGTACGAATGGGCATGTGTGCACTCCGGGTTGAACAAGGCCCCAATGTAGGCGAGGTTAGGCCGCAGTGCCAGTCAGGCCTTCCGATCACCCTCTTCAGACGCGGCGACGCTTGCCCGAACGGGTCGCACCAAGCTGTGCAGGCGGGCGCTGGTGCGCGCCATCTTTCGCTTGCCGGGGCTGCGCCCATCGCGTCATGGCCAGACACAACGGGACAGCGTGGCAATCCGGCTCAAGTTCCGCCGCACCGCGGCCGATCACGAACGAGCCAGCAACGAAAGGCGCGGCAATGACCTGCCGCGTCGAATGCACTTGACGAACCCAACCGCAAGGCCAGCCTGATGTCAGCCATCGCACATCCCGGAACCGCGAGCTCCGTGGCCGAACATCGTCGACCTGAACTCAGTGCGGGCTTCTTCGCCCACCACGGCATCTGGGCACCGGGCGTGCGCCTCTTTCGCACGCTGCGCTTCACCGCGAAGGCGCTGATCATCTCGCTCGCCTTCACGCTGCCGATGCTGGCATTGCTGGGCTGGCAGCTCAAGGCGCTGAACGACCAGGCGATGCAGGCGCGCATGGACGCGACACGCCAGCACGTGGAGGTCGCGCGCGGCATCGTCTCCTGGGCATATGCCCAGGAGACAGCCGGCAAGATGCCGCGCGAGCAGGCGCAGCAGATGGCGATCCGAGCCATCGCTCCGCTGCGCTATGACGGCAGCGAATACTTCTGGATCAACGACATGCAGCCGCGCATGCTCATGCATCCGATCAAGCCGGAACTCGACGGCAAGGACGTCGGCGACATGAGGGACCCGCACGGGTTCGCGCTGTTCAAGGCGTTCGTTGCGACTGTGCGCAAGGATGGCAAGGGCTTCGTCGCCTACCAGTGGCCCAAGCCCGGACGCGATGAGCCGCTGGACAAGATCTCGTACGTCGAGGGGTTCGAGCCCTGGGGCTGGGTCGTCGGATCAGGCATCTACGTCGACGACGTGCGCCAGGCACTGCTGCATCAGCTGGCATGGATGGTCGGTGTCGTCGCGGCGGCGCTGCTGATTGCCGGCTACCTGTTCCTGAGCTTCTACCGCGTCATGGATGGCGGTCTGAAGGAAACGCGCCATTACCTGCGGGCAATGACCGAAGGCGATCTGACGACCTCGCCATCGCCGTGGGGAAACGATGAAGCCGCGCAATTGATGGACGAGTTGCACGCCATGCAGGACTCCCTGCGCGGCATGGTGCAGCGGGTGCGCCGTTCGAGCGACGAGATCGTGCACTCCAGCAGCGAGATCGCCAGCGGAGCGATGGACCTGTCAGGGCGGACCGAGCAGGCAGCGGCCAACCTCGAGGAATCTGCGGCGTCGATGGAGGAAATCTCCTCGACCGTGAAGAGCACCGCCGAGAACATCGGGGAAGCATCAAGGGTCGCCCGCCACAACGCCGAGGTCGCCGCCGACGGCGGGCGCGTGATGCGCGAGGTGGTCGAGACGATGGAAGGCATCCGCGGCTCCTCGGCCAGGATCGGCGAGATCATCGGCACCATCGACGGCATCGCGTTCCAGACCAACATCCTGGCCCTGAACGCTGCGGTCGAGGCCGCCCGCGCCGGCGAACAGGGCCGCGGCTTCGCCGTCGTGGCCAGTGAGGTGCGCACCCTCGCGCAGCGCAGCGCCGAGGCGGCCAAGGAGATCAAGGCGCTGATCGGCAGCAGTGTCGAGCAGGTCGAGGCGGGCACCGGCGTTGTTCGCAAGGCCGGCGCCACGATCGAGCAGATCGTGTCTTCATCGCAGCGCGTCGATCAGTTGCTCGGCGAGGTCGCCACCGGGGCGCGCGAACAAAGCCTGGGAATCAGCCAGATCGGCAAGGCGGTGCAGGAACTCGACCGCATGACGCAGCAGAACGCTGCGCTGGTGGAGCAGACCGCTGCGGCGGCGTCCGCCATGAAGGACCAGGCGTACACACTTGCCGAGGAAGTCTCGCGCTTCAAGTTGCCGGTCGGCGCCGAGTCGGGCCTGGTGGCGGCGCCGACAAACCTGGAAGACTTCGACTTCGACAAGGCGATCGAAGCGCACCGTCAATGGAAGGTCAAGCTGCGCAAAGCCATCGGCGAGCGCGCGAAGCTCGATGCAGACACCCTGTGCCGCGACGACCAGTGCCCGCTCGGCAAGTGGATCCACGGGCCCGGCGGCGCCCGCTGGGAATCGAGGCCCACGTTCGCGAAGCTGCTCGAGCGGCATGCCGAATTCCACCGGACCGCCGGTGGCGTGGCGAGATCCATCAACGCGGGCCAGTACTCGGATGCCGAGCGGCTGATCGGTTCGGGTTCGCAGTTTGCGCGGCTCTCGACCGAAGTCGCGACCATCCTGACGAAGGCCAAGAGAGGCTTGTAGGTCGGCCAAAGGCCCCTGCGCGATGTCGACATGCGCCGCGGGCGAGCAGCCCATCGGCGATACGACGGCACCCGAAAGGAGCCGCCCTCATGCCTATCCATCACGCATCATTCCTCTGGTACGAATTGATGACGAGCGACACGCAGGCCGCCGAGTCGTTCTATCGAAAGGTCATAGGCTGGGAGGCGAAGAGCTCCGGGATGAGCGATCGCTCCTACACGCTGGTCTCGATGGGGCCGACGCTGGTGGGCGGTCTCATGCCGATCCCCGAGGAGGCCCGCGCGATGGGCGCTCGGCCGGCCTGGATTGGCTATGTCGGCGTCGACGATGTCGACGCCTACGCGGGACGGGTCAAGGCGGCCGGCGGGTCGATCCATCGCGCTCCGGAGGACATTCCGAGCGTTGGCCGGTTCGCCGTCGCTGCCGACCCGCAGGGTGCGACGTTCATCCTCTTTCGAGGGTCCAGTGACGAGGGACCCGCGCCGGCGGCGCCGGGCACGCCAGGGCACATCGGCTGGCACGAGCTGCACGCGGGTGACGGCGCAAGCGCCTTCGCCTTCTACTCCGGCCTGTTTGGCTGGACCAAGGGGCAGTCCGTCGACATGGGTGCGATGGGGATCTATCAAACCTTTGCCACAGGCGGCGCGCCCGTTGGCGGCATGATGACCAAGACGGCGGATTCGCCAACGCCGTTCTGGCTCTACTACTTCAATGTCGCGGCGATCGATGCCGCGGCGGCATGCGTGAAGGACGGCGGCGGCCGGGTCATCAACGGTCCGCGTCAGGTCCCCGGCGGAGGCTGGATCGTCCAGTGCATCGACCCGCAAGGCGCGATGTTTGCGATGCTCGGAGCCAAGCGCTGACGCGTGGCCTTCGCGCCGTGAATGCAAAGCAAGCGCAACGGAGTGCCGGCGATCTTCTCGCGCAACTGCCGCGACGAATCACTCGACGTAATAGGTCTGGATCGGTTCGGCCTTGCCTTTGACGTAGCTCGCAGGCATCGGCTGGAGCGAGAATTCATCGCCGATGACGCGGCGGATGTCCTCGGTGACCAGCAGGTCCACCTGATGTCTGCTCGTCAGGCCCTCGACTCGCGAGGCGACGTTGATCGGGTCTCCCGTGACGCTGAACTTCGCCAGCCCCGCGGTGCCGATGACGCCCGCCACCACTTCGCCGCAGTGAATGCCGATGCCGAACCGCAGTTCAGGCAGGCCCTTCGCGCGCAGAGTCTCGTTGTAGCGAGCGAGTTCGACGCGCATGTCCAGCGCGGCCAGTACGGAGTCGCGCGCCTGCCACGGGTTCGGTTCCAGGGCGCCGAACAGCGCCAGCAAGCCGTCACCGACGAACTCTGTGACGTGGCCGTGGTGGCGCGCGATGGCGCGGTTCATGTGGCCGAAGTAGTCGTTCAGGATGCCGACCGTGACATTCGGATCAAGCTGATCGCACAGCGCGGTGAAGCCGCGCAAGTCCGCGAACAGCATCGTCACCTGACGTCGCTCGGGCGCGAAGACGTCGCCCGAGTCGGTCAGGCGCTCCACCACGTCCGCCGGCACGAAGCGTTCGAACTGGCGTTGCACCTGCTCCAGCTTGTCTTCGGCCGCCAGCAGCAGTTTCTCGAACTGGCGGCTGCGCCTGCCGCTGCGAATGCACAGCGCAGCGAAGACCATAGCGACGAGCGTTCCCAGCCCTGTGAGGCCCCAGAGCAGAGGCATCACTCCAGCAGCATGGCCAGCCGCACCGTCGCGTTGGCCAACGCGGCGACGCCGATCGCCTCGAGCAGCGCCGCATCACCCAATGCGCCTGCCAGCACGCGGGTCTTCTGCTGGATCGTCGGCGTCTCGTAGTACACGGTATCGCGCGCCCAGGACAGCAGCCCGGCTTCGTCGGTCGAAAGCCGATCGGACCGCAGCGTCGCCAGCGCGGAATCGACCTCGACGCTGCCGAGTCCCTGGCCGCCCAGCAGCCTTCTTGCCTCGCCTTCGCAATGCGGGCAGCCGAGCGTGCGCGCGATGACGGCGAACATCAGCGCCTTGGTCGTGCGTCCGAGAACGTCGGACGCGAACGCACCGTCGAGCGCGGACTTCATGACGCCGGCTGCCGGCAAGCCCGCAAGCGGAGCCAGGATCGGGCCGAACCTCCCCGCCGCGAGCGCCGCTTGATCGGGCAAGCTCGTGCTCGCAACGTCGCGCTTGCGGACGCCGAACCTGCGCAGCAGCGGCGTGGCAAGCCCCAGCAATCGCCCCACCGGACCGTTGGCCATGCGCTCGAACTTCGCTTCTGGCGGGCAGGCGATGAGCGTGCTCACGCGGTTGTAGAAGCAGCAGGTGGCGATCACGAACGCCATTTCGGCCACCTCCGGACTCGAATAACCCAGGCCGATCAGTTTCTCGCGTGCGCTCCTGGAGGGGCGCGGCCGCGATCGCGCGAGATTGCGGCAGAACTCGATGAAGGCGCGTTCACGCGGATCCGTCTCCGCGAGCAGCACGTCGCGCTCGACGCTCTGAATGAACTCCTCGGAGTAACCCAGCACTTTCATATAGGCGCGGTTCGCCCCGTAGCAGTAGCGGCACGCGTTCTCCTGCGCAGTCACCATGTTGCCGATCCGCATGAGTCGCTCCGTGATCGCGCTCGGCTGGTAACTCGTGGCGCCGAACGCCGCCTCACGCAGCCAGCGGCTGGGCGCGATCCTGCGGTCGACTTCGAAGACATGGCCGCCGCGTTGCCTGACCTCGGCCTCCCATGCCGGGTCGGGAGCCGCGGGCACGATGGGGTCGGCCCACTCGATCTCATTGAGCAGCAGTGCCATGACAGCGTTCTCCGGTCTTCGGCGCCCGACCTGAACGCCGAGGCACGCGCTTGCGGACCATCCGGTCGTTTGGGCGCTCCGCTTGCGCGGGGCGCCATTTTATGACGCTGTCTTGGCGTCGCGGGCGGTCGCCAATGCCGCTCGTGGGGGCTTGAGGCGAGCAGCGCGTATCAAGTGCCGGGCCTGCAACGGCCCGTGTTGCAGTCGGTTCCTCGACCTCGCCACGCGCATGAGGCCTCATCGACGTCGCCCATGGTTTGCATTTGTTCGATCACCGATCCGACCGCGGGCAAGGCCGTCGGAGAGCACCTCGCCACCCCACATGTTGGCGGGCCTTCGAACTACCCGGGAAAGGCACGGTCCGTTGCCAGCGCCTGCGCCAGAAGCGGCACCACGCTGATCGCGTTGCTCGCGTGCGGCACAGAATCCGTGCTCCAGACCTGGCCGACACCGGCAGCGTGCAGTTCGGCCAGCGCGTTGCCGACGAACAGCGCATGGGTGACGACCACGTCGACCGACGCTGCGCCCGCCACGATCACCCGCCGCGCCGCTGCTGCCAGCGTGCAGCCGGTGCTCGCCAGGTCGTCGATCAGCACCACCGCGCGGCCGCGGCAGTCGAGCGCCGGCGGCAGCGTGACCTGAACCTCGCGATCGCCTCGGCGCTGCTTCAGGCACCAGGCATGGTCGGCCACCGGCGAGCATGCACGCGCCGCCTCGCGCACCCACTGCGCCGACTCCTCGTCCGGCCCGAGCAGCAGCGGACGGCTCACCCGTTGCGCGACCCACGCGCCGATCAGCGCTGCAGCCGACAGCGAGACGGCAGTGCAACCCGGCATCACATCCCGCAGCGAATCGATGCGGTGCAAATGAGGGTCGACGGTCACCACGGCGTCGAAGCGGCTCGCGAGCAGGCCGGCGATATGGCGCTGGCTCACCGCCTCGCCGGGCAGGAACGCGATGTCCTGCCGCATGTACGCCAGGTACGGGCAGACCAGCAGCAGGCGTTGCGCGCCGAGCTCGCGCGCCGCGGGGGCCGCGATCAACAGCTCGACGAGTTTCTCGTTGGGCTGGTGCAGGCCGCGCAGCAGCACGACCGAGCGCGGCAATTCGGAGGGCAGGCGCAGCTTGAGCTCGCCGTCGGGAAAGCGGTGGCGCTCTATCCGCGCGAGCGGCGCCTGAAGCGCCCGTGCCAGCGCGGCCGCCATCTCATGCTCGTCGTCGAAGGCGAGCACGCAACCCGGCGCCGGTGCGCCGCTCAAGCTGCGGCTCCGATCGGAGAGCTCAGCCGATAGCCGCTGTCGCGCACAGCCATGTCGCGGGCAAAGCCGAGGTCGGCAGGGTAGCGCGCGTGAATGCGGTACAGCGGCTGGCCGGCGGCGACCGCGTCGCCGACCTTGCGCAGCAGGTCGACCCCGGCGCCGCCGACCTGCGGCGCGCCGGCCAGGCGGGCGATGCGGGCCAGGCGCAGGTTGTCGATCGAACTGACGGCGCCATGCGCCTCGGCATTGACTTCGTGCGTCAGCTCGCCCAGCGTCGGCAGCTCGGTGCGCCTGCCCTGGGCATCGATAATGGCTTGCATCTGCTCGAGCGCGCGGCCCGATTCGAGAATGTCGCGCGCGATGCGCCAGCCGTCGCCGCCGCGCACGTCGGGATCGAACTCGATCACCCGGCCGGCGAGGCGAAGCGACTTCTCGCGCAGGTCGGTCGGTGCAGTCGCGTCGTTGCGCAGCACGCGCATCACGTCGCGCGCTTCGAGCACCGGGCCGATGCCGTTGCCCACGGGCTGGCTGCCGTCGGTGATCATGACTTCGAGCTGCAGGTTCAGCAGCGACGCGACGTACTCGAACAGCTTGCGCAAGCGCTGCGCCGCGGGCATCGATCGCACCTTCGCCGTCGGGCCGACCGGAATGTCGAGCACCAGGTGGGTCGAACCGGCGGCGATCTTCTTCGACAGGATCGACGCCACCATCTGCCCCGGCGAATCGATGCCCAGGGGCCGCTCGACCGAGATCAGGATGTCGTCGGCAGGCGACAGCCCCGCGGCGCCGCCCCAGGCGAGGCAACCGTTGGTGTCGCGAACGATCTGCTTCAGGCGTTCGAACGGCAGCTCGACCTCGGCCAGCACCTCCATCGTGTCGGCAGTTCCGGCCGGCGACGTGATCGCGCGCGACGAAGTCTTCGGGCACAGCATGCCGTGCGCGGTGACAATCGGCACCACCACCATCGACGTGCGGTTGCCCGGGATGCCGCCGATGCAGTGCTTGTCCACCACCGGTCCGCCGCGCACGGCGCGCTGCCAGTCCAGCCTGCGACCGACATCGATCATCGCTTCGGTCAGGTACAGCACCTCGTCGCGCTCGAGGTCGTAGCCGTTGGTGGCGACGACGAACGCGGCCAGTTCGATCTTGGAGTAGCGCGCCTGAGCGACGTCGCGCACGATCGCGTGCAGGTCCTCGCGCGAGAGCCGCTCGCCGGCGATCTTGCGATGCAATGCCGACAGCGAGATCGGCGGTTCCGCCGGCAAGACCTGGGCGGCGCGACCGGCCTCGACGTTCAGCCGTGCAAACGCGTCTTCCGACAACCCCAGCTCGTCCGGCTGCACGATGGCCTCGTCGTCGACCACGTTCAGCACCGCGCTGATCGCCATCCCGTTGGCGCGAACCATCACCTTCGACAGCGCCTGGAAGCCCGCCGCCCGCACCGCCGCGCAGTCACGGTGCAGGTACGCGACGCTCTCGCGCCAGGTGTCGATCGCGACACGGCGGATGCGAAGGTCCTGCGTTTCCATGGCTGCACTCTAACGCGCAGTGGCCGGCCTGGCGGTTCGAGCGGCGTCGCGCCGCGAGGCGATCCTTCGAAGAGTTGTCCTTTGGCGAATATCGACAGCCGATCTGGTACCGTTCTGCCTCTGCAGGAACGCCTCCCGAAGCCGCATTCTGAACAGTCCCACCCGATCAGACGAACCCAGCGATGACCGACACCTACGATTCGCGAACGATCGCGCTGCACTGGGCCAGCGTCGCGCTCGTGCTCTGCCTGTGGATCGCGGCGCAAAGCCTGGACTTCTTCCCCAAGGGAATGCCGCGCATGGCCGCGCTCAGCGTCCACATCACGCTGGGTCTGCTGCTCGCCGCGTTGCTCATCGTGCGCGTGGCCTGGCGCCTGCGTGGCGGCACGAGGCTTGCCGCTGCCGACGCGGGTGTCCTCGGCCGGCTCGCCGTCGGCGCGCACCGTCTGCTCTACGGGTTGCTCTGCGCCGTCGTCATCGCGGGCATAGCCTGCGTATGGATCCGCGGCGACACCTGGTTCAACATCGTCACCGTTGCGGCATTCGCGCCGGACAACAAGAGCCTGCGCCACAACGCGGTCGAACTGCACGGCCTGATCGCCAATTCTCTGCTGGCCCTGGCCGCCGTGCATGCGGCGGCGGCTGCGTGGCACCACCGGGTGCGCAAGGACGGCGTGCTGCGGCGGATGTGGCCTTCGCTACGGGCGCAAGCCGAACCATCGCGCGCGCTCTAGACCCGCTCGCGCGCCGGCCGGCGCAAGGGCTTGCTTTGCCGGCGAACTGATGTCGCCACGGTCCGCGCAATGCCGGGGTGAGCGCTTCTGCCCACGCCCGGTGAGCCGAAGCCCCCGCCGGCGCGTAGACTGCCTGCACGTTCAGGCGGGAGGCGAAATGGGCAGCATTTCGAGCACGCGCAAGGCCGCGATTGTGACCGGCTCGGCAACCGGCGTCGGTGCCGCCACTGCGCTGGCGCTCGCGCGCCGCGGCTATGACGTGCTCATCAACTACTCGAAGAGCGAACGCGAGGCGAGGGAGTCCGAGGCCGCTTGCCGCGACGCTGGCGCTGACACGCTGCTGCTACGCGGTGACGTCGCGAACGATACGGATTGCAAGGACATCGTCAAGGCCGCTGTCGCACGCTGGGGACGGCTCGATGCCCTGGTCAACAACGCCGGCATTTCCACCTTCATCGGCACGGCCAACTGGGACGCGCTCGACGCGGCTGCGTTCCAGCGCATCCTGGGCGTCAACGTGCTCGGCGCGTTCCAGATGGTCCGCGCCTGCACGCCGCACCTGAAGGCGGCGCGCGGCGCGATCGTCAACGTGTCGTCCGTCGCCGGTTCGCTCGGTGTCGGCTCGTCGGTACCCTACGTCGCGTCCAAGGGCGCGGTCAATTCGATGACGCTGCACCTGGCGCGCGCGCTCGCGCCCGAGATCCGCGTCAACGCGGTCTGCCCCGGCCTCATCACCACGCGCTGGTTCGTCGACGGCATAGGGCAGCAGGCCTATGAGAGCCTCAAGGCCGCTTACGAGCAAAGCACGCCGCTGGCGCGCGCCTGCACCGCGGAGGACGTCGCCGAAGCCATCGCATGGCTGATCGCGGGCGCCGGCACCGTGACCGGAGAGCTGATCCAGCTCGACGCCGGCATGCACCTCGGCGGTGCGGCGCGAGCGGTCGTGCCGGCGAAGACATAGCATGAGGCGCGTGATGTCGCTTCGATGCGTCCGACCGATCGGAACGCGCGATGGTCGGACCACGCATGCCGAGGGCTTGACGATGAGAACCCGACGACGAAACCTTGTTCGCGGCGCCCTCGCAGCGTGCCTCGTGTCTTTCCTGATCGCCTGCGCGGTGAAGCCTGAGCCGTCCGTTCCACCACCGCTCACGTCGCAGCGAATCGCCGAGATCGTCGCGAGCCCTGATCGAAGCGCCGCCGACCACTCGAACGACCTGCGGCGCAAGCCCCAACAGATGCTCGCGTTCATAGCCATCCGGCCCGGCATGGTGGCGCTCGACGTCAGCGCCGGCGGCGGCTACACGAGCGAGTTGCTTGCACGCGCAATCGGGCCGACCGGAATCGTCTATGGCCAGAGCCATCCGCGCGACCCCGAGCGCTCGCCTCCAGCGCCCGCAGCGCCCGAAGGTGCGAGCCACCCGGCTTCGGTGCCGGTGCCGGCGCCGGCACCAGTCCGCCCACCGCGCACGTCGGCTGTCGCGCTCGCCGAGCGCGCGAAGAACCTGCGCAGCGCGAACGTCGCCGCAGCGCCGATCGTCGCCGTGGTGCAGAAGTTCGACGACCCGGTGCCGCCGGTGCTTGGCGCCAACTCGCTCGACCTCGTCACGCTGATGTTCAACTACCACGACCTCGGATACCTCGGCGTCGACCGCGCGCAGATGAACCGTACCCTCTTCCGCGCCCTCAAGCCAGGCGGCGCCTACGTCATCGCCGACCACTCCGGCAGGCCCGGAACCGGCATCACCGAATCGGGCACGCTGCATCGGATCGAGGAGGCCTTCCTTCGCAACGAAGTCGAAGCCGCCGGCTTCAGGCTCGCGGCGGAGGCGAACTTCCTGCGCAATCCGGGCGACCCGCGCGACCGCAACACGCCCGATCCGCCGCAGCCCAAGGACGAATTCGTGCTGAAGTTCGTCAAGCCCTGAACGCGGCGCGGGCGAGCCGGCGGCCTCGCTGCTGCCGGGGCCGCCCATCCCCGGTCCGCCCTGCCTCCTCGACAACGATGCCGCTGCTGCGCCACCGGTCGTTCATGCGCTTCTGGGGCGCCCGGCTCAGCGGGGCAATGGCCAACCAGATGATGCTGGTCGCGCTTGGCTGGCAGATGTACGACCTGACCGGAAGTGCCTGGGATCTCGGGCTCGTGGGTCTGTGCCAGTTCATGCCGGCCTTGCTGCTCGTGCTGGTGGCCGGCCACGTCGTCGACCGCTTCCACCGTGGCCGCATCGCGGCGGTGTGCATGGTCGCGCAGGGGCTGCTGGCGCTGTTGCTGGTGATCGCAAGCAGCCGCGGCTGGGCCGATCGCCACCTGCTGCTCGCGCTGTCGGTTGGCCTTGGAACCGTCAGGGCTTTCCAGATGCCCGCGCAACAAGCGCTGCCGGCGTTGCTGGTTCCGCCCGAGGCGCTGCCGCGGGCGATGGCGTTCAGCTCGGCCGGTATGCAGGCTGCGATCATCGGCGGGCCAGCCCTCGGCGGTTTCATCTACGTGGCCGGCGCGCCTGTCGTCTACGCGGTGTGCGCCGGCCTGCTCGCGCTCGCGGCTGCCCTCTTTGGCGGCGTTCGCTACGAACACCAGGCGCTGCCGCGGCAGCCGGTCAGCTTCAGGACGCTCTCGGCGGGGATCCGCTTCATCGCACACCGGCCTGACGTTCTCGGCGCGATCTCGCTCGACCTGTTCGCGGTCCTGCTCGGCGGCGCGACAGCGCTGCTGCCGATCTTCGCCAAGGACATCTTGCACGTCGGCACCTGGGGGCTAGGCCTGCTACGGGCCGCGCCCGCAGTGGGCGCACTGGCGACGTCGATTGCGCTGACGCGCTGGCCGATCAGGCAGCGTGTCGGCCAGGCGATGTTCGCTGCGGTGGCGGTCTACGGCGCGGCGACGACGGCGTTCGGATTGTCGACGTGGTTCGCCCTCTCGTGGTTCGCGCTGATGGTCTCGGGCGCGGGCGACATGGTGAGCGTCGTCATCCGCCAGTCGCTGGTCCAGCTCGACACGCCCGACGCGATGCGCGGCAGGGTCAGTGCGGTCAACTCGGTCTTCATCGGCGCGTCGAACCAGCTCGGCGAGTTCGAGTCCGGCGCAGTCGCTGCCTGGCTCGGCCCGGTCGGGTCCGTGGTCGTCGGTGGCGCTGGGAGCCTCGCCGTCGCGCTGCTGTGGATGCGCCTCTTCCCGGGTCTGAGGAACCGACAGAAGCTGCAGGGACCAGACTGATCCGCAGCTGCGCCTGTCGCCAGGCGACCGCCGATACCGCCGACGCGTAGCGCGAGTCGCAGGCTCGCGGCGCGCGCTACACCGCCGCCGCCAGACGGCAAGCCTGTTCGATCGCCCGCTTGGCGTCCAGTTCGGCGGCCTCGAAGGCGCCGCCGACCAAAGTCGCGGCCATCCCCTTGGCCTGCAATTCGTCGTAAAGGCCGCGCAGCGACTCCTGCCCGGCGCAGACGATCACCGTGTCCACGTCGAACAGCCTGGGTTCGCCGTCGACCCGCGCGTGCAGCCCAGCGTCGTCGATCTTCATGTACTCGACGCCGCCGATCATGCGAACGCCGCGCCGCGTCAACGTGAGGCGGTGCGTCCAGCCAGTGGTGCGCCCCAGGCCTCTGCCCACGGCGCTGGTCTTGCGCTGCAACAGCGTTACCGTGCGCCCGGCTGCGGCCACTTGCGGCGGCACACCGGTCACGCCACCGCGAGGATGACGGCGAAAGTCGATGCCCCATTCGCGCGCGAACACTTCGACATCGAGCGCCGCCGAAGGTCCGGCGTGCGAAACGAGTTCGGCGACGTCGAAGCCGATGCCGCCGGCGCCGATGATCGCCACCCGCGAACCGATCGCCCGCTTGGCGAGGATGGCGTCGATGTAGCCCATCACCATGGGATGGGCGATGCCGTCGATGTCGGGCTGGCGCGGGGCTATGCCGGTGGCGACAATGACCTGGTCGACGTCCATCGCCCCGAGCATCGCCGCGTCAGCGCGCGTGTCGAGGTGCAGTTCGATGCCATGCACTTCGATCATCCGGCGGTAGTAGCGCAGCGTCTCGTCGAACTCCTCCTTACCCGGTATGCGCCTGGCGAGGTTGAACTGGCCGCCGATCTCGCCCGCGGCCTCGAACAGCGCCACCTTGTGACCGCGCTGCGCGGCGACCGTGGCGAAGGCCAGGCCGGCCGGGCCGGCGCCCACCACTGCGATGCGCTTCGGCTCCCGCGTCGGCAGGTAATTCAGCTCGGTTTCGCGGCAAGCACGCGGGTTGACGAGGCAGCTCACGGGCTTGTTGCCGCCGAAGGTGTGGTCCAGGCACGCCTGGTTGCACGCGATGCAGGTGTTGATCTCGTCCTCGCGTCCCAGCCGCGCCTTGAGCACGAGATCGGCGTCGGCGAGCATCGGGCGCGCCATTGACACGAGGTCGGCATCGCCGCGCGCGAGCACTGCCTCGGCAACGCGAGGCGTGTTGATGCGGTTGCTCGTGATCACCGGCACCTTCACCGCCTGCCGCAGCCGCCCTGTGACCTGCGTAAACGCCGCGCGCGGCACCATCGTCGCGATCGTCGGCACCGGCGCCTCGTGCCAGCAGAAGTGCGTGCTGATGATGTTCGCGCCCGCCGCCTCCACCGCCCTGGCCAGTTGCACGACTTCGTCCCATGCCATGCCGCCGTCGAGCATGTCCATCGCGGCAACGCGAAAGATGACGATGAAGTCCGGCCCCACCGCTGCGCGCACACGACGGACCACCTCGACCGGAAAACGCATCCGGTTCTCGTAGCTGCCGCCCCAATCGTCGCGGCGCTGGTTGGTCCGCTCGACCAGAAAGGTCGACAGCAGGTAGCCGGCTGAGCCGATGATCTCCACGCCGTCGTAGCCCGCATCGCGCGCCAGCGCCGCGCAGCGGGCAAAGTCGGCGAGCTGTTTCTCGATCCCGGCGGCGTCCAGCTCGCGCGGCCTGAACGCGCCGATGCGCGACTTGATCGCCGACGGCGCGACGCAATCCGGGTTCGGGGCCAGCGAACCCATGTGCAGGATCTGCATGCAGATCTTGACCTCGGGGTCGGCGCCGTGAACGGCTTGCGTGATGGCCTGGTGCTGCGCGGCCTCGTCGGCGGTCGAGAGCTTGGCGCCGAAGCCGCCCTCGGCGTTGGGCGGAATGCCGCCGGTGATGATCATGCCCACGCCGCCGCGGGCGCGCTCGGCGAAGTACGCGGCCAGGCGCGCAAAGCCGTTCTCGGCTTCCTCCAGGCCGGTGTGCATCGAGCCCATCAGCACCCGGTTCTTCAGCCGCGTGAAGCCCAGGTCGAGCGGCGTGAACAGCAGCGGGTAGCCGTCGTGTGGGGTCATGTGCGCAAGATCATTCATGGTTCAGGAATCACTCGGACATGACCGAGTTCGCTCACTGGGCTTGGCCAGGTTTCAGGGTCCTCCGCCCAGTTCGATCTGCTCGCGATGGCCGAAGCCACGGCTGTTGTCGATGAAATGTAGCCGCTCCGCCTGCAGGCAGTACCAGCGCACCTTCGCCAGCGCCGCGACGATCGCGGCCGGAGCGGTCGCGAGCCCGCCGACGACGGGAAACTTGTCGCCATAGCGCTGTCGCGCCAGCCGCGACTCGTCGCCATGCAACTCGCGCACGCGCCCCTCGAGCTGCACGCCCTTGATCTGCAGCCAGCCGCTGTAATCCTCCTGGATCGTCCCCGCGCAGCGCGGATCCTCGGCGAGGTTGCGGCAGTGCCGGCTGGCGGGAGACGAGAGGAAGAACAGCGTGCTGCCAGCGTTCACATAGAACACCGCCGCCGCCCACGGTCCGTCGGCGCCGCAGGTGGCGAGCGTCATCACGTGGTGGCGATCGAGGTAGTCCGCCACCGCGCCGGGCAGACTGCGCTGCATCAGCGCGGTCCGGGCGACGCGTCGGCCGGTGCTGCGCCCTCAAGCACGCTGCCGCTCGCATCGGCCTCGTGCAGGCGCTTGAGCCGGTAGGCGAGTTGCGGCCGTGTCAGGCCGAGCATCCGCGCCGCCGCCGACAGGTTGCCGCGCGCCTTGTCGACCGCGGTCTCGATCAGCATCACTTCGAGCTGGTCGAGGGTCATCACGCCGTTGAAGATCGCCTCGCACAGCGCCGCCGTCGACCCGCCCTGATGCACGCCGAGGCTGCCGTCAACGTCGAGCCCGAACTCGCGCGCCTGCGCCTCGGCGAGGGCGGAGAAAAGGTGCTCCACCTCGATGCGCGTTCCGCTAGGTGCCAGGATCACGCCGCGCTCGACCGTATTCTGCAGTTCGCGGATGTTGCCCGGCCACGAGTACGTGAGCAGCGCGCGCTTGGCCTTGTCGGTGAAGCCGCGCAGCTTCTTCGCGTGCACCGCGCAGTACTTCTCGAGGAAGCGCTTGGCCAGCAGCGAGATGTCTTCCTTGCGTTCGCGCAGCGGCGGAATGTTGACCTGGTAAGCGTTGAGGCGGTAGTACAGGTCGGAGCGAAAGCGCCCTTCCTTGACGCGCTGGCGAAGGTCGTCGTTGATCGCCGCGATGATCCGGACGTTGACCTTGCGCGTCTTGTTGTCGCCCAAGCGCTCGATCTCGCCTTCCTGCAGTGCGCGGAGCAGCTTGCTCTGCGCGGGAAGCGGCAGTTCGCCGATTTCGTCGAGGAACAGGCTGCCGCCGTCGGCGCGCTCGAAGCGCCCCGCGCGCGCGACGAGCGCCCCGGTGTAGGCGCCCTTCTCGACGCCGAAGAGCTCGGACTCGACGAGCTCGTTCGGGATCGCGCCGCAGTTCACGGCGACGAAAGCGCGGTCGCGTCGCGGCGAGAGCGCATGCAGCGCGCGGGCGAACAACTCCTTGCCGACGCCGGTCTCGCCGATCAGCAGCACGGTGATCTGGCTCGCGGCGGCATGCTTGAGCAGGTCGTAGGCCGCGGTGAATCCGGGTGACGTGCCGACCAGGTCCGCGGGAAGCTTTTCCTTGCCGGCGATAGCCCCGCGCAGCTGTCCCACCTGGGTCTGCAGCTCGATCAGCTGGTCGGCAATCGCCTCGGGCCTGAAGAAGCGCGTGTGTTCGGCCGCGTCGTCCCATTCCTCGATCGGCTTGCCGACGATGCGGCAGTTGTTGTTGCCCATGCCGACGCATTCGGTTTCCTTGTACAGGATGGGCCTGCCCATGAACGCCGACGTGTAGCCGCAGGCGTAGCCGATCTGCGTCCAACACACCGGCTCGGTGTGAATCCCGTAGTGGTGCCGATGCCACTGCCCTTCCCACGAGTTCTCCCACAGGAATTCGCCGTAGAACCTGCCGCTCGCGCGGTCGAGATCGAGCTTGACGGGAGTGACGTGCACGATGCCCTCGAGCGTGTGCAGTTGCGGCCCGGTCATGAAGGCTTCGAGATCGCTGCAGTTCTGGGCCCGGGTACGCGCCAGCTCGGCGTCGCGCAATCCCGATGCGTAGCCCATCCGCGTGAGCAGGCCGCGCGCGCGGTCCATGCCCAGCGAGTCGATCAGCTCCTTGCGCAGCAGTGCCTGCGCTTCGGCGTGGACGAGCAGCATGCGGTGCTCGTGCAGCCAGATCTGCCCGGTCTCGGGGCAGAAGTGCACGCGCGCGCGAAGGTCGTCGCTGGCGGCGCGGGCGATGCTGTGGAGTTTGCTCATCGGGCTTCTCCTGGCAATACGAACGAACCCGCTGCGATGCGCGTTCGGTGGTGCCGCCGGGAAAGCGATGGTTAACCAAATGATCAGATCGCGCAAGCGGGCAAGCGCGAACTGACGAAATGATCAAGCCCCAACTGCTCCGCGCCGACGCGCCATCCGCCACCGTCGCGACTGCGGGTTCACCCTTGGTTCACCGGGCAAGGACGTGCGACTCGGAGCGCCGGCGCACGCTGCAACGCCCTCGCCGCGAGGCCCTTGGCACGCGCCATGCAACTGAAGTGGCACGACCGCCAGCCAGCGCCGGCACGGCACAGCAACGCGGCGGCAACCACCGACCACCAGGAGACACCCCATGAAGTTTCCCGTTCCGCACGACGTGAAGGCCAAGACCATCCCCGGCACCGAAGGCTGGGAAAGGATGTATCCGTACCAGTACCAGTTCGTGACCGACGACCCGGTGCGCAACCAGTACGAGAAGGACACGTTCTGGTTCTACGACGGGCTGCACTATCCCGAGCCGCTGTATCCGTTCGACACCATCTGG
>Ga0209048_10001977_pt1 | contig 20650 bp, 19 predicted proteins | sample FrelakmetCRP12CR_FD_187146 | JGI IMG/M metagenome (GOLD analysis project Ga0209048, IMG submission 187146) | Freshwater lake sediment microbial communities from the University of Notre Dame, USA, for methane emissions studies - CRP12 CR (SPAdes)... | ecosystem: Environmental > Aquatic >... | reverse complement strand
GTATTTTTAGTAATGAGCGCGGTGGAGGTGGTTAATATTTATCTGGCTCAATTCGGCGCGCCCGATTTATTTTCCAACATTCGAGGATTACTCCTGACGTGGCTGGCAGCCATCCCATTCGGACTGGCGCTTTGTGACGACCGACTTTCTTTAGGTTGGCGGATGGCATTGGGCGGACTTGCGTTAGCCTGGCTGGGTGAGGGTTTGATATTTCAGACTCACACAGCGGCGTCCTGGGCGCCCATCCTGGCGGCGTTGGTTTCAATGGTTTTTCTGTACTCGCGTAAGCTGTTCTTCATGCTGTTCGGCCTGGCAGTCGTCGTAGGGATTTTCTTTCCCAAAATTATTCTGAAACCTATCCAACTTGCAGCAGATCCCGCTACCTATAACCGGATTGGACTTGGGATACGCACTTTGGAGCTTGGGATGAGCAGCCCTTTGATTGGCCTGGGTCCCGCCGGTTATCACACTTATGTAGATGCTTATTACGCTTATGACCCCCAGATTTTTAACGGTATTTCGGAGTGGAATTGGAGAAACGCATCTCATGATCAATACATCGATATGTTTGCAGAGGCTGGTTTGATTGGTCTGGTTGCCTACCTGTGGCTGATGGTTGCCGTGGTTCTATATGCCTGGAGGAAATATCGAGGCGCCAGGACTGGATTTCAAAGAGGTTACAGTCTGGCTGTTTTCGGAGGCTGCATTGCGATGGCAGCTATCGGCGTTATTTGCGATTGGGTAATTCCTTTTGTCTACAATATCGGATTCAGAGGCTTTCCCACAGCCGTCTTCACCTGGATATTCATAGGCGGTTTGGCAGTGCTTGATGAGGGCGAAGAGAAGCTGCCCCCAAAGGCAAAGCCGTGACGATGCTGAAATTCTACGCTAGCCAGGCTGACCTGCTTGATTGATCTATCTAGGAGAAAACCAGCGATTGAGGGATAAGTAGTATGAATGAAAATCTAGCTACAGCACAGCCTGCTAAGGCTCCTATCCTTGTTACCGGTGCTTACCGGACGGGGACGACCTGGGTGGGTAAAATGCTGGCGGCCAGCGGTCAAACAACTTACATACACGAGCCGTTAAATGTCCACCACCGGCCGGGGGTGCTGCGTGCTCCGGTCAAATATTGGTACGCTTATCTCTGCGCCCAGAATGAAACCGACTATTTGCCCGCTCTTCAGGAAACCATCCAGCTCCGTTACCATACTCTGGCAGATATGAAGTCGCTGCGTTCAGCCAGAGATGCGCTGCGCATGGGCCGTCATTGGAGCATTTTCCTGCGCGGAAGGCTCTTAAGCCAACGCTCTTTACTCAAAGACCCTTTCGCTGTGTTTTCTGCGCCCTGGTTTGCCAGGCGACTGGGTTGCCAGGTCGTCATTACTGTCCGTCACCCGGCAGCCATTGTCAGTAGCCTGAAACGGCTGAACTGGCCTTTCGATTTCAACAACCTCCTGAACCAGCCGCTCCTCATGCAAGATTGGTTAGAGCCCTTTCGGGTCGAGATAGAAAGGATCGTGCGAGAGCCGGCAGATATAATCGAACAGGGCAGCCTGCTGTGGAAGATCGTTTATCAGGTTGTGGCAGAATATCGCCAGCAATCCCCCGAATTCCTGTTAGTTCGTCACGAAGATCTATCGATGGACCAGGTTCAGGGATTTGAGGCTCTGTACGGCTGCCTTGGGCTGAAGTTCACCCGCCGCGCCCAGAAAATTATCCGGGAATCGAGCAGCTCTGAAAATCCTAAAGAGCAATCTGGTCGCTCGTTTAACTCGGTCCGGCTGGACAGCCTAGCAAACCTGGATAGCTGGAAGCGCCACCTCGCCGCAGATGACATCCGGCGCATTCGCCGCATAACAGAAGAAGTATTCGCGTTCTATTATCCAGACCAGGATTGGGATTAGTCCGGCGACGGAAATTTTTCTCGTAATCATCAATCAAGATTATCTCGGAAAGCGAAGGTCAAGCCGGTTTCGGACTAACCAAGGAACTTCTCCTCTCTTCACTCGAAGGGGTTGGAAACTGGTGTATCCAGAAGAATTCTATTGTTTAGCCGATTAGATTTTAGATTGGGATTCATTTTTGAAGGACCGGATGGCAAACCAGGTTAAAGTAATTCTTCAGGATTTGGAATACAAATTCTTGTGTCTGCAGTACAAATTGGTGGATGCGGATGGATGGCCGAAACGGAGGGTTTTGGTAAACGGGAGCCCTAAAACCGGCACAACCTGGATGCGACGTACGATCCAGTCCATTCCCGATTTCCGTTTTGTTGGCCATACCGAAGGGAATGTCCAGAGATATTGCGAGATTAGTCCCGGAGATGTGATTCATGCACACGATGTCTATTCACCCGAATTAGCAGATATCCTCCTGGCGAATGACATCCGCATGGTGCTGATGCTGCGCGACCCACGCGATGTTGTGGTTTCGTTTATGTTCCATATTCGCAGGGACCAATTCAGTCCCTGGCAAGCCACGATGTTGGGGCTAAGTTACGATGAAGGTATTCTAGCTTGTATTGAAGGCCGTCCTGGGCTGCGTTCGATCGTTGAACATATGCAGTTCTCAAAGTCCTGGTTAGACCAAACCTTCCCATTATGTTGCGTGCGCTATGAAGACTACAACCAGGATCCAATGCGGGAGACGCAGCGTGTATTTCAATTTCTAGGTATCCCTCTCAGGCCTCGATTCCTGCGCTCCATCGTGAACCGGAATTTGTTTGAGCGGCGAACCATCGGCAGACGGATCTGGACCCCCGGGCGCAAACCGGGGCAAGAAAACCAGGCCAGCCATTTTCGCAAGGGAATAGTTGGAGATTGGAAGAATTATTTTACCGAGATCCACATCCAGCGGTTCAAAGAAGTGGCAGAACAGTTGCTAATCGACCTGGGGTATGAAAAAGACTCGAACTGGTAAGCCGACATTTGGATAAGTTATTTTGAAATTCATTCAGGTCGAGCATAATTCCGTATCGCCTTATATCTCGCAGTTATACGATAAGGATCCGCTTCGTTTCAAGACCGGTTTCTCAATGGAATATTGTCGAGAAATTGCCAAACGATATCCGGGTTTTGAATTCGAGTGCTGGCGACCAGAACGAACGGCGCGCAGCCTTTATACCTGGTATGACGAAGAAGATAAAATCACCCATCGAGTGTTTCCTTCCACCTTTCTTCGCTACAATTTTGAATATTCTCCCGGCTTGATCCGAGCAGTCAAAGAAATTCGGGACTCACAACAGACCTTTTTATGGTTTCACGGGAACTACAACTGGCATTCCTACTGGCTCGCCCCCACCTTAAAAGTGATTCCATCTATCGCTCAAAGCCACGCCGGGTTCCCGGCCAGGATTATGCTCAAGAACAGCCCGCATCGATTTGTCCGGTATCTGTACCTGGTTTCAATGCTCATGGAAAAATGGGCTTTCCCGCAATATCCGCACGTATTCGCGATCAGTAACGAAGAAAAAAAGTATCTTCAACATAATTATCGGCTGGAACGCGTATCTTTCTCTCCAATGGGAGTGGATTTTAACAAATTTTCACCCACGGAAAAAGACAAAGCCCGGCGTGCATGCGGCATAAGTAACACCGATAAAACCATCTTATATGTGGGCCGCTTTTCTCCCGCCAAAGGGATTGAATACCTGATCCAGGCCCTACCGATAATTGCAAGCCAATATCCAGAGGTTAGATTATTTCTCGCCGGCAGCGGCCCGTTAGAAGCCTCTCTGCGTTCATTGGTCCAGCAGTTGGGCTGCGAAGCGCGAGTGAGTTTTATCGGTTATTGTCCGAATAACCAATTGCCTGACTGGTACCGCGCCGCGGACGTAACGGTCATGCCGAGCCTGCTGGAATGGTTCGGTAAAGTGGCTGTGGAATCGATGGCATGTGGCACGCCTGCTGTCGTAACCAACCGTGGAGGTCCACCGGATATCGTGCGCGAGTTTGAGTGTGGGGTACTGGTACCCACCAAGGATCCCGCGGCCATCGCTCGGGCTGTGATGGATGTCTTTTCCAACGCGGTTAACACCAGGCCAAATATTGAGCGAGCCCGGGCAGCTTTCGATTGGGATGTGCGGCTTGAACAAGCGATGAGCCTGTTTGGCAAAATGGTTAAGTAATACGCAAAATAAGTTTTCAAGGGGAATGGGATAAACATGGATTGCGCGATTCCTAATCAAGAAGATTTTTGCGATCTCTACCTAAAGAACCTCATCCCGATCCGGACGGAGGGGACCAGGCTCCCTTTTTTCTGGGTGCACGGTTTTGGTGGAGCATTAATCGGAGGGGCGGTGTTAGGGCGCCTGCTTGGGCCTGACCAGCCTTTCTATGGTTTACAAGCAAAGGGATTAGATGGAGAAGAAACGCCACAAACAACGATCGAAGAAATGGCTTCTTTATATATCGATGCCATAACAACCATAAGGCCACATGGCCCTTATTACTTAGGCGGCTATTGCATTGGAGGAGTAATCGCTTTTGAGATGGCTTGCCAGCTCCAATCCAAAAATGAAGCTGTTGGATTGTTGGCTCTCGTTGAGAGCAGTCCTCCAAGCCATCTCGGGCAGCAGGCAGTAGATCTCAATTATCGGACAATTTCCCTTTTCGTTCGTAACATCCCAGGCTGGTTCCGCAGTTACCGGCGATTGGGCCTGGCAGAAGGTTTCGCCCGGGCGTGCAAGAGAGTAAAAATTGAAACGAAAGAAGTTCTAATAAAACATGGTGTACCCATGCGATCTACGGCGGCAGATATCGTTGGGGCCGACGTTAAAAAGTTTGCTCCATTTACCGCGCAACTCATGGAGATGCAACACAGAGCTCTACGGACCTATGTCCCGCGCAAATATGAGGGCCGGGTTACATTGTTCCGAGTTGGCCATCTACCACTCCTTAAAGGCGGCAATCCACTATTAGGTTGGGATCGATACGCCGGTGACCTGGAGCTGAAGATTATTCCTGGTGTCCACCAAAATGTTCTTCAACAACCCAACGTACAGGTAGTCGCGCGGGTGCTCAGGGGATGCATCGATCGAACGCTAGGCGGAAGCTCTACGACCGGTGAATTTTACGCCGGAATTAACGAAATATAGGATTAGGAACCGGGCATGACTACTTCTGGTTGGAAAATATGACAGCGTCAAGCAATATTATTTTGGATGATGTCCGCTATCGGTTCTATTGGCTGAAATACTGGCTGCGGTACATAAGAGAGACGCGGAAAAAGGTACTGGTCAACGGCAGTCAAAAAACTGGCACGACCTGGTTACTCAACCTCGTTGCTTCGATCCCGGGTTACGGTAGTGCAGGGAATTTCCTTGGAGATATCCAACGATATTATCTGGTTAGGCCAGGCAATGTGGTACACGGCCACGATCTCTGCTCGCCCGAACTTGTTGAAATCTTGCAGGCTAACGATATGCGCGTCGTGGTAACCCTGCGAGACCCTCGTGATGTAGTGGTCTCGTGGATGTTTCAGATACGTAGACATCCTGCAAACCCTTGGCGGGCGCAGATGCTACCGTTAACCTATGAGCAAGGCATCCTGGCGTGTATCGAAGGCCGGCCAGGACTGCTTTCAATTGTCGATCATATGCAAATTTCGCGATCCTGGCTGAGCGGACTTTATCCGGTTTGTTGCATCCGGTACGAGGAAATTAGCCAGCGCCCTCGGAAGGAGGCAGAGCGTGTTTTCCAATTCCTTGATATCCCCGTCAGTCAAGAGTTCCTGGATCTGGTAGTGTACCAGAACCGGTTTGAGCGACGGACGGTCGGAAGGCGGCTCTGGAAGAAGTCGCGCCAACCGGGTCAAGAAAACCCGGCCAGTCATTTTCGCAAGGGAATCTTTGGCGATTGGAAGAATTATTTTACCGAAACCCATAAAGAGCGGTTCAAGGAAGTGGCCGGACAATTATTGATCGATTTGGAGTATGAGAAGGATTTCTCATGGTGAAATGGAATTGGATCCGAATGACATCGAGGTTTAGAAGGAATTTAAGAAAATATTGGTTGTATGTCTTTGACAGAAAAAGTTTCGCTCCGCGCTCTGTCTCGGGTGCGATCACCGACCATGCGCTCCATGTTGCTAAAAAGATACACGGGGAAGACAGAAAACCGGCGATTGTTATTCATGGAATTATGAAACGGTCCGGTACAGGCTACGTTGGGAGATTGTTAGGCTTGCATCCCGATGTGCACCAATTTCCAGGGGAAGTATGGGAGTTTCCGTTCTTGACGCAGACGGGAAAGTTGCTCGACCTGCAAAAAGATTTCTTTTTCGAATATGATTTCAATCGAGGGCGGATTGGCGATGAGGATTTCTTGCCCCTTTTTGGCGCCTCATTGATCGCATATTTAGGTTCGATGGTGCCATTGGATCGGCGGATCTTGCTAAAGATGCCCGGAGTCCAATACCCACTCGACTTCTATAGGGCATTCCCTTACGAGAACTTGATGCTCCTTTTGCGAGATCGAAGAGATGTACTCGCATCAACCATCAAGACCTGGCCTCAAATCCAATTCTGGGATGCGTGCCAGCGCTGGGATCTCAGCGCAAGGATGGTTTTGAGTTTCGATGAAATGTCCCGAGAGACACCAGGTTATTGCCTGGTCAAATATGAAGAAGCAGTGAGCGAGCCGGAAAACTTTGTGGAAAAGGCGTGTATGCGGTTTGGTTTGGATATTGAGCAATATCCATTTGACTGTGTTGAAGCTTTGCCTGTCATGGGATCTTCTACCACGCGCAAGCAAGGCATCGAAACATTTAATAAGACGCGTGATTTCAAGCTCATTGACCGCTAGCGTGAATGGTCCGAATGGCAAAAATGGTGTTTCAAGCGCATAGCTGGCCATTCATTAATAGCGCTGGGCTATACCAAAGACCTGGATTGGTAAGCGCAAATTAGTTCCTCTTGATGAATATATTGCATAAATTATGAATAGAATCCTATTCCTGACCCTGGTTTTACCGTTTCCACTGGATTCTGGCCCCAAAATTCGTGCCTATTATGTCCTCCGTTATTTGGCGGAGCGGCATACCATAACCTTGCTCTCATTTACGCGAAATGACGACCCTACCACAGCACTGGAGCATCTTCAGAGCATCTGTGAGCAGGTGGTCACTGTGCCGATTGAACGGTCTCGCGTGCAAGATGTATTAGCGATGGGGCGAAGCTTGCTGACTGGGGAGCCTATCCTGACGAGCCGTAACAGGATTCACGCAATGTCTCGAGATTTGGCGCAGTTAATTACCAGCTGCCGGGATCCGTTTGATGCAATCCACGCAGACCAGCTTTGGATGGCGCCTTACGCATTGGAAGCTGCCAGGCTTTGTAAGAAGAGAGGCTGGTTTCCGCGATTAGTTCTTGACCAGCATAATGTAGTCTATCGAATACCTGAGCGCATGGCCGAAGGCGCGCAAAACTCGTTTATTCGGGCGGTGTTAATGCGGGAGGCTCGCTTGACGGCTAGTTACGAGGTGGCCGCTTGCGAGCAGTTCGACCAGGTAGTTTGGGTCACTAGGGAGGATTCCGCCGCGTTTCACCAACTACTCGTAACGGCAAACCAAAAAAATAAAATCACCTTGAGACGACTATCTGCGAAAGGTGATACTACTGCGTCCAAGACCCTTCACTCCATGATTCCGATATGCCTCGACAGGCAAGATATCCGGCCTGTGGACCGTTTGACCGAGCAGCCTGCCATCCTGTTCTTAGGTGGTATGCATTGGCCACCCAATCTACAAGGTGTTCGTTGGTTTATCCAGAATGTGTTCCCTGTACTACAAGTGCAAATCCCGGATGTACACTTGTATGTGGTTGGTAAATCGCCCCCAACAAATCTTGTTAGCATACCGGGAGTGGAATTTACTGGATATCAAGAAAATGCTCAACCCTATTGGGAACAAAGCCGGGTTTTTATCGTACCCTTACTGGCAGGCGGCGGGATGCGGGTTAAGATATTAGATGCCTGGGCGCACGGGATACCTGTAGTTGCTACCTCAATTGGCGCGGAGGGGATCAATTACCACAATAGAGATGATATTTTGATAGCAGACTCCCCCGAGGATTTTGCAGCCAGCTTGAGTGAAATAATAAAGGACGCGAGATTTGCTGAACGGATAAGTAAAAATGGACGGAACCAGTTAGAGCGCCTATATGAGTGGAAATCCTGTTATAAGGCCTGGGATTATATTTACACAGCAGGCGAATCGGGAAATAAATGACTTGAATTCTTAATTGGCAGGCATTAATTACACCAATATTCACTTGGTTTGATGAATATCCTCTATATTGTTCCTTACGCACCGACCATAATCCGTACGAGGCCGTATCACTTGATCCGAGCTTTACGACAGCGCGGCCATAGAGTAACGGTTGGAACGTTGTGGGAGGAGGATAGCGAACGCGAAGAGCTCGAGGAATTTACTAGAGATTATGATATCCAGTTGGTTGCCAGCCACCTCGGCAAGCTGCGTATTGCAGGAAATATCAGCCGCGGTTTGCTCACAAACGTCCCATTGCAGGCGCGGTATTGCTGGGAGTCGCGCTTGCTAAATAAAATAAAAAACGCTCTTCATAAGGAGCGATTCGACATTGTCCATATTGAGCACCTGCGAGGCGCAGCTTATGGATTGGCGCTCCGTTCTATGGCAAGACAAAGCGAATTAAACCTTCCAATCCTGTGGGATAGCGTAGACTGTATTAGCTTACTTTTCGAACAGGCTGTCCAATACAGCCGGAGTCGCCTGGGGCGGTGGATGGCCCGGTTTGACCTGAGGCGGACGAGGGCTTACGAAGGCTGGCTGGTCAAACAATTTGACCGGGTAATCGTAACTTCAACAAGGGACCGCCAGGCTTTAGAGCGGCTTGTCGTCGAGGAGGAAAAGAAACATTTTTCCAAGGAAAACCAGTCAACTGACCCCCAAATTCAGGTGTTGTCAAACGGCGTTGACCTGGAAGGCTTTACGCCTGGGGATCTCATAAGGCGACCCAATACGGTCGTGTTCTCGGGGAAACTCAGCTACCATGCGAATGTCAGCGCAGCCTTATATTTAGTGGAGGAGATTTTACCCCGCGTTTGGGAAAAACGCCCGAATGTGCAAACTTGGCTGGTTGGCAAAAACCCACCCGCAGATATCCAGCGTTTGGCCCACGATCCGCGGGTGAAGGTTATTGGGACAGTGCCTGATTTGCAGATTTACTTGCGGCAAGCATCTGTCGCAATCGCTCCGCTGACCTACGGAGTGGGCATTCAGAACAAAATCCTTGAAGCGATGGCCTGCTGCACGCCAGTGGTTGCTAATTCACTTGGAACATCGGCTTTGGCTGCCTTGCCGGGGCAAGACCTCCTGGTAGGTGACAGCACGGTGGAGCTGGCGCAGGCAATCCTGAGCTTGTTAGAAGACGAAAGGTTGTGTTGCCAAATTGGAAAAAATGGCAGGAATTTTGTGGAACAGAACCATAATTGGGATGCAATTGCTTCGAGATTAGAGGGTATGTACCTAGAGATCACGGAAGTTAAGAAAAGAGGCTAAATTGTTAAGAAGAGTTTATGTTTTTGATGAAAAAGTGTTATATTTAAATGACCGTCTGGATTAATTTGTGCCTCTACCTTTAACGATGACGACTCGATCCGTATCCGAAAAACCTATCCTGTATAAAGTATTTCCTCTGACTATTCCCCAGCGACGAGTCTTTGTATTGGCTTGTCTGTTGAGCGGCGATGCGGTCATGTTGGGATTTGCAATCTGGCTGGCTTATTGGCTGCGTTTTGACGAGATGGTCTATCGGGCATCCTTGTGGCCAAAGGTCTATATCTGGCAAGCGGCCGGGATGATCCCTATATGGCTGTTTATCTTCGCTAGCTTGCAGCTTTACCATCCCCGAATTTTATTCGGAGGGATAGAAGAATATACCAGGGTATTCTCGGGCGTTACGACCGGAGTAGTTGTGCTGGTGGTGCTCGATTTCCTGTTACATACAGAGAACGTCGTTTCGCGAGGCTGGCTGATCCTGACATGGCTGTTTGCGTTGACCTTTGTATGGCTATTCCGTTTTGCCTTCCGGCAGATAATTTATTTATTACGTTGGCGGGGCCATTTACTCTCACCAGCGTTGATTGTGGGTGCGAATGACGAGGGTTGTGCTTTAGGCGAACAACTGCAGAATTCGCGTGCATCTGGTTTGTATATTGTTGGTTTCGTTGACGATAACTACCCGCATAGAAAGCCAATTTGTGACAAATACTTTGTCTTAGGGAAGGTGGCTGACTTAAATGCCATCATCCAGGCTCACCAGGTGGAAGAGGTGATCATCGCTCCGACGGCTGTAGGTAGGGAGAAGCTGTTAGGCATTTTCCACAGCCTTAATGCCAGACCGAATGTAAACTTGCGACTATCCTCTGGATTGTTCGAAATCCTGACCACGGGCTTACGGGTCAAAGAATTTGCGTCTGTACCGCTGATTGAGGTCCAAAAGACACGTCTCACCGGCGAAGAAGCTTTCATTAAGAGAACTATCGATTATCTGCTGGCAATTCCCTGCCTGATCTTACTCAGCCCTTTTTTCTTGTTAATTGCTGCACTGATCCACCTCGATTCGACTGGACCTGTATTTTTCCGACGCCGGGTGATGGGTGTCAATGGGCGTGAATTTGATGCTTTAAAGTTCCGTACCATGCATCAGGACGGTGAGAAAATCCTCGAGGCTTACCCTGAATTGAAGGAGCAGCTTTCAAAGGAGCATAAGCTAAAAGATGACCCCCGGCTTACCCGGCTGGGGCGATTCCTCCGTAGATATAGCCTCGATGAGCTTCCACAACTTTTCAATGTCCTGTTCGGCCAGATGAGCATCGTTGGTCCACGGATGATCTCTCCCGCAGAAATGGATAAATATGGGAAGTGGGACATGAACTTGTTAACCGTTCGACCCGGTATCACAGGTTTATGGCAGGTCAGCGGCCGCTCAGACTTAACATACGAAGATCGAGTGCGTTTAGATATGTATTACATCCGCAATTGGTCGATCTGGTTGGATATATATTTACTCCTGGCAACTTTTCCAGCAGTTATCTCTAAGAAAGGTGCATATTAATCCTTTTATGATCATCACACAGACTCCTTTAAGGATCAGCTTTTTTGGCGGCGGAACAGATTTCAGTAAATTCTATCGCCAGGAAGAAGGCTGTGTGTTAAGCTCGGCGATTGATAAGTACATTTTTGTGATTGTTAAAGATCGTTTCGATAAGATGATCCGCGTGGGTTATACCCAAACGGAGCTGGTTGATTCTGTAGATCAGCTCGAACACGAGCTTGTGCGCGAAGCGTTAAAAGTGACTGGGGTTGATTCGCAAATTGAGATTAATACCCTGGGCGATATTCCTTCGAGCGGGTCCGGGTTGGGCTCTTCGAGTACTGTCACAGTTGGGGTACTCAATGCTTTGTTTCACCACCTCAATAATCCTCGCCCATTGGATGAACTCGCCTCTTTAGCCTGCCAGGTAGAAATCGAACGCTTGAAAAAGCCGATTGGCAAACAGGATCAGTATATTGCTGCTTTTGGTGGGTTGCGCCTGATACGTTTTCTAACGGACGGGCGCGTGGAAATGGAGCAAATCAATTTGCTCGAAAGCGAGCGGCGCAGGCTGAACTGCCATCTCATGCTTTTTTACACCAATCGCTCACGCCAGGCCAACGATATTCTTGCTGAGCAAAATGCCAATGTCGATAACCAGATGAATGCGCTGCGCGAACTAAAAGAAATGGCGCGCCAGGGGAAAACATTCCTGGAAACGGGAGATTTCGACGCTTTTGGGTATCTGATGGACCGGGCATGGCAGATTAAAAAATCTCTAGCCAGCAAAATCAGCGATGATACCATTGACGAAATCTATGCGAAGGCACGAAGGGCGGGAGCTTTAGGAGGCAAAATTACCGGGGCGGGCGGTGGTGGTTTCTTGCTCCTTTACTGCTCTCTTGAAAAGCAAGATAATATTCGCACAGCATTGAATAGGCTGCAAGAGCTTCCATTCAGGTTTGAACGTGAAGGCAGTAAAGTAATTTTCAATTACCCCCGATAGAAAATGATATGCGTGCAGCCGTATTCCTTGACAGAGACGGAGTAATCAACGAAAACCGTCTAGATTATGTGAAGTCCTGGGAAGAGTTCACCTTTCTCCCAGGAGCCTTGGTTGCACTGCAGCGGTTGGCTAACTTTCCATATGCTGTTGTAGTCGTCAGCAACCAGTCGGCAGTCGGGCGTGGATTGCTTTCACTGCATGGATTAGAAGAAATCCACAGGCGGATGAAAGAGATGGTCGAATCCCAGGGGGGACGCCTGGATGATATTCTATATTGTCCACACACGCCCGACGCGGGTTGCGGCTGTCGCAAGCCGCAGGTAAGCCTGCTTTATGAAGCTACCAGGCAGCTTGACCTGGACCTGAATCGGTCTTACATGGTTGGCGATTCCCTTTCCGATATTCAAATGTCTGTAAATGCGCATTGCCAACCCGTCCTGGTACTTACAGGGCGTGGCCAAGAACAACAAAGGCGGATGCCTCCTCAGGTCAGGGAAAATTGTTTGATTTTTCCAGATTTGCTTGCTTTCGTTAATTGGTTGCCAGTTGGTTAATCAAAACAGGGGATACTATGGTTTTCAAAGAGAGATAAATTATGAAAATGGTGAGAACGACTTTATCTACAGTTCTACAATTATCATCTGATAACCTCATTAACGATTATATGAGTCGGGTTATCGAGACAGCCTCCAAGATATCATCCAAGGAGATCGAGGAGACTGTTTGGGTGCTGTACGAAGCGTGGCGGTCTGGCAGCCGAGTTTATACATTTGGAAATGGCGGCAGTGCTACCACGGCCTCTCATCTGGCTAATGATCTCAGCAAATTGACAATTGTTGATGGCAAACCGCGCCTGAGTGCATTAGACCTGACGAGCAACATCGCCTTGATGACAGCTTTGAGTAACGACAATAGTTATAAGGAAATTTTCGCCGAGCAACTTTTGAATCATATAAAACCAGGTGATGTACTGATCGGGATTTCCACAAGCGGTAATTCAGAGAATGTTTTACGGGCTTTCGAAGTTGGCCGGCAGCAAAGAGCGACTTGCATTGGGCTTACTGGGAATGAGGGCGGCCAGCTGAAGGATTTAGTGGATTACTGCCTATACGTTCCTGATGAGGTTATCTATCGTCAGGAAGACTTGCATATGATTATCAGCCATATTCTTGCAGTCGCATTGAGATGGTTGATCGTCAATGAAACTTATTAATTGATTCTTGGTCTTTAGGAGATAAATATGGAGCTACGCCAATACCTGATCACAATTTGGAGGTGGAAATGGCTGATTCTGGCTACCGTGCTGATTGCTGTTCTTGGCAGCTATATTGCCAGTCGAGCAGCTACGCCGTTATATCGCACGACGACCACTCTCATGGTGGGGCAGGCGACTCAAAACCCTGACCCGAATTCATCGGACCTGCGCACAGGGCAAGATTTAGCCCATACTTATGTTGAATTGGCACGTCACTATCCAATTCTGCAAGGGGCGTTGGGAAGCCTGGGTTTGAAAATGAACTTGACTGACCTGGCTGATCGGGTCACTGCCAGTGTTATTCCAAATACACAGTTAATGGAAATCAGTGTGGTGGATAGTAACCCTCAGCGCGCGAAAGCTTTGGCGGATGCGATAACCAAGCAGCTAATTCTTTTAAGCCCTTCAACAACCGGAGCTTCCGACCAGGCGCAAAAGAATTTCATTAATGGCCAGTTAGTCGAATTACAGCGCGAAATCCAAGATGCGCAGCAGCAGGTGAATACCTTGACTCAGCAGCGAAACGTCTCCAGTAGCAGAGACCTGATTGATCTATATGAAAAACAGATCAATGGTTTGGAGGCGAATATAAGCAATTGGCAGAACACATATTCGCGCTTGTTGGCTTCTATTCAAGGCAGCAACGTGAATTCACTCAGTGTTATTGAAGAGGCAACAATACCAACGAAGCCTTTTAGTCCGAATATCCTCATCAACGTGCTGTTAGCGGCTTTCATCGGCCTCGGTTTAGGGGTTAGCGCGGCTTTCTTGATCGATTACCTGGATGACACCATTAAGGACAAAGAAGAGGCTTCAGCGGTTTCACAACTACCGGTTTTAGGGTTGATTCCACGCATAGATGGCAGCGATTATCCGGAAAAGTTGGTTGCCGAGCACCAGCCGCTCTCGCCAACGGTGGAGACATTTCGTACCCTGCGCACAAATATGCAATACGCTTCGATAGATAGACCATTACGCACAGTGGTTATAACCAGTCCTAGTCCGAGTGACGGCAAGAGCCTTACCATCGCAAACCTTGCCGTAGTGCTTGCGCAGTCTGACCGTAAGGTGATCCTGGTAGATACAGATCTTCGCCGCCCTATCCAGCATATGATTTTTGGATTGGCAAACCTGCAAGGGTTAGTCGATGCGTTGCTAAATATTGACCCCGTGTCTTCAGAGGGTCCGGAAAAGAGCAACGGGGAAGAGGTGAAGCAATCCAGGTCCCGAATCCAGACGTACCTATTAGAAACCCAGGTAAAAAACCTGCGCTTACTTCCAAGCGGACCGCTGCCTCCAAACCCGGCTGAACTGCTGGGTTCCGAGCGAATGAATAGTCTGATTGAGGCTTTGAGAGAAGAAGCTGATATTGTGCTCTTTGATAGCCCGCCAATCCTGGCGGTAACGGATGCGGTTATTTTAGGAACTCGGGTGGACGGAGTCGTTCTGGTTTTTAATGCCGGGCGGACGCGCGCCTCAGATGCCCACCGTGCTGTGGAAGAGCTGCATCATGTGCGCGCGAATGTATTCGGTGTAGTTCTAAATAATCGATCCCATAAAGGAAATAATTATAATAATTATTATTACCACTACTCGAATAATGGAGGTCATGAGCGGAATCTCAATTAGCAAGGTGGGGAAGGGATTCCGCTAACTCTCAATTTAAAAAAGGCAAGTTGCAATATTCAATACAAAACAACTGATAAACCGGCTTCAGAAATCTCATCCAATTATGCCAAACAGGACGAATGAGCAATGGTTATCGGATTTACGTAGCATGGGTCCTTCACAGGAAGCGGCGCTGGAGGATTTGCGCGCAATCGTCCAGGCGGGCTTACCATATGCCCTGACCCAATGGCTCTCATCGGACGATCCGAGGTTCGCCCCCTTGGTCGAAGAAGTGGCTCAAGAGACCGTGATGCGCGTTTTGAGCCGCCTCGACACCTTTGAAGGTCGCAGCCAGTTCACAACCTGGATTTATAAGATCGCTGTGAGGATTGCCCTTACCGAACTGCGCCGGCGAAAATGGCGCGAAGTGTCGTTAAATAGCTTAGTTGAAGGTGAAGAAGAAACCAGCCTTCCTGCATCCGAGCTGATAGCAGATAGCGCGCCTGGGCCGGAGGGATTGGCCGAAAGGGAAGATATGTTGGCGCATGTGCAGCGGTTGATCAATGAAGAGTTGACCCCTAAACAGCGTCAAGCGATGATTGCCCTGGTAGTCCAGGGTATGCCCCTAGAAGAAGTTGCCCGCCGGATGGGTATGGAGAGAAATGCACTTTACAAATTGATGCATGATGCACGCTTGCGTTTGAAACATCGCCTGGCTCGTGAAGGCTTGACTTCGACGGATGTGCTATCGATTTTTGATCGAGAGTAAGAAGAGTTTTTTCGTAATAAAAGGTAAAGCATGATGTTTCCATCGGAAATTTTACAGAAGGTGGTCGCAAATATTAAAGATACTCAAGAAACAGAGTACTTTTGTAATGAAGTGCATTCTTTAATGGACCAATATGTCGAAGCCTGTATCGAGTGCGAAGACCTTTCCCTTTTAATGCCATTGGTTCAGCATCATTTGAAGTTGTGCCTGGATTGCCAGGAAGAATTTGAAGCACTGTTGCGGATCTTACAAGCCAGGCAGAAAACCTAGATAAGATTGGTTTCTTGCAATAGGAAAAGAAATATACTATAATGTTATCGTTTCCGGTAACGTTCACATCCTGTTCAACGAGCTAAGTTCAGAAACCAGACGAAAAGTTTAAGGATGGTCATCTCGTTCAGATCAAGGCTCACAGAGAGCGAAAGGAGGTGGCACAAGGGGAATAGCCCCGGCTGGTTATGTAAATTTGGTCACTGTGTTTCTATCTCTTGAATGCCAGCCTATCCCGGGTTAGCCCCTTCAACAAATTCGGACTTTTTTTCACGTTACGGTCCCAACGTGGTCCAAACTATGAAATCCCTTAGATCTTTTCAGCAACATTTAGGAGAATTAAAATGAAGTCTAGAATTTCGCCTTTTCACATTCTGTTCACTCTGATCTTTGTCCTGGGGCTTGTATTGCTCCCGGCTTGTGCGCCAGCGGCTACGCCCACTGCTGCTCCCCAGCAGCCAGCTGCACAGCAGCCCACTGCGGCTCCAGCAGCCGCAACAGGGGCTGGCAAATGGTGCGGCAACGAGCATTTTGTATTTTTCCCTGGCGGCCCTGAGGGCGGCGTCTTCGCAGTGAATGTATACAACGGCGCTGTACAGGCAGCCGCTGACCTTGGTCCCAAAGTGGACTATGTCTGGTCAGACTGGGATCCTCAAAAGATGATCCAGCAGTTCGGCGAAGTAGCGGCTACCAAACCCGATGGCATTGCAGTCATGGGGCACCCCGGCGATGAATCGTTTGATTCACTGATCGACGACGCTGAATCCAAGGGCATTCTGGTCACCAGCCAAAATACCGAGCTTGCGAAAGCCCAAGAAAAGTACGCTGCCAACGGTTTTGGCTATGTAGGCGCCAAGAACTATGATGCCGGCTATGCCCTGGGTGCGGAAGCTGTGAAGCGCTTTGCCCTCAAGTCGGGTGATCGCGCTATGGTTTGGGGATTACTCTCCCAGCCCAGCCGTGGTGAGCGCACGAAGGGCGTGATCGACGCGCTGAAAAAAGCAGGATTGACTGTTGATTACAACGAAATCGACGCTGCAACAAATAAAGACCCAGTGTCTGGCAGCGCTACTTTCACCGGCTACGTTTCTGCGCACCCGGATGTCAAGTTGGTCGTTACCGATCATGGCGGTTTAACAGCTACAGCGGGTACCTACCTGCAGGCAGCTGGCAAGAAACCGGGCGATATCAATATGGCGGGCTTTGATCTGTCTCCTGCCACAGTGGATGCGATCAAGGGCGGCTGGATGAACCTGGTCATCGACCAGCAAGAATGGCTGCAGGGTTACCTGCCCATCCTGCAACTCTGCCTGGCCAAGGTATACGGCTTCTCAGGTCTGGACATCAACACAGGCGCGGGCTTTGTCGACAAGACCAACGTCGACTTTATCGCGCCACTTGCCGCGAAGAATATCCGCTAAGTAGCTTAGGCTTTCCACTCTACCAAGATCCTGTACATATTTTTGAGCAAGTTGTGGTGCGGGGCGCTGTGCCCCGCACCACATTCGAAGAAAGAGGCAACTTAATGGAAACTCTTCTTCAATTAAAGGATGTTTCTAAGACTTTTGGTGAAGTAGCCGCGGTACACAATGTTAATTTTGAGATCGGGACGAATGAGATTGTAGGGCTGCTGGGTGATAATGGAGCCGGCAAGTCGACTCTGGTTAAGATCATTACCGGCTATCATCAGCCAGACCCTGGCGGCGAAATCTATTGGAAAGGAAAGAAGGTTGATCACCTTTCCGTTCCTCTGGCAAGAGACCTGGGTGTTGAAGTCGTCTACCAGGAGCGTGCCTTAGCCGACCAGCAATCACTTTGGCGAAATATTTTTATGGGCCGGGAGCTCTCCAACAACCTGGGCGTCCTCGATATCGAAGGAATGAGAAGAGAGACGCAGAATCTGATGAATACGGTAATGGGCTTCACTTCATCTGCGGTCACACCGGATTCCGTGGTCCGCACCTTCTCTGGTGGTGAACGCCAGGGGGTAGCAATCACTCGCGCCCTTTATTTTGAAGCAGAGCTCATTATCCTGGACGAACCGACAATGGGACTCTCGCTCTCAGAGACCAAGAAATGCCTTGATTTTGTGGCTGGAATTAAAGCGGCTGGTAAAACGGCTATTTTTATTGACCATAATATCTTCCACGTCTACCCGGTTGTAGATCGGATTGTTGTTCTCGATCGGGGGACGATCGCTGGCCAGTACATGAAGAACGAGCTGACGCTGGATGAATTGCTCGACCGGCTGTACCGTGTCGCCCAGACTGGTAGTCTTGATGGCAACGACAAAGCGGCTTGAATCAAAAAATGGAGATGGTCTAAATGAATTCAACAGCTGAAGCAAAACTGCTCTCTCCGACCAAAAAAGCAAGCAAGCTTACCAGGTTTTTGCGAAAATGGTCCTTGCAGATCGCCATTTTTGCTGTTGCGGTGATCATCTGGGGCTTCTTCCTTTGGAGGGCTCCAATTACCTTCAAATCTTACGACATTTACAACTCCCTCATGACGACGACGCCATTCTTTGCCATGATCTCAATTCCTCTAACACTGGTCGTCATCGTCAAAGAGATTGATCTTTCATTCCCATCGGTTATGGCATGGGGCATGGCGGCTTACACGGTTGTTTTTACTGTGTCCCATAGTGTGTGGCTGGGATTTTTCACCTTACTGCTAGCCGGGCTCTTTGCAGGGCTTTTGAACGGTCTAATTGTTGTCAGATTAGGCATCCCCTCTCTGGTCGCGACAATTGGGACCCAGTTCCTGTGGCGAGGCGTGGTAATGGTGGTTACTAATGGTCAGGGGTCGGGCATGGCGGAGGTAAAGAATACGATCCTGTATCCGGCCCTGGTTGGGAAAGTATTTGGTTTCATCCCTGCGGCATTCCTCTGGACTATTTTCTTTGCCATTGTGGCCTGGTTTTTCCTAAACCATCATAAGTTTGGTGCGCATGTCTATCTCACAGGAGACAACGAAGAAAGCGCGCGTCTGATGGGTGTTAACACTGGACGCACAAAGATTATGACTTTTGTACTGGTCGGCGCGATGGCAGCCTTTGCCGGTTTTGTGGTGAGCGAACAGGTCATGTTCTTCTGGCCTACCCTTGGCGATGGTTATCTGCTGAACACTCTTGCCTCGGTCTTTCTGGGCGGCACTTCTGTTTTTGGTGGTACAGGTACGATTTTCGGGACTGTTGTCGCCGCTTTTATCATTGCTTTGATCAACCCCGGTATTGTTGCGGCAGGCTGGACAGCTTATTGGACGCAGCTCATTTACGGCTTCATTGTTGTGGCTTCTGTGTCAATGCAAGCGGTTTTACGTAGAAGGTTAAGCTGATATCGAGTGGGATCTATGAAATCCCGCGATCGCGTCATCCTAGCGCTCGAACATAAAGAGCCTGATCGTATCCCTATCGATTTAGGTGCGACAATCGTCTCTTCAATCACAAAGGCCTCCTACGTCGAGCTAAAGAAAAGCCTGGGCATGCCGGTTGAAGAGATCCAACTATTGGACTATGTCCAGCAGTTGCCTTATGTGGATGAGGCGCTGCTCGATCGGTTTGACGTCGACTTCCGCATGGTCCAGTTGCCCTCCGCCACAGCACCAGGACTCAATATCTTTGAAGAAGGTCATTATTACGCTTTCATCGATCGCTGGGGCTCTAAGCTGCACATGCCAAAGGATGGGGGGTTGTACTTCGATTGGGTCGATTTTCCGATTAAAGAATTCACACTGGAAGCACTAGACCGGTACCAGTGGCCGCGACCTGACCCTAAGGAATATAATCTCCAGCTCCGCCAGCAAGCAAAAGCCCTCTACGAGCAATCAGATTATGCTTTGGTCGGCAGCGCTGTCATCGGTGGAGGCATCTTTGAGCAGCCTGCCAGGACGATCGGCCTGCAGAATTTCTTGATGGCTCTGATCGCTGAGCCAAAGTTTGCAGACCGGCTGATGGAGCAGATAACCGAAATTTACATTGAATCTTGCAACAACTACCTGGATGAAGTTGGTCCTTATCTGAACGTTTTCACATTCTGGGACGATGTTTGCACTCAGGATGGCTGGATGATCCGGCCGGACCTCTATCGCCAATTGATTAAGCCCAAACAACGCCGGCTGGTGGAAGCCATCAAGAAAAAAACCTCGGCAAAGCTCTTTTATCATAGCTGTGGCGCTACATTCGACCTGATCCCGGATCTGATCGAAATCGGTTTCGATATCCTCAACCCGGTTCAGGTTTCGGCGCGCGGCATGGATAGCAAACGTCTTAAATCAACCTTTGGTAAAGACATCACCTTTTGGGGCGGGGGCGTGGATACCCAGCATGTCTTACCTTTTGGCTCTGTTCAGGAAGTCAAGGATGAAGTCAAGCGGCGTATTGACGACCTAGCCCCTGGAGGCGGGTTTGTCTTTGCGGCGGTGCATAACATCCAGGCTCTGGTCCCACCTAAAAATATCATTGCTGCTTTTGACACGGCCCTGGAATATGGGCGCTATTCCCATTAATCGAAGCTGGCCTTCGGGAGAATGATAATGAAACCCAGAGAGCGAGTCTGGTTGGCGCTCAACCACCAAGAGCCCGACCGTTGCCCCATGCAAATCAGCTTTACGCCGGAGTTCGCCGTCCGGCTGCGCGCGGACATGAAGCTGACCGACCAAAAAGGC
>Ga0209048_10001976_pt1 | contig 20657 bp, 13 predicted proteins | sample FrelakmetCRP12CR_FD_187146 | JGI IMG/M metagenome (GOLD analysis project Ga0209048, IMG submission 187146) | Freshwater lake sediment microbial communities from the University of Notre Dame, USA, for methane emissions studies - CRP12 CR (SPAdes)... | ecosystem: Environmental > Aquatic >... | reverse complement strand
CTCCTGTTGGCTTGAACCCCCGCAGTCATCAAGAGGCTGCCGAGGGCGGCCTCTTGATGGCGTCCATGGAATCCCGCGAAGGGGATTGACAAACCGCATCCGCTTTAATATATTCCTGTGCGTTCATGTTATATAAAAATAAACTAATATTGAACGTATAGGTGCATTATGAACAAAGACCTGTTCACGTCCAAAGACCTCGCCCGCGCGACGAGCCTGTCCGAAGACGTCATCTCCGGCTGGGTTAGGGCCAAACTCCTCAGGCCGGCCGGCTTCGCCGACGACCAGACGCCCCTCTTCCCGGCCGGCGTCCTCGACCGCGTCGCCCACATCCGGAAGCTGGCCGAGCTGGGTTACGGGCTCGAAGAGATCCAGAAGATCATCAAAAAGGTCGGCCTCCCCCAGGACGGCGGCGGCCGGAAGGAGGCCGCGGAGAAGGACCGCTTCCTCACGGTCGGCAACCTGGCCGAGCGTTCCGGGGTGAGCCCGCGGACGATCAAGCACTGGGAGGACAAGGGCATCATCGAGCCGGACATGCGGACGGAGGGCGGCTTCCGGCTCTACTCGGGATCCTATGTTTTCATTTGCGAGCTCATCCGCGATCTCCAGCTCTTCGGCTACACGCTCGAGGAAATCAAGGTGATCTCGGACGATGTCCGCGCCCTGATGGCCATTCAGAACGGCCTCGACGCTTTTCCCCAGGCCGAGGTGGACGCCAAGCTGGGGGCCATGCTCAGGGCCATCCAGGCGCTTTTCGACAAGATGGACATGCTCAAGGAGGGCATCGAGCGCTGGGAGGACCTCCTCAAAAAGAAGAAGAAGGACATCCACGCCCTCAAGGCGAAAAGCCAGAAACGGGGGAAGGCGCCCAAAGGAGACGGCCATGCCTAGAATCATTTTCATCGAGCCCCAGGCGCCGAACCTGCACATCTTTTCCCAATTCCCCCTGCCCCGTCTGGGGACCATCATCCTGGGAACGATGATGGAGCGGCGCGGCTGGCAGGTCGAGGTCTTCGTCGAGGACCTCCGGCGGGTCGATTACGACCTCGTCGCCGCGTCCGACATCGTCGGGATCTCCACAATCACCTCGACGGCGCCCCGTGCCTACGCTATCGCCGACCGGGTCCGGGCCATGGGCGTCCCCGTCCTCATGGGCGGGCCGCACGTCACCTACCTGGCCGACGAAGCCCTGGAGCACGCCGACTTCGTCATACGGGGAGAGGGGGAATCCGCCCTGACGGCCTTCATCGACGCCTGGGAGCGGGACCGGGACTTTTCCGCCGTCCCCAACCTTTCCCTGAAAGAGGACGGTCGCGCCGCCCACCATCCCATGCTCCCCCTGGAGAAAAATCTCGATACGATCCCCTATCCGGACCTCGCCCTCCTTAAGCCCGACCCTGGGCGCCACAAGTTCACCCCGCCGATCCCCGTCCAGACCTCGAGGGGCTGCCCCTTCGACTGCTCGTTCTGCTCCGTGACCAGCATGTTCGGGAAAAAGTACCGCTTCCGTTCGACCGAGAACATCATCGAGGAGCTCCGCCGCTACGACCGCCGCGGCAATTCCGTGTTCTTCTATGACGACAACTTCACCGCCAACCGGGACCGGGCCAAGGACCTCCTCCAGGCCATGATCCGCGAGCGCTTCAAGTTCACGTGGACGACCCAGGTCAGGGCTGACGTCGCCCAGGACATCGAGCTCGTCCGGCTGATGAAGAAGGCCGGCTGCCATACGGTCTACATCGGCTTCGAATCGGTCAACCCCGAGAGCCTCGACGCCATGAAGAAGAAGCAGACGGTGGCCGACCTCGTCCAGGCGGCCCGGGTCCTGCATCGCCACCGGATCCACATCCACGGCATGTTCGTCCTGGGGTTCGACGAGGACGACTGGAAGACCGTCAAGAAGACCGTCAGGTTCGCCAAGAAGGCCCGCTTGTCCACCACCCAGTTCCTCATCCTGACCCCCCTGCCCGGCTCGGAGTTCTACAACAGGATGGAAGCCGAGAACCGGCTCCGCTTTCGCGACTGGGCGCTTTACGACGCCCACCACGCCGTGTTCCAGCCCGCCCGGTTCAGCCTTCTCGACCTGCAGAGGGCCCAGATCTTTTGCCACAAGAAGTTCTATTCCTTGAAGCAGATGGCCAGGAAGCTCGTCGCCGGGGAATGGATCGGCCTGGCCGTGGCCCATTATGCCCGCCGGCTCAACCGGATGTGGAAGCGGCGCAACAAGACCTTCCTCAAGGTCGTGGCGCTCCTGAAGCCCCGGCCCGGCGGCGCCAGGATCTCCATCGATTACCGGGAAAACATCCGCCTCGAAAAATGACGCCCGCCCCGAAGGGCCGGAAGATTTCCATTTGAAATTCCCCCTGGAATGTGGTTAAGTAGACGTTCTTTCGTCATTTAAGGAGACACCGATGAAAAGAACCATGATCGTTGGGCTCGCCGTGGCCCTGGCCGCCGCAGCCTGTTCCGGAAAGAAGGAGGCCCCCGTGAAAATGGCCGCGGGAACGCCCGCCTACCAGCTGGCCAAGGACCTCGCGGCTGTCGTCCCGTCCCTCGATCCTGAAAAGGTGATCGTGATCATCACGTCCAAGAAGTTCGAGATCTCGGTGGGCGACGTGCTCCAGATGTTCCTCGAGTCCATGGGGAGCCAAGCCCAGGGCATCAAGAATCTCGACGCCGACCGGATCAAGACCGCCATCGAGCGGGCCGGCGTCCAGATCGGAGAGCGGAAACTCCTGCTCGAGGCCGCGCTCAAGGCCAAAAAAACGGTCGCCCCCGAAGAGGTCACGAAAGCCCTGGAAACGCAGTACGCCCGGGCCGGAGGCGAAGCCCAGTATCTCAACCAGCTGAAGACGTACGGGATCACCATCGACTACGTCAAAAGAAGTGTCACCGAAGACCTGACGATCGGCAAGTACCTGGACGGCGTCCTGGCCGCGGGCACCAAGGTGACGGACGCGGAAATCCAGAAGGCCTACCAGGAGGACCAGACGGCCACGGTCCGTCACATCCTGCTTCTGACCCAGGGCAAGAGCCCGGCCGAAAAAATGGACATCCGGAAGAAGATGGAGGACGTCCTGGCCCGGGCCAAGAAGGGCGAGGATTTCGCGGCTCTGGCCAAGCAGTATTCCGAGGACCCTGGCTCCAAGGACAACGGCGGACTCTACGAGAACTTCGGCCGCGGCAAAATGGTCAAGCCGTTCGAGGACGCCGCCTTCACGGTGCCCGTGGGCGGGATCAGCGGCATCGTCGAAACAACCTTCGGCTTTCACATCCTCAAAATCGAAAGCCGGAAGAAAGAGACGCAGCCCCTGGAGCAGGTCAAAGCGCAGCTCGGGTCCCAGATCAAACAGCAGAAACAGAACGCCGCATTCGAAACCCTCCTCACGGGGATGAAAAAGGACGCGAACTTCCAGGTCATTCCGATCAAGTAGTTTATTGTAGTTTATTGCGGAGTTTATTGGTTACTTGGGGTCGGTTACTTGGGGTCGGACCAATTTATCATATTGAAATTAATATAATTAATCTGCTTTTTTAGGTCTTTTTTGGCTTTAAGTCCCCGTTTCTGGGACCAATAACACGCACTTAAGGGCCTAGCCGGGAGCGTGGAGCGAAACCTCTTATGTCTTTCTTTTCGGGGCTAAAAACACAGATTTAAGGCTTCAAACACGGTATAATATTCATTTATTTTTTTTATTATCAATATGTTAAGTTGGTCCGACCCCGAAATAAATCTGGCCGGCGTTTCCGCCGAGGATGAGCGCCTTTTCGTCGCCCGGGATGTCAAGGCCGTTGATCCGCTCCAATGACATCCTCAAGTTGTCTTTTCCGTAGGGAGTGTCGGAGCCTAAAAGCAGCCGTTCCGGGCCGAAGACGGCCAGGGCCCTCTTGACCAGGCGCAACGGATTCAGGTTGGGCGGAGATATGTCGAAATAAAAGTTCCGAGGGAGGGCCGGGCCCGCCGCGGCGAACACTTCGAGTCCCAGCAGGTGGGCGACGACGAAGATCGTTTCCGGATGGGCGGCCGCGAGCTTGAGGAGATTGACGGCGTCCCGTTTGGCGTAAAGGTGAATGAAGACGGGAAGCTTCCTCTCGCCCCCGAAACGGGCGATCTCGTGCATCCCAGGGGAGTCAGAGCGGCCGCGGTCAAAGCACTGGTGGACCTTGAGCGCCCTGAACTGCCATTCGTCATGCCACGCGGCCAGCCCGCGGACCGCCTCCGCGTTCCCCGGGTCGACCCAGAAAGCCTCGACGATCCGCCCGGGGTGGCGCCGGGCGAGCGAGGCCACATAGGCGTTGCTTTCGATGAAGTCGAAGCGCTTGGCCACGTAGCCCGCCGTCAGCCGGAGGAGACGGTTGCCGGGAAGTCCCAGGCCGCGTTTCCTGAAGACTTTGGCCAGCGGCGGTACGGGCCATTTCCTCGGCTCGTTGACCGGCCCGGGGCACAGGATGACTTTGTCCACGCCGAGTTCATCCAGGGTGCGGACGATGTCCTCCGCCCGGTAGAACTCGCCCGCGGAGTGGGCGTGGCCGTCTATGATCACGGGTGGGGTTCCCCTAGCCCCGGCCGAACATCCTTTTCCTGGTGTGGTGGATGACGTCGCCGAAGCGCTTCATGAAGTTCATCTCTTCGGGGTCGAGCGGGCCCTTCTCCCGGATTTCCTTCATGTTGTCTTCGAACTGGCGGATGTTCGTCGGCGACATCAGGCAGACGTGGACGGCCGGGTTGGACAGGACAAAACGATAGCACTGACCAGCCGTGGGAACCGGATCACCCTTCGGCCATTTCGCTCTTGACGGCCGACGGATGAGCTCACGCCAACGGGTTGCCGTAAAGCTCGTGACGCCGGGATTATGCGGCGCGAGGCACGGGAAGATGTCCTGTTCCGCGCCCCTGTGGGCCGCGTTGTAGCGGATCATCAGGACGTCGGCCAGGCCTTCCGCCGCCAGCCGGCCCGCGAATTTCCGGGCGTGGGTCGAGAGGCCGATGAAGCGGACCTTGCCGCCGTTCTTGAGGCGGTGAAATCTCTCGATCAGGGCCGGCGGAAAATGTTTTTCTTTCGTGACGCCGAGGAACATGAAGACGTCGATATAGTCGGTGCCCAGCTGGCGGAGGCGTTTTTCGAGCGTCCGCTCAATGTTGGGATGGCCGAAGAGCAGGTTATAGGCGCCTGTCGCAACGACGAACTTATCACGCCGGCCTTTCATCTCCTCGCGGAGGACCTTCGTCATCTGCGTGTCGACGCCGAAACAGAAGAAATAGTTGATCCCCTCGTCGATAGCGCGGCGGACTGTGTCTTTCCCCGGCCGGTAGGTCGCGGACAGGCCAACGCGGTGGACCGCAAGTCCGGTCATACCCAACGTTGTGTGCAGGAAATCATCGGTCATTGGTTGTTCCCCCTAAGCTCGGCTAAGATCGGGGTCGGGCCTCAGCAACAGATTGATAATACAACAGTTCGCTGGCAATTGGGGCCGTTTTTTGGCCTTAAGTCCTCGCTTTTGACCCCATTTTCCTTTACTTAACCGTCACCTCATAGAGCGACACGCTGATCGGCGGGACTGTCACCCTCTTCCCGAACGGCGCGCCCTCCTTCTCCTGGATGGCGACGGCCGGCGGTTGTCCCGGCTCGTTATGAAGCTGCGGGTCGCCGCCGGCGATGAGATAGAGTTTGGCCGTTTTCGCCAGGCCGAGTTTCCCGAAGTCGAGCTTGACCGTCTGCTCCGTCAGCGTCGGGTTGACGATGGAGACCGTCATCACCTTTTTCGCCTCGTCTTTCCAGCAGGCCATGACGTCGAGCGGCTCGGCCGTGCCCGTGACCTCGACCGGGATCGTCCCGAAATGGTTCCGGTAGAGTTTGAGGACGAGGCCCGTCGTGTCGAACGTCGCCGCCGTTTTCGTCGTCTTGATGGCGCCGATGACGTTCACGGTCTGGGCATAGTTGGCCATGACGTAGATGTCGCTCTGCCGGGCGTATTCGTTGAAGCCGGCCGCGACACCCAGCGCGTCCTTCAGGAAGTACTGGACGCCGATCTCCCCGTAGAGGTCCGGCCCGTACCAGTAGTTCCACTCGTCGAGCGCGACCGGCACCTCTTTCATGGCCAGCGTCGGGATGGTCTTCCGGTATTTCCGGTGGGCCTCGGCGATCCGCCGGACTTCGTTCGGGACCTGCCTCACGTGGCTGAGCAGCCCCGGCTTCTCGCCGACGTAAAAATGCTCGCTGATGAAATCCATGTGATTCGAGGCCTCGACGAGCATGGTCTCGTCCCATCGCCCCACGGCGCCCACGGCCACGATCTTAATCGACGGATCAGTCGCCTTCATGGCCACGGCGAACTGGATATGCTTGCGGACGTAGTTGCCGAGCGGCATGTGGCCGAGCTGCCAGCTGCCGTACATTTCGTTCCCGACCGACCAGAACTTGACGCCCCACGGCTCGGGATGGCCGTTCCCGGCCCGGAGCTTGCCTATCGGTGTATCGGGCGCACCGTTGGCGTACTGGAGCTCCTCGACCGCCATTTTCACATCGCCCAGGCCGCTGTTGACCGTGATATAGGGATCGGCCCCGAGGATCTTCATGAGGTTCATGTACTCGTGGATGCCGACATCGTTGTGTTCGACGCCCAGCCAGGCCGGGTTCTTGCGCGGCGGCCTCCGGTCGCGGTCGCCGAGCCCGTCCCGCCAGTTGTAGCCGCTGACGAAGTTCCCGCCGGGCCAGCGGTAGACGGGCGCGTTGAGCTCCTTGAGCAGGGCCAGGACCTCGGGACGGAAGCCGTCGACGTTGTCGGCCGGCATGATCGAGACCGTGCCGACCTTGAGCGAGCCGCGGCCCGAGGACGTGATTTCGAGCCTGGCGTTCTCGGTCGAGGCGCCGGCCTTGAACGAGAGCGGGAAGGTCTTATAGTCGCGGCTGAGGTCTTTGATCTCGATGGTCTGGCTCTTCCCGGGTTCCTGGCCCCAGATTAGGCTGACCTTGACGGGCGCCGCGCCCGGGTCGCCGGCCAGGACCACGCGGCCGACATACTCTTTGCCCTCGACGAGGGCCAGCGCTTCCTGGGAGAGGCCCGCCGTTTTCCCCCGGAGCGTGATCCGGGGCGCGTGCTCGCCCGTGAACGGCTTGGCTTTATCCATCTTGACCAGGGCCGCGTCGCCGACCGCCTTCCAGGGCGACTCGCCCTGCCCCACCGGCCAGAAGAACTTGCGGTCCTCGAGCATTTCGGCCCAGATGCCCTGGTAGATACAGCGGCCGAGGTGCTCGATGAACTGCCCGTAGACATATTTGGAGATTGGCGCTCCGGTCTTTCCGGCGTTTATTTTAACGGCCGGTTGACCGAGTTTCTGCCCCGAAAGCCAGGTGAGCTCGACGTCGTCGAACCAGGCCTTGCCCGTCGCCTTCCCCCCGCCGCCGAAGAGGCAGGTCACCTCGAGGGCGTCGTTGGCGCCCGCGTCAAACTCGACTTCGACCCGCGTCCAGTCCTTCGTCTCCGTGACGGCTGGCGTCTGCCAGGCCTCGACGCCGTTGATGTTGATCAGGGCCCCCTTGGACTTGCCGGGGACGAGGTTCTCGGTCTTGATCCAGCCGCTGAGCCGGTACCGGGAATAGGGCCTGATGGGCACGGCCGCGATCCAGGACGCGTCGGCGCCCTTTTCGGAAGCGATCGTGACCGCTCGGCTCCCGGTGCGTCCGGCCGGCTCGACTTTGAAGACGGCGCCCGGCTGCCAGGCTCGGGGCTCCCAACCCTTAGGGTTGTCCCCGGCCATCTCCTCGAAGGACGGGTTGGGGACGAACTGAATCCTTCCGGCGAACTCGTCCGGGGCCTTGGTCGTCTTGGACTTGCAGGCCGCGAAGGTCAGCAGGAGTCCGAAGCCGAGGATAAGCACGACAATTAACGGATGACGATGACGGGACGCGTTCATGATACCTCCCTCCCGGCTGCCCGGGGTTCAGGACCGGGGATTCCGGCGCTTTGGCCGAGGCCGGCGGGAGGGAATTTACACCGTCCACCGGGCCTCTGTCAACGCGTCCGGCCCAATGGATAGCTAGAGACGGCCTCGGGGAATGATGGCGGCCTCGCCGTCCTGGCCGCTGTTCCTCAATTCCTCCCGGATGACGCGCCTCAGAACGGACTCTAGCGGTTCCCCTCCCTGGTTCATGTAATCCCGAAGAGCGTTGTTGATCATGGTCTGGTAGTTGCCGGCGCCTCTCTCCTCAACCCGGGAACGGAACCAGTCGATGATCTCGCCGTCCAGGCGGATGGTGATGCGGACCTTAGTCGCCAACGATGGTTCTTTTCCTCCGCGCTCCGCGATGCGAAAACCCTTGGATTCAGCCATCGTTCAAAACCTCCTTATCGAGGTCTCCCGGTTTTCCGGATGGTCTTTAATCATGATTTCCAGATTAGCAAGATGCTTAACAAAACTGTATGCACAAATATGCATACTGTCAAGTCATTTTTTGCATAGGGCTACCCGAAAATTGTTCCCATGTCTTGAGCGCCCGCATTCGGGCAGGAGAAGAGTGCTTCGCCCTGGCGTTATAAGTGCATAGGCCGGCTAATAACCTGTGTTTATTTGATCTTCCATTCGTGGACGCCGACCGACCAGTCCTTCTGGGCTTGGATCTCGAGCCGCAGAGCCGCCGTCCGGACGGGCGCGAACTTCACTTTGTTCCAGGCGTCTTTCGCGACTCCGAAAGTCCCGGCGTTCGCCGCCGGCAGCCACTTGTCCCCGGCACGATAAAGGAGCTTCCATGAGGCCGGCACCCGGCACGACCCGCCGCCTGTATCGTCGAACCAGTAAACGGACGCCTCGGACACCCGCACGGGCTCCTTGAAAGCGTACTCGACCCACTCGACCGTCCCCTTTTTCGGCCACCAGTGCGTGTAGCCCGCGCCATCATCAGAACCCCCGGGATCGAACTGGTCGTTGACGCCCTTAAGGCCCTTGGCCCCTTCCGACGCTGTCACGGCGGCCTTGGCCGCGAGGCCGGGCTCGGCCGCGATCCTGGCTTTCCCGCGCTCGCGGGCGATCCAGACTTCCATTTCGCCCTGCCCGCGGTTGGCCCACGCGTAATACGGGATGAGCGTGATCGCCTTCTTTTCGACGACCGCCTTCCCGGCTTTCTCGCTCAGGGCCTCGGCCTCACCTTTTACCACCACGACTCCGTTGAGAAGGTCCGGCCGGGTTTCCGCGGTCAGGGCCGCGCCGTCCGGGAGGATGAAGTTCGAAACGCGGCCGTCGTTATCGGCGGCCTCCGCGCAGTAAACCAACGGCCCCCGCTCGACGGCGATGCGGCCGATGTCCGCTTCGACCTTCGCGTTGGCGACCACGCGGCGGACGGGCATGGGCAGGCTGACCTCGACGGCGTCGCCCGCCTGCCAGGTCCTGTTGATCAGGACGTAGCCCTTTTGAAGAATCAAGTCCACGGGCTCACCGTTGATCTTGACCGCGGGCATTTCGACATCTCTGACCAGGGGCTCGGTCGTCATCTGGGCCCCGGGCTCCGCCTGCCCAGCCGGCCCGGCAGCGGGCTTTCCGGCCGGCCCGTCCGTATAGGTGTAGAGGTCGGTCGGGATGGGCCGTCCGAGCGCCCAGCCGGGAATCCGGACATAAAGCGTCAGAGCGGCCGGCTTGGCCGGTTTGACCTCGATCCGGACGTCGCCCTTCCACGGGTAGTCGGTCGTCTGGACGATCTCGAGCTTCGTTTTTCCGGCCGTGATCTTGGCTGTCCCTTGGGCGAAGAGGTTCACGTAGACCTTGCCGGCGTCGGCCGCGTAAACATATCCGGGCACCGAGGCCAGGACGCGGGCGACGTTCGGCGGACAGCAGGCGCAGCCGAACCAGGACACGCGCTGATGCTGTCCGTAGGACGCCAGCGGATTCGGATAGAAGAACAGGTCGCCGGAAAGCGAGATCCCGGAGAGGACGCCGTTGTAGAGAATGCGCTCCATGACGTCGACATATTTCGCGTCCTCCTCGAGACGGAACATGCGGGAGTTCCAGAGGAACGTGGCAATGTTGGCGCACGTCTCGGCGTAGGCGCTGGCATTCGGCAGCCGGTACGGCGGGCCGTAGCCTTCCCATGCGCCGGCCGCACCGATCCCGCCCGTCAGGTAGATTTTGGTCCCGGCCACGTCCGCCCAGATCTTGTCGAGGGCCGTGACGTACGCCTTATCGCCGGTCAGGGCGGCGACATCGGCAGCGCCCGCGTAGAGATACCCGGCCCGGACGGCGTGACCAACGGCCTCCGTCTGTTCGACGAAGGGCTTGTGATCCTGAGAGTATTCGCCGTAAAGAAGCATCTCCCCGGACGGCCCGTGGTAGGGGATGCGCCTGGCGGCCTTGCCGCGGGCGTCGACGAAGTACTTGGCCAGGTCGAGGTATTTCTTCTCGCCGGTGGCCCGGTAGAGCTTGACCAGGCCGATCTCGATCTCTTCGTGACCCGGAGGGTTCGTCCGCTTGCCGGGGCCGAATTCCCGGGCGACGAGGTCGGCGCTTTTCGTGGCGATGTTCAACAGGCTCGTCTTGCCGGTCGCCTGATAATGGGCGACCGCAGCCTCGTAGAGATGCCCGAGGTTGTAGAGCTCATGGCTCATTTCGAGATTCGACCAGCGTTCTTTTCCCATCCAGTCGACGGGCGGGGGGCCGCCGATCGTCCGGACCGTGTACAGGTATCCGTCCGGTTCCTGGGCCCCCGCGATTCTGTCGATGAGCCCATCCACGACTTTGTCGAGCCCGGGGTCGGGACGGGTGGCGATGGCGTAGGAGGCCGCCTCGATGGTCTTGTAGACATCGGAGTCGTCGAAGGGGAATTGCGTGCAGAACTTGAGCTCTGTCGTCCCGGCCAAGGCCTCCTTGGCCACGTCGAAGTTCTTGAGGCGGTTGGTCTCTTCGTCCTCCTTGATGATGTGGGGGATCGTCACGGTCCGGTTCGTTTCGAGGCGCGGCGCCCAGAACGTGTCGTTGAGATGGACGTCCGTGAAAGCCACCGGCTTGACCGGGTAATCCGCCTTCGGGGCCTGCTTGGCGCAGGTCGCGGAAAAAGCGATGGCCAGGGCCAGCGCCGGGATCACGAGCGATATTCGTCTCTTCATCGCGAGCCTCCTTAAATTCGGGGACACAATACTCAATTCCGAATTTCTTTTCACTCGAACGGGCAGCATCTACTGGGACACTATACTGTATTCCTTCGGGCTTCGGCAATCGTCGGCACTCTGGCCGAAGAAAATCGGAAATGAGTATTGTGTCCCCAATTTATTTCAATTTATTTCCGCGGCAGCCAGACGGCCATCTCGCCGGGGCCGCGGTGGGCCCAGGCGTAGTACGGGATGGCCAGGAACGGCCGCTCCCTGCCGGGCGCGCCGCCGGGCGGGGCGGCGGACACCGCCGTCGCCTCGCCTTTGACGACCACGACGCCGTTCAGGAGACCGGGCCGGAACTCGGCGCTGAGCGGACGGCCATCGGGGAGGGAGAGGTCGAGCACGCGGCCTCCGTTGTCGGGCCATTCGGCACAGTAGACAAGCGGCCCGCGTTCGAGGGCGACCTTTCCGGCGTCGTCCTTGACGGCCTCGCCGGTGACGACACGCCGCACCGGCATGGGAAGACGGAGCTCGATGACGTCGCCCTTCGTCCATTCACGCCGGATCCGGGCGAAGCCCTTGTCAAGGAAGACGGGAACGGCCTTCCCGTTGACTCGGAGCGTGGGCTTTTCGGTTGCCGTGTCGGCGAAACAGTAAAGGCCGCCCGGGACCGCCTCGTCCCGCGCCCAGCCGGGAATGCGCACCATGACGGACAGGGCCGTTTTTTTCTCCGGCTCGATAGCGATCTTCACGGCGCCGTCCCAGGGATACCGGGTTTCCTGTTTGACGGTCACTTTCCGGTCTCCGGCCTCGACCTCGGCCTCGCCCTGCACGAACAGGTTGATGTAGAGGGCGTCGCCCCTCACGGCATAAACGTACCCCGGCATCGACGGGAGGAAACGCGAAATGTTGCCCGGGCAGCAGGCCGTCCCGAAGAAGGGCGCCCGCCCGAGCTGCTCCTGGTTGAACCGGAACTTGCCGTCGGACTCGAGCGGATTAGCGTAAAAGAACGCCCGGCCGTCGAGCGAGACGCCGGACAGAATCCCGTTGTACATGGCCCTCTCCATGACGTCGACATACTTCGCGTCGCCCGTGAGGAGGAACATCCGCTGGTTCCATAAGGCCATCCCGATCGAGGCGCAGGTCTCGAGATACCCCGTCAGGTTGGGCAGCTCATAGTTTTCTCCGAAGCGTTCCCGGTCGTGGCGCGAGCCGACGCCGGCCGTGAGATACATCTTCTTCCCGACCACGTTCGCCCAGAGGCGCTCACTGGCGCCGAGATAAGCCGGGTCGCCGGAGATCGCGGCGATGTCAGCCATGCCCGAGGCCATGTAGGTCAGGCGGACGGCGTGGCCGACGGCCTCGTCCTGCTCGAGGACGGGCTTGTGGGCCTGGATCTGTTCCGGCTCGTTGTAAATGGCGAACCGGTTACGGGGCGGGTACTGGGTCAGCTTGACGTCGTGACCGCGCTGGTCGAGGAAATACTTGGCCAGGCTGAGATATTTTTCATTTCCCGTCACCCTGCAGAGCTTGACCAGGGCCAGCTCGATTTCCTGGTGGCCGGGAAAGCCATGCCGCTTGTCAGGGCCGAAAACGGAGGCGACGAGGTCGGCGTTCCTGATCGCCACGTCGAGGAGAGAGCGCTTCCCCGTCGCCAGGTAGTGGGCCACGGCCGCCTCGTAGAGGTGCCCGGCGTTGTAGAGCTCGTGGCTGACCGTCTCCTCCACCCAACGCTCCGGCCCGATCCCTGGCTGCGGGTGGGCGAGATCGCAGGTCCTGGCCGTGAAGAGATACCCGTCGGGCTCCTGGGCGGCCGCGATCTTTGCGATCATGGCATCGAGCGCCCGGTCGAGCTCCGGGTCGGGATGGACCATCAGCGAGTACGAGGCGCCCTCGATGGGCTTGTAGACGTCCGTGTCGTTGTATCGCTCGCCCTTGTATTTTCCTTTCATCAGGCCGCCGGCGATAGCGAAATTGTCGAGCCGCCCCGTTTCCTGGTTTTTCTGGAAGAGGAAAGGGATGGTCACGGTCCGGTTGGTCTCGATCCGGGGCCGCCAGAAAGCGTCCGCGACTTTGACTTTCGTGAACGGCACCGGCGTGATGGGGTAATCCTTTTTAGCCGCCGAGGCGTCCGAGGCCGGCACGGCGGAAACGAGGCAGGCTACGAGCAGCGTAAAGGCGAGGAAGATCCTCATGGGCATATTCCTTCGATCATTTCCGGAAATTTTTGCGTTTTCCAAAAAAACGAGTCCGCGCCCGCTATTTGATCTCGACCGGGATGGGGCCGACGGTCCAGCCCTGGCGCCCTCGGATGATGGCCTTTTTCGTGAGCTTCTTTCCGCCGACATCGAGGGTCACAACATATTCGCCCGGGCCAACTAGTCGCCCGCCGTAGAAGCCCTCATCGCCTTCGCGCCCCTGGCCGGGCCGCTGGACCCGCATGAACCAGAGGACAGTGTTGAGGCCGGCCTCGCCCTTGCCCGTGAGTTGGCCGACGACCTGGCCGTAGGGGTCAGCGATCGTGACCTTCACGGGCCCGGCCGCCTTGGCCTTCAGGTAATAATTGATCCCGACGGCGTTGGGTTCGTTCGGGGTGGAGAGGTGGCTGTCGCCGAGGAGTTGGTAATTGCCGATGCCGCCGTAGACCCGCTGCGTCGTCGGCTCGATGTCGAAGAGATGGACCTCCTCCGCGAGCGCCGCCCCCGTCATTTCCTGCAGCGGCGAGATATCCGTAATCCACAGGCCGCGCCCATAGGAACCGACGACGAGATCGTTCTCTCTCGGGTGAATGACGAGGTCCGTGACTTTGACCCAGGGCATGTTGTTTTTGAAGGGCAGCCATTTTTTTCCGCCGTCGAGCGTCACGTAGACGCCCTGCTCGGTCCCCGCGAACAGCAGGTCGGCATTCTTCCGGTCCTGGATGACGGCGTTGACCGGTTTCCCCGCCGGCAGGTCCCCCATGACCGCCGTCCAGGTTTCGCCGTAGTCCGTAGTCTTGAAAAGGAAGGGATCAAACCTGTCGAACCGCCATCCCGTCTTGGCGACGAAGCACGTCCCCGCGTCGTGGGGCGAGGGGAACACGCGGCTCACCCAGAAATTCTCCGGGGCGCCGGCGGCCGTGAGTTTCGCCGTCCGATCGAGCCAGTTCGCCCCGCCGTCCCTCGTGACCTGGACCTTGCCGTCGTCAGCCCCGGCCCAGATGAGGCCCGGCTTGACCGGCGACTCGGCGATCGTCGTCAACGTGCAGTAGGAAATGAAGCCTTCGCCGTGCTCCTTGGCATCGTCATCGGTCGTCAGGTCCGGGCTGATCTCCTCCCAGTGGTCGCCGCGGTCGAGCGAACGGAAGACGACCTGGGCCCCCGTGTAGACGATGGCCGGGTTGTGCGGCGAGAGGGCGATGGGAGGCGTCCAGTTGAACCGCAGGGTTTTCTGGCCGGCCCCGCGCTTCGGCGTGATCCCGGTCTGGACGCCAGTCTTCTGGTCGAACCGCCACATGGCCCCCATCTCCCGGTTGTTGTAGACCCAGCGGCTGTCGGCCGGGTCGATGACGTTGTACATGCCGTCGCCGCCGCCGACCGTCACCCAGTCGGCGAGAGTCACCTCCCCGGCCCAGCCGTTCGACGGGCCTTTCCACGAATCGTGGTCCTGCAGGCCCCCGTAGATATTGTAGGGGTCCTCCATGTCCACCCCGATGGCATAGAACTCGCCGAGCGGGATGTTGTAGAGATGGATACAGGTCTTCCCCTTGTCATACGACACATTGACCCCGCCGTCCGACCCGAAGATCAGGCGGTTGCTGTCCTGGGGGTCGATCCACATCGTCCGCCAGTCGCCGAAGGCCTTCTGGAAGACGCCGTCCGGCGGCCAGCCGAGGCCCTTCCACGTTTTCCCGCCGTCGTTGGTGCTGGCGAGGGACTGGCCGGTGATATAGACCGTGTCCGGGTCGTTGGGGTCGATTCTGAGCTGGTTGAAGGCATAGGGCGACTTGTTCAGCGCGCCTTCGGAGCCGGCGTTGATCTTACGCCAGGTTTTGCCGGCGTCGTCGCTGCGGTAGACTTCGTTGCCGACGGTCCGGGCCGGCGGGGTCCCGCCGCGGCGCTTGTCCTGCTCGGCCTCCCGGGGAGTGGCCGGCCTGGGGTTGCCGTTTTCGACGACGGCGCAGAGGATGGCGGGATTTTTCTGATGGACGTCCAGGCCGATCCGTCCGATGCGGCCCGTGGGCAGGCCGCCGCCGAGGCGGGTCCAGGTCTGGCCGCCGTCGATCGTCTTATGGATCGCGCTTTCGGGGCCGCCAAGTTCGTAATGCCAGGGCAGGCGGACCTTGTCGTACATCGCGGCGTAAAGCGTGTCGGGCGCCGAACGCGCCATGGCCAGGTCGACGGCGCCGATCTTATCGCTCACAAAAAGGATTTTCTGCCAGGTCTTGCCGCCGTCGGCTGTTTTGAACACGCCCCGCTCGGCGTTCGTCGAGAAGAGGTGCCCCATGGCGGCCACGTAAACGACGTCGGGGTTCTCAGGATGGATGAGGATCCTGGCGATGTGCTGCGAATCGCCGAGGCCCATGTTTGTCCAGGTCTTGCCTGCGTCCGTGGACTTGTAGACGCCGTCGCCGCTGTTGGAGCTCCTGGCGCAAAAAGCCTCTCCCGTGCCGGCCCAGACGATGTTCGGGTTCGAAGGGGCCACGGCCACGTCGCCGATGGAGAGCTTGGGCTGGCCGTCGAAGACGGGCTCGAAGGTGGCGCCGCCGTTCGTCGTCTTCCAAACGCCGCCGTTGCGGGTTCCGACATAGAGAGTGTAAAGGTGGTCCCTGAGAGGGGCCTCGGGAACGGCAAAGCTCGTCACCCACGACCCGGCCCTGAACGGGCCGAGATTGCGGTAGGCGAAGTTCTTGAGAAGGTCGCCGGCGGCTGGTTCCTGGGCCGAGGCCGCGGAACCGGCCGCGAGGAAAGCGACCAGGGTCCACAAGAGTGCTTTTTCAGGCCGACGGATTCTCATGGGTCCTCCAGTGGTTTTTCGATTGTGACGGGAACAGACAAAGGCTTCATTGGCCCTCGGGGCTGATACATTATATATCAACGGGGCAGACAGTAAGAACTTTTTTCGCCTTTCAAATTCGTTCCCGTGGAGACCTTCCCGGCCGCTATGAAGGGCCGAGGGGAATGGCCGGGACGTTGTGTGCGGCTCGGACTTCCCTGCTTGGAGCAAGAAGACCCAAGACTCGTTTCAGATATTTACCAGAAGCGTGGCTCCGAGCCGCTCCGCCGCACTTCTGCTGGTCGCTCTTCAAAATCCGCTCCCTGCCGGACGTTGCCCTCCCGCCCGGAGTGGATATAATAGGAAGTTGAGCGCCGCGGCGCCGGAGCCGGAAAGGAGCGGAAGTTGACCGACAAGGAAAAATCCAGGTACGCGATAGGCCTCGACTTCGGGACGAACTCGGTCCGGACCCTTATCGTCGACGTCCGGAACGGGGACGAGGTCGGGACCGCCATCTTCAACTACCCGACCGGCGACGCCGGCGTCATCCTCGACCCCAAGGCCCCCAACCTGGCCCGGCAGAACCCGGCCGATTGGATCGAGGGGATCGAGGTGACGGTCAGGGATGCGGTCGCCGCGGCCGAGAAGAAAGACGGGAAATTCGCTCCGGAGAATATCATCGGCATCGGCATCGACACGACGGGGTCGACCCCTCTTCCTGTGGACCGGGCCGGAAAGCCCTTGGCCCTCTACAAGGAGTTCAAGAAAAACCCGAACGCCCACGCCTGGCTCTGGAAGGACCACACCGGCCACCGCGAAGCCGCCGAAATCACCGCCCTGGCTGCCGGGGAACACCCGGAGTACCTGGCCAAGTGCGGCGGGACCTATTCTTCGGAATGGTTCTGGAGCAAGATCCTCCACTGCCTGCGCGTGGATCCGAAGGTCTCGACGGCCGCCTTCTCCTGGGTCGAGTGCGCCGACTACATCCCGGCCGCCCTCACGGGAACGACCGACCCGTTGACCATGAAGCGGAGCCGGTGCGCGGCCGGCCACAAGGCGATGTTCAATGACGCCTGGGGCGGCCTGCCGGCCAAGGAATTCCTGGCCAAGCTCGACCCGAGGCTCGGCGAGCTCCGTGACCACCTTTACAAGAGGACCCACACGGCGGACATCCCCGCCGGCCCGCTGACCAGGGACTGGGCCAAGAAGCTCGGGCTCAGGCCGGGGATTCCGGTCGCCGCCGGCGCCTTCGACGCTCACCTGGGCGCCGTCGGGTCGGGCGTGGACACGGGCCGTTTCGTCAAGATCATCGGCACGAGCACCTGCGACATCTGCGTCTGGCCGGCCAAGAAGAAACTCCCGGACGTCCCCGGGCTCTGCGGCATCGTCGACGGATCGGTCCTCCCGGGGTTCCTGGGCCTCGAGGCCGGCCAATCGGCGGTCGGCGACATCTTCAACTGGTTCGTGAATCAGCTGGAGCCGGGCGGGCCTAAGAAGGGCTCCCACGAGGCGCTGACGCGGAGAGCGGCCGCACTCAAGCCCGGCGAGTCGGGACTTCTCGCCCTCGACTGGCACAACGGCAACCGGACCATCCTCGTCGACCAGCGCCTGACGGGGCTCCTCGTAGGCTTGACCTTGCACACGAAACCGGAGGAGATCTACCGGGCCTTCATCGAGGCCACGGCCTTCGGCGCGCTGACCATCATCAAGCGCTTTCGGGAGTTCGGCATCGACATCGACGAGGTCGTCAACTGCGGCGGCATCGCCGAGAAGAACCCGCTGGTCATGCAGATCTACGCCGACGTCACCGGGCTCGAGATGAAGATCGCCCGTTCCGCCCAGACCTGCGCCCTTGGCTCGGCCATGGCCGGCGCCGTGGTCGCCGGGAGGAAGGCAGGCGGCCACGGCACCTTCGCCGCGGCCCAGGCGGCCATGTCGGGGGTCAAGAAAAAGGCCTTCAAACCCGACCCGGAAAATCATAAAATCTACACGGAGCTTTACCGGCTCTACCGGGAGCTCCACGACGCCTTCGGCACGAAGGAGTGGACGGGGAACCTTTTTCCCGTCATGAAGGAGCTCCTCGCGATCAAAGACCGCCAGCTGAGGACATCGCCATGATGACCGAACTCAAGGAATTCGTCTGGAAAGCCAACCTGGATCTTTTCCGGTCCGGCCTGGTTCTGCTGACCTTCGGCAACGTCAGCGGCATCGACCGTCGCCGGGGGATTATCGGCATCAAGCCGAGCGGCGTGCCCTACGAAGAGATGAAGCCCGAGGACATCGTCCTGGTGGACCTCGAGGGGCGGGTGGTCGAGGGAGGCCTCAACCCCTCTTCCGACACCCCGACGCATAGCGAGCTCTACAAGGCGTTCCCCGACATCGGCGGCATCGCCCATACCCACAGCCCCTACGCGACCAAGTTCGCCCAGTCCCGGCGGGAGATCCCCTGCTTCGGGACGACCCACGCCGACCTCTTCCACGGCCCGGTTCCCGTGACCCGCCAGCTGACGGAGGCCGAAGTCGGCCGGAGCTACGAGCTCAACACGGGCAAGGTCATCGTCGAGCGTTTCGCCGAGCTCAGCGCTCTCGTGATTCCGGCCGTCCTCGTGGCCGGCCACGGGCCGTTCGCCTGGGGCCAGTCGCCGGGGGAAGCGGTCCGCGTCAATATCATCCTCGAACACATCGCCAAGACCGCCTTCGGCACCATGATCCTCAATCCCGAGCTGGTGCCCTTGGAGGATTATCTCCTGGAGAAGCACTTCCAGAGAAAGCACGGCCCCCAGGCCACCTACGGGCAGAAAAAAGGAGAACCCCGATGAAGAACATCCCGAAAGTCCACCTAGGCATCGTCGCCGTCAGCCGCGACTGCTTCCCGATCGAGCTCTCCCGGAAGCGGCGCGTCCAGGTCGTGGCCGAGTGCCGCAAGGCCGGCCTCCCGGTCACGGAGATCAAGGCGACGGTCGAGAACGAGAAGGACGCGCTCGCGGCTCTCGAAGAGATCCGGGCCAAGGGCGTCAACGCCCTCGTCATCTACCTCGGCAACTTCGGCCCCGAGGGCCCCACGACCATCCTGGCCCAGAAGTTCGGCGGGCCGGTCATGTTCGCCGCGGCCGCCGAGGAAACGGGCAAGGATCTCATCAACGGCCGGGGCGACGCCTACTGCGGCATGCTCAACACGTCCTACAACACAGGGCTGCGGAAGCTCCGGCCCCACATCCCCGAGTATCCCGTGGGGACGCCGGCGGAAGTGGCGGTCCTGATGCGTGAATTCGTCCCGGTGGCACGGGTCATTCTCGGCCTCGCGAAGCTCAAGATCTTCGCCTTCGGGCCGCGGCCGCAGGACTTCCTGGCCTGCAACGCGCCCATCAAGCCGCTCTACGACCTGGGGGTCGAGGTCATGGAGAACAGCGAGCTCGACCTTTACGACATTTTCCTCAAGGCGAAGGATCTGCCGGGCGTCAAGGCCGTGGCTAAGGACATGGCCAAGGAGCTGGGCGCCGGCAACACGTTTCCCGACGTCCTGACCAAGCTGGCCCAGTTCGAGGTGGCGCTCCTCAACTTCATGGAGAAGAACCTCGGGGCGTCCGAGTACGGCGTCTTCGCCGACAAGTGCTGGCCGGCCTTCGAGTCCTATTTCGGCTTCGTGCCCTGTTACGTCAATTCGCGGCTGGCGTCGCGCGGCATGCCGGTATCGTGCGAGGTCGACATCTACGGAGCGTTGAGCGAGTACATATGCACGGCGGCGACGGAGCTCCCGGCGACCCTGCTCGACATCAACAACACCGTGCCCTACGACATGATCAAGGCGGCCAAGAAGGTCGTGGGCGAGTATAAGGCGACGGACCTGTTCATGGGCTTCCATTGCGGCAACACGCCGGCGCCGTGCATGATGATGCCGGAGATGCGCTACCAGCTCATCATGCACCGGCTCATGGAGCCCGGGAAGGATCCGGACATCACCCGAGGCACGCTCGAGGGCCGGATCCGGACGGGCGAGGTCACGATCTTCAGGCTCCAGTCCACGGCGGACACGGTCCTGCGGTCGTACATCGCCGAGGGCGAGGTCCTCGACATCGACCCGAAGTCGTTCGGCGGGATCGGCGTCATCGGCATCAGGGAGATGGGGCGGTTTTACCGGCACGTCCTCATCGAGAAGCGCTTCCCCCATCACACGGCCGTGGCGTTCCGGCGGGCGGGCAAGACGTTCTGGGCGGCGATGAGGATGCTCGGGGTCGAGGACGTCTCGTTCAACCGGCCGGCGGGCATGCTCTACCCGACCGAAAACCCGTTCTGAACCGGGACGGTCCGCTGTCCCTAAGCCGCCGGCGTCGCGAGCCTGGCCTTGATCCGGCGGTATTCCCGGATCACGAGAAAGCAGAACAGGAGCCAGGCCGCCGTGACCACGACGTTGATCTGAGCCAGACGTTCGACTGCGACCGACCCCAGGATGAAGACCGTCAGAGCAGCGAAGGCGTCGCCGCTTCTATAAAAAAACGTATCGGCCGCGGCCTTGCCCTTATACTTTTCCTCCCGGGAGGTGATGAGGAAAAGAGCCCCCTTGGTCGTATTCATCAGGGAATAATCGATGCCGTTCTCGAAACCTTTCA
>Ga0209048_10001975_pt1 | contig 20658 bp, 17 predicted proteins | sample FrelakmetCRP12CR_FD_187146 | JGI IMG/M metagenome (GOLD analysis project Ga0209048, IMG submission 187146) | Freshwater lake sediment microbial communities from the University of Notre Dame, USA, for methane emissions studies - CRP12 CR (SPAdes)... | ecosystem: Environmental > Aquatic >... | reverse complement strand
TTGAGACAGTTGGGCCTTTCCCTGGCGAACGCCCTTTGTTCCCTCCGCCCGCTCGCGAACGCTTTCGGAGTTTCCTTCTGTAAAATGCTTCTGGTTTTTTGATCTGCAATCCTCCGGGCCGCCGTGGATTCGCGAGTCGGGAGTTGAGGGATCCGGGTTAAGGGTTGATCGTCAATCATGCCGGAAAAAATGCGCGTGGTGCAGGTCCCTGAACCAAAGGGACCATTCGAGATCGTGGAGCGGGAAATTCCGGAACCCAAGGCGGGATGGGTCCGGGTCAAAGTTGAAGCGTGTGGGATTTGTCATAGCGATTCGTTGACCAAAGAGGGGCATTGGCCCGGTATTCAATATCCGCGTGTGCCTGGACATGAGGTCATCGGAGTGATCGATGCGGTTGGCCCGGCGGTGGCCGGGTGGAGAGCCGGCCAGCGCGTGGGAATCGGGTGGCACGCGTCACATTGCGGGTATTGCGATCCCTGCCGTCGGGGCGATTTCTTTGCCTGCCAGGTGGAACTGCTGACTACCGGCATCTCGTTCGACGGCGGCTATGCCGAATACATGCTCGCTCCCGCGAAAGCGCTGGCCCTGGTGCCGGATGATCTCTCTTCCATCGAGGGCGCACCCCTCATGTGCGCCGGCCTGACGACGTTCAACGCGCTCCGGAATAGCGGCGCGCGACCGGGCGATGTCGTTGGTGTCCTGGGGATCGGCGGGCTTGGCCATCTGGGGGTTCAGTACGCGGCGAAGATGGGTTTTAGAACGGTGGCGATCGCGCGGGGGAAGGATAAGGAGGCGCTCGCTCGGAAGCTCGGTGCGAGCCATTACATTGACAGCCAGGCGGCGGATCCGGCAGCGGAACTAAACAAACTGGGTGGCGCCAGAGTTGTCATCGCGACGGTGACAAACGGCGAGGCCATGGCCGCGGTCATTGGCGGTCTTGCTCCCCACGGCGCGCTTCTGGTGATTGGCGCTTCAGGGCCCATTCCCGTCAATCCGATTCTACTGATCAACGCAAAAAGGTCAGTCCAGGGCTGGTATTCCGGCACGTCGATCGATTCCCAGGATACGCTCAACTTCAGTACGACGACCGGCGTCCAATCGATGAACGAGTTTTATCCGTTGGAGAAAGTCACCGAGGCCTACGAGCGAATGATGAGCGGCAAGGCTCGTTTTCGAGTGGTTTTGAAGATGGTTGAGGGTTGAGAACGTCGAGCCGACCATCTCGACGACCGAAGGCCGGCGTCCAGCAACAGCAGGGGCGAAGCAGAAGTCTGCCACCACCGGCGCGAAGCTAGCCGGCGCCCTCAACAGTCTCCTAGGGCAGTGCTCTTGACGATTCCACTCTGCGGATATTTTGTGATCCGAAGACGGGAGAATATTTATGTGTCGAAACATCAGGACCCTGCACAACTTCGAGCCAGGTGCCACCGACGAAGAGATTAGGGCATCGGCGCTTCAGTTCGCGCGAAAGGTGAGCGGTTTTGCCAAACCATCAAAGGCAAACGAAGAGAGTTTTAGTCGCGCCGTAGACCAACTGACCGTCGTGGTGCGAGAGCTCCTTGATTCGCTCGTGGTAAATTCGCCACCCCGGGATCGCGCGGTGGAAGCGGCCAAAGCACGGGCCAGAGCGCAGCAACGGTTCGGACATTCGCATTCGCATCACGGTGCCGAGTTCGCACACGTGCGGGCGGCGACTGAGTGAGGCGGTTGCGAGGTTACCGTTGGAGCGCCTCAGCTGAAATCGAGCGACCGGGGTCAACGACCCCAGCTACAACTGCACCGGGTCAGAGCAGCCTTACCGTGGTGACGGCAATGCTGCCGCCGAAACAGACGGCAACATCGGCGCCCGGGGTGCGGGTGCGGAGGTTGTAATCACCGGCGTAGAAAAGTCCGCTTTCTTCTTCGTGTCGATAGTTGAGCGGCAATGGATTTGGATCGAGGGGACACCAGACCACTTCCGGATCGTCGGCGCCGGGCGGAAGGAGCGGCAGGTTTACATTGTAGAACGAGCCACGCTCGATTGGCCTCGCCAGCAAATCGGCCAGAACCGGGATGATCCACTTTTCCGCGCGCTTCCAATCAAACTCGATTCCCTTCGTCCGATAGTACGACACCGCCACGCCAGGCCAGCCATGCAGCACGGCCTCCCGGACCGCGGCGACGGTGCCCGAGTAGTGGACGTCGGCCCCAAGATTTGCGCCGTGATTGACGCCGCTCAGCACCCATTTCGCGTCTGGCACCACCCGAAGCAATCCAAGACGTGTGCAATCCGCCGGTGTTCCGTGGATGGCAAAACGCTTCTCTCCCCGCGGCTCGATCCGGACGCCATCGTGCCAGGTGACGGCATGGCTAACACCGGATTGCGGCCCGACCGGCGCGACCACGACCGGGTCGCCAACGGTGTGGGCTGCGTTTACCAGCGCCACGAGGCCGGCAGCGTTGATGCCATCGTCGTTGGTAACAAGGAACTTCATGAGAAGGTTGATGTTTGATGGTTGAGGGTTGATCGAGAAATGACGCGCGGAGGCAAGGCAAACCAACAGCGGGTGAATCTCTGTCGCCTCTTCCGTGCTTGATCTCAACTATCGCATTGTTTGCACTCCGGAGGAGGAGCAAACAAGATGAGGAAATCTGCGCTTCCACGGTTCGATTTACGACAGGACGGCGTGACCTTTTCAATCGCGTTGGTTAGGCTAGCAAAGGTCCATGAATCGCACCCTGTTGGCGACGTTTTTGGTGTTGGCTTCCTTCACGAAGGCTGACGCCGTTCTCGAAGAATCGAAGAGCCAGATCGAACAGCGAGAATCGACGAATGGCACGATTTGTCGTATCTTTGTCATACCGCCATTACGCGTTCCGGGCATATGGTGCTGGAAATGGCGCCCCTCCGCATCGGATTTTTGGGATACGAACAGGCTAATGCCCTCGATATCGTCGGGCCGGCCGAGGCGTTCGCTTCGGCCAGGTGTGATCACGGGAAAGGCCAGCCCGAGCGGTGTTACGAAGTTTCGATCATCGGTCTGACCCGGCGGCCGTTTGCGACCGAGTCGGGCATCCTGATTCAACCCACGGTTACGATAGAGACTGCGCCGAAGCTCGACACCCTGATCATACCCGGCGGCTGTGGCCTTCGCGTGCCGGAGACGAATCGAAAGGTGGCGGCATGGATTGCCGAGAAGGCGAGGGGAACGCGACGCGTCGCCTCGGTTTGCACCGGCATTTATGGGCTGGCGGCGACCGGACTGCTTGATGGTCGGCGCGTTACCACGCACTGGCGCTTCGCCGCTGACGTCGCGCAGCGGTTTCCAAAACTACGGATGGAGCCCAACGCCTTGTTCGTGAAGGATGGGTCTTTCTACACTTCGGCTGGCATCACTGCCGGAATTGATCTCGGGCTCGCCCTGATCGAGGAAGACTTCGGAGCCAGGGCTGCGCTGGCGGTCGCGCGGGAGATGGTGGTTTACCTGAAACGTTCCGGAGGACAGGAACAGTATTCCGAACCGTTGCAGTTTCAGACGAGGGCCAGCGATCGATTCGCAGAGCTGGTCGCATGGATGAACAACAATCCAGCGGGAGAGATGTCGGTGGAATGTCTCGCCCGGCGCGCCTCCCTTTCGCCCCGGCAGTTCTTTCGCCGTTTCAAGGAACATTTTGGTTCGTCGCCGGCGATCTTTGTCGAAACTCTGCGCCTGAACGAAGCACGTCGCCGTCTTGCCGCCGGCGAAACGTCGATCGAGAGCGTGGCCGGATCCGTCGGCTTCAACGGGGCTGATTCCTTTCGGCGCGCCTTCGAGCGCCGGTTCCGGGTTACGCCGAGCAAGTACCGGCGCAGCTTCGGGCTGCCTTCGGAGCGCCGCCCACCTAACGAGTCACCAAAACGCAGCAAACGTTCCACCTCGTGCCGCCACCAATGAAGCACAGATTTCTTACCTTCTTCGAACACCTCCGGCAGGACTTCGCCTATGGCTGGCGCGGACTCGCCCGGAATCCGGGCTTCGCCGCGGTCGTCATCCTGACGCTCGGACTCGGCATCGGTGCCAACACCGCGATCTTTTCCGTGGTCCACGGCGTCCTGATGCGCCCGCTCCCCTATCACGCGCCGGAGCGGCTGGTGATGCTCAACCAGGCGGCGCCAAAGATCGGCGACGACTCGTTCGGATTTTCGGTGCCGGACTTTACGGACTTTCGCGAACGGACGCGCGCGTTCTCGGCGCTTTCGGAATATCACTCGATGTGGTTCATCTTGCTGGGCCGGCCCGATCCCGAGCGTGTCCAGACCGCGGTCGTTTCGGACAACTTCTTCGACGTGCTTGGCGTGAAGCCGTTGCTCGGTCGCACCTTTCAACCGGGCGAAGACAAGCAAGGGGCAGCTCCGGTGCTCGTGCTGAGCTACAACTACTGGCAGAAAAGTTTCGCGGGCGATCCCAAGGTAGTCGGGCAGGTCTTCCAGATGAATGACAAACCGCACACCGTTGTCGGAGTCCTGCCACCGCTGCCGGCGTTTCCGAATCTGGATCAAGTCTTCATGCCCGCGGCGGCGTGTCCGTTTCGCGGATCAGAACGGGTCCTGACAAATCGCACCGGCCGGATCATCAGCCATGTTTACGCGCGATTGCAGGATGGCGTGACCCCAATGCAGGGACTTGATGACGCGCAGCGAATCGGCTCGGAGTTAGCGAAAGAGTATCCGCAGAATTATCCGGTGGCCGAGGGCTACACGGTCCGGATCCAAAGCATTAGCGAAGCATTTACCGGCCGGTCGCGGACGCCGCTCTTCGTGTTGCTGGCGACCTCCGGATTTGTGCTGCTGATCGCGTGTGCAAATGTCGCTAATCTTTCGCTCTCCCGTCTCGTCCTGCGCGATCACGAGTTGGCTCTGCGCGTGGCGTTGGGAGCGGGACGCGGACGGATTCTGCGGCAACTGATCACGGAGAATCTGCTCCTGGCGATGCTGGGCGGTCTGGCCGGTCTCGCTCTGGCGGCCTGGGGATTGGATGGGCTCAAGGCCTATGCGGCCGCCTTTCTCCCTCGCGCCGACGAAATAGGAATCAGCACTCCTGTGCTCCTTTTCACCGCGGCAGTTTCGTTAGTCACGGGACTGCTCTTTGGGTCGTGGCCGCGATTGCCGGGGAGTGGTGCACTTTTCGGGACGTTGAAAGATGGGGCACGTGGCGCGGGAAGCTACGGCGGCCGATTACGCGGGTTGCTCATCATCGGTCAGGTGGCGGTTTCGGTTCCGTTGCTGGTTGGCGCCGCGCTGGCCGCGCGCAGTCTCCTGCAGTTGCAACAGGTCGATCCCGGCGTGGAAACGAATCGCGTGGTGGCGGTGGACCTGAGCCTGAATTTCACGCGCTACGACAACTTCGAGAAGCGCCTTGATTTTTGGGAACGCAACATGGACGAGATCGCGCGCCTGCCTGGCGTGGAATTGGTCGCGGTTTCCGGCTCGGTGCCGCTGAACGGGTTGGCCAGTAATCCAACAACTTTCGGCATCGAACACCGGGATGTGCAGCCGAATGCACCCTCGCCGGCCGGCTTCGTCCTGATCAGCAGCGAAGATTATTTCAAGACAGTAGGTCAGCCCCTGCTGCGCGGGCGCGTCTTCAACGCGGGAGATACGCGCGAGGCTCCGCAGGTCGCCCTCGTGAACCAGTCTCTCGCGAGCCACTTCTGGCCCACCCAAGATCCAGTGGGACAACGCATCACTTTCGACAATGGCCAGACCTGGACCACGATCGTCGGCGTCGTAGCTAATGCGCGCCAGCAAATCGACGCACAACCGCAGGACGAAATTCATCTGCCTCTGCGCGCAGGCAACGCCTTGACCGCTGGTTCATTGATGGTCCGGACGCATGGCACTCCGGGAACACTCCGCAGCGGATTGCGTGAGGCGATTCGCCGCGTCGATCCGGAGCAACCCATTACCCGGATCGAAACTCTCGAGCAGGTGCGGAGCCGCGCGCTCGCTTCGCCGGCCTTGATCGCAACCTTGCTCGGTTTGTTTGCGTTGCTGGCGCTCGTCATCACCGCGGCGGGGATCGGAGGTGTGCTGGCGTTTTCCGTCAGTCAACGAACGCAGGAGATTGGAATTCGGATGGCGCTCGGGGCGAGCCGGGGCTCGATCGTGAAGATGGTGCTGCGGCAGGGACTCACGCTCGTGCTGCTTGGTCTGGCGGGAGGAACGATCGGAGCCTGGTTTCTGGTTCACCTGATGAAAGAGGTGCTTTACGGCGTTTCGCCGACCGATCCACTGACGTTCATCGCCGTCGTCTGGGTGCTGCTGACGGTGGCGGTGGTCGCCTGCATCATGCCCGCGCGCGCGCGACCATGGTGAATCCGATTTCCGCTTTGCGTGCCAACTGAGTCGACAAGTTTTCGATCTCCACAAGGTCAAATCAATATATGAATAGAAGACAATTTCTCACCGCCGCCGCAGCTACTTTCGGCACCGCTGCCGTTACGCTGCCTGGGACACAAGCCCTGCTCGCGTCCGAGTCGAACATGTCGGACGCGAAAGGATTGACGACTGGGAAAAACAAGCTGACGCCGCCAACCCGCGGCAGTATTCCCGTGGCGATGCTCATTTCGGAAGGCCTGAACGTGATCGATTTCTCGGGACCTTGGGGTGTCTTCGAGAGCGTCTCGGTTCCGGGAGCCGCCGAGGCGCCGTTTCATTTGTTTACGGTTTCGGAGAAGGCGGAGGTCGTCACTTCGGGCAGCGGCTTGAAACTCATGCCCGACCACACTTTCGCGAACGTGCCTGAGACCAGGGTGGTGGTGATACCGGCGCAGAAAGGTTCCGATGCGATGCTCGAATGGCTCCGCAAGATTGCCTCGACCGCGGATGTCACGATGTCGGTCTGCACCGGTGCGTTCAAGTTGGCGAAGGCTGGTCTGCTGTCCGGCAGGGCGGCTACGACACACCACGAGTTCCTGGACAAATTGCAAAGGGAGTATCCCGACATCCAGGTCAAACGTGGCGTCAGGTTTGTGGAGGGCGAGAAAATTTCTACGGCGGGAGGATTAACTTCCGGGACGGATCTCGCGCTTCGGGTGGTCGAGCGCTACTTCGGCCACGAGGTCGCGCAGACGACTGCGTCCTACATGGAATATCAAGGGAAGGGTTGGATGGTCTGAGTCATAGGACCCGCCCGGTTTACGGTTTTCGGTGGGACAGGGCCGAACTGTAGAGGCGCTCGCCGTGGAGAACGCTTCGGAGTCGTAAGGCAGAGGGCGGGCCTGCAAACGTCCTGCCAATGCATCTTGGAAAACGGCAGCTACGCTGTCACCTGGCGGAAATTTTGGAGAAAAGCTTCCATCTCGGCCTTCTTTCCAATCGTGAGGCGCATGTGATTAGGCAGGGCTGGGAAAAGGCGACCGACCTGGACGTTGCGCTGTTTCAAGGCCTGAATCAGGGGTACCACCGGGCGCTTTACATCGAACATGATGAAGTTGGCCTGTGACGGAATCTGTTTGTAGTCCATCGCGTCGAGGGCGCTGATGACGAATGCTTTTGCTTCGTTGTTCAGGCGCTGGCCATTCGCCACCTGATTCGGATCGTTCAGACTCGCGGTCGCTGCGACCAGGGCCATGATATTGATGCTGTCCCAGGGCTGATGCGGACGCATCCGCTCGATCGCCAGGTGTTGTCCTACACAATAGCCGCAGCGTAGTCCGGCCATCCCATAAATTTTGGAGAAGGTGCGCGCGACGATCAGGTTCGGATGATCCTTGATCAATGGGATCACACTCTCGTAGCCGGGGCTGTCGGCATAGTGGTGGTAGGCCTCGTCCACCAGAATCATCGTTTGGCGTGGAGCTTTGGCAATGAAGTCGCGCAATTCATCCTTGGGGGTGATGCTGGCGGTCGGATTATTCGGATTGCAGATGTAGATGAGACCTTCTTTCGCCGCCGCTGACATCTTGGGGAGATCGTGAGCGAAGGTGCTATTCAGCGGAATCTTGACGACTTCCGCGCCGCTGATTTTCGCGTGATTGAGGATCGCTTCGAAGGTTGGATCGGCCACCACCAATTTGCCGCGCCCGGACGGTCCCTCCTTCGCGTTCGAAATCGGTCCGGTGAACGCAACAGCGCAAAGTTTCAGAATCTCGCCCGAACCATCCCCGAGCAGGATCTGATCGCGATTGACGCCGTTGGTTTTCGCCAGCTCATCGATCAGCAATTCCGCATGTTCGTCGGGATAGCGGCAGGCCAGGCCGAAAGAGTCAGTCATTGCCTGGAGCGCCCGGGGTGAAGGGCCGTACGGATTCTCGTTCGAACTCAATCGGATAATCGCGGACGATGCCGGTGCCGCGGCCGCTGGATCGGCGGCGAAGGTGAAAACCGGCTTGACGACGGCGGACGCGGCGCCAACGCCCAAGAGTTGCGCAAACTTACGGCGAGAGATGGAGATAGTGTTCATGGTGTTTCTTCGGGATTCCCTGGGTGCGATTCTTAAATGATCCTCAAGCGATTACCAGACGGAAGTGAGCGGAAGTGCTCGTGACCGATCTCAGGGGAGGGCGTGCGTCGTCGCGTGCTGATGACGACGCCTTGCCGGCGTGAAGCTTCAGATGCAGATCGAAGACTGTTTTGGCGAGTCGCCAAAGCCAGCGCGCAAGTCGCGTGCGCTCCCCCGACAGCGCAGTCTTGCCGGGTAGAGCGTTCTTGTTCATCATCGAAAAGCATGAAAAAACTTTTCCCCACCCGATTGCTATTCCTAATCGCATTAGCGTTTTCGATTTCCGCTCAGGCGACGGACCGGCGAGATCTGGTCAAAGGAAGTCTGGAGGTTTATCCAATCAGGGATCATGGCGCCCTCGAGATTGGCGAACATCGCTTCTGTCATCAGGAGAATGGCAAAGATGACTGCGGGACCTTCAAATTCGCCATGATCTGGCGCAAGGATGATGAGACGTGGAAACTTTCGCGCGTCATCAGCTACGGACATTAACGGCGAGAAGGCGCGAACCAGGACAGACGCTCTTCGGCCCGTGAGTCCACGTCCTGTCGCCGATCGTCTCGCGCACGTTGATTCGCTGCGGGCGCTCGCAGCTTTGATGGTTGCCTGCGCGCATGTCTCGGAGAGATATCTTCCGCTTGCGCGACAACGCCCGGGCGGAGCCGGTCAAACCTGGACGCGGTATTTTGAATTAGGAATCACTGGCGTGGTTCTGTTCTTTGCCATCAGTGGATTCGTCATTTACGGAACGCTGCGGGGTCCGCGTGAACGGGCCGGGCGTCGATTTATTATCACCCGGTTCTTTCGGTTGTTTCCGGCGTATTGGCTGTCGGTCGCGACTGGACTGATCTTCATCTGGTGGTGGCAGAACTGGCCCATCACCTGGCCAATGGTCGCAGCCAACTTCACCATGGTGCCGGACATCTTTGGGCAGCAACCGGTTATGGGGCTTTACTGGACGCTGGGCACCGAGCTCGTTTTTTATCTCTTCTGTTGGCTGATCTGGCGACTTGGCTGGCTCAAGAGCTCGCGTTTCCTCGCTGGATTAATAGTGGCCTTGTCGCTTGCCTGGTTCGCAGTAAAAGGCGCAAAGCAATTCGGTCTGGTGCCGGACGACATCACGGCCCCGTGGAAAAATCTGCCGCGGCATCTGGGGATCATGTTCTGGGGCGCCTACTTCCGGATTGTTTACGATGAAACCGGCGGGTTTCGCGTATCGGTTGGGAACAATCGGAAGGTGTGGATCCTGGTCGGGCTGACTGTCCTAATCCTGTTGATCGGGGGATCCCGCCAGTTCCGTTTTATTACTCATCCAAGCCGAGAATGGTTTTCTCCCTATGTGGTTGCTCCTCTTCTTTTTTGGATATGGGTGGCGTGGCTGCGGGTGCGGAACAAGGCGATGGCATGGCTCGGACGAATAAGTTATTCCGTCTACCTTTTCCACCGTGTGGTCATGACGCCGCTGGTGTGCTGGGTGGCCTTGGAAGGAAACGTTGTTCTGCGTGGATGGCCCATGGCCTTTTACGTCATCCCGACGCTCTTGCTCACGATCCTGGTCAGTGCCGGAGTCTATTATGCCGTGGAGCTGCCGGCGATTGCTTACGGCAAACGGTTGGCGGGGCGCAGAGCAATGGAGATGGCGATTCAGGTTGCGCCCTGATGGGACCGGGTCCCAAGCTCAAAGCGGCGACGACGTTCTTGATGTTCGTCACGTGCTCAGGAGACTCCTCCAATGATGACCAACGAAGAATCCTTGCCGGTGGCCAACCCTGCTGATGTCGCTTCGATCGATGCCATCATCGCGGCGGCTTACGATGTGATTTCTGGACCGGCCGGGAAGAAGCGGGATTGGGATCGCGAACGATCATTATTTTTCCCGGGCGCGCGTTTGATCCCGACCGCGGTGAAGGCTGGCGAGGAGAGTGGCGACCTCTCGCCTCGGATGCTGGATGTCGACGCCTACATCGCGCGGGTGGAACCGTTTTTTGCCGCGAACGGATTTTACGAAAAGGAGATTGCGCGACGCACCGAGCAGTTCGGGCGTCTGGCGCATGTCTGGAGCACGTACGAGTCGCGGCACCGGGAGGAGGATCGCGCGCCCTTCATGCGTGGGATCAATAGCATCCAACTGTTCTTCGACGGCCAGCGCTGGTGGATCGTCTCCATTTACTGGCAGCACGAGAGTCTCGAGAATCCGATTCCTCCGAGGTATCTCGGGGATGGGTGAATTGTTAAAGGGGTTAAGAAGTTAAATCATGACCCGGGGGCGAATCGTCAAAATCGTTGAAGCGTTGAAGCGGTTGCACCGAGTGGGCTCGGCTGATTTAACCCGCCTGAGGCGGGTAACCCATTTAACGTCTTAACCTTTCTCACCGGTTCACTCTGTCTGGGCTGGTGGTTGCGCGGCAAGGTAAAGGGCAGCGTAGAGATCATCCAAACTGATTGGCTTGATCAGCACCGCCACGGCGCCAGAATCGGCGATCTCCCTGCGCAAGGCGGACACGAGGATGACGCGGGCGGTGGGATACTTGGCCACGATATTCCGGCACGCCGTGGCGCCGTTCAATTTCGGCATGTGGTAATCCATCAGCACGACGTCGGGATGATGCCGGCCATATGCCTGGATGGCCTCGAGTCCCGAGCCGACCACCTCGACGACCTCGTGCCGGCAAAAGCGAACCAGCTCGGCCAACGACGTTCCCACGCTTTTCTGGTCGTCAGCAATCAGCACGCGCATACTCAGTTTCTCGCAATAGGTCGCATTCCAACAGTATACATTTCTCTGAGGCGATAAAGAAATCGCTGATTTTCGAAAGGGCCCTGGGCAAATTGGGTCCGACCTGCAATAACGGACGGCTGGCCTTGCCTTCGTGAAGGCCTCCTCCAGAGAACGTTCGGCGAAAAGGACCTCCTCGAATGAAGGGAACTTCACTTTGTTTCCGCGGCATTCCTTGCTATCGCGGGTGCATCGTGGCGCAGGGAGGTTCCCATGGCTTGATCAAGGTGGGACACGGTCGGGGGCGGGGGATGCATGCATGGCCGCGTCGATGGTGGGGCTGACGCGTTGGGACGGGCACGCGCTAGGTCTGGGAAAACGCCCTTCGCCCGGCCGCGTTCGTCGCCTCTCTCCATGGCGCGACGCCACTACTCCCGCCCGAAATTACTCATCCAATCAGAGACGCGTAGTCGCCCGAGAGAACAGTTTCCTCCGTCTGAACTGACTTCTCTCCGGGAACAGGCAGATCCTCGGTTTGCGACGGGGAGCTGTTCAGCAGGATTTTCAGTTCCGCGAGATCGATCGGCTTCGAGAGCATGCCAATCGCCCCATAGTGAGACAGCTCTTCGGCCCCGGCCACGCCGGAGACCAAGACAACGCTGGCGTTTGGATACCGGGAAAGAATATTCCGGCAAGCGGTCGCGCCGTTGAGATGCGGCATATAATAATCCATCAAAACGAGGTCGGGATGATGGCGATTGTAAGCCTGAATCGCTTCGAAGCCTGAGCTGACTACTTCCACCACCTCGTGGTCGCACTTGGAAACCAGCGCCGCGATGGTGGTGCCGACGCCTTTTTGGTCGTCGGCTATCAGCACGCGCATAGAGAGTTTTGCAGAACGTTCCGTGCCAGTTCGGTGACTATTGCGGCGGTCACGCGCTCGTCCTGCGCCTTGGTTCGAGATCGGGTAAAAACCAGGCGAGCAGCCCGATGAGCGGCAGGTACGAACAGACGCTAAAGACTAAGGAAATACTAGTGTGATCCGCCAGGGCGCCGAGGACCGCGGAACCGACACCTCCGAGGCCGAAGGCGATACCGAAAAACAGGCCGGCGATCAGGCCGACCCGGCCGGGGACGAGCTCCTGGGCGTAAACGAGAATCGCGGAAAAGGCCGAAGCCAGAATCAGCCCAATGATCGTTGTGAGGACGCCTACCCAAAACAGGTTGGCGTAAGGCAGAGCCAGGGCGAATGGCGCCACTCCCGGGATCGAGGCCCAGATCACACTCTTGCGTCCGATGCGGTCACCTACCGGACCGCCTAACAAGGTGCCGGCGGCGACAGCCAAAAGAAAACTGAAGAGGTGAAGTTGCGCGCTTTTCACCGAGAGCCCGAACTTCTCCATCAGGAAAAATGTGTAGTAGCTCGACATGCTCGCGAGATAGAAATATTTCGAAAAAATGAGAGCGATCAGGACAGCAAGAGAAAACACCACGCGGCGTCGCGTGAACGACTGGGTTGCCGCCAGTGGAACGATCCCAGGTTTTGTTTTGGTGGAAACGACATGGTTTCCGCGATACCACCGGCCAATGCCAATGAGGAGAGGGATGCCGAGCAGAGCCAGCAGGGAAAACCAGATGACGGCTGATTGCCCGCGGGCGACCACGATTACCGCCGCGAGCAGTGGACCAAGCGCGCTCCCAGCATTCCCGCCCACTTGAAAAAATGATTGAGCGAAGCCAAGTCGTCCGCCAGAGGCGAGGTGCGCAATCCGGGACGCTTCTGGATGAAAAACAGACGAACCGACGCCAACCAGAGTCACGGCGACAAGAACGAGGGCGAAGCTTCCGGCGACGGAAAGGAGAACCAGGCCACAGAGGGTGAAACTCATGGCGATGGAGAGCGAGAAGGGTTGTGGTCGTCGATCTGTGCAAAAGCCGACGAAAGGCTGGAGGACCGAGGCGGTTAACTGGTTGGCGAGCGTGATGAGCCCGACTTGGACGAACTCCAGATGGAGCGCATTTTTGAGAATGGGATAGATCGCCGGGATCAACGACTGCATCGCGTCGTTGAGCAGGTGAGAGAAACTCAGCGCTGCGAGCACACCCATCGCGGGACCGGTCCCTGGTCTGAGACTTTGCGTTGGTGGCGCGTCGACTCCAAGGTCGGGACAGTTAGTCGAACTATCGGGCGTAGTGGACAAGAGAGATAGTTCACCTCTCTTTTTTTTGGCGCAACGACCGATTCAACGAACGGCTTGTCCTGAATCATTTGCCGCCATCCTTCCTGCGAGACTTACCCCCGCGGTTACGAACGACGACGCGATGGCGGGAGAGTTAACGGACGTCGACGAAGATTCGCAGAATGTGATTGATCATGTAGGTGGCACGATCTGCGTCGCGCTCAGATGATTGAGTGCGCCCGCGCGAATCGGTGGCACGGGTCATCAACGTCTGTGGGCCGGGCTTGTTCGGTGTGCGCCAATCGTATACCCAAAGCCTCCAGGCATTCATGACGGAGGTCTCGTCGAGCTGCGCGATTTCCCAGGTTGCACCGGAATCAGTGCTGATTTCGACTTTCGTGATCAAAGCGTCGCTGCTCCAGGCGGCACCTCGAACACGATACGTCGTATCGGCTGGAACAGTCTCGCCCGGTTCAGGCCGCGCAATCTCCGCTTTGATCTGTTGCTCGGTCAGCGGCTTGAGGGTCGGCAGGTCGCCAGCCGTTCGATCCCAAAAAGTGTAGTCGATCGATTGGTAATAACCGGCGAACGGCTGGGCGGTGACGATGATTCGTTGCAACCATTTCACCGCAGCCATCGCATACCAGCCCGGCACGATCGCGCGCAGAGGAAAGCCGTGTGACGCCGACAGTCTTTCGCCATTCATCGTGTGCGCGAGCAGAACATCGTTCACCGCTTTTCCCAGGGGCAGACTGCGGGCGTAACGAATCTTGCCCGCTGGTCGCGGAGGACTCTCGATCTCGCCCTCGTCCGCGCCTTCCAGGATCACCTCAGTCGCGCCGGATTTGGTCCGGGCGCGCTCGAGCACAGCGGAAAGAGGCACACCGGTCCAGGAGGCATTTCCGACCGCGCCGAGTCCCCATTGGACGCCCTTAACTTTTTGCTCCAGAAAGCTGCGGTTGTTGCCGGCGCATTCGAGCGTGGCCGCGAGGGTGCGCGATTCCATGCGCAGGAGCTCCTGGTAATCCAGCTCGAAGGGCGCTTCGACTTCTCCTTCGATTTGGAGGCGCCAGTCCGCGGCGCGGATCTCCGGAATCGGGAAATGGCACCGAACGTAAAACGATTCGTTAGGCGTGGTGAAACCACTCAGAGTCTCAAACGGCATCTCGAGGTTGAGCGGTTCCAACGCGCGAACGATCAATCCATCAGGGGTCACCGAATTCTGATCCGCGGATTTCACAGGTGGCTATTCTTCGATCGGGAGCTTGGCTGCTTTCCAGGCGTGCAGGCTTCCCGGCAGATTGCGAACATCAAAGAATCCATCCTGCTGGAGGATGCTGGCGGCGAGGCTCGCGCGATATCCGGTGGCGCAATAAACCAGGACTGGTCGCTCGCGGTCGAGCTCGTTCGAGCTCTTCCGCAACTGTGGAAGAAAAATGTGCTGCGCGCCAGGGATGTGGCCGTTCTTCCATTCGGCCGGCCCGCGCACATCGACCACCTGCAATCCGTTTCGCGATCTTTGCAGTTGGTGAATCGTCATCTGCCGAAGCTCGCGCAATGGGTAACCAGCGTTTTGCCAGGCTCTCATCCCGCCGACCAAATAACCGGCAAACTTGGTGTAACCCGTGCGGACGAAAAGCTGCGCGAGTTTTTCAACGTCGCTATCGCTTTCGAGGACGAGGAGAATCGGCTTTTCGGGGTCGAGGAACCACCCGGCCCAAATGGAGAGAATAGGGGAGGCGGCGATGTTGAGCGCGCCGTCGATGTGCCCTCCGCCGAACGCCAGCATCGTGCGGGTGTCGACCAGTTGGGCATCTTTCGCGTCTACGCGATCCTTGAAAATCTTCGGCGGCAGAGCCGGGATGATTGGGAGCCCTCCCAGAATTTCTGGTCCGGCGGCGTTCACCTTTTTCATCCGCTTGTAATAGGTTGGTTCCGGTGGCGGAGTGGCCAGCGCGTATTCGACGAAGGCCTGGCGTTCCTTGCGCTCGTAGTACGGATTGAAACGCTTTTCGAAACCGATCGTGCTTTCGAGGCGATCGCCGATATCCGCGCCGCAGGGTGATCCGCTGCCGTGCGACGGGTAAATGATCACGCTGTCGTCCATCTTGGCGAAAAGTCCCCAAAGCGTGTCGTAAAGTTGCGACGCCAGCTTGTCGGCATCCCGGCCCAGCAGGTCAGGACGGCCCGCGGAATTAACAAAGAGCGAATCGCCGGTGAACACGCCCCAGGGAAATTCAGGATGCTCGTCGTCCGCCGCGACATAGCTGACGTGTTCGGGCGTATGACCCGGGGTGTGACGCGCGGTCAAGATGAGGGTTCCGAACCGGAATTCAGCGCCATCCTTGACCGGCTCGATCTTAAACCCGTACTCGGCGCCCCCTTCGCTGCTGGCAAAAATCTTCGCCGTTCCCGTCCGGTCCGCCAGCTCTCGTGAGCCACTGACCAGATCCGCGTGGATATGTGTTTCGAAAACGTGCGTGATGGAGACGCCATTCTTGCGCGCGAGTTCGAGGTAGACTTCCACGTCCGGCCGCGGATCGATGACGGCGGCGGTGCCTTCCTCGTCATCTCCAATCAAGTACGAGATTTCGGCAATGCCATCCGTAAGAACGCGTTCGAAGATGAGAGACATAGGATTGAAGGTGGTCAGAAATTCGCGAGCCGTCGATCAACGCTCACTAATCTACAAAAATTGCGGCGGCTGTCTGCCAAATTTCGGGCACCCGTGCCGATGGGCGTTGCCTGGATATTCGTTTGGTTGTCAATTGAATATCGCGTAATCGAAATCGCTGGCGGACCTCGGTCGAGCACGAGCATGAGCACAGGGCTATTTTCAGGGGGCAGAAACTCCAAACATAAACAAAGCACGTTTCTCCGAGCAAATTCAACGGTGTCCTGCCGCGGACCGTTTGGGCGTGGGATAACCAGTCGCGGTCGTGCCGAGGGTTAGCGTGGGGACTGGATGACGGTCCCGATAACACTTGGTCGCCAAACCGAGAACGAACGCAATCAGCAGAAAGCAGATCGTCGCTTTTTCTTCCGAGGTCAGGACGAAGATTTCGCGCCGCGCGGTCTTCTTCGAATCGCGTGCGCGATCCTTGGATCGCGAGGGTTGCATGGGGGGGATCCCCTCTTACTTAGCGCCCGCTCGGTGGCGTGTCGAGCGGTCAGTATTGAATTCGCAATCGTGCTCCTGCTGGCGCTCGTGATCGAAATCATGGCGGACTTCAATCGAGCGTGAGCACGAGCACGATGACGAATAAGGAGAACGGCTACCGACCCAAAGGGGTCGTCACGTCCGTTCCCGCAGGCGCAGTGAACTCAAATGTCGACGCGGGAATTGGCGCCCGCGATTCGTTGGCATAGGTCGTGGTGATGCGATCCCCGTTTGGCTGCATCATTTCGGTGCGCACGACCTGCAATTCATTGTTCAGGCGAATACTGAAGGTTTGCAGAAACCGCTTCATCGACGGATTGCGCGGGGTCAGTTGAAGCTGATAGCCATCCGGTTCCCGGGTGCCGGCCATCTGATAGGTGGCCTCGACGTTTTCCAGATTCAAACTGGCTGTGATCGCCGCGATGCCGGCGTCGAGAGGGGAGCGTTTGCCTAACGAATAGTGCTCCGCCGATTGGAATTTCGGATAATAAATCCAGAGTTGCTGGCCGTCGCTGACCGTGGTGCTGGGAGAATTGCCTTTCGCTTCACGCCGGAATTTATTCGGGGATTGGAACCAGATCCGGCCCGAGCTGACGATCGGCTTGTTGAGCATGCGGACGTTTTTTTCTTCCTGAAAATCGGCCTGGACCTGGGGAGCCGCGGCCCGTCTTTCACGAATACGCGCGAGCAGGGCTTTCAGGTCGCCCGGGGAGAGCCCATCCGCGAAGGCAGCCGTGGCGAAGAAACCGAGGAAGCCGCCTACGCATAAAGCTATGGCGAGCCGGGGGAGGGAGAGGAAGAGTTTGTTAAACATGTTCGGATTGTGGGACGCGAGGTTTCAGGGATTCTTCGCGCCAGGATTTCGGTTCCGCCGCGGCCGCCGCGGGCAGAGTGAAGAAAATCGTCGCGGCCAGGCTCCAGAACAAGCCAATTGCGCACGCATACCCCAGGCCTGCCAGCGTTGGGTTATTCGCGGCCCCGAGGGAACCGAAACCACAAATCGCGGTTAGTCCGGCGAGAATGACCGGCTTGACCACGCCGGCAACATCGTGATCGAGTTGCCGGGCTTTCTGCCAGACGAGGAGCACATAGATGCCGTAGTCGACGCCGATGGCGAGGACCAGCCGAAACGCGAGCACATTGAGCAGATTAAGCGGGATTTGCAGCAGTTTCATCGAAGCGATCATTGCGCACACCGCCATGGCCAGGGTAGCGACCTGGATCAGCCACAGGCGCCAGTCACGATAAAGCAACGCGAGCAAGGTGGCGTCGAAGACGGCCATCAACGCGCTGATCAGGATGAGCTGGCGACGCGACCAGGGCACGAGATCAGTGAGAGTGAAGCTCCAGCCGGAGAGGACCATCGGGACACCTTCGACCGGGAGCTCGCGATGGAGCATTTCCTTCTGCTCCTGGGTCGCGACCGGTTCCCTGGTAGTGACGAACCCGGTCGTGAGGAGTGGATCGTGGGCGAAATAACGATCAATGAGAAACCACCAGCCTGATGATTGCGGCAAGATGGTTCGCCAATCAGGCAACTGGATCGAGGGATCCATGGCGCCGCGCAGTTGATCAAGCAGGACGAAGGCGGAATCGAAAGTATCGCGGCTGAAACCTTCGGCGGCGATCGCCGCTTCGAGCGCCTCCCGGGTCGCGCCCAGATTAGCGCTCTGTAATTTCTGGCGGTTCGCCCGCGATCGTTCCGGCGACAACGCCAGCGCGGCCGGGGTGGAATAACTCTTGATCTTGCCCGCGACCTGTAACTCGTCCCAATGCGCGGCGACCTTCTGCCAATAATCGTGCAACTGTTGCGGGTTCGCAGCCCTGATCATCCCAATGACCGGTTCCCACCGTTGCGGCATTTTCTCCATGATCATCTTCAAAGCGTAGCCGGCATCGCTGCGTTTCGGCTCCATCGAATGCGTGCTCACATCGAAGATGATCGGGGGCCTCGGCGAGAGCGCGACGGCGGCGAGAAGCAGAAGCACGGGCACGGAAGTCCAGAGCATCGGAGCGGGCCGCCGCACGGTCCAACGGACGTAATTCTTCACCAGCGTAAACATCCAGTCGTCTCGTGAGGCTGGATTGTTCCGGGGCAGGAAAAGAAAGAAGACCGTCATCATGAAAATGCCGGCGAAGGTAATCCCGAGCGCGATCAGAATGCCGAGCTGGGTGAATCCCTGAGAGCCCGCCAGCATCAAAGCCATAAAGCCGACGGCGGTCGTCAGCGCGCCAAAGAAAATCGCTTTCCCGAGACTCCTGATGGCTTCGCTCACCGCTCCGGGATGATCGATGCCTTCATCGCGTGCCTGTTGGTAGCGGCCGAAAATCAAAATGGCGAAGTCGACTCCGAGGCCAATCAGGATCGCGGAGAATCCGATCGTCACCATGTTGAGCTCATGAAAAATCAGAAGCCCGACCGCGAGCGCGACGAGGCAGCAGAGCAAAAGCGTGAGACCCATTCCAACCAAAGGCCGCCAGCGATGAAAGCCGAAGTAGAACACTCCGCTGACCAACAGGATCGAGCCGAGTAGCGTCACCACGATATCGTGTCGCATGCTGAGTGAAATCTCGGCGACGTAGGCGGAGCGGCCCGTCACCAGGATTTGGAGCGGGCCGCCTTCCCAGCCCTGGGATGCGCTTGCCTGAAACGCTTTCACTTGACGCATCAGCTTCTGGCAATCGGCCGCGCCAATGCTCGGTTGATTCGTCACGCTGAGAAACACCCGCATGGTGCGGTCGGGTGAAGTAAGAGGCTGATCTTCTTCAATGGCGGCGTTGCTCGCGAAAGGCTTCAAAGCCGGTGCAATTACCCCGAGCGGGTCCAATCCCAATTCGATTTGGGGCCGGGGCGAACCGGCTTCCAATTCGGAGTGGAGACGACGCAGGCGCTCCCGGATTTTCTCCGGCTGTAACGAGTTCAGCGTCTCAGCGAAAGCGGGCGGCTCGAGATTCAGCAGCAGTGGAAGCGCGATCGATTGTAAGTCACGAATGCCTTCGGGCGTTTCGATCGGCGCACCGGAGAGGACGCGCGTGCACCACGGCTGTTCGCGCAACTTCTGCGCGAACAACGGGGCAAACTCTTCCAGAAGATCGACGTCCGCTGGTCGGCAGACGAGCGCAAAAGTCAGATCCCGCACCTGCGAGAAATCGCGATTGTAAATCTTCAGGCCCTCGACTGATTCGAAGCCGCTGGGCAGAAGATTCAGCACTTCGCTGTCGAGCTTCATCCGCGTGATCAGGACGTAAACGGAGAGCGCGCAAATCAACGCCACCGCCGACCAGACCGCGCCCCGGCGTTGGGTGACGAGATGAGCGATGAGGGAATGCGAACGCATGGTAAGTCGTGACCGCAGGCGCGACGCTCGCGTTTCAACCCGCGAAGGTCAAAACCGGAAAATGAAAGTTTCGGCGCCGGCGGAATGACGGACGGAGGTCTTTCCGTTCGACGCCATCAGGAGCTCGCGCAATTGCAACCACGCGCGCAATCGCGCCGGCGCCTCGCCGTTCGCTCCGGACCAGCCGCCCCGGGTGAGCGGGCCTTTGACGCTGGCGAAGTTTGCGTCCTGCCGCAGTTCCAGAAGAACGATGCCGGGGCCCTTCGTGAACGTCAGTTCGAAATCGCCCGCTTTCGAAAAACGCACGAGCACTTCGCCAATCAGCGTGGTCTTTTTTCCGCGATAGAGCAACTGGCCGCTCCGGGCCTGCCAATCCCGTGACGGGTCAAGAAAATGATGGCGGATCGTCTGGCAACCGGTCAGGCCGATGCAACCGGCGCATGCGATCGCCAGAAACCTAAGGATGACGCGGGAGTTCATATCGGAACGGGCAGGAGCCGTTTTAACGCGGGTCCGATCAGAAAGCAAAAGAGCAGTGCCTCTACTGGGAGGGACGCGCTTCCGTGCGTAGTCTGCCGCATTCGGGTCCGGCTCTGCCACTGACCCCATAACGGAGCAACAGTTAGCATCATGGCATCGGCTGGAAGCCGATGCCTTTAAGCTAAGAGAGTGTTGAAATACTGGGATGGGTCGCGCGTGAACGATGTAGTGGCGCTTCTGCGAAGCGCCTTCGGGCCGTGTCGCACGAGATATGACCAAAAGTTGTGGACGGGAGCGCAGGGAGAGCACAGAAGTGCGATTA
>Ga0209048_10001974_pt1 | contig 20658 bp, 18 predicted proteins | sample FrelakmetCRP12CR_FD_187146 | JGI IMG/M metagenome (GOLD analysis project Ga0209048, IMG submission 187146) | Freshwater lake sediment microbial communities from the University of Notre Dame, USA, for methane emissions studies - CRP12 CR (SPAdes)... | ecosystem: Environmental > Aquatic >... | reverse complement strand
CCGGGAGGGCGTAGCGGAGCTCGACCGTCGAGGAGACGAAGCGAAGCCCTGGCCGGACGGCCGGGAGGGCGTAGCGGAGCTCGACCGTCGAGGAGACGAGCGAGCACGGAGTCCCGAGGAGACGGAACGGAGCCCCGGCCGGACGGCCGGGAGGGCGAAGTGGAGTCGACCATCAAGGGCTTCCGCAGGACGACCGGCGGGCATCCCGCCGGTCGAGTGAGGGCGACGATCGATATGGAGCCGTTGCTGGTATTTCCGGATCCGCCGCCGGCGCTGCTCGTGCAGACGCTGGACCTCGCTGGATACCCATGGAAGGCGGTCTCCAACGCGTCTCTCGCGACGCAGCACGAACCCGCCGAAGGCTGGGCCGGCGCGGTGGTGTGTGCCGACGAAGATCCCGAGGGCGCGTTCGGCATCTGCCGGTTGGTGCGCAAGCGCGAGACGCCGCTCGAACCCATCCTGCTGCTCGTCTCGGGCGCGCAGCTCGGCGAGCTCGAGATGCGCGAGGACCTGTTCGACGACTTCTGTCTGTCGCCGTTCCATCAAAAGGAGCTCGAGGCGCGGCTCCGGCACCTCTTCTTCCGCACCGGCCGGGGGACGCGCGCCGAGGTCGTCGAGTACGGAGACCTCGAGCTCAACCTGGAGACATATCAGGCGACGCTCGAACACAAGCCGCTCGACCTCACGTACATGGAATACGAGCTCCTCAAGTTCTTCACGACCCATCCGGGCAAGGTCTTCACGCGTGAGCAGTTGTTGTCGCGGGTGTGGGGGTACGAGTACTACGGCGGCGCTCGTACCGTCGACGTCCACGTCCGACGGCTGCGGGCCAAGCTCGGCGAGGAGCACGCGAACCTGATCCAGACGGTCCGCTCGGTCGGGTATCGCTTCGGCCAGTCGCGTCATCAACGCCCGCACGCCGGCGAGTAACACCGCCCGGACGCGACTGTGGCCCCCGCGAACGGGGGCCACAGCACGACGATTGCTCGAGATCAGGCGAGCTTCGAGCAGACGGTGTCGACGATGAGCCGCGTGACCGTGTACGGGTCCATGTTGGCGTTCGGGCGACGGTCCTCGATGTAGCCCTTCTTGTCGACCTCGACCTGCCATGGGATGCGTACCGACGCACCGCGATCCGAGACCCCGTAGTGGAACTCGGTCCAGGGTGCGGTCTCGTGCGAGCCGGTGAGCCGGTGCTCGATGTCGGCGCCGTAGTTGGCCACGTGCTCGTCGGCCTTGGTGCCCAACGCCTCGCACGCCGCGATGATCGGGTCGTAGCTTTCGCGCATCGCCTTCGTCGAGAAGTTGGTGTGCGCCCCGGCACCGTTCCAGTCGCCCTTGACCGGCTTCGGGTCGAGCGTGGCGGAGATGCCGAACTCCTCGGCCACACGGTACAGCAGCCACCGTGCGACCCAGAGCTGGTCGGAGACATCGAGCGGCCCGAGCGGGCCGACCTGGAACTCCCACTGGCCGGGCATGACCTCGGCGTTGATGCCCGAGATGCCGAGGCCGGCTTCGAGGCAGGCCTCGAGGTGGGCCTCGACCGCGTCACGGCCGAACACCTCGTCGGCGCCGACGCCGCAGTAGTAGAAGCCCTGCGGCTCGGGGAACCCGCCCCCGGCGGGGAACCCAAGTGGGCGGCCGTTCTCGAAGAACGTGTACTCCTGCTCGATGCCGAACAGGGGCTCCTGGTTCGCGAACTTCTCGGCCGTCGCCTGCAACGTGGCGCGGGTGTTGGTGGGGTGCGGGCTCATGTCGGTGAGCAGCACCTCGCACATCACCAGGACGTCGTCGCCGCCGCGGATGGGGTCCGGGCACGAGAACACCGGGCGCAGCACGCAGTCCGAATTCGAACCGGGAGCCTGGTTCGTGCTCGAACCGTCGAAGCCCCAGATCGGAAGCTCGGCGCCGTCGGAGAGGACCTTGGTCTTGGAACGCAGCCGGGCGGTGGGCTCCGTACCGTCGATCCAGATGTATTCAGCCTTGTAGCTCACGTCGGTTCACTTTCCCTCCGGGCCGGGGCCGGGAGTTTCGTCTCCGGTTCAGTTCTCACCTTGTTGCAGAGCAGTCTTGCGATGCTCGATTTCGGTTTCGTTCCCCCCATGTGAACGGAGTGTGAACACGTCCGCCCGCGGTGGCCGCACGTTACGAGAATTCGAGACGGCATGCCCATCCGGGCGCGGCCCCGGAAGACCTCACGGTCGCGGGGTCCGGGTCGGTGCCGACGGTACCGCGGGATCAGACCGGGTTGCCTTCGGCGCGGGCGTCGGCGTCGTCGGCCAGGACCTGCCCGCCGAGCGCGCTCCACACCGCACCGCCGACCATGACCGCGACGGGTCCGACGAGCACCATGACGAGAAGGATCAGGACCACTCCGACCATGATCGAGAGCGTACCGGACGGTGCCGTTCGATCCCGGGGTCAGTCCCGGGGCCGGAACGCCCAGACCTCGATCTCCACCTGCGCGCCGAGGGGGAGGGCCGCGACCTGCACCGTGGACCGGGCGGGCTTGTGGTCGCCGAACGCCTCGGCGTAGACGGCGTTCACAGCGCGAAAGTCTCCGAGGTCGGTGACGAACACCGTCGCCTTGGCCACGTCGGCCAGCGTCGCCCCGCAATCGTGCAAGACCGCTTCGATGTTGGTCAGAGCCTGGCGGGCCTGCGCGTCCACCGGTCCGACGAGTTGATTCGTCGTCGGGTCCAGCCCGAGTTGCCCCGCGAGGACGATCCAGTCACCGGCTCGCACCGCCGGCGAGTACGGGCCGGCGACCGGCGGCGCGGAGGGCGTGGGCACGGGGTGCACGTTCACCCCGGGTTGATCCGGCATGACTGCTCCTGTCGTTCGCGTCGGGGCGGGAGGGCACACGGGCAGACGGATGGCTCGGGCCTACACGGGCGTCGCGGAACGGTATTCGATCGGCGCAACCATTCCGTTCCGTCGTGGTCCGCCTGCTCGGGCTCAACGCCTCCTCGGGCTCAACGGCGGAGCGCGCGCGCCGAGCGCGTAGCCCGTGCGGGGAACGAGATCGGGCGATCGCCCTCGACCCGACTCAGGGCGTTCCACGCCGCCGCGGCGACCGCGGCGAACACCGCGTCCGACGAACCGCCGAGCGGGGGGCCGTCGTCATCGAGCACACGAACCGCGATCGTCGGGGTTCGCCCGGCGGGGATCACGCCGAACGAGCGCATCGTGAGGTCCAGGACCTCGCCGCTCGCGGGATCGACGGCCAAGCCCTCGGTGAGCACCCACCCCAGGGCCATGTGGGCCGCCCCGATCGCGTAGGACCGCAACACGGTCGTGTCCAGGGGATCGCCCGCGGCAACCGTCACCTCGACGCGCTCGACGCGACCGGTGCCGTCATCGAGGTGCACGCGCGCGCCGGCCAGTGCTCCGCTCGGTGCCGGCGCGCACACGTCGAGCGCGGCGCGGGCAACACGTTCGTTCGCGAACAACGGCGCCCGCCCGATCCGCGCGGCGTCGAGCGCAGCCTCCACGAGGACGACCCGTTCGGCGAGACCCGCCGCTCGCAACGCCGGGGACGCGGCCGGACCGACGAGATCGACGGGTTCCCACCGCTCGCCGACCGTGATGCGATAGGGCCACGCGATCGGTGCGAGGAACGCGTCGAGCCCACCGCGGGCGGCACGACCTTCGATCGAGACGTGCGTCCCCCGCGCCGACGCGATCGCGGCCATCGGCGGACGCTTCGGACCGAGGCGCACGACGTCTTCGCGCGAGAAGACGACGCGCACCGCCCGCCCGAACCGGTCGGCCAGCTCGCGAGCCGCGACCGGCGCGACCGACGCCACCTTGCCACCGAATGCACCGCCGTTCCCGGCGGCACTCGCCGGCGAACCACCCGGGAGACACCATGACGCATCCGGCTCCAGGTAGGCGGGCTCCACCCAACTCGTGGCCAGCGCCACGCCGTCCGACGGCGCCGTCGGCGCCTCCAACGGTGGCGCGGCATCGATCGTCGTACGTCTTCCCTGCACCTTGCCGGCACGGACGCGCGCTCCGAGCAAGGAGTCGCCGAGCACCCACGTCGTCCCGGCCGCTTCGACCGATTCGGCCGTCGAGCCGGGTGGAAGCGGCACCGCAACCAGGGCATCGCGGGGTGCGTCGTCGTCGGCAAACGCAGCGCCGCCGAGCGCCACCCGTTCGTCGACTCGCTGTTCGACACCGCCTTCGAGAAGAGCCCGCCGTTCGGCGGCCGTCGTGTCGCGCGGCGGTTTGGCGACGGGTTCGCGCGCCAATGCTTCGAAGATCGTCAGGTACCCCGTACAGCGACACACGTGCGCGGCGAGCGCACGCGCCACCGCGTCGTGAGAGTCGCGCCCTTTCGCGCGCGTTGCGAGCGCACGCATCAGGATCCCCGAGGTGCAGAACCCACATTGCGACCCACCGGTCGCGAGCATCGACGCGGCAAGCTGTCGGGACTCCGAGGCGGCGATCCCTTCGACCGTCGTGACCGCTCGACCTTCGACCCGAAGCGCCGGCGTCACGCACGACACTCGCGCGTCGCCGTCGACCAGCACCGTGCAACAACCGCACTGCCCCTGCGGGGAACAGCCGTCCTTGGGCGATGTGATCCCCAGCCGTTCGCGCAGGACGGAGAGGAGGCTCTCGCCCGGCTCCACCTCGACGTCCACGCCGACGCCGTTGCAGACGAACCTCACCCGATCGGACACGCGCACCTCCGTGCGGCAGGATACGTGTATGCCCTCAGATGCGTTGAGAGCGTGCGCCGATAGGCGAACGCTCCGGAGAGACAGTCCTCGTATCGGCGGCGAGAAGCCGCCGAAAAGAACGTGACACTCAACGACCGTGACCTGCTGACTCGACCTCTGAGCCGGCGGGGATTCCTGGCCGCGACCGGCGGGCTGGTCGCGCTCGTGGCGTGCGGAAGCGGATCGTCGAAAGCATCGAAGTCTTCGGGCGCTTCGTCGGCGAGCAGGGCCGGTCTGTCGGCCGGCATCATGTCGAGCGATCTCTACAAGTCACCCCAACCGCAGCGGGTCGCGTTCGCGCTCCAGAACTCCAACGGGCAGTTCGCGTCGGGTCCGCCCGCACGATTCGCGTTGGTGCGGCCCGACGGGAAGTCGCTGCCGCCGGTCGCTGCCACGTTGCACACGGCCGGGCTGCCGAAGGGGCGCGGCGTCTACGTCGCCGACGTCGTGCTCGATACCGCGGGGAACTGGCCGTCGGCTGCGCTGATCGGCGGCAAGCAGCTCTCGCTGGCCTTCCCGGTCGCCGAGACGGCGACCGCGCCGGCACCGGGTACCGCGGCACCACGGGCCGCGTCTCCGACCACCGCCAATACGCTCGGCGTGGACCCGATCTGCACCCGGGATCCCGTGTGCCCGCTCCACGCGGTGTCGCTCGACACGGTGATCGGCAAGGGCCGACCCGTCGCGGTCATGTTCGCCACCCCCGCCCGGTGCACCTCTCGCTACTGCGGCCCCGCGCTGGACAACCTGTTGACGCTCGTGCCGAAATACCAGAGCGCGCTCACGTTCGTGCACGTGGAGATCTACCGCAACTCGTCGACCGAGGACCTGATCCCCACGGTGAGCGCCTGGAACCTCGCGAGCGAACCGTGGCTCTTCGGTGTCGACGGAGCCGGGAACGTCGTCGGCCGCCTCGACTCCGGAATGGGTCAGGACGAGATGGACGCGCTGCTCGCGAAACTCGCCGCGTCCTGACGCGCTTGCCGACTGCGCTCGTCTCGACGGATGGTCATCAGCGGTACGCGGCGACCCGACCGGCGATCGCCGACAGCGCGGCATCGCGCGTCACGGTGTCGAACGGATCGGCGACGGCACCCAACATGATCACGCCGACGACGCGTCCGGCGCGCACGACACCCACCTGAAAGGCGACGGGCGCCGGCGCCTCCTGGGTCTGGATCGTCAGCTTGACCTCGTACCCGGCAGCCGCGTCGCCGATCTTCGGCGCCGTCGTGGCGAGATGCTCCGCCGTGACGCCGTTGACACCCGGCGCGGCGTCGATGCGCTTGCGCAATTCCTTGGTGATGCGGTCGGCCGCACACGGACCGCTCAACACGTCGAAGGCTTCGGATGCCTTCGGGACGTCGGCGAACACGTGGGAGCGAGCCACGGCGATCTTGCGATCCGAGCCCGACACGAGATCATCCGAGGCGAAGGTGGACGTCCGCGCTTTGCGCAACTGAGCACGGCGGGTCGCGTCCAGACACGAGCCGATGCTGTCGAACACCGCGTGAAACGATGCCGCGGCCGCTCGCGATCCGGTGTCGTTTCCCACGGCGTTCACCCACGAACCCGGCAGGTCGTCACGGCGGAGCACGCCGGCCTGCGCGAGGCCCAGTTCCTTCAGATCACTGATCGATTCGTGTGGACCGGCCGGCTTCGCGTTCGACGAACCTCCACACGCAACCGCGAAGGAGGCCGTGACGAGGCACGCGACGATCAGCCGGACCCGGCGCCGGCCGCGTTGCGATCGGAAGAACGCCCGGGTCGCCAACGCTTCCCGAGCGCGATCAGCTGAAGGACTGACCGCAGCCGCAGCTGCGCGTGGCGTTGGGGTTGTTGATCGAGAACCCCGCGCCCTGGAGGCCATCCTTGTAGTCGAGCGAAGCGCCCTGGAGCAGCTGCGAGCTCGCGGGGTCGATGACTACCTTCACCGCGCCGTACTCGTAGGAGATGTCGTCAGCCGCGATGTCGGCATCGAAGAACATCTCGTAGCTGTACCCGGAACAGCCCCCGGGTCGTACGGCGACGCGCAGCGCAAGGGCATCGTTGCCCTCCGAAGCGAGCAGCTCCGCGACCTTGGCGCTGGCGGCGTCGGTGACCGAGAAGATCGACGCGGCGTCGGTGACGGTGAACATGAGATCCTCCAACAACGGTGAGTGAATCAGGGTATCGCGGTCTCCAGGGCCATACGGCACGGCTCGTTCGTGGTCAACGCCACGAACTCCGAGATCCTTCCGCCCGGCGACCGCTCGACCAGCCCTTCACACAGGCCGCGGTGCAGGTTGCAGACGAGGACCGGGTGCTGCTCGGCAAGATCCCGGAACGGGCAGTCGGCGAACGTGATCCGCACGGCGTCGGGTTCCTCGGCGACCGCGAACGAAAACCCGATCCCGCGCAGTCCTGATTGGAGCCGCTCGGCGCCGGACACGGCCGGGTAACGGTCCGGCTCGGTGGCCCGGCCCCACTCGCGCCCGGCGGCCCGGGCCTCGTCGGGCCCCGCACCCTCGTGTTCGGCCAGCGACACCAAGACGGCGGCCAGCAGCGCGTGCGGCGTATCCCGACTCTCGGGCGAGTCGCGAGCACCATCGAGCGCAGCCGGCGGGTGGGCGAGATAGCGGTGCTGGGGACGGCCCACGGCGCCGAGATGCTCGGTCTCGACCGTGACCAGTCCGACTTCACGCAGACGCTCGAGATGGAGCCGGACCGTGTTCGGGTGCAGGCCGAGCCCGATGGCGAGCTCGGACGCGGTGCACGGCGTCCCGGCGGCTTGCAGCGCCTGAAACAGTGCAAATCGGGAGTCGTCGCCCAGAGCCTTGTACGTCGCGAGATCCATGGCTGGCTTGACGCTAGCTCTTTTCGCCCATAGTTTCAACAGTGCAGCCTCAATTTATTCGAGCACCGACCCGATCGGAACTCCATGCCCGTCGATCACGACGACCTGGAACCCAACGACCCCGAAACCGATGGCCCCTCGCCGTCGACGCCCGCACCCACCGCCGAGGACGTCCGCCGGATGCTCAATGGCGTGATCGATCCGGAACTGCACGCGAACATCGTCGACCTCGGCATGGTGCACGACATCGACGTGAGCGAGCACGGCGCCGTGGAGATCGAGATCGCCCTCACCACGCTCGGGTGCCCGCTGCGGGCCCAGATCACCCAGGACGTCGAGTCCAAGGTCCGCGGCCTCCCCGGCGTCACGGCAGTGCGCGTCCGCTACGGCGAGATGAGCGCCGAGGAGAGGACCGCCGTCATGCAACGGGCGCGGTGGAACGCCCGGGAGCACGCGCCGGAGACCGAGATCGCCGGCACCACCCGGGTCCTGGCCATCGCGAGCGGGAAGGGCGGCGTGGGCAAGTCGTCGGTCACGGTGAATCTCGCCGTGGCACTCGCGGCGCGGGGACGAACCATCGGCGTGCTCGACGCCGACATCTGGGGCTTCAGCGTCCCGCGCATGCTCGGGGTCGAAGGACGGCTCGGCGGCGCGGACGGCAAGATCCATCCGCACGAGGTGTCGGTACCCAACATCGACGACGGCGCCGCGCCCGGCTTGGTCAAGGTCGTGTCGATGGGCTTCCTCGTCGACGACGAAGGCACCGCGCTGATGTGGCGCGGCCTGATCCTGTCGCGGGCGCTCGAGCAGTTCCTCACCGACGTGCGCTGGGGACCACTCGACTACCTCCTCGTCGACATGCCGCCGGGCACGGGCGACATCCAGATGGCGCTGGCGCGGCTGCTGCCGCGAACCGAGCTCCTCGTGGTCACCACTCCCGCGCTGGCCGCACAGAAGGTCGCGGTACGCGTCGCCGACATGGCCCGACGGTCGTACCTGAAGGTCGTCGGCGTCATCGAGAACATGAGCTCGTTCGTCGCGCCCGACGGTTCCCGGCACGCGATCTTCGGATCCGGGGGCGGTGCCGCGCTCGCGGACGGCATCGGCGCGCCGCTCGTCGGACAGATTCCCATCGAGCCCGCCCTCTCGGCGGGGGGCGACACCGGCGCACCGATCGTGCTCACCAATCCCGCGTCGGCCGCGTCGGCGGAGTTCGCCAAGATCGCGGCGCGCATCGTCGAGGAACTGCTGCCTCCCGTCGAGATGGCCGGCTGCACCGCGCGCCTCTCCGAGCTCCTCGAACGATCGGGAGCCTCGGCGCCGCGCTGATCCTTCGCGGTGTCTCGCGTCAGTCCGCGATCCGCAGCGCGATCGCGGGTCGGATGCGCGACGCCGCGCGCGCCGGACCCAACGTCGCGAGGAGCGAGAACCCGAGCGCGACGGCGATCAGCGTGCCGAGTTGCAGGGGCGAGAAACCCCAGGCAAGTCCGTCGCCGAAGGCCGACGACGTCGAGACGAGACTGTACGACGTGACGAACGCGAGCAGGACGCCGATCAACACACCCTCGAACGCCACGAACAGCGACTCGACGAAGAACGCCCGTTGCACCATCGGCGCAGGGAATCCGAGGGCCCGGAGGACGCCGATCTCGCGACGCCGTTCGCGTACCGCGCGGATCATGATGACCCCGATGCCGGCGATTCCCACCGCGAGACCAACAGCCAGGTACCCCTGCATCAAATTGAAGAACGAGAGTTGTTGGCTCATCTGTGATTCGACGAGCGTTCGGATCGATTCGGCATCGGCACCGTTCGCGAGGAACCGCGTGTTGAGCGTGCGGGACAACGTGGTGGGATTCTCCGCGCGCACGTACGCCCGCGACAGCACGGCCCGCGCGCCGAAGAGCTCGCGCGTGGCATCGATGTTCCAGAACGCGCCGCTTCGCAACACGTCACCGGTGGCGACAGCCGCGACGGTCAACCTCCGCGCCTTGCCCGACTGTGGATCGGCCATCGACAGCACGTCACCCACGTGCGGGCGATTCGCCGGCGGCCCCGCCCCTCTCGCGAGAAAGAACTCGTCCACGATGATCAACTTCGGATCTCGAAGCACCGCGCGCCACGCCGCGACATCCGATCCGTATGCACCGAGGTCCTTGAGGTGCGGTGGTGACACCACGAAGTTCTGATCGAATCCCGAGAGCGCCCAAAGCTGCGGCTTCTCCCCCGGCCGGCCGAAGTTGGCACCGACGTACGCCATCGGGGCCACGGCACGAACACCCGGCATCGTACGCACACGATCGAACGGGATGGGGTTCGTCGGGTTGGAGGCCACGAGGGCGTTGAACTCGCCGCCGGCCTGCTTCGTCGTGGTGTCGAGCTGCCCCCGGAACATGTGGCTGATCACACCGATGTAGACGAGCGTGAACATCACGATCGAGAACATCGCCAGGGTCATGCCGGTGCGGAACCGTCGCGCCAACGGGTACGCCAACCCGATGCGGACGTCGAGTGATCCGCGCGACACCTTGCCGAGCGCGTGGCCGATGGCTCCCTGGTGTTGGTTCACCAACACCACGGCCGCGGCGGCCATGGTCAGACCCTGCACCACGAAGATGGGGATCTGGAAATCGATCGCGAGCGCGGCCAGGACGCTCACCGACAGCGCACCCCACGCCAGGACGGCCGCGGCGAGCACCGTGGTGACGATTCCCTTCGGCAGCCGCCGCGCGAGCGTCGGGCCGACCCCGGCAAGCACGAGCATCGGTCCGGCCATCACGCCGAACGGCTCGCCGGCGGAGAAGGCCGCGACGGTCCAGCACCCGCCCAGCAACGCGGCCGAGAGCCCGATCCACTGCGCGCGGCGGTGCGGCTTGTGCCGGCGCGGTTCGTTCAGGTCACGGATCGCGGCGATCACGTTGAACCGCGCCGATCGAACGCACGTGAGCACGACCGTCACCAGCGCGATCGAGAAACCGATCACCAATCCCGTGGTGATGCTCTGGCGCGTGAAGGTGAAGCCGAGCGACAGGCGCTCCTCCTCACGACCGGACGACAGGATCTTGTCGGCCACGAACGTGATCACCCGCCCGAACCCGATGCCGAATACCGAGCCGATCACCGACGCGATCAACGCGTACATCCAGCCTTCGGTCGCGAACGCCGCGACCAGCGAGACGCGACGCATCCCGACGGCCCGCAGCATGCCGAGCTCCGACTTCCGCTCGTCGGCCAGCATCACGAAGATGTTGACGAGCAGCAGGATGCCGGCGGCGATCGCGAACATGCCCATGGTTGTGTAGAGCTGGGTGAGTGAATCGCCCGTCTTCTTCGCGGCGTCCAGCAGATCGCGTTTCACCGGCGACGCCGTGAGCGACAGCGATCGGAGCACGGGCTGCAATTCACGAGTGACGGTCGCGGTCAGGCCGGCCCCCGGCTCCACGCCACCGCGATTGGAGATCGCGACGACCGACTGCGGGGGTTGGGTCGCCGTCGCGAGTCCCGGGTGCAACGAGGCGAGCCGGTGGATGGTCCCGGGCGCGACGAACACGTTGTAGGAACGCTGCCCTCGATCGGTCCAGAAGCCGGCCACACCGCGTCGTGGAAGGATGCGATCCACCCGGAATCGCGGCGACGATCCGTAGACGAACACCTCGACCGTCGAACCGACACGCGCGTGCAGTCGCTTCGCAACATCAGTGGTGATCGCGGCCTGCCCGTCTGCGGGCGTCGGCCCGGTAACGCCGGTGGCAGCCGCATCGCCCCCGAACGCGTGAGCACGCGAGAAGTCCGTCTCCACGAGTTGCGCACGCGGTGCGGAGAACGGGTGCTTCGCGACACTCGCCACCGCGGCTTTGGCCGTGGTCATCTGGAGCACGCCGTCGACGTGCGCGGTGCGGAACCGACCGAGGCGAGCGTGCAGCGCCGCGCCGGCATCGAGTCCGGTCGTCGCGACGACTTCATCGATCGGGCCCAGTTGCGTGTAGGCGACCTCGCGGATCGAATGACTCAACGTGTCGCCGACGATCAACGAGCCCGTGATGATCGCGGTGCCGAGCAGCGAACCGAGGATCACGAGCATCGCTTCGCGGGGCCGGCGGATCGCGTTGCGCAGCGCCAGGCGGCGCAATACCGGGCGCGTCAGCAGGATCGCCAGGAACGGGAGGGAAAGGAGGAGGACCGGCATCGGGTTCCGAACGGCTCGAGCTTCAGACGGCCGCGAGGGCGCCGGGCTTGCTGTCCTCGACGATGCGCCCGTCGCGCATGGTGATCATCCGCTGCGCGCTCGCGCCGATGCTCTTCTCGTGCGTCACGAGGATCAACGTGAGCCCCTCGGCGTGCAACTCGCGCAGCAACTCCATGACGACGCCGGCGGTCTCCGAGTCGAGCGCACCGGTCGGTTCGTCGGCCCACACGACCTGCGGGCGACCCGCAACCGCGCGTGCGACCGTCACGCGCTGTTGTTCCCCACCGGAGAGCTCGAGCGGGCGGTGGTGCAATCGGTGGCCGAGCCCCACCCGTTCGAGTGTTTCCGAGGCCCGGCGTCGCGCTTCGCTCGACTTCGCCCCCGCGAGCAGCAAGGGCAACTCCACGTTCTCCACCGCGTTCAACACGGGGATGAGGTTGAACGACTGGAAGATGAATCCCATCGACTCGGCCCGGTGCCGGGTGCGGGCACCGTCGGACATCGCGTGCAGATCGGTCCCGTCGAGCATGACCCGACCGCCGTCCACGTCGTCGAGCCCCGAGAGGCAATTGAGCAGCGTCGTCTTCCCCGAGCCCGACGGGCCCATGACCGACACGAACTCTCCCTCGTGGACGACCAGATCCACGGCGCGAAGAGCCTCGACTTCTTCCGCGCCGGTTCGGTAGACCTTGCGGACCTGCTCGGCGACGAGGATCTCGTTCACGACTCTCCCGTTTCGTGGCGCGACGGAACCGGTTCACGGAGCGCGCATACCCCGACGGTACTGATCGTCGGGTTCGATTCTCGGGTTGAGCGCGGTGAACTTCGTCCGTTCTCAGCTTGGTCCCGACAACCCGGCAAATCGGGTGAAACGGCAGGACGGCCGAGCGCGCGGCTACGGCAGCAACGCGTTCGACAGCGCGGCGAAGTGCACGTAGCCGTCACGCGTGTCGCTGGGGTTGCGGTACACGTGCTTGACCTGCTGGTACTCCCGATACCCCATCACGCCGAGCTCACGACCCACACCCGACTGCTTGTACCCACCGAACGGGTATTGCGAGTTGAGCATGTGGTAGTCGTTGATCCACACGGTGCCCGTGCGCATCCCCGCCGCCACGCGCTCGGCGCGTTCGATGTCGCGGCTCCACACCCCACCCCCGAGTCCGTACATCGAGTCGTTGGCGATCTTCACCGCTTCGTCGTCGCTGTGGACCTTGATCACGGTGAGCACGGGTCCGAAGATCTCCTCCTGTGCGATCTTCATCGAGTTGTCGCCCTCGAAGATCGTCGGGAGGAAGTAAGCGTTCGGGTCGAGTCCCGCGGGGAGGTCGGCCGGCTTCGATCCACCGCAGAGCAGCCTGGCGCCCTCGTCGACACCGAGCTTCACGTACCGCTCGACGGTGTCCACCTGTGCGGGCGCGATCAGGGGTCCGAGGTCGGTGTTCATGTCCATGTTGTCGCCGATGACGATGTTCGCGGTGCGCTGCACGAGCAGATCGACGAACTCGTCGTAGACGTCTGCGTGCACGAGGGCGCGAGTGCCCGACTCGCAGACCTGGCCGTTGTGCAGGAAGGTGCCGAACAGCACACCGCCGGCGGCGATGTCGAGGTCGGCGTCGGGCAGCACGATGTTGGCCGACTTCCCGCCGAGCTCGAGCGTGACCTTCTTCACCGCGCCGGACGCGAGGGCCATGATGCGCCGGCCTACCTCCGTCGAACCCGTGAACGCGACCTTGTCGCCCAGCGGGTTCTGCGCGAGCTCCTCACCGGCCGATCCGCCGGGACCGGTGATGAGGTTCACGACGCCGGCCGGGATGTCGGCCTCCTCGATGCAGCGCATCAACTCGACGGCCGACAGCGACGTGAAGCTGGCCGGCTTCAGCACGACCGTGTTGCCCGCGGCGATCGCGGGCGCGATCTTCCACGCCGCCATCAGGAGTGGGAAGTTCCACGGCACGATGCCGCTGCACACGCCGAAGGGCTCGTAGCGCACCCGGTTCACCGACGGCGGAAACGGTTGACCCTCCATGTCCTCGTAGTCGGCCACGTTCTCGGCGCAGTCGGCGAAGAACGTCAGTGCGCTCTGCGCACCGGGGACGTCGGCAAAGATCGCCTTCTTGATCGTGCCACCACCGTCGCGCGCCTCGATCTCCGAGATCGCCTGCGAGCGCTCACCGATGAGCTCGACGACCTTGCGCATCTTCGCGGCACGCTCCGCACCGGAGAGGCGCGGCCACGGCCCGTCGTCGAACGCGCGTCGCGCCGCCTCCAACGCCTTGACGGCGTCGTGACGATCGGCCTTGGCGAGATCGGCGATCTTCTCGCCGGTTGAGGGAGCGTAGGAGGGGAACGTCTCGCCGCCCTGCGCGTCGACCCACTGACCATCGATGAAGAGCTGCGTGTCCGCCACGGTTCCCCCGAACTGCCGGTGCCCGCCGCGGCGGACGTGGATATCAGGAACCGACTCTACGGTGCCGATCAGGCGATCTTCCAGGCGGACTTCACGTCGCGGCCCACGACCTTGCCCGCGGCGCGCAGCTTGAGGAGGTGCGCATGGACCTGCCGGCCGGCCATCTCGTGGAGCTCCTCGGGCGTGTCGAAGTACATGCGCTCGACGAGCTCGGGGATCTTCGCCGGCCCTTCCTTCAGGAACTTGACGATCTGACGCTCCCGCATCGCCCGATGGCGGATGTAATCCTCGATGGCCGCCTTGGGTTCGTCGATCACGTCGCCGTGCCCGGGCGCGATGCGCGACAGGCGGAGCTTCTTCAACCGGTCGAGCGTGGCGAGATACGCAGTCATGTCGCCGCCGGTCGACGGCGAGATCACCGACGTGGTGCCGTTGAGGATGGTGTCGCCGGTGAAGAGGACCCGTTCCTCCTCGAGCAGGAAGCACAGATGCGTGGGCGTGTGGCCGGGGGTGTGCAGCACCTGGAGCCCGAACTCGGTCCCCTCGATCACCTCGCCGTTCTCGATGGTCCGGTCGACGGGTACGTCGGCGTCCTTGGTCGAGAACGCCAGCACCTCCGCCCCCGTTGCCTTCTTGAGCCGGGTGGTGGCAGGAGCGTGATCCGGATGCAGGTGCGTGAGCAGGACCCACCGGACCCGCTCCTTCATGCCCGCGCCCACGATCGCATCGACGTGCGCCTTCGAGTCCGGTCCCGGGTCGATCACCGCGACCTCGTCGATCCCGACGAGATAGGTGTTCGTCCCCGGTCCGGTCATCGGGCCCGCGTTGGGCGCGACGATCCGACGCACGAGCGGCGACAGCGCGCTCGGAACGCCCGGGGTCAGATCCGGCATGGGTGTGCTCCTCGCGGCCGGCCGACGGCGCCCGCCCTTGCCGCGGAACCGGCCCGATTCCCGGCAAAACCGGGATGGACGGCCGAGAACGGCGCTGTCGGAACGGGTGGCGAACCAGGGGACATACCCCAAGTGTAGAGGGCGGCAACGCCGCCGGGCCCCCGCCCCGGGGGCGCCGGCGTTATCCGGCTTCGTGCGTCAGCTGGCGCCGCTCGGCCTCGTTGAGCCCACCCCAGATCCCGTGCGGTTCACGGATCGAGAGCGCGAACTGGAGACAGTCGCGTTGTACCGCACACGATCCACAGATCGACTTCGCCCGTCGTTCCCGTTCCTCGCGTTCGTCGCGCCGCTCGATGTGTGTCGGCGGGAAGAAGAGACGAGATTCGGGACCCCGGCAGGCCGCTCGCAGCTGCCAGGTTTCGTGCGCGGTTCCGATGCCCACCGAACCCCCTTGGGTTGGGCCCGCGCGCAAGCTATAGCGAGTGGCGCAGCGCAACAAGGGGCGATTTCACGCCGAAATCGGTCCGTCGCCACGCGTCGTCGGTCTCATCGCGCGGATCGTCAATGTCCACCCTCGAATCGCGGTGCTCCCACCCGTCCACGGTTCGACCGTCAGTGCCGGTAATCCTTCGCGCCGCCGGTCTCGGGCTCGACCTCGAGCACCAGGCCCTCGACCGCGACCACCCGCACCGGGTCCCCCGCGCCGATCGGCGTGGCGCGATTCGTCCGGGCCCGCCACAACGACTCTCGGATGCGCACCACACCGTCGGGTGCCACGTCGACCTCGGCGTTTCCGAGCTCGCCGATCATTCCCTCGCGGCCGACGGTGGGCGTCGAGAACCGGGCCCGGATCATCGCCGTCATGCCGCTCAGGAGGAACAGCATCGCCCCACCGATCACGACCATCAGCACCCACCACGCGGGATCGAGCTGTGAAGAGCCGCCGTACAGGAAGATCGACCCCGCGATCAGCGACGCGCCACCGATGAACGTCCACGGTCCGAGACCCCCCGCCTGGATGTCGATCGCGAAGCCGAGGACGCCGACGACGAGCAGTGCCGCCGCCCAGCCGTGCACCGGCAGGTGTGACCACCCGATGCATGCGCCCACGAGTGCGAGCGCCCCGACGACCCCGGCGATGCCGATCGACGCGGTGAAGAACTCGAACGTCATGAGCAACAACGCGATCACGAACAGGAGATACGCGATCGTCGGGCTGACGAGCGTGTGCAGCGCCTGGCCGCTGAGGCCGAGCCGCCGGAACCGCACCACCTGGTTCGGTGTGAGCCGCCGGTTGTTGCCCTTCCCGACCACCTTCGCGGTCGAGAGCGTCACCGGGCCGTATCCGGTCAGCACCGTCTTGTTGTTCAGCCCGACGATCAACTGACCCACGAGCGCGTCGACCCGATCGACGACGACGGCCTTCTTCGCCGCGGTCGCGGACAACGAGCGGTGCTCGATCGGGCGAGCGGATCGGTTCGGCGTCGGGTAGTCGGGGCCACGCTCGCCGCGCACGCCAAGCGTCCGTGTCGCGGTATCGCCAAGAACCACCGTTCGGTCCAGGAGCACGGGATCGAGCGGACCAACATGGGAGCCGTTGGAGATCGACGATACGGAAGCGTGTGCCATCAACACGGCCGCCAAGCCCTTGGCCGCACCACCGGACGGCCCGACCCACACGGCGATCGGCACGCGTGAGTGCGCGATCTCGGTGTTCAAGGCGGAGGGATCCACATCGACGGCGCCCGCCGAATCGACCTGCAACACGAGCAAGGTGGCATGGCGGCGATTCGCGTCGCGGATGGAGTCCTTGATCAATGACGCGTTGGCCGGATCGATCAGCCCGTTCACCTGGATGACGTCGATGCCGTTGTGGCCGGCGGACGACGAGCCGGCGGCGCCGGCGGGCGCGCCGAGCACCGACCCGGCGCCGAGCACCAGGCACACGAGCAGCAGAATTCGCCGGTAGAGGCGGAACATCGGGGCTCCCGTAGCATGACGACGATGGAGCTCGGACGGTTCTGCTCCACCTCTCGGGTCGTCATCGTGGCGGGCAAGGGTGGCGTCGGCAAGACGACGGTCACCGCGACGCTCGCTTTGACAGCGGCTCGAGCAGGCATGAGGGTGCTGATCGTGGAAGTCGAGGGCAAATCGGGGCTCTCGGCGGCGTTCGGCAAGCCCGCGCTCGCCTACGAGGAGATCGAGCTTCGCCCCGGCATCCGGGCGCGCACGCTCACTCCCGACGAGGCGCTGATCGACTACCTCGAAGGTGCGGGCCTCAAGCGCATCTCGAAGCGGCTCGCCCACTCCGGTGCGCTCGACGTCGTCGCGACCGCGGTCCCGGGGATGAAGGACATCCTCGTGCTCGGCAAGGTGAAGCAGCTCGAGCAGGCGCGCGCCGCCGACCTGATCATCATCGACGCCCCGGCCGCGGGTCACGCCGTGTCGTTCCTGATGTCGCCCATCGGTTTGCTCGACGCCGTGAGCATGGGGCCCGTGCGCAAGCAGGCCCTCGAGGTGGTGGAGATGCTTGCCGATCCGCAACGGTGTCAGGTGATGCTCGTCACGATTCCCGAAGAGACGCCCGTGAACGAGCTCGTCGACACCGCGTACGCACTCGAGGACAAGATCGGCGTGTCGCTCGGTCCCGTCGTCCTGAACAGCTGCTACTTCGAGGCCGACCTCGAGACGTCGCTCGACGACATCCGCCGCGACGCCGACCTCCTCGACGTCTTCGTCTCGGACCGAGAGGCGCGTGACCTGGTGCGCGCCGCGGCGTTTCGCGCCGATCGCCACGCGCTGCAGCAGGAACAGGCGGCACGTCTCGCCGAGAAGCTCCCGTTGCCGCAGATCCGCCTGCCGTTCCTCTTCACCGCCGACGTCGGCCCGAACGAGCTCGAATCGCTCGCCGACACGTTCGCGACCGGCGTCGAACGGCTGCCGGAGCCGCGGCCATGAGCGCGCCCCCGAACCGGGCCAACCTGGTGCGTGTCGTCGAGCGGCGCCGCATCGTGGTGTGTTGCGGAACCGGAGGCGTCGGAAAGACGACGACGGCTGCCGTCATCGCGCTCGAAGGTGCCCGCCGGGGCCGCAACGCCGTCGTGGTGACCATCGATCCCGCCAAGCGACTGGCGAACACGCTCGGGCTCGACGTGCTCACCAACACGGCCCGAGCGATCGACCGTTCTCTGTGGGATCCGAACGGCCTCGCGCCGAAGAGCGGGCGATTCTCCGCGCTCATGCTCGATACGAAGACGACGTTCGATCATCTTGTGACGCGCTACGCCGAGGGCGAACAACAAGCACATCGCATTCTCGAGAACCGCTTCTACCGCAACATCTCCGGTGCGCTCGGCGGCACGCAGGAGTACATGGCGATGGAGAAGCTCCACGAGCTCCACGAGGAAGGTGGGTACGACCTCATCGTCGTCGACACACCACCGACGCGCCACGCCCTCGACTTCCTCGACGCGCCCAACCGGATCGTGCGCCTCCTCGACAACCGCATCTTCCGGCTCCTGATGATGCCGACACGCGCCTACCTGAAGATCACGACCGTCGCGGTGCAGACGTTCCTGCGCACGGTCTCGAAGGTCGTCGGAACCGCGGTGATCGAAGACGTCGTCGCGTTCTTCCGCGCCTTCGAGGGTATGGAAGCCGGGTTCCGCGACCGCGCCGCACGCGTCGAGCAACTGCTCTCGGATGCCGGCACGAGCTTCGTGCTCGTCACCGCACCGCGTCGCGATGCGGTCGGCGAGGCGGCGTTCTTCGCGCACCGGCTCGCGCAGAGCGACCTGCCCATCGACGCGTTGATCGTGAACCGTATCCACCCGCAGTTCGGCGACGAGCTGGCGGGCGGACTCGCGGGCCGAGCCGCGTCGCTGCGCGAGATGGACGGAGACCCGCAGCGGCATGCCGCCGCCGAACGACTCGGCGCGCTCTACGCGAACCTGGCCGACTTCCAGGAGATCGCGGCTCGGGAGCGCTCACACCTCGAGGGGCTCCAGGAGCGGATCGGAACGGCCGGCGTCGCGTACGTGCCGTTCCTCTCCTCCGACGTCCACGACTTCGAGAGCCTCGGCGAGATCGCCGAGTTGCTCTTCCACTCCCCAGCTTCCGTGCGTACCTGAAGCCGATATATTCGGCTTCAGGTACGCACCGATGGAGACCGCTACGCTCTGATGCCATGACCACGATCCTCGTTGCCGCCGATGCCCCGTGGGTCCGTGACCAGGTCCGTACCGCGTTCGCGGGGCCGGGACAGACCGTCGTCGAGGTCACCCGGGGCCAGGCCGTTCGCGGCGCCGTGGGTGAACACTCACCCGACCTCGTCGTGCTCGACATGCAGATCGGGAACATGGGCGGGATCGCCGCCGCGATCGACCTTCGTCTCGAGGAATCCGGCGGCCGCCTCCCCCACGTCCCGATCCTGTTGCTGCTCGACCGTGAGGCCGATCGGTTCCTCGCCCACCGGACCGACGCCGACGCCGTGGTGGTCAAGCCGCTCGACCCCGGCACACTGCGCCGGGCGTCCAAGCTGGCGATTGACCATGCGGCCGCCGCGGTGGTCGAGGCAGCACGCGCTGAGCAGGGCGCGAGCGACTCGGTGGTCACGTCGGCCTGAACCGCCGACGCCGAGGCGGATACACTCGGCCACTCTCGGGATGTAGCGCAGCTTGGTTAGCGCGCAGCGTTCGGGACGCTGAGGTCCCGGGTTCAAATCCCGGCATCCCGACCCGAGAAACCGCAGGTCAGAGGCACCCTCCGGGGTGCCTCTGCTGCGCTCGCCCGAGCTCCATCGCGCGTCCATCGCGCGGCTCTCGCGCGGACCGGGAACGAAGCGCTCACCGAGACGATCCGCGGCGCGCCGGTCGCCCTCATTCGTCGCCTGGGCGTAGACGGCAAGGGTCAGGGTGCCCTCGCGCTCGCGGTGGGCTACGTCGAAGGTCGGTACGTGGTCGCGGTTGCCTAGGTGGTCATGCCGGCCCACATGATCTCCGGAGCCTGGCGACTGATCGTCGGCGTATCGGATCAACAGTCTGCGCGCCATCACCAAGGATGAAGAACGATGAGGCATGACGGCAGCGCGTCGACTTGGAAGTCCAGAGCTGAGACGCCTCTTGGCGTCACGTGGCGATTTCTCGTGATGGCCATGCGGCGTTGGTGTGGGTGATGGGTCGGATGTCGTTGGAGAGCACGTCTGCGACGAAGCGTTCGAGGCAGCGGATCGCGGGCGATTGTCATGTATCGTTGGTAGAACGCGTTCTAGCATTCGACCGCTCCGGAGGGCGAGATGCGAACCGCGCGATCCTGATGCGACAGGGACGGTCGCGATCGACGGCGAACACGGACGAGGGGTAGCGCAGATGGACATCGACCTCATCAGCCCCGATCAGTGGATCGCGGGGATTCCGCATGAGCAGTTCGAGTGGTTGCGGCGCGAAGCGCCCGTGTTCTGGCACCGTTCCGACGATGCCTCCGTGCCCGATTTCTGGGCGCTCACGCGTCACGCCGACGTGCAGACGGCAAACCGTGATGCCGACCGGTTCTCGTCACAGCGCGGCGGTGTGTTCCTCAACGATCAGTCGGCCGAGCAACGCGAG
>Ga0209048_10001973_pt1 | contig 20675 bp, 18 predicted proteins | sample FrelakmetCRP12CR_FD_187146 | JGI IMG/M metagenome (GOLD analysis project Ga0209048, IMG submission 187146) | Freshwater lake sediment microbial communities from the University of Notre Dame, USA, for methane emissions studies - CRP12 CR (SPAdes)... | ecosystem: Environmental > Aquatic >... | reverse complement strand
TAGCCCGACGCGACGAGCACGCCTCTCTCGCCCCGCTCCTTCGCGATCTTCTCGTCCCTCGTGCTCTTTCCGACGAGATACGCGATGAATCCTCCGAGGAGCACCGCCGTGTTGAGCTGGATCGGGAGATACATCCCGAGCGCGAAGGCCAGCGCCGGAACGCCAGAAAGCGCAAGGATCACCGATATGATGACGCCGAACGCGAAAAGAATCCACTGGACCCCCGCGCCGCCTCCCATGAGCCCGACGATGATCTCGCGCATCGCGGACGCCTGGGGCGCCGGCATCTGCTGGGAGCCAAAGGTGTACGTGCTCCCGAGGAGCATCATGGCGAGCGCGCAGGCCGCGGCCGAGACGAGGACCCCCGAGAATTTGAACATCTGCTGATTGCGCGGGGTCGAACCGATCCAGTAGCCGATCTTGAGGTCCGTGGCGAATGCACCCGCCACCGCGAGCGCCGTGCACACGACGCCGCCGATGATGAGTGCCACGAACATCCCCCGCTCGCCCGAGAGGCCCATCCTGGCCAGGATCACGCTCGTAATGATGAGGGTCACGAGCGTCATGCCCGAAACGGGGTTCGTGCCGATGAGGCCGATCGCCCGCGCCGCGACGAGCGTGAAGAGGAACGATATGACGAGCGCGATCGCGACTCCCACGAGCCCGACGGCCGTCCCGGTGAGGCCGGTCCTGAAGAATATGAAGAGGCACACGGCGACGGCGGCGATTCCGATGAGCACGTCGCGCATGCTCAGATTGTGGTCTGTCCGTGCGACGTTTCCCTGCCCCTCGCGCGCCGCCGCGATGCCCTTGATCCCGATGCTGAACGACTGCACGATCGACGGGAAGCTCCGGATAATCCCCATGATTCCCGCGCCCGCGATCCCGCCGATGCCGATGAGCCGCACGTAGTTCTTGAATATGTCGTCGACGCCCATATCGGAAATCGGTACGGTCCCCGGCGGGATGATCCCGGTCAGATGCCCCCCGATATAGTGAACGAACGGGATAAAAACGAGGTACGACAGAAAGCTCCCCGACGCGATGATCGAGGCGTACTTGAGCCCGACGATGTAGCCGAGCCCGACGATCGCGGCGAGTCCGTCGATGCGAAAGGCCATCGCGAAGCGGTTCTCGAGCCACGTGCCGAATTTGACCGAGTGAAAGGTGATGATCTCGCGCCAGAGACTGAACGTGAGAACGCAAAGGTCGAAGAGAAACGCGATCGACGCGCTCCAGATGAGGATCTTCGCCTGGGCGCCCGCGCCTTCGCCCGTGACGAGGATCTCGGTCGTCGCCATCGCCTCGGGGAACGGGAGCTTCCCGTGCTCCTTCACCATGAGAAACTGGCGAAGCGGAATGAGGAAGAAAACGCCGAGGCATCCGCCGAAGAACGCGGTGAGGAATATGTGCCAGAAGCTCACGTGCAGGCCGAGCATGTAGAGGGCGGGAATCGTGAAAACGGCGCCCGCGACGACCGCGCCCGAGGCCGCGCCGATCGACTGGATGATGACGTTCTCGAGAATGGTGCTACGCCGCGCGAAGAGCCCCGCCATGCCGACCGCGAGGATCGCGATTGGAATCGCGGGCTCCATCCCCTGCCCCGCTTTGAGCGCGAGGTAGGCGGAGGCGAGCGAGAAGATCACGGCCATGATGAGCCCCATCCCGACGGAGCGGATCGTCACTTCGAGCGGAGACTCGGACGCGGGCACGATCGGCTCGTAGGTCTCGCCGGCCTTGAGCTCCCTGAACGCCGCCGGATGAAGCTTCTTGTGTTCCTCGGGCATAGGGGACTTCCTCCTTATCGGGAATGCCGCCAGCTTCTGGATGCGAAAATGCGGTTTCATTGCGATTGTTACCGCCCACCCGCCAAAGTGCAACGCTTTTCTTCGTTCCCCGCCCCATTGCCGGCCTCCCTGTGCCCGTCTCACATGGAGCCGAAAAAAACATATGATGGAAGCCAGAATTCGGCTACATTATCATCCGGTTCGAGATAGAATAGACTGTCTAACACGCGATCGCTCAGATGTGACGGCATGAGAAAAATCCTCTTCTGTATACCTTCGCTCGTCGGTGGCGGTTCGGAACGCGTTTTTGTCCACCTCATGAACAATCTCGACAGAGAGCGTTACTCCGTTCATTTGGTCTTATTGCAAAGGCGCGGGGACTTCCTTAACGATCTTCGACCGGATATCGCCATACATGATCTGTCCACGGATATCCTCGGCGCCCTTTTCAAGATGCCTTCCTGTATCGCAGAGGTTCAGCCCGACATCATTCTCAGCACGATATGCTATATGAACATGGTGGTTGGATTTTCGCGTCTCATGATACGGCGTTCGCGCTCCCTCTTCTGCGCGCGCGAGAGCGACATTCCATCGCTCATGGGCAAGGTCTCATGGAGCGTGTGGAACGCGAGCCTGTTCTACACGACATCGTACCGCTTCCTCGACTACGTCATCTGCCAGTCGGAGCACATGCGAGACGACGTCCACAAATGCTACCGTGTTCCATTCGACAAGATGGTCATAATCAATAACCCGATCGACATCGATCTGATCAGAGAGAACGTCGGAGCAGCGGATGCAGAGGGCTTTCTGACCGATAGGATAAACATAGTTGCGATAGGAAGACTCAATTATGTCAAAGGATACGACATGCTTTTTCAGGCGATGGCGCGGACGACGAACAAGCGCCTGCATCTTCATATGCTCGGTCAGGGAGAGCTCCTGAACGGGCTTACGCGGCTCGCGGGGGATCTCGGCATCGCTGACCGTGTCACGTTTCACGGTTTCAAGCCGAATCCATATCCCTATATGCGCGCCGCGAGCGTGTTCGTCCTTAGCTCCCGATACGAGGGATTCCCGAACGCGGTGGCGGAGGCGCAATCCCTCGGATGCCCGACGATCGCGTTCGACTGCCCGGGCGGCGTCAGGGAGCTCGTCGAGCACGGAGTCGACGGGTTCATTGTTCCGTTCGGCGATGTCGATGCGCTCGCGCGGGAATTGGACCGCGGCGCATACTTGAATCTCGATCGCAATCGGATCGCCGAACGAGTTCTGCGCCGGTTTGACATCTCGGCGATCCTCAAGCAGTACGAGGACCTATTCGGAATGGACAACGCCGGACCCCGAAAAGGCGGCCTGAATCAACCATGAAAATAAGTGGCGTGCCCGTCGTTATGTATCATGCGGTCGGACCCGAGAAACCCGGCTGGATGTGGAACCATCTCGTTATGCCGCTGCAGGTGTTCGAGGGACAGATGCGCATCCTGAAGGAGAATGGCTGGACGACGATCACACTGAAAGTGCTCCATGATCATATGTCGGGGGGCGGACCGCTCCCCCACAAACCGGTTGTGCTCACGTTCGACGACGGCTACCTTGATAACTGGGTGTTCGCGTACCCGATCCTGAAGAAATACAATCACCGCGCCGCTATCTGGATGAGCACCGACTTCGTCGACCCCCGCGCCATCGTGCGGCAGACCCTCGAGGATTCCTGGCGGGGTGTGGCGCGGGAAAAGGATCTGACTGCCGCCGGCTTCCTCTCCTGGAACGAGATGAAGCTCATGGTCGAGAGCGGTCTCGTCGAGATTCAGAGTCACGGGAAAACTCACACGTGGTACTACGAGAACCCTGAAATCGTGGACTTTCACCGCCCCGGCGGCTCGGACGGTTACATTCCACCGCCGTGGCTCGGGTGGAACCGGCACTCGGAGCGCAAGTACGAGTATATGACAGCGAAGCTCGATTCGGATGTGCCCTACGGAACCCCGATTTATCGACACGGGAAATCGCTCGCGGTGCGGCGATATTTCGAAGACGAATCGCTCACCGAGCGCCTCGCCAAACACGTTTCGGAGCATGGAGGCGCCCCGTTCTTCGAACGGGACCGGTGGCGTGACGAACTCGAGAAAATCGTGAGAGCACATCCGCCGACGGAGGACCGCCTCGAAACGGAACAGGAATACGAAGCCCGTATCAGAGAGGAGCTTGCCGGATCGAAACAGATAATCGAGAAGGCTCTCGACACCTCGGTCGATTTTCTCTGTTGGCCCGGGGGCGATTACAACCCGGCGGCTTCCCGTGTTGCCGGAGAAGCGGGCTATCTCGCGACGACGACGCATTTCCAGGATCGCACGAGACGAAACGTCTACGGGCAGAATCCGCGAGAAATAAACAGGACGGGCTGCGGCTCGCCGTGGCCCTGGCGGAACCTCGTGATTCGCGCGACCGATCCTCGATTCTTCCTCGCGATTCTCGAGGAATTCAACGGGGCCAGGAGCGCACTATGGATGATGCGCCTCTATAAACTAAAATACGTGCTCCGTCACTACGTCTCTGGCATCGATTGAACTCGTCCACCGATAGCGAGGGAGGTTAGAAATGAGAATGGCGTGGTTTTCCCGAGGAATAGCTGCGATCTCATTCCTCATTGTCATGACCCTTCTTCCAGTGCCCGGCTTCCCGGCAAATCCATTCTCCCCCGAAGACGTCCTGAAATTCAAACGGGCGTATGAGGCGACTTTGAGCCCGAGCGGCGAATGGATCGCGTACACGGTTTCCGTGCCGCGAGCCGCCTCCGATGAACCGGGCGGCGCATACGCGGAGCTTTGGCTCGTTTCGACGAAAACGGGGAATGAGCACCCCTTCATCACCGGCAAGGTCAACGTGAGCGGCCTGCAGTTCAGCCCCGACGGGTCCCGCATCGCGTTCCTCTTGGCGCGCGGCGACAATGCGAAGACGCAGGTGTGGATGATCCCTGTGTCCGGCGGCGAGGCCGTGCAGATAACGAGCGCCGGCTCGAGCGTCTCGACCTTCCGCTGGCACCCGGCGGGCGGCCGGATCGCCTACGTCGCGACGACGCCTCAATCGAAGAGCGAGAAGGAGCTCGACAAGAAGGGCTACGGTTTCATTTTCTACGAAGAAAATCTCAAGGACAGAAATCTCTACGCGCTCAAGGTCGGTAACGACGGCGCCGGCGACGTGGAGCAGATCACGAAGGACTGCTCGGTGTGGAGCTTCGAGTGGAGCCCGGACGGTACCACGATCGCGGCGGCGATCTCCCAGAGAAACCTCGTTGACCAGCAGTATATGTTCGAGAAGATCTATCTCGTGAACGTCGCGACAAAGGAGCGCAGGCAGCTCACGGACAATCCCGGGAAGCTGGGCAATTTCGAATGGAGCCCGGACGGCTCCCGCATCGTGTACAACGCCGCCATCGAGCTCAAGGATCATTCCGCGAGTCAGGTGTTCGCCATAAGCGTCTCCGGCGGGGCCGCGAAGAATCTCACCGAGCCCGCGTTCCGCGGCACGGTCACCTGGGCCGGCTGGAAGGACAAGGCGACGATCGTCTATCGCGCGAACGAGGGGGTCTATCCGACGCTCAGCACGGTGAGCGCGTCGGGCGGCAAAAGAAAAATCATCCTCGATGCCAGGGCGTCCGGTATCATCTTCGGCGCACCGGACTTCACGAAAGATTTCAAGGGCCTCGCCTTTGTCGCCAATGCCCCCGACGTTCCGGGAGACGTCTACTTCTGGCAGAGCGGCGCCAAAGATCTCAAGCGTCTCACGACTCTGAACCCCTGGATCAACGATCGCGCGCTCGGCACCCAGAAGGTCGTCCGCTATCCGGCGCGGGACGGCCTCGAGATCGAGGGCGTTCTCACCTATCCCGTCGGCTACAAGCCGGGCGACAGATACCCGCTCGTCGTGATCGTGCACGGCGGACCCGAGTCGAACTATTCGAACGGATGGGTTACGAGCTACTCGGAGCCGGCGCAGGTGCTCGCGGGAAAGGGCTATGCGGTGCTGCTCCCGAACTACCGCGCGAGCACCGGCTACGGGCTCGATTTCGCGCTCGCGGGGTATAACGATCCGGCCGGCAAGGAATTCAACGACGTCGCGGACGGGATCGATTATCTCGTGTCCGCCGGCATCGCGGACAAGGACCGGGTCGGTCTCGGGGGCGGCTCGTACGGAGGCTACGCGGCGGCGTGGTTCGCCTCCTACTACACGGCCAAGGTGAAGGCGGTCTGCATGTTCGTCGGCATCAGCGAGCTCGCGAGCAAGCGTCTCACGACCGACATTCCCTACGAGGAGCTCGACGTGCACTCCGGGAAGGCGCTCGAGGACATGTGGCAGGTGAGCCTCGAGCGGAGCCCAATCTTCTGGGCGCATCAGAGCAAAACGGCGGTGCTCATCCTCGGCGGCGCCGCCGACACGCGGGTGCATCCGTCGCAGAGCCTCGAGTTCTACCGCATTCTCAAGATGCACGACCATTCGGCCGTGCGCCTCGTGCAGTACCCGGGCGAGGGGCACGGGAACGCCAAACAACCCGGCCGCATCGACGTCCTCTACCGCCAGCTCGACTGGTACGACTGGTACGTGAAGGACGCGAAGCCGCTCGGCGGCACGATGCCGCCCCTCGACATCAGCGACCGCTACGGATTGAATCTCGAGACGAAGGAAACGGCCAAGTGACATCGGCAGGAAGGGAGATCGCATGAAGGAGAATGACAAGGGGCTCTCCCGCAGATCGTTCATCGGTCGAAGCGTGGTCTCGCTCGTGGGAGTGGGGCTCGGGCTCTCGGGCGCAAAGAGCCTCAAGGCGGCTCTTCCGGGCTTCCCGGAACCGCAGGAGACGGCGCCCGCGGCGCCGCCATCCCCCGCGAAGCCCGGGATCAAGGGCTATCGCACCCTCGGACGCACCGGCTGGAAGGTCTCCGACCTCGGGTTCGGAAACGCGACGATGCAGGACCCGGCGCTCCTCGAGTACGCGATGGAGCGGGGAATCAACTACGTCGACACCGCCCGCCAGTACTACGACATGGAGATCGTGATCGGGAAGATCTTCCCCGCGAAGCGCGACAAGCTCTTCATCACGACGAAGCTCGAGCCCGAGCTCTTCACGGCGAAAACGACAGCCGAGGAGATCACGAAGGCGCTCGACGAGAGCATGAAGCGTCTCAACACCGATTACATCGACTGCGTCCTGGTCCATTCGGTCGGCGAGGACCCGAAGCTGAGCGATCCGGCCAAGATCAAGAACCCGGGCGTAGTCACCGCCTTCGAGAAGGCGAAAAAAGACGGGAAGATCAAGTTCTGGGGCGCGAGCTCTCACGGCCCGCGCATGATCGAGGATTTCGACTGGCTCCTCGACAACACGCCGATCGACCTGATCCAGCCCGGCATGAATTTCATGACGAAGGGGCTCGGGCCCGTTCTCGCGAAGGCGAAATCGAAGGGCGTCGCCGTCGTCGCGATGAAGAGCCTCGCCGAGGCGCGCAAGATCAACTACACGCCGTTTATGAAGAACGGCGCGACAGTGCGCCAGGCGGTCATCAAATGGACCCTCGCGCAGCCGGACATCGACTGCGTCGCGATGACGATGCGAAGCGTCGAGATGATCGACGAGTACGTCGCCGCCTCGGGCAAACCCGAGCTCACCCCCGAGGAGGAGAAGGCGCTCAAGGGATACGGCATGCTACTCGACCGTGATTACTGCCGTCCCGGCTGCGCCGGCTGCCTCGCCGCGTGCCCGCACAGCGTGCCGATCGCGGACATTCTCAGGTACCGGCTCTATTTCGCGAGCTACGGCGAGGAGAAGAACGCCATATCGCTCTACCGGAAGCTCCCGCGTTCGCGGAGCGCCGAGCGATGCGCTTCGTGCGCGGGCCCGTGCGAGTCGACCTGTCCGCACGGCCTCGCGATCCGGTCGAAACTTATCGAGGCGCATGCCGAGCTCACCGTCTGATACGAGGAGGAATCGATGAGAGGAACGTTGAACGCGAAATGGCGGCTCGCCGCGGCGCTCGCGGCCTTCGCGTGCTTCGCGCTGTCTCCGGCGCTCGCTCGCGCCGCGACGACGGCGGCGGAGACGCAAGACTCCGCGAAGAGCCTGCTTGAACAGGCATCGAAGACGCTCGGCGAGAGCAAGCCGTGGACGACGCGCGTCGAGCACGGTCTCCAGATCGCCTGGAACACGGAAGGCTGGGGCACGCTGAGGGCCGACTACACCCGGTCCGTCAAGAAGCCCGACAAGCTCAAGATCGATCAGGACAACAGCGCGTACGACCATCCGTTTTTCAGAGCGTACTACTATAACGGCGGCGACGCCTGGTCGATGGTGAACCTCAATTCGGTACGGAATCCGCAGGTGACGGCGAATCTTAAAACACTCCTCGAGCGTGTCGACGGCATTGCATTTTACCTCTCCGCGTGCGACACCTTCTTCACGGTGCCGCGGATTCCCCCCGATTCGCTGCTGCCCGGCACGGGGCTCCTTCGTGCTGGCTGCGTGCTCAAGGGGGACACGACGCTCTTCGACCTCGACGCGAAGGCGCACGTCCTCAAGCGACGCATCGAGAACAAGGGCGCGCGCGTTTATATCCTGGAAGACTACCGAAAGGTCCAGGAACGCCGGCTTCCCTTCCACATCACCGTCTATGACGCGGGGAAAAAGACGAACGAATTCCTGTGGAAGGAGATCACGTTCGACGCGAAGCTCGATGATGCGACGTTCGAGGAAAACCGGCCGCCGAAGCAGTGAGTCCGGCAGGGCAAATCGCGAGCCTTTCTGCGAGGGCCGCCGCCTTCCGGCGGCCCTTTTTGCGCCGTCCCCCGCCACTTTTCCCTTCATCCCGGGAATTGTCATATTTTTTGCAAATAGTGAAAATCGGAATCGTTTTTGTTATAATATCATTACCCGGTTACCTTTCGACACGAGAGCGAAAGGCCTTTTTGAGAAAGGAGAGGTTGCAAAGTGAAGCGCAGGCCCGTCCCAAAGAAGAAAAAAAACAGCCGGCTGGAACCGGATTCCAAAAGCAAACAGCTGGACATCTTGGACAAGAAAACGAAGAAGTATGGGGTCAATGTCATTCTCAAGGAGGTAGAGGAGGTGGAGGAAGTAGAGGAGGAGTTCGCGGAGGGACAGGAAGTCTAGATCATTCCTCCAAATAAGCCATCATCTTGATCGTTTCCATCAAATCACGACGCGAAACGATCCCAACCACCCTGCCATCAGCATCAATGACGGGCAAGCGGCCGTAACCTTTTCTCATGATCAGGTTGAGGAGCGTCTCCGCCGGGTACTCGGGGCGAAGCGCGTACCGCGCCACGGTCCGGTCCGCGACACCTCCGACCGTCGCCCGAAGCCACGCCCCCATTTCGACCTGCTTCACGTCCTTGAGCGACACCATGCCGACGAGCGCGCCGCTCTCGAGCACCGGAAACGAGCTGTAGTGGTACCTCAGGAAGTACTCGTCGACGAGGTGCCGGAGATTGACCGACGCGTCGACCGTGATGACCGGCGATCGCATGACGTCGGAGACGCGCAGACTCCCCAGCGTCTGCCTGAGCGTCACGAGCAGGTACCCCGACTGCGCCGCCTGCCGCAGGAAATAGCCGATGAAGATCAGCCAGATCCCCCCGATGAGTTGCCCGACGAAGAGATTGAAAACGCCGTAGACCATGAGAATGATCGCGAAGGCGGTGCCGACCCGGCTCGCGATGCGCGTCGCCTTCCGCACGTTGCCGGTTTTCTTCCAGATCAAGGCGCGCAGGATTCTCCCCCCGTCGAGGGGAAAGCCCGGCACCATGTTGAACGCGAGCACCATGAGGTTGATGTACGCGAGATTCTGCATGAGCGGATATACGAGCCGGTGGCCGGCGACGAGCTTCGAGATCCCGAAGAATACCGCCGCCAAGACGACCGACATCGCGGGGCCCGCGGCCGCCATCTTGAGCTCGAGGACCGGATTGTCGACGTCGCGTTCCATCTGGGCGACCCCTCCGAAGAGGAAGAGCGTGATCTTGCGGATCGGAAGCCCGTTCCTCGACGCGACGAGCGAGTGGCTGAACTCATGGAGCAGGATCGAGCAGAAGAGCATGATCGCGGTGAGGAATCCGAGGACCCACAGCTCCGGTTTGCTTCCGTCCGGCAGGACGTCCGCGTACCAGGCCGTCGCGAAGGACCACGTCATGAGCGCGAGAACGAGAAGCCAGCTCAGGTTGAGCTCGACGGGGATTCCCCACAGACGGAACAGTCGAAAGTTGCTCCGGATCATAGGTACGGGCCGGTGTTAAAGGTTCAGAGTCCGAGCCAGGATTCGTTCATCTCCACGTACCGGGTGAACCGGTTCGTCGCATCCACCTCGATGAAGAGCGGCTGCACGCTTCCGCTCGCCCACGTGAAGGCCATGATATCGATCGTGTCCCCCTGGTTGATCAAGTGGGCGGCGGCCCCGTTCATGCAGATCATCCCGCTCCCCCGCTCCCCCTTGATCACGTACGTCTCGAGGCGCTTGCCGTTCGTGCGGTCGACGACGAGGACGTTCTCGTTCGGGGTCAGATTGCACTTCTCGATGAGATCCTCGTCGATCGTGATGCTGCCGACGTATCGCAGGTCCGCCTGCACGACCGTCGCGCCCATGATCATCGATTTCAGAAGCAGCCGCTTCATTTGATTTCCTTTCGCGATCGGATCGCCGAACGAATTCCATTATAGCAAAGCCCGGTTCGCCCGGAAAGACAATAATGACCGTCCCTTTCAGAAAATCCGTGTAGATCGTGAAGCTGGAATACTGTAGAATGCACCTGGCTCTGATCGAGGAGACACTCACATGAACATGCGCGTGGGACCAATAGTAAAAGGATCTCTGACATATATTCCAGGCCTCAAAGATGTGCTTCTCAAGAAGGATACTGGCGGCACAAATTCAGCACGATATTGCTATGACGTGTGGTTGAAGCATCTCACGATGCTCGGGGCGAACGGCATGGAGTCGATTCCCAATACTCTTGCGGAGCTTGGGCCCGGAGACTCCATAGGGATTGGACTTGCTGCCATGTTATCGGGTGTTGATACCTATTACGCATTGGATGTGAAGAGGTACTCGAATGTCGATTTCAATATCAAGATATTCGATGAACTGGTTGTCCTGTTCCGGGAACGGGCAGCGAGGCCCACTGCAGGTTGGCCGGACTACGATCAGTATTTGGACGAAAATCTTTTCCCGAGCCATATTCTGACCGACGATGTGCTCGGCATGTCCCTTTCCGAGGAAAGAGTCTCTCGGATACGAAATGCCATCATGAAACCGGAGTCTTCGAACGAAGGCATAATTATTAGATATATAGTGCCATGGTCAAATGAAGGCGTCATAGATAAGGAAACGGTGGATGTCATAGTGTCACACTCCGTGCTTGAGCATGTTGTGGACCTCGACAGCACCTATCATGCGCTCTACTCATGGCTCAAGAGGGGAGGCATGACGTCGAATCAGATCGACCTTTCATCTCATGGATTATCGAAAAAGTGGAATGGATTCAGGGCGTATCCCGAATGGGTGTGGAAAATGATTGTAGGGAAGCGGCCGTTTCTAATAAACAGACAGCCATACTCCGTGCACGTAAATCTCATGGAAAAAAACGGCTTCAAGATAATCTGCAATTTGAGGCATTACAGGAAAGAAGGAGGAATTGAGAGAAGACAGCTCTCTTCATACTGGAAAGACATTTCCGACGATGACTTGACGATTTCAGGCACGTTTATCCAAGCTCAAAAATGAAAACGGCAGGAGATCAGGTGGTTGCGGCCGAAGGGGCGATACCGCTCGTCGCGCCGCCGCGCTACGTCGTATCGCCGTGCACCTCGGTAAGGTACCGCACGAATCTGTTATCCCCGTCGACGAGGATATTCTTGAAGAAGCCCGAGGTCTCCTCGGACCACGTGAACGCCATGATGATGATCTCGTCCCCCGGGTGGACGTGATGCGTGACCGCTCCCGAAACGACGATTGCGCCGCTCCCCTTCTTCCCCTTCGCGACGAACGTGTCGACCCGCGCGCCGTTGGTGTTGTCGACGAGGAGAACTCGCTCGAAGGGAGCGACGTTCGAGAGCGCTAGGAGATCTTCGTCGACGATGACGCAGTCGAGGGCGCCCTTCGTTTCCCCCGTCACCTTGGCCTTGTGGATCTTCGATTTCACGACGAGGCGCTCGCCGAGCCTCGACGAGATGAACCTGAATTTCCCCGAGGGGGTCAGCGGAATCTCGCGCACGACGTCGAAGGTGACGCCGAACGAGGGCCCCATGTTCTCCTTGATCTTCCGCTCGAGCTCCTGCTTGTGCTCTTCCTTCCATTCGGGGCCGGGGACGATCCGAAACACGACGCCGCTCCGCTCCCGCTGCTCGATCTGAAACTGCTCGATCCCCGGCACGGCGCGCGAGAGGTACGTCCAGAAGAAGCCGCCAGCCGACTTCCCGTCAGGGGTCACGATTGCATCGAACATGCGTCCCTCGATGCGGTCGAGGAGCGGGAACCCCCTGCCGCAGTCGCATGTGCGCAGCGTCGGAACGGCGAGGTCCCCCGTGCGGTACCGCAGAAACGGCATGTAGAGGTTCGAGAGATCGGTGACGACGATCTCGCCGACCTCGCCGCTGACCGCGGGGCGGCCGCTCTCGTGAATCACCTCGACGAAAAGAATGTCGTTGAAGACATGGAGTCCCGCATGACGGTCGCACTCCTGCGCGACTCCGTCGAATTCATTGCTTCCATACCGGTCAAAGACCGGGCATGCAAATGTTCCACCGATCAATTCGGCCTGGTGCGGGAACAATTTCTCCCCGCTCGACATCGCGGCGCGCGGTCTGATGCTCGTGAACCGGTGTGCCTTACAAAACTCGGCGAACTGCGATACCGCCGAAGGATAGCCGAGGATCAGATCCGGCTTGAAGCGATTCAGCATGCGTGCGTACCGCCCCATAGCCTCCTCAGACATATTGAAGGAAGAGAGGTATAGTATATTGCTGAAGTAATCCCGTATGGCGCTCGTGAAGCGCTCCTTGAAGGGCCGGTCGAGATGGAATCCCCAGATGATCGCCTGTTTGTCTCCGATATCAATGCCCGCCATCCTCGTCGTACGCAGCGTATTTGCGCGTCGCAAGGCTGACGCGGCCATATCGGTATAGAAGTAGAGCGGCTCCCCCGTCGAGCCGCCGGTATTTGATGCGACGCCCCGGCGGAAGGGATCCTTCGTCACGATGCGATCCTTTGCCGCCCGAATGTCATCCTTGGAGAGGAGCGGTATCCTCTGAAAGTCGATCGGGCTCTGAATTTCCTCGACGCGGATGCCCTCCTTCTGAAAGAGCTCGCGATAATAGGGCACATGGGTCGTGATCTGCCGAAGGTACGCCTCAAGGCGCCGCCACTGGATCTCCTCGATCTCTTCGCGCGAGAGCCATTGGTTTCTCTCGAGCTCTTCGAGGAACGAGATGAGCTTGTCGCCCCGCAGCCCGCGATAGAACGGGTATATGACATTTCGAACCAGAGGCGGGTACAACGGTGGCAGCATGGCATTCCCTCGTATGTTGAATTACTCCGTGCCCATTACCTGGTGCCGGAAGACGTATTCTAGCGTATGGCAAAGGTATTTCCAAATCGAAAATGGTTTCCCCTCGAACAGGTGGACGTAATGGTTCCACGCCCAGCCGGGGTGGTCCTTCCCCACACCGTGGTACATGATGACCGGTATGGAATGCGGCGACCTGCTCATGGTGGTTTAACCTCTTCCGGCGAATCTCCTCCCCCGAAACAATTCGTGAAGAGACAATAAGTTATCACGGCATGGATGTAAAACACTCCGTATGCGGGGTAGGCGTTCCGGGCGTCGTTTCGCCGGAGCTTCCCTATCCAGGAGGCTTGCGGCAAATACCCACCCGGAAATCGCTCTCGAGGGCGCCGCTCCGGAGCAGGTCATCCTCCGCCGCGAAGCACATCGCGAGCCAGCGCTTTGTTTCCGGATCGTCGGAAAGGAAATTGCCGGCGATGTCGCTGAAGAGGAGTTGCAGAACCGTGCCGCCGTAACCCTTCGTCTCGACGACGTCGAACATCTCCCCAATCAGGGGAACGATCTTTGACGATTCGGCGGCCTCCGTCGGATCGTACAGCATCATCGCGAGCCTGCCCGGCCGGTTCACCCTTCGCTTGACGGTGCCACTCTTCCATCGAATCCGGTATCTCTCGGGGAGCCGCGCGAGGAGCCCGTTCACCGCGGCGAGTTGCTCGTCGGTCCACTGAAACCTCGACGGCCCGACGAACTCGTTGAAGATGAAAAAGCCTGCCGGCTTGAGGAAATCGCGGATCCGGGCAAGCATGCTCTCGAGCAAGGACACGTGATGGAGAAACTGTTCGGCGATCACGAGATCGTAGGACCCGTTCGGCAAGGACACGCGGACGGCATCCGCCTCGATGTAATTGATCGCCCCGGATAAACCAGCACGATCCGCACGCTCCCGCGAATACGCGATCCGGGCGCGCGCCATCTCGACGGCGTCAATCCGCCTGAATCTCCCGCTCCTCGCGAGCTCGATCTCGCGATTGCCAGTGCCCGAACCGAGCGACAGCGCGGTCATAGCAGCGCCGCCCGCGCAGTATCTTTGCATGAAGCACGTGCAGTAATCGACCCTCGGATCGCCCGAAGTCATCAGATTCCACCGATTCATGACATCGGGGATATCCCACCAGTTCTTGAGCGGGTAGGCCACGTGGTCCCACGAAGCGCTTCGGTTCATGATCCGCGACGCGATCTCCCCCATGCGCCCCTGTTTCACCTTCTCGGACAGGGAGGAAAAATCATGGATGTTCAAGAGATTCTTGAGCATAGTCTATTCATTGTAGCATCGAGAAGGCGCTAGCGGGGAATGAAAAGATCCCCCGGACGGCCCATATCCGCCCGCGGAACGTGTTGACATAGCCTCGAAACTCATATACCGTTCAGTTGCGTTGCAATAGATTCCTATTCGCTTGTGCCGTGGAGTTCTCTATTCACAAAACCGAATCCAGAGGTATCAGCGAGTGAGATTGTTCTTACTTGGTTCCACCGGATTCATCGGCAAACGATTCGTTCGGATGTTCTCAGGCACCTACGAGATCGTCACCGAAATAAACGGCGAAAAACCGGAATTCGTGGACCTGACGAGCTACGAGACGATGCTGAAGTATCTCGATGAATTCAGGCCTCAAGCCATATTGAATCTCGCGGGCAAATCTTATCACACAGCGAGAGACGACGCGGACATATACGAGAGCAATATTCTCGTCGAGTTGAATCTGCATGAAGCAATCGGCGATCTGAAGCTGAATCCGAAAATCGTCTTTTGCAGCTCCAGCGCCGTTTACAGGAGCTCAACGGATCCTGTCGAGGAGAGATTTCCGTGCCTGCCGATAAATACATACGCGAAGGCGAAATACGTTCAGGAACGGGTCGGCCTCAGCTATCATCCCCGGCAGCACGTGGTAGACGCGCGATTGTTCAACGTGATTGGCCCTCACCAGAGTAAGGATTTCTTCATACCGGCTGTCATCGAACGACTCATGAAATTCAGGAACGGGGAAACGAAAGAGGTGCGGCTGAAGACCCTCAACGCGATGCGGGACTTCATATTCGTCGATGACGTGTGCGGCGCGCTCGGCGCCCTCATCGACAAGGGAACGAGCGGTGAGATTTATAATATCTGCTCCGGCAAGGGAGTTTCCATTCACGAGGTGATCGAGATCTTAAAAGGCATAATGGGCATATCGTCCGTGCCACTTTCGGCCGAGGACGAGTTCGTGAGGGAGGGAATCAACTACCAGGTCGGATCAGACCGCAAGATACGCGAGCTCGGGTGGTCACCTTCATACGACCTCAGGGAGTCATTCGCGACGATCGTCAGGGAGGAATATGGGGCCTAGTTCATCGGCGAAAAGGGTTCTCGTAACAGGATCCGGTGGCTTCATCGGAAGCCATCTCGTTGAAACCCTCGTCAGGCGCGGGTACGGGGTGCGGGCGCTGCTGCATTACAACTCGGCGGGCAGCATCGCCAATTTGCAGCACATCGGGAAAGACGTCGTCTCCGAGGTCGAGGTCGTTTTCGGAGATATTCGCGACGAGCATTTTTGCCGGAAGCTGACGCAGGGAATAGACGTCGTATTTCATCTCGCCGCGCTTATCGGCATACCCTATTCCTACGTAGCGCCCTCGAGTTACGTTCAGACGAACATCACCGGCACGCTCAATCTACTGAACGCGTGCATGCATAACGGTGTCGAGCATTTCCTGCATACATCGACGAGCGAGGTATACGGCACGGCGCTGTACAAGCCGATCGACGAAAAACACCCGCTGCAGGGGCAGTCCCCCTATTCGGCCTCGAAAATCGGCGCAGACAAGATCGTGGAGAGCTACTGCAGGTCGTTCGAGGTCAATGCGACGACGATACGGCCGTTCAACACGTTCGGGCCCCGTCAATCGCTACGGGCCGTCATGCCGACGATCATCACGCAGGCGCTCGCATCGAACGAAATTCGTATCGGTTCCACCCATCCGAAGCGGGACCTTACGTTCGTGCTCGATACGGTGGACGCCTACCTGAAGGCGGCCGGCCGTTCCGACGTGCGGGGTGAAACGATCAACGTGGGCACCGGAAAGTTCTTCTCCATCAAGGAGGCGATCGCGATGGTCGCGAAGATCCTCGGCAAAGAGCTCGTGATCGTCGAGGAGCAGAAACGGGTACGTCCCGAGAAGAGCGAAGTGCTGGAGCTACTCTGCGACAACGCAAAGGCGAAAGCGCTTCTGAACTGGTCGCCGCAATTCACCTTCGAACAGGGGATCAGGAACGCCATCGATTTCTATAAAACCGTCCGTATCGAGGACGCGGATTACTACCACATATAAGGAGAACTAATGCAGGCGGTGATTCTGGCAGGGGGAAAGGGAAGGCGTCTACGGCCGTATACGACGATACTGCCGAAACCCATGATGCCTATCGGCGAGAAGCCGATTTTGGGAATCATAATTGAGAAGCTGGCCCAGAGCGGCATCAAGGATATCATCATAACCGTCGGCTACCTGGAGGGCATCATTCGGGCGTATTTCGGCGACGGAAAGAAATTCGGCGTCAACATCGAGTATTTCGTCGAGACGGAACCGCTCGGCACGGCGGGATGCCTGTCCCTTATCGAGAACCTGGACGAAGAATTCATCGTCATGAACGGAGACATTCTGACGAGCCTCAATTTCAGCGATCTGATCGAATATCACAGAAAGATGGGCAATCCGGTGACCATCTGTTCCTATAAGAAGGAGATACAGCTCACCCTGGGCGTGCTGGTCCTGGCCGGCAACACGGTCCGGGACTATATTGAGAAGCCGCAATATGCGTTCGATATCAGCATGGGCATTTACGCGATGAACAGGAAAGCCGTCGATCACATTCCGAAGAATCAGTATTTCGATTTCCCGACGCTGATCAAGCGGCTCATTTCGGTGAAAGAACCCATCAGCGTGTACAAGTTTGAGGGAGAATGGTACGATATCGGGCGAGAAGAAGACTACAAAGCCGTTCTCGCGAAATTCGATGATGGGGCGCAAGACTAGGATACTGCATATAACGAGCTCTTTTTCCAGCGGCGGCGTCGAGTCATACCTGCTCAATCTCCTGAATCTCGCCGATTTCGACAAATTCGAGCACTACCTGTTCGTCGGAAGCGATGCCGGCCCCCTCAAGAAGCACTATCACAAACTGCCGATAAGAATCGTGAAGCTGAAGTGCACTCCCAAGCGCTTCTTCTACAGTCTGCCGTTCGGCGTCTATTTCTGCAAACGGCACGGCATCGATATCATTCACGGGCACAATTACTGGTTCTACCGCTACGCCTATTTTCTCTCCGTGCTGACCGGGATCCCGCTCTTCACGTCGAACTACGGGCTCGGATTATGGAAGAAGAAACGGCATCTGTTCTTCGATTCGCTCGTCCTCCGGAGGGCCAAGGTCAACATCGCCATCTCGCGCGCGATACTCGAACAGGAGAAATCCGCGGTTTCCCCCTCGCGGGTTCAACAGGAGAAATTCAAGCTGATCTATCCGATCATCAACGAAGCTCCGCTGAAGAACCTGGGCACCTATGATAGAGACGGGATCAGAAAGAAACTTGATATTACGAACGATCGGCCGATCCTCACCGTCATCGGAAGGATCGAGAGGCTCAAGGGACACCGGATCGCGCTCGACGCCCTGGAAAGATTCAATGCGGGCGGCCCGAGGGTCAACCTGCTGATCGTCGGGGCCATGGAGGATCCGCTCGTTCTACGCGAAACCGATCTCCACAGCGGATACGTCAAATACCTGAATTACTACGAACCCATAGAAGAGATCTGGACGGTGTCGGACTTTTTCCTGATTCCGTCTCTCTCCGAAGGAACGCCCCTGGTTCTCGTGGAATACCTAGCCCTCGGGAAACCGGTCATCGCGAGCGATATCAGCGGGAACGGCGAGTTGATCCGGGACGGCTGGAACGGCTACCTGTTCAAAACGGGAGACGCCGACGATCTCGCGAAGAAAATCGAATCGGTTCTCGAAAGCGGCTCTCTCCCCGCCATCCGGGCCAACGCCCGGGAATTCTATGTGCGGAATCTCTCGCCGGCAATGCTCGTGCGCGAGATCGAACGCTGCTACAGCGATCTTTCCTGACCGACCGACCGCTATTCTCCCCCGCTAATCGCGCTCATATTCCGTGCGACATGAGGAGCGAGTTCGCCATGATGATCGACGCGACGGCGATCGCCAGGACGACCGCGAGCAGGTTGAAAATCCAGACGAGGAACGCCTTCCCGAAGCTCGTGCCGAAAACCGTCTTGATGACGAAGATTGTGATGACGAGCCCGAGGATGAAGCCGAAGATGTTCCCGAGAACGGGGACGAGGTTGAAGAGAAACGAGACGAGTATCTCGACGAACGACGCTGCCACCGCCGCAGTCATCGCCCGGGCGAAACTCGATTTCTCGACCCTCGCGATCTTCGCCGCGATCCACATGAACAAGCCGCCGATGAGCACCATGAAAATGAACGCGAAGATAATGCCGATTCCGAACGAGGCGAAGAGACTCACCGCTTACTCCTTTCGAATCAAACGTTCCGGTCCGCGCCCGTACATCCGCGGACCGCACCCGGCCGCAGTATAGCCCCTAGGACATTCCCTGAAAAGAAGTTATCGGCGTTGGCATTACCTTTGCATTGATAGCCCGCACGAGGGCAGCAAAAACGGAACCAACTGTAATTTCACCAGATAGAACCAGTTCAAAGGGAGGCCCGCATGTCGCAGTTTATGGAAGTTCTCGAGTGGTTCGACCTTTCGGGGGAGGAGATCGTTCATCGAATCCCGCCCGAGGGTTCGGCCGAGATCAAAGCCGGCGCCCAGCTCGTCGTCCGCGAGAGCCAGACCGCGGTCTTTTTCAAGGACGGCAAGGGGCTCGACGTGTTCGACGCCGGCCGCCACACGCTCACGTCGAAGAACCTCCCCATCATCACGAAGGTGCTCTCGCTCCCGTGGGGATTCAAGAGCCCGTTCAGGGCGGAGGTCTTCTTCGTCAACCGTAAGACGTTCCTCAACCAGAAATGGGGAACGAAGGACCCGGTCGCCTTCAAGGATTCGAAGCTCGGCCTCGTGCGGCTGCGCGCGTTCGGCGTCTACACGTTCAAGATCATCGAACCCGTGCTCTTCATCAACACGATCGTCGGCACTCAGGGCTCGTACACGAGCGAGATGATCGGTGACTACCTGCGCGACGTCATCGTCGCGCGCATCAACGACCTCTTCGGAGAGCGGCTCGATACGATCTTTGATCTGCCGCGCAGCTACGACGAGCTCGCCGTCGAGATCAAGCAACGTCTCGTCGGGGATTTCAAGAAATACGGCATGGAGCTCGCCGATTTCTACTTGAACGCGATCACGCCTCCTCCCGAGGTGCAGAAGATGATCGACGAGCGGAGCGGCCTCGAAGCGGTCGGCGATCTCGACAAATTCTTCAAGTTCAAGGCGGCGAAGGCGATGGGAGACGCGGCCGCGGCGAGCGGCGAGGGAGCCGGCTCCGCGGCGGCGGGCGGGATGGGCGTCGGCGTCGGCGCCGGGCTCGGATTCATGACTGCCGGAATGATCGCGCAGAGCATGAAAGGCCAAGGAGTCGCCGTGAAGGAGACGATCGAGTGCCCGAAATGCCGCGCGCAGGTTCCGGCGGACGCGCGTTTCTGCAACGCGTGCGGGGCCCCGGTCGCGACCGCGGCCGCGTGCCCGGGCTGCAAGGCCGAAATCAAACCGGGCGCGAAGTTCTGCCCGAACTGCGGCAGGAAGATCGACGGTTGAAGTCGTAAGAAAGGAATTCCGTGCTCGTACGATGCAGTCTTTGCGGCGGCGAGAATGAGAGAGAACCCGGCCAGGAGATGCTCGCCTGCTCGTACTGCGGCGCCGCGCTCGCGCTCGAGGCGGAGCACGGCCCCGAGCATGTGATCCTCGTCCACAAGAGGGACAACGGGGTTCGTTGAATTCGTCGGTCAATACCGAGATTTTCTGTTCCATGCATAGAACCTCGACGTGTGGTTTTATATGCCCTTGCTCTGATTGGTGAATTACGAGGGAATAAGGAGTTCGTTGAACTTGATCACGTGAGTTATCATGGATGAATCCGGCTCGCTCGATCCAACGTCGAACCAAGCATTTTTCGAGATGTTATTTCGCATCATCGCGGAGCAATCGAGCCTTGGCATCACGATCATCCAAGATGGAACATTTATTTACGTGAATGACATTTTTGCTAGCATCATTGGCAAGGCTGCGAGTGACCTGTTGAATTCAAACG
>Ga0209048_10001972_pt1 | contig 20680 bp, 19 predicted proteins | sample FrelakmetCRP12CR_FD_187146 | JGI IMG/M metagenome (GOLD analysis project Ga0209048, IMG submission 187146) | Freshwater lake sediment microbial communities from the University of Notre Dame, USA, for methane emissions studies - CRP12 CR (SPAdes)... | ecosystem: Environmental > Aquatic >... | reverse complement strand
CTTCAGGCTGGCGCCGTAGAAGCCGAGCTCGCCCATGGGCTTGATCAGCTCCCTGGGAAAGCGGCCTTCGCGGTTGCACAGCTCGATGATGGGAATGAGGTTTTCTTCGATGAACTTGCGGGTATTGTCGCAGACCAGCCGCTCGTCGTCGGTGAGCAGCGTGTCGAACTCGATGAAATCAACGCCCTTGAACTTGATGGCCATGCACTCTCTCTCTTGCTTATATGGATGCTCGGCGGATGGGAAGGAACCTTTGAAGGTATCAAGCGCGCAAGATGAGCGTCAAACGACGGCGGGCACAACGAGACGCACGAATCCTATTGGCGCGGTGGCAGCTTCGCCTCGGCGATGCGCTGGAACTCGTGCGAGCGCTCATAGGCTTCCTGCACCAGCCGTTGGGCTTCCGGCGAAACACCGAGGTCGTTGCGGGTCAGCAAGGTTTGCAGCGTGGAACGCAGCATCACCCCCTGGTTGCCGCACTGCTGCTGCAGGCTGCGCAGGGCCTCGGTCAGGTGCTGGAACTCGCGCTCGGTGCGGTGCCGTCTCCACACCAGCCAGCCTAGCAGCAGGCCAAGGAGAACGAATGAGAGCCGGTACAAAAGCATGGCGGGGTGCTCGGTGAGTTCGTCGAGCAAGCTGTTGCCGTTGGCGGCCGCATCCAAGGCCCAGTCGATGAAGAACGCCGCCAGCCCGAAGGCCAGACCGAAGAAGATTTCTTTGTATTTCTGGAACATGCGCTTATGCACTCCTGGAAGCCGTCGAACGCCGCCGGCCCATCCGCTCGCACTTGCCCACCGGCGACACGACGGTTTTGCTGACTACGATACTCCACGCGAGGCTGGCTCGTCCGCAAGTGGCCGCCAGTCATGTAAAATGGGGTTGCTACCCGGCGAGTAGAGAGTGGCGCCACGGGCGTCCGACTGCAGTCGAAGCCGCTCCTCGAGAGCGTGGGCTTGAGACGTGTGCATCTCGCGCTGCCGCGCCCATCCGCTTCGGCCCAGCTATTCCGTTCCCAGTAGACACCGATACCGCAATCATCCGCGGGCAGAACCTGTCAGGAGAAAAGCATGGCGAAAATCGCAAAGACCGCAGACCGCAAGAAAATCATGGACACCACCAAGAGCACCGATTGCCCCAAGTGCGGCAAGCCGACCCGCGTGGTGAAACGGGTGAAAGACCGCGAGAAGGACATTCCGGGCGGAATGTATATCTCGTGCTCGGCCTGCGAGTTCTACGAGAAGCTGTAAGCCGAGAAAGGAATCAGGAACCACGAAAGCCGCATCGCTCGGATGCGGCTTGGTTTCTTCTAGCTGCCGGATGTCGTGTGCTGCTGGATTTCGGCCGCGAACTGGGCAACCATCCCCCGTTTCCACCGTTCATCCCAGGCGTTGCGCGCCCGCATGTAATGTTCCAGATGAGCCAACGGTTCTTGGGAGCCTTCCAGTCCGATTTGGCACTCGATCAGCGTCGGCCCCGCTCCGGCGCGCGCGCGATGAATGGATTCCTGCACAACCCGCCAGATCGCGACCACGTCATTGCCGTCCACGATGACGCCGGGAAATCCGTACTCACTGGCCATCAAACCGATGTCGTCGAACACCTTGCAGTGCTTCTCGATGAACGAAAGGTCGGCCGCGTTGTTGCTCAGGACGAAGACGACCGGCAACTTGTGGATACCGGCAAAACGGAACGCCTCATGCCATGGCTCAATCTCGTTCGCGCCGTAGCAGATGGCGACCACGACCTGCCGCCGCTTCTCAAGCCGGTACGCCAAAGCCATCCCGGTGGCCAGCTTGAACGGATCGGGCCGGTTGCCGGCGGCGTTGCCGCCCGGCGCGACCACCGTGTCGTCCGCGCCCAACTCCGCCGTCGCTCCCACGATCACTGCAATGGGTCGCGCCACGGCGCTCTGCTTCCCGCCGCCGCCGTTTTCGCCGGCTTTCATCTGGCGCTTCAGCATGCCGGAATAAAGTTTGCGCAGAAGATCGTGGTCCGACGAAGCGTTACTCTGCTTGGCGGTTTCTGCCGCTACTCCAACAGGACGTTCAACCCCGGCTTTCTTTGGTTTGCTGGTTCGCTCGGAAAGGCTTCTGGTCTTGGTTGCCATGAGGAACCGTAATTGTATCGCAGGAAAATCGACGGCGCGGCAGCGGAGTTGGCATCCAGCAAGCATTCCGCGACAACCCTTCACGGACTGCTTCACAAAGTGCGGAGAATCGCCACGTTTCTCTGTATCGTATGAACATCGTGTGACAGTTTTCAACACAAATGTTTATAAGCCTGTGGAAATCAACCGATGGCGAGCACTAAGTTGTTCGGAAATCGAATCCATCAACACAATGCACAAAGAGAAGTGCGGAATGAAAACTGAATCGACGCTCATCGTTCCGAAGCTCGGCGTTGCCCGTGCCAGGCTGGCGGCATGAAGACGCGCCTCGACAAACTGCTCGCCCAGCGCGGCTTTGCGCCGTCGCGGGAACGTGCGCAGGCGCTAATACTCGCCGGTCGCGTGCTGGTGAATGAGCAGAAGGCCGAAAAGGCGGGCGCGAACGTGGATGAAGACGCTCCCATTCGCATCCTGGGCGACGACCAGCCCTTTGTGAGTCGAGGCGGCCTGAAATTGGCGCGCGCCATCGAACAGTGGCGCATCAACGTCAACGGCAAGACCTGCATGGACATCGGAGCTTCGACCGGAGGTTTTACCGACTGCCTGTTGCAGAACGGCGCGGCGCAGGTTATCGCAGTCGACACCGGTTACGGCCAGATCGATGCCAGGCTGCGCAGCGACGCTCGCGTGCGCTTGCTGGAGAAAACCAACGCGCGCTATCTCACTCCCGAACAACTTTGGTCCGATCCTGCCGACACTGCGCCCATCAGCTTGGTCGTCATGGACGTTTCCTTCATCTCGGCTACGCTTGTGCTCCCGGCGGTTGTGAGCTGCGCGCGCGCCAGCCAGCCGTCCGGCGGCTTCGATCTGGTCGTGCTGGTGAAGCCGCAGTTCGAGGTCGGCCGTCAGCAGGTGGGCAAAGGCGGCATCGTGCGCGACCCGAAGGCGCAGCAGGCAGCCGTCGAGAAGGTTCTCGCTGCGGTGGAAAACCTCGGAGGCAAGAAGCTCGAGGTCATCGAATCGCCGATCCTGGGCACGGAAGGAAACCGCGAGTTCCTGCTGCACGCCCACTTTCCCAAAGCCTAACCCTTGCGGGACGCGCTACACTGACGCTGTTGATTGACAGGGACATGAAGTCAGCCGCCATTATCTCCAAACCGTCGAAGCCCGAACTGGCCGGAGTTCTTCCCGAGCTGCTCACCTGGTTCCGCAACCGCGGCTATCGCCTCTACCTTGACCAGGAAACCGCGCAATACACCAACGGTGAAGACGTGGTGTCGCGCAAAGCCATCGGCGCCAAGCACCCTGATTTCGTACTCGTGCTGGGCGGCGACGGCACGCTGCTCTCCGCCGCCCGCGCCGTGGCCCACGAAGGTGTGCCCATCCTGGCCGTCAACCTTGGCTCGCTCGGCTTCCTGACCGAAGTGCCGCTGAGCGAGATGTACTCCACACTGGAAGCGGTGGATGCCGGACGATGTCCCATGGAAGAGCGCGCGGTGCTGGACTGTCGCCTCTTCCGCGGCGATGAGTGCCTCGCGCACCACTTTGCGCTGAACGATGCGGTGGTGAACAAGAGCGCCATCTCCCGCCTGGTGGATTTCGACCTGCTCATCGACGGCATCTTCGTCTTCAACTACAAGGCGGACGGCGTCATCATCGCCACCCCGACCGGTTCGACCGCTTATTCCCTTGCAGCCGGCGGACCGGTGCTCATGCCTTCGGTCACCTCATTCGTGGTGACTCCGGTGTGCCCTCATTCGCTTACTCATCGCCCGCTGGTGGTTACCGACAAGGCGCAAATTGAGCTGAGGGTGGAGACCGGCGGCGAAGAGGCGTTCCTCAGCATCGACGGACAGGTCGGCGTGGCGGTCAAGCAGGGCGACCGCGTGTTGTGCCAGCGCGCCCAGCACACCGTCAAGCTGCTACGCATGAAGCGGACTTTCTTCGACGTCCTGCGCACCAAGCTGAAGTGGGGGCAGCGCTAGCGGAAATGCTTATGGGCGCCAACAATTTGGCTGTGTCATTCCGAGCGGGGAGCGCGCTCTTGGGGCGTCTGAACATCAGACAGGAGCGTTGCAGCTTGACGCGAACCGGTGTACATTTTCTGGCGTCCGGCTGGCCCGGACCAACGGAGGATTCGGCATGGGATTTATCGTCTGGATTGTGGTTGGAATGATCGCAGGCTGGCTTGCCGGGCAAGTCATGAAGGGCGGTGGCTACGGCGTACTGATGGACATCGTTCTCGGCATCGTTGGCGGCTTTGTGGGCGGCTGGGTCTTCGGGCTTTTGGGAATCTGGCCGGGCGGCGGAATAATCGGCTCCATCATTGTGGCCTTTGTTGGCGCGGTGATTCTGGTCTGGATTACCCGCTTACTAAAAAGAGCCTGAAGAAGATTTTTGGCAAACACAAGCAGCGAATCGATGGAAAGGCGCGGCGCGAAGGCCGCGCCCGGGTTTATTCAGTGATGGGTTTGAGGTTCTGGTGAAGCCAGCCTTGCGCTTCAAATTCGCACTTCCGGCAGCAGAAGGTTTGGCCGTCTCGTGCCCGACTTGAGCTCTTGAGGTATTGGGAATGACACCAGAGGCAGAGTGCCGTGGAAGTGGCTGCGTCAGATTGATTTGGTTGCATTGGCTCTCCACTGGATTGCCACGATAGGCCAACTGGCAGGCAAACGCAATCGGCAAAATTGTGGAATCAACAAAGTTAAGCCTCTTTGGTGCGGAAGTGGTGGAGGTTAGTTGCGCTCTAGTGCCATTAGATCGCGAGCGGATTCTCGCTTTCGCACCAACCGGGCGCGAGCTCCGTCGACCAGAACTTCCGCCGGCCGCGTTCGGCTGTTGTAGTTGGAGGCCAGCGCCATGCCGTACGCGCCGGCATCGAGGATTGCGAGCAGAGCACCTTCCTCGACGGCGTGCAGTTGACGGCCGCGCGCAAAGAAGTCGCCGGTTTCACACACCGGTCCGACGACGTCAACTTTTTCCGTTGCGCCCGCGGCGCCGCGGTGAACCACAGGAACGATCTCGTGATAAGCGTCGTACAAAGACGGCCTGAGCAAGTCCGTCATGGCGGCGTCCACCACGACGAACCGCTTGCTGTCATTGCGCTTGCGATAGATCACCCGCGTGAGCAAAACGCCTGCCGGTCCAACAATCGCGCGTCCCGGCTCCAGCAGAAGACGCACGCCCAACGGCTTCAGCGGCGCCAGCAGCGCCTTGGCATATTGCTTCGCCAGTTTGGCAAATCCTACTTCGGAATTCTGCTCGTAGACGATGCCAAGTCCTCCGCCGGCGTCCACGTAGCGAATGTCGTGCTTATCGGCGCGCAGCGAGCGGACCAGCGACGCAACCCGCTCCATCGCCTCGCGGAACGGCCCGACCTCGGTGATCTGCGAACCGATGTGAACACTCACGCCCGCCGCCTGCAAATAACGGGCACTGTCGCCCCGGCGGTAGAGCTCCCAGACATCACGCCAGGGCACGCCGAATTTGTGCTCATGCAAGCCCGTCGAAATGTACGGATGGGTTTCCGCCGTGACGTCCGGATTGGCGCGAATCGCGAACCGCGCCCGCTTCCTGAGATGAGCCGCCCGCGCGGCCAGCAGATCCAACTCGCTGGCGCTTTCGACGTTGAACATCAGGATGCCGGTGTGCAGCGCCAGGTCCATCTCGGCGGCCAGCTTGCCGACTCCCGAGAAAACCGTCCTGGCCGCGGCTTTGTGGCTGACTTCCAGCACGCGATGAAGTTCACCGCCCGACACGATGTCGAATCCCGCCCCCTGCCGCGTCAGCAGGCGCAGGATCGAAAGGTTGGAATTCGCCTTCACCGAATAACAGATGGTGTGCTCGCAACCGCCGAAGGCTGCGTCGAACTCCCGGTAACGTTCGCGGATCGCGGTCGCCGAGTAGACATAGAGCGGCGTGCCATACTGCTCCGCCAGCTTGGTAAGCGAAACCCGTTCGGCATGCAGCGTGGGTTCCGGTTTACGGAAGAGTCGCTTGTCGCTGCGATAGACAAACCCTGGCGGTCGTTCCGGCGGATGGTCGGCTTTCACTTCTTCGCGGACGGTCCTTTCACCTTGAGAGCGACGATGGTTTGGTCGTCGAAAGCTTCGACGCCTTCGGCGTGCCGCGAGACGGAGGTGAAGATCATGTCCACCAGCTCTTCTGCGCTGGCTTGGATGTTGTCGTGCACGATCTGCTCCAGCCGTGGCCGCCCAAACATCTGGCCGTCGGAGCTGGTCGCATCCAGAATTCCGTCGCTGAAGAAGAGGAAGACGTCGCCGGCATGACCGCGCAGATTCAGTTCGTCGTAGGTGGCAGTGTGAAACAGCCCTATCGGCAGACCTGTGGCCTGCACCGTTTCAATCCTGCCGTCATGCACGTGGATGGGCCGCGGCAGCCCAGAGTTGGCAATCTGCAGCAAACGCTGGTGGTCGTCCCAGATGGCGTAAATCATGGAAACGTACTGGCCCTCGATCGGCCGCTCCGAAAGCGACAGGTTAATCGCTTCCAGCATGCCGGCCGCGCTGGGCTCCTCGTTGGCGTGGGAGCGCGCAATGCCACTGACCAGCGCCGCATAAATCGCGGCGGGAGCACCCTTACCGCTCACATCGCCGACGGCAATGGCGATCACGCCCTCTCCGCTGTACTTCAGAAAGTCATAAAGATCGCCGCCGATCTGGCGCGCCGGCGCGAAGCGCGAAGCCACCTCCGCATTCTTGAACAACGGCATCTTTTGCGGCAGCAAGCGGAATTGCAATTCGCGCGCCAGCGCCAGGTCCTGTTCCAGACGCTGCTCCTGCCGGGCAATGCGTTCGTACAATGTAGCGTTCTCGATGGCGATGGCTACCTGCGCCGCCATCGTGGTCATGATGCGCACGTGGTCGTCGTTGAAATAGCCCTTCTTGGTGTGCTCAATGTCGAGTACGCCAATGACCTTGTCTTTGTAGATAAGCGGAATGCACAGCTCGGAGCGCGTTTCGGGATTGGCCTCGATATAGCGCGGGTCTTTGCTGACGTCGGGCACCAGCACGGGCTGCGCATGTTGCGCGGCATAACCCACCAGGCCGACTCCCAGCGCAATCTCGTGCTTGAGGTGCACGTTCTCCTTGAAGCGCAGCGAAAAACGGTGCTGCAGCAGGGTGCCGGTCTTGTCGAGCAGCAGAATCGAGAACATCTGGAAGTCGATGATGCGGGTCACCAGTTCGGCGATGCGCTTCAGCAGCTCATCCACGTTCAGGATGGAGGTCAGCTCGCGGCTGATTTCGGTCAGCAGGGTCAATTGCCGCGCCTGGCGCGACACGCGGGTATAGAGCCGCGCGTTCTCGATGCCCACCGCGATGCGCGATGCGAACAGCGTAAGCAGGCGTTTGTGTTCCTCGGTGAACGCACCCGGCTGCGGGGCTTCCACGTCAATCACGCCGATGACTTTGTTCTTCGCGATGAGCGGCACCGCCAGTTCGGAATGCACGCCGGGCGCCGAGTTGATAAAGTTTTCTTCCGCGGCCACGTCGTTCACCAGTACGGCCTGCCGCGTCTGTACCGCGCGTCCGGTAACGCCCTCGCCCACCTTGATGCGAATGCGGTCGGCAACTTCGGGAGGATGGCCGACCTGAAAACGCACCCGCAATTCCTGGGTTTTCTCGTTCAGCAGCAAAATGGCAAAGATGTCGTAATCGATGAATCGCCGCAGCATCTCCGCCACCCGCTGCAGCAAGGTGTTCAGATCAAGCGTCGTGTTGACCGCGTCGGCAACCTCCAGCAGGTAGCTGTCAAACGTGGCAGACACGATGGGTCTGTGAATGGCAGAAGACATTACGCCGATGCTCTTATCTTCCATCATAGCAGCCGCTTCACGGAGAAAAATGCAGCAGGGCCCCGCATTCTGCGCAGGCGCAACGCGCTTCACATGGCTTCCGCACGCGCCTGCAAGGGAACGAAGCATGGTAACACCGCGGCCCGAGCAATCGAGGATTCCCAATCATGCGCGCGAAAGTTGCGGTGCTGCGGCGCAGACACTAGAATCGTCCCGTTCGCAGCACAGGCGACGATGACTCGCTGGCGGTTACCGCCAGTGGAGCGCAGGCGCGACCTGCTTGCTTCCGTAGGATCGCCTATCTGTCGTCGTACGAGGGAATATGAATCTGCAAGGAAACCGCATTACGTGGCTGGGCCACGCGACCTTCCGCATTGAAACCAAAGACGGCGCAACCGTTTACGTGGATCCGTGGCTGGACAATCCGCTGTGCCCCGAAAGCGAGAAGCAGGTGAAGCAAGCCGACGCGCTCCTCTGCACGCATGGCCACTTCGACCACATCGCCGACGCCGTAGCCATCGCCAAACAGCACAACCCGACCGTCGTCGGCATCTTTGAACTCTGTACCTGGATGGAGAAGAAAGGCGCAAAGCAGATTGCTCCCATGAACAAGGGTGGGACGCAGACGGTCGCCGGAATCAAGATCACCATGACGCATGCTGTGCACTCTTGCGGCATTCAAGATGACGACGGCAGCATAGTGTACGGCGGCGAAGCCTGCGGCTATGTGCTGGAACTGCCCGGCGGCGTGAAGCTCTATCACGCGGGCGACACCGCGGTGTTCAGCGACATGCAGATCATTCACGATCTGTACGAGCCAGAGATCGCCATGCTGCCCATTGGCGACCACTTCACCATGAGCCCGCGCGAGGCGGCCTACGCCTGCAGGCTGCTGCGGCCAAAGACCGTGATCCCCATGCACTTTGGAACTTTCCCCATGCTGACCGGCCGCCCCGACGATCTGAGGAAGCTGCTGGGCGCAGGTGGCCCAGACGTGGTCGAGGTGGAGCCGGGAGAGACGGTGAGCTAGCAATGATCACCGATGAACGCGTCGAGAATTATCTATACGCCATGCTTCCCGAGCGGGACCCCGTCTTGCGGGAGATGGAGCGGCAGGCCAAAGAACGCAACATCCCTATTGTTGGCCCGGCAGTCGGCCGCCTCTTCTACCAGTATGCGCGCCTGATCAACGCGCGGACGGTTTTCGAGATGGGCTCGGCGGTTGGCTACTCGACGATCTGGTGGGCACGGGCGGTTGGCGATGCTGGCGAGGTGCACTATACCGACGGCAGCCGTAAGAACGCCGACGAAGCCCGCAGCTATTTCGACCAGGCCGGGGTTGCCGGCCAGATTCGCATCCATGTCGGCGACGCCCTGGAGCTGCTCTCGGAGCGCAAAGAGCAATTCGACATTTTGTTTTGCGACGTGGACAAGCACGATTACCCGCGTGTCTTCAACATGGCGGCCGCTCACGTCCGCAAGGGCGGACTTTTCATTATCGACAACGCCCTGTGGCACGGCGACGTGGCGTACGCGGCCGGCAATCCTGAAGTGGCCGGCAAGAGCGAGCCGGACAAGCTGACCAAAGGCGTGGCCGAGTTGAACCGTCTGCTGTACGACTCAAAGGACTGGTTCACCACCGTCGTTCCGCTGCGTGATGGCGTCGCAGTGGCGATGCGGCTTTGACCCGCATGACTGAGAACCCTCATTTCGACATTCTGGCTATCGCTGCGCACCGCGACGATGTGGAGCAGACCTGCGGCGGAACGCTGCTCAAGATGGCGCAACAAGGTCATCGCACCGCCGTCCTCGATCTCACGCAAGGCGAAATGGGGACGCGCGGCAGCGTCGAAGAACGCGGTCGCGAAGCCGAGGAATCCGCCCGCATTCTCAAGGTCAGCTGGCGGCAGGCGCTCGATATTCCCGACGGCCGTGTCGAGAACACCTACGAGAACCGCTGCAAGGTTGCGAGCGTCATTCGCCAGTTACGCCCGCGAGTTCTGATTCTTCCCTACTGGCTTGCGCGACATCCCGATCACGCGACTGCCGGAGTTTTGGGCTACGAGGCCGCGTTCGTCGCGGGACTCGCCAAGCTCGACCTCGGCGCGCCGCCGCATCGTCCATTCAAGATTATTTATGCCAGCCTGTACGCCGATGTTCGGCCGACCTTTGTCGTCGACATCACCGGGCAGTTCGAGACGCGCTTTGCCTCGCTGATGGCCTATCGCTCGCAATATCAGGACCAAGCAGCCGGCAGCGCGTTGTTTCCACGCGAAGCCGAGATTCGCGAGCGCATTGCGTCGATGGCTGGCTTCTACGGTCTGCTTGGCGGAGTGAAATATGCCGAGCCGTTCGTGCAAAAGGAAGTCGGGCTGGTCGATGACCTGCTGGCGATTCCAGTGCAGTCGCTATGAAGCGGGGTTCCCTGCCTGGAAATGCGCGTTTACTTTTTCCTCTCGACCAGGAACCTTGCGATCTCGCGCAGCGGCTCAGCGCGCGCACCGAATTGGTCAAGCGCCGCGTCAGCGGTGGCAATCAGGTCGTCGGCCTTGGCGAGCGAGGCGTCAATTCCAAACAGCGCCGGATATGTCGCCTTCTCCGTAGCGGTGTCCTTGCCGGCGGTCTTGCCTAATTGCTCCGAAGTCTGGGTGACGTCGAGCACGTCGTCCACGATCTGGAAGGCCAGTCCGATGTTTTGCCCGAAGGTGCGCAGGGCGGCAATCTGCGCCTCGGTCGCGCCCGCGTACAACCCGCCGCTGACCACGCTGGCCGTGAGCAGCGCGCCCGTCTTGGCGCGATGGATGTACTCCAGCGTTTGCGCGTCGGCGCGCGTGTGCTCGGCTTCGAGGTCCATCACTTGACCGCCGATCATGCCTTCGATGGTGCCCGTCGCGTGGGCGATCTCGGCAATGATGGCCACACGCGCCTCTGCCGGGCATTGCAGGCGCGCCAGAACCTCGTAGGCGCGGGTCTGCAGTGCATCGCCCGCGAGAATAGCCGTCGCCTCGCCGAACGCTTTGTGGCACGTTGGGCGTCCGCGGCGCAGGTCGTCATTGTCGAGTGCGGGCAAGTCGTCGTGAATAAGCGAGTACGTGTGCAGCATCTCCAGCGCTGCACCCAATTCCTCGCCGCCCGCAGGCGGGCAACCCTCGATCATCTGCGCGGCTTCCATACACAGAATTGGCCGCAGCCGCTTGCCGCCTGCGAAAACGCTGTGGCGCATGGCCCGGTGAATCGAAGACGGGTACTGTGATGCAGGCGGAAGCAGGCGCTCCAGCGCCTCGTCGGTAACAATGCGGCCTTGTTCCAGGGTCTCTTTGAGCATGAAAAGGCAGTATAACAACGGCGGACGGCGCCACAATGACACGCATGTGATCTCGCATGAGACGCGAAGCATCGAAAAGAGCGGCTTCTCGCAACCTAGGTCAGCGGTCAGCACTCAGCGCGGCTTGCGACTTCGCCAGACGAGATTGGATCAGGCGCTCCGTGCCGCGAAGGCTGAATCACTTCCTGCTTAGGCTGCGGTAGCGGAATGGCGCCTCAGCACAACGTACCGTTCGGCCGCCAGCAAGATGCTGTGCACGTCATCCGCGAGGCAGCAATCGACCGCGCCGGTTGCCAGGGCCTCGCTCCACATCCGGTCATCGGCCAGGCGATGCACGCAGACAAATGCCGTCGCAGGAAATTGAGCGCACAGCTTCTTGAGTTCCGCCATGCTGATCACTTCGAGGTCGACAACGGCAAACGGCGCACGCAAACGCCCGATAGCTGAAACGATTTCGTCGCCTGTCTTGGCGACCGTGAGATTGTTGAATTGTTTGCGCAGCGACGCAGCCAGCCGCTCGGCCGAAACTGCATCGTGGTGAGCGAGTACGACGTTGATAGGCCGCATGGCGAATCCTTCTGACAGTGGCGAAAGAGTAAGAAACTGTGGACGAAGAATTTAGCAACTGCGCACCGACCTGGCGCGGACTATTGGTTGTTGGCCCCTATCATCTGCTATTTTCCCAAGTCACCGGCTTGGGTTGCAGCCTCGAATGCTTCCGGCTGAAGCTTGCCGTTGCGCTTCAACAGGATCTCAACTTTGCCTTCGGCTTCCTCCAGCTCCTTTCGGCAGGAACCGGAGAGTTTCATGCCTTCCTCGAAAAGCTCCAGAGCCTGGTCAAGAGAGACATCGCCCTTCTCTAATTCTGCAACAATCTTTTCCAGCCGTTGGAGGCACTCCTCAAACTTGGGCAAACTCGAACTCCTAGGCCAATTCTAGTTCAGATTGGCGCTATTAAAAGTGAAAATTCGTTGCAGATTTTCTGCAAGTGGCAATCTTCTGCAAGCAGCCGGTGCTCGGCCCACTACACAGCTGCGCGCTTGCTGGTGCCCAGGGCTTCCAGTACATCCACCGCAGAGGAATACCGTCCGAACGGAGCACTGATTTGCGCACCCTGTACCATCGGACGTACGGCGGAGAGCATGTCGCGTGCGATGGCGACGCCTTCAGCGCGAGCAGCGTCGGCAGTGGACGCCTTCGCCAGACGGGCAAATATTTCATCCGGAATGGAGACCCGCAGTTCATTCTTCATGAACTCGGCATTGCGCATGCTGGTCAAGGGCCAGATTCCGGCCACCACCGGAATACGGCAATGCTCAATGCGGCGCAGGAACGCCTCCAGCAGGCGTATATCGAAGACCGGCTGCGTCACCGCCAGCTCGGCGCCGGCTTCCACCTTGTACTCGAAGCGGCGAATTTCCTCGTCAATATTCGGCACGCCGGGATTGGCGCCGACCGCGATGACGAACTTGGTCGAACTGCCGGTCGGGTTACCACCAATATCCAGACCGCGATTGAGGTTATGGACAATGTTTACCAGTCCGATAGCGTCCACGTCGAAGACAGCCGTAGCGTCCGGGTAATCACCCATCTTCGGCGGGTCGCCGGTGATGCAAATCAGGTTGCGGATGCCAATGGCGCTGGCGCCGAGTAGGTCCGACTGGATTCCGAGCACGTTGCGGTCACGGCAGGTGTAGTGCAGGATCGGTTCAATTCCGACCTGTTGGTGCACCAACAGGCACAGAGCCTGGTTGCTCATGCGCGCCGAAGCGCGCGGGCTGTCAGGAATGTTGACCGCATCCACGCCAACCGACTTCAAGAACCTCGCCCCTTCGATTTCGCGGCCGGCTTCGGTACCGCGTGGCGGGACAATCTCCACCATGGTGACGAATTCACCCGCGGCGAGCTTGCGTCCCAATTGCGAACGGTCTGCCATTGGAGGCACTTCCACCGGCTCCGCTTTTGGCGCGGGGCTCGGCTTACGGGTTGTGGCGTGGCCCGGCACCGCCCGCAGAAAGGATTTCATCACGTGGATGTGGTCCGGCGTGGTGCCGCAGCAACCGCCCACCAGACTCACACCAATGTCCACAAAGCGCCGGGCGTATTCCGCCATGTATTCCGGCGAGCAAAGATAGATGTTGCGGCCTTCCACCGAGCGTGGCATGCCGGCGTTGGGCTGCGCCGAAAGTGGCGCAGTGGTAACGGCCCGGACGCGTTCCAGGGCGTCGAGCATCGCAACAGGCCCTACGCTACAGTTACATCCCACCACATCAGCGCCCCAAGCCTCGATCTGCGGCCCGTAATGCTCGGGACTGGAGCCATCCAGGCAATTGCCTTCCTCGTCGATGGTTACCTGCGCCACCACAGGGAGCTGGGGATTGACTTCGCGAGCTGCCAGAATGGCTTGGTGAAGCTCCTCCAGATATCCAAACGTCTCCAGAATAATCAGGTCCACGCCCTCGTCATTCAGGGAAGCGATCTGCTCCCGGAAGGCACTTCGCGCCTCGTCCAGCGAAACCTTGCCCAGGGGTTCAATCCGCACACCCAACGGTCCCACGGCGCCGGCCACTAAGGCGTCGAAGCTCTTGGCCGCCTCCCGGGCCAGGCGAGCACCCTGCCGGTTGACGTCGGCGAGCTTATCCACACACCCGTGCTTCGCCAAACGAAACGAATTGGCGCCAAAGGTGTTTGTTTCAATGATGTCCGCACCGGCCTTCAGGTAGTCCTGGTGGATGTTGCGGATCAAATCGGGCTGGGACACGTTGAGTTCGTCGTAGCACCGGTTAATGAAGATGCCCTTGGAATACAGCAGAGTGCCCATGGCGCCGTCGCATAAAACTGCGCCTGTCTGCAATCGCGAGATGAGGTCTTTTGCCATTTGGATTCGGGGTCGGGCAGTCGAGCTTGTTTGAACTTTATCGTAAACCGCGGCAAATCGCCATTCCCGCAGGGCCGTTCAGCAACCCCGGGCTCTGTTATAATTCATGGGTTTACAACCACTTATCTTAAATCAACTTGATGTATGGGGTACGCGTTTGAAGCAGTTTTCACTCCTCCTGGTAGTCGTTTTCCTGGCTATGTTCTTGGGGTCGTGTGGCGGTGGGTCGAGTTCCAACAAGCCGCCCAGCAAGTCGTCCCATCGTGCCTTCCTGAGCAACACTTACACCGGCAACCTGCAGATCATGGACACCCAGAACGACACGACTCCGTATACTCCGGAGACCACAGGTTCTAATGGGCAGATCATCCCGGGCCATCCAGTGACCATTTCCGCGGGAAGTTCCGCGACGTTCCTGGTGGAAAGCCCCAACCTCTCTACAACTGTCATCTTTAGCCCCAACAACAACACCGTCATTTTTGTCAATAACAACACCGAGACAGCCGGTAACGTGGTTGGCCTGTCAGGCGCCGCCAACATGGCGTTGTTTTCTCCCGACGGCGCCACCCTCTATGTGCCGATACACAACGCGCCCATTACCGGCAGCGCGCCGGGCGGGGTGACAGTGGTTGACGTGGTCAACGGAGCAGTCACTGTCACATACAGCGTTCCGTCGGCCACTTCCAGCGCACTCAGCCCGAGCGGACAGTTCCTGCTGGTGTTCGCGGACAATTCGGATTCCGCCTTCTTGCTGGACTTGAAGGCTTCTACGATCGCAGCCGTGGAGATTCCAGGATTTGCCCGTCCGGTAAATGCTTTCTTCAGTGCCGACAACAATACCGCCTATGTGCTCAGTTGCGGCCCCGAGTGCGGTTCGATGGCGGGACCGCCCTCGGTGTCCCAACTCGACATTCCCTCCAAGACCATCAAGGCAACGGTGGCCGTGGGCGGAGCGAGTGTCGGTCTGATGACCGGCACGACGCTCCACGTCGCCGGCACACCGGGAGCGGCGGGGACGTACGATGCCGTGAATCTCAGCACCATGACGCGCCTTACGGCTAATTCGGTGGCTATCGGCGACGGCACCCACACTACGATGGCGCTGGCGCAGAACAACATGCTCTACATTGGAGCCAGCACCTGTGCCAACCAAACCACCGGCTGTCTTTCGGTGGTGGATGTCAGCAAGAGTGCCGCGGTGCCGCCGCTGCCGCCGCGTGGCAATATAACCGGCATGCTCGCCATCGTGGGACGCAATATCGTGTATGTGATTGAGGGCGGTTACCTGATTATTTACGACACGACCACTAGCCAACCTCAGCAGACCCAGGTGGTGTTCCACGGCGCTCTCTACAGCGTGGTGCAGGTAGACCAGTAACGTAGGAGCCGTTCGCCGACCCAAGGTCGAACAGGTTCCGCAAACCAAGCGGCTGGATCCTCGCCCACCAGGCTCGACCAGGCTGCGGGTTGGACCATCACGGCTCCAGCCTTAAGTGATGCGCCCCTGCCTGCTGCACCACCTGCGGCGCGAACGGCAACGCGAACGTGCGCCCGTGATAGTAGGCGTCCCACTGATCGTCGTAATGCCCGTCAAAAATATTTCCCGACTGACCGTTCACGATGTCAAGCGTCGACTGGTCAAGGTTCGCGAAATCCACCGTCTGGCGCTGGGATGGACCAAAGTGCGTGCCCACCTGCTTCACCGTCTGCCCGTCTCCCGAGAGCGGCTGGCTGCCCGGGCCAGCAGCGCGCTTAAGGATGGGAAAGTTGCTCCAGAAAGGATGTTTGATATCCACGCGATGCACGCGCCCCCATTTCCACATCGCCAGGACCTTGGGAGTCTCCGCATCGTCCACCGCGGCCTGTACCGCGGCGGTCAGCAGTTCGTCGTAGCTGGCGTAACCCGCGGGCAGCCATCGCGGCGGCTGATGTGCCAAAACGTTCTCCAGCCACACCGGGCTCATCCACCACTGGTACTGCTTCCAGTCATCGCCCAGCTTGGGCTTCAGCAGCAGCTCCTCCAGCTTCTTGCGCGAGAAGTAGGCGGCGCTGGGCGCGGCTGATTCGGTGGTCATTACGCCATCCCAGTTGCGCATCAAGTCGGCCGCTGCTTTGGCGCGTGGTGAGGCCTTGGGCGTGTGATCGACCGCGTAGACAAAACGCTCGGCGCAGTAGCGGTCGAACTCAGAAAGAACGTCAGTCTGGATTACCAGCATGTCCTCTGGCGCCAATTTCTTCTTCGCGTTCAGCAACTTGTAGATGCGCTCGGTGCGATAGGGCGAGCCCCACTCCGTGCTAAGCAGGAACGGGTAGCCGTCCGGCGCAACGCGCCCGTTGGCAGTCGCGATCATTCCGGAGGGCGGATCGTACACAGTGGGAAGCTGGTCGTAGGGCACGTAGCCGGTCCATTCGTGCGCATCGTCATCGCCCGGCACCGGCACCGAACCGTCGCCAGAGGCGCGAACGGGAACCATCCCGGTGGCGTGATAACCGATGTGCCCATCCACGTCGGCATAGACCACATTCTGCCCGGGCGCGCCGAACCTCGAGAATGCGGCCACGAACTCCTGCCAGTTCCTCGCCGAATTCACCGCATGGAAAACCGTGCCCGAGGCCCGCGGGTCGTACACCGTCCACTTCAACGCCAGTTGGCGTTTCTCGCCAGGGACGAGGTCGGTGACGATGGGGCCGTGCCGCGTGACCACGACGTCCATCTTGACCTCACGCTTGCCCTTCACCTCGATGATTTCCTGGCGATGCTCGGGTTGCATCCAGCCCTGCGGCGTCAAGTATTCGCCCTTGTCGTTGAACTTCTCGATGTAGACGTCTTCCACATTGGGACCCAGGTTGGTGAAGCCCCATGCGATGTAGCGATTGTGTCCCACGATAACGAATGGCATGCCGGGGAGAGTCACACCGGCAACGTCAAAGTCTCCGGCGGTCAAGTGTGCCTCGTACCAGACGTTTGGAATGCGCAGGTCGAGATGCATGTCGTTCGACAGCAGCGGCTTGCCGGAGACGGTGCGAGCACCGGCGACGACCCAGTTGTTAGAGCCGGGCAGAAGGCGCTCCTCTGAATCACTCATGCGCTTCAGATCACGAAAAAGGGCTGGCGGTGCAGGTTCGAGCAGGCTTTTCAGATCCCGCACGGCCGCCAGAACCTTCGCTAAACTGTCACCCTGCGGGTGCGCGTCGAAGGACCTGTTCTTCTGATCTGGCTGTGCCCGTTGCCCCGGCTTCACACCGTCCTTCTTCGTCCCGCCCGGCGGAGCGTCTTCCTCTTCGCTGGGCGTCGTTTCCCCTGGAATCTCATTCTCGATCGAATTGCTCTCCGCTCCCGGCGGATGGTCGCGCCACGACGAATTCACATACAGGTCGGCAGTCAACTCCGGCCCCAGCTTGGCCAGTATCTTCTCTTTCTCCAGTTCATCCTTGTACAGGCCGTGGTTGAGAAACTCGGTCATGGACAGTCCCACCAGCGCGGAATCCTCGACCGTCCAAACGTGTGGGAAGTAGGTAAGAAAGCGGAATTCCAACGGCAGCGTCTTCTGGTGCTGCGCGATGTAGGCGTTGACCCCCGCAGCATAGGCTTCGAAGTACGCGCGCTGCGCCGGATCCAGGTTGGCCGCGATCTGCTCCGCCACCTGCCGCAGACCGAGGATGCGCTGTTCGCGATCCGTCTTGACGTATTCCGGGCCCAGCACTTCAGCCAGGTCGCCGGAGGCGTACCGGCGAGTCATGTCCATCTGCCACAGACGGTCCTGGGCGGTCAGATAGCCCTGCGCAAACAGCAGGTCCGGCAAATTGGAGGCCGAGATGTTCGGCACGCCCTGCGAGTCGTAAGTCACGATCACGGGCTTTGCCAGGCCGGAGAGCTGAATGGTGCCGTCGCGTTGCGGCAAAGCGGCTTTGACCGCGCGGTAGAACCAAAAGTCGAAGCTGAGAAAGGCAATCAGCAGCAATACAAGAAGAGCAATTACGATCCGGAAGACGACTTTTGTTACCGAAGCCCGGGGTGGAGTAAGAAGAGTTGTAGCTGTCATGGAACGTGTCAATTATATAGCGTCCCAAACATCGAGCTGTGGCCTTCATTTACAATCAGCCCGCAACCTTTACGCACTTCATCGGCTGGAGTTCCGTCACGCTCATGCGCCTTTCTTGGCTGCTCATCGCTCTTCTTCTCTTCCCTGCTCTTACTTTCGCCCAGAATGCCGGCCCGGCGGCAACCCCAGCGCAGAGTTCGACACAAACAAAGTCATCGTCGAAGGCACTCACCATTTCACCCAATGGGGTTGCAACCGGCGCGCGCGCAATTCACAACTCTGCGCTCATCGTTGACACCCATGCCGACACCCCCGGACGCTTCGTGGACGAAAACTTCGACCTGGCGCAGGACGCCGGCACCGGCCATCTCGACTTCAACAAGATCAAGGCCGGCAACCTGGGAGCGGAGTTCTTCTCCATCTGGGTCGATCCCAAGACCTTCAAGGGGCGGGAGATCCAGCGCGCACTCGACATGATCGATTCGGTGTACGAGCAGGCGCGTCTTCATCCTGACAAGATGCAGATGGCCTTCAGCACCCAGGACATCCAGGCGGCGCATCGCCAGCACAAGCTGGCGGCGCTGATGGGCGTCGAAGGTGGGCATGCCATCCAGGGCGATATGCGCGTGCTGCGCGACTACTACCGCCTGGGCGTCCGCTACATGACGCTCACCTGGTCGAACACCAACGAACTCGGCGACTCCAGCGGCGACCTGGCTGACAAGAGTGCGGTGCATCATAACGGCATCACCGACTTCGGGCGCCGGGTGGTGCGGGAGATGAACCGCCTCGGCATGATCGTGGACATCTCGCATGTGGCCGACCGCACGTACTACCAGGCGCTGGTCGCCAGCCGCGCGCCGGTCATCGCATCGCATTCGTCGTCGCGAGCGCTCACCGATGCCCCGCGCAACATGACCGACGACATGCTGATTGCGCTGGCGCGCAACGGCGGCGTAGCGCAGGTCAACTTCAACTGCGGCTTCATTTCGCAGAAGTACCGAGACCGCGAAAAGCAGCTGGCAGCGGAGAAAGATCCAGACTACGAAAAAGTGGAGGGTTGGTTCCTGTTGCCGCAAACCGCACAGGGCCGCAAGCAGATCGACGCCGACAAGGCTGCGCTGGAGAAGAAGCTGCCACGTCCGCCGCTCAGCGATCTCATCGATCACATTGACCACATGGTGAAGGTCGCCGGCGTGGACCATGTCGGGCTCGGGTCGGATTTCGACGGCGTACCCTGCACGCCGCAGGGGCTGGATTCCGCCGCCGATCTGCCGAAGATCACCCAAGCCCTTTACGAGCGTGGGTACAAGGCGGCCGACCTTGATAAGATTCTTGGCGGCAACCTGATGCGGGTGTTCGGCGAAGTGGAAAAGCTGTCGAAGGAAATCCAGGCCGAGACTAACCGTGACACCCGCCGTGAACTTGCGCCCAGTGCGGCGCCCCAACAGCAATAAGTTTTGGAGGACTCATGCGTAACTTGATCGCAGTACTCATCTGCCTCAGCCTGGCGACCTTCGCAGCCGCCCAAACCTCAACCCCGCAAAAGCCCGCGCCGTCTTACGCGCAGGCAGGCCCGGCGCCGGTCACAGCGACCATCGAGACCAGCGACGGCAACATCACCTGCACCCTCTTTCCTGACAAGGCCCCGCTCACCGTCGCCAATTTCATTGGGCTGTCGACTGGCACCAAAGAGTGGAAGAACCCCAAGACCGGCGAGATGATGCACGCCCCGCTCTACAGCGGCACCATCTGCCATCGCGTGATTCCCAACTTCATGATCCAATGCGGTGATCCCGCCGGCAATGGAACCGGTGATCCAGGCTATAAATTCAAGGACGAGTTCACCACCGACCTCACTTTCGACCAGCCGGGGCGCCTGGCCATGGCGAATAGCGGTCCTGGTACAAACGGGTCGCAATTCTTCATCACCGAAGTTCCCACGCCGCACCTGAACGGCAAACACACCATCTTCGGACAATGCGAAGACCTGGATGTGGTCAAGAAGATTGCCCGGGTGCCGACCGATCCGCGTACCGACCGGCCTATGACTCCGGTAAAGATCCTGCGCATCAAGATTGTCGATCCGCGTCATCCGGCGGGCGCAGCGAAGACTACCGGTACGATCAAGAAGAGCACGTCGCCGGCGCAATAGCGGGGATTGTCATTACGAGCGCTAGGTTTCGGCACAAGGGATCTGCTTTGATGGCACGGGAAAAGCATATCCCTCCCTTCACTCGTGATGACAACTCTCTAGTGACGACCAATTCGGTTGGGATAACTTTGGCGACAATACCTCCGCAATAGTACTTTCTCGCGGTGACAAGCCGTAAGGAATAGCAGCTCCCTTCCCTGTTCGGCCCCTTCGTATCTACGCACGGACAACCGTCCGCGCCTTCCACGCAGTCACAAGGTTAGGGTATATTGCCTGAACGTCTGTGCATTGGTTTCTCCATCACCTCTGAGGCCGAGAAGATGATCAAAGAGCTACTGGAACGATGGCCGCTAGTCC
>Ga0209048_10001971_pt1 | contig 20684 bp, 17 predicted proteins | sample FrelakmetCRP12CR_FD_187146 | JGI IMG/M metagenome (GOLD analysis project Ga0209048, IMG submission 187146) | Freshwater lake sediment microbial communities from the University of Notre Dame, USA, for methane emissions studies - CRP12 CR (SPAdes)... | ecosystem: Environmental > Aquatic >... | reverse complement strand
GCCTTTGCCACCGCCCAGGCGCTGACTGGCGGTCAGATCAACCTGGTGACGATCGTCATTGGCTCTGAATTGCGTGGAGACGTACTGGGTGACCAGGGTTTGGGATACGCCATGGCGCTGGGAATGGTGGTTGTCATGGCATTGGCGATTACGGGCTATACGGTCCTTCAACGAAGGACGGAGAGGTGGTTGCGATGAAGCGCCGCGGCAAGATTTGGGCCTGGTTTTTTATAATTCTTGGCATCCTTTATTTCTTCCTGCCGCTGCTCGCCACGTTCCTTTTTTCTCTGCGCGCCAAGCTTGGAGTCCTGAGTTTCCAGGCCTATGCGAATGTCTTCAGTGATCCGAAGTTCATAAGGAACTTCAGCGCCTCGCTTCTCTGGGCTACCCTCACAATTGTTGTGGGAGTCTTACTCTTTGTTCCCACGGCCTACTGGGTGCGCCTGAAAGTGCCGCAGTTTCGGGTGGCGGTCGAGTTCATCACCCTGATACCCTTCGTAGTCCCCGCAATTGTATATGTCTTTGGCCTGGTTCGCACTTACAGCCATCCCCCGCTCCTGATTGTTGACAGCCCGGCATTGCTTGTTGCAGCCTACACGATTTTATCGATGCCATACTTGTACCGCGCTATCGACATCGGCCTTCGCTCTATCGATGTGCGCACGTTAACTGAAGCGGCTCAGAGCCTGGGCGCAGGTTGGGGAACTATTCTATTCCGCATCATCATACCGAATATACGCGTCGCGATTTTGAACGGCGCTTTTTTGAGCTTTGCCATTGTGATGGGGGAGTACATCCTGGCCCAATATCTTGCCAAACCGGCATTTGCCCCTTACATGGCTGTTTTAATCCAAAACAGGGCTTACGAGCCGGCGGCGCTGGCTGTCATCAGCTTTGCCCTCACCTGGGCATGTATGGGGCTCATCTCGCTGGTCGGTCGTGGCCAGCAGACGCAAATTGCAGGCGGACATTAAATCCCATTAGAGGATATCTTTCATGGCTTTCTTAGAGATCAATAACGTCAGCAAAATCTTTGGTCAAGCCGTGGCGGTTAATGATTTCAACCTCCAGATAGAAAGAGGAGAGTTGGTATCCTTCCTGGGGCCCAGCGGTTGCGGGAAAACCACTACGCTGCGCATGGTGGCAGGTTTTGAAATTCCTACCAGTGGCAGGATTGTGGTCAACGGCGAGGATATTACCGAAAAGGCTCCCAACCAACGCGATGTTGGCATGGTTTTTCAGGCTTACGCCCTCTTCCCCAATATGACTGTGGCAGACAATATTGGTTTTGGCCTCATGATAGCCAGGAAGCCAGCCGCCGACAGGAAGAAACGCGTGGCTGAAATGCTGGATATCATCCACATGGCTGACTTCGGTGCTCGCTTTCCTTATCAGCTCTCTGGCGGCCAGCAGCAGCGCGTGGCTCTGGCGCGCGCCCTGGCGCTCAGCCCGCAGGTGTTGTTGCTGGACGAGCCGCTCTCGGCCCTGGACGCGAAGATACGCGTCTCCCTCCGTGCAGAAATTCGCAGCATCCAGCGCAAGCTCGGCATCACCGCGATCTATGTGACCCACGACCAGGAAGAGGCTTTGTCGCTCTCAGACCGGGTGGTAGTCATGAACGGCGGCAGAATGGAACAGGTGGGTACGCCCTTCGAGATTTACAACTTCCCGAAAACAGAATTCGTCGCCCAGTTCGTCGGGCAGTTGAACTCCGTCAAAGCCGAAGTGGTTGACCCGGCCAGCAACCGCCTCAAGATGGATGGGCAGCAGGTGCAGACTGCCGAATCATTACTAAGTTACCATGCCGGCGACCAGGTTGTGGTAGCCATCCGGCCCGAGCGTCTCAGTTTCACTACCGAGGGCGTCAAGCCGAACGTGTTGGATTGCTCGATCGAGAACATCACCTTCCTTGGTTCTGTGGTGCGCGTAACTGTGAAGGTTGGCCAATTCAACCTGTTTATGGATACTTTCAACAACCCGTTCCTGGAACTCCCCAAGATCGGAGATAAGGCCCAGGTCACCTGTTCGCGGGAAGCCGTTTTGGTAGTGAAGTAAGGCCGGCGTAAGGGTGGTTTCATCCTTTTCCCTGAGGTTTACACTTGAATAAAGTCATCCTGGTTCTCTCAGATGGGCTGCGGTATGATGCCGCAGTCGATGGGATGGGATTCTTGGGCCATCTGGTGGAGACGAAACAGGCCAGTTTGTACCAGGTACAGGGCGAGCTGCCCAGCTTCTCCCGCCCGATGTATGAAACGGTCCACACCGGCTTGCCTTCCAGCGAGCACGGAATCGTGGCGAATTCCATCGTCCGCCGCTCGACCAGGCCCAATATTTTCGACCTTGCTTTCAGGGCCGGCAAGACAACTGCTGCGGCAGCCTATTTTTGGTTCTCCGAGCTGTATAATCGGGCGCCCTACGACCCTATTGACGACCGGGAAGTGGACGATGAGTCCTTGCCGATCCAGCATGGACGGTTTTACACACGCGACGAATACCCTGACCAGGAATTATTCAACATCGCGGCCATGCTGGTGCGCCGGTTTAACCCCGATTATTTGCTTGTCCATCCAATGGGCATGGATTACACCGGCCAAAGCTTTGGAGCGGACAGCAGCAAATATCGCAACCAGGCTACCCGCCAGGATACCTTGCTGGCGCCAATGATCGTCGAGTGGCTGGAGAAGGGGTATAACATCCTCGTTACGGGTGATCACGGAGTCAACGCAGACCATTCCCATGGCGGCACCACCTGGGAGGTGCGCCAGGTGCCGTTGTTCCTGGTCAGGCCCGGGCTGTCTGGCAGCGGCAATACCGGCCAGGTTGTCTCCCAGCTTCAAATAGCTCCCACGTTGTTACTTTTGTTAGGTCTCCCGGCCCCAGAGAGGATGAAACGCCTGCCCGTGGTATAATGCCCCCGCTCATCAGGGTGAGCCATTTTTGCAAAAAGAAGGTGTAACCAGTGAGCTTTCTCCTGGTTGTATTCATAGCAATTGCGCTTGTATTTGGTTTCCTCAATGGCTTCCACGACAGTGCAAATGTAGTCGCTACATCGATCGCCTCCCGTGGTATTCCGCCGAAAATTGCCCTGGCCCTGTCAGCGGCGACCAACTTTGTTGGACCCTTCCTCTTCGGTGTAGCCGTAGCCACCACTATCGGTAGTGAAGTTGTCGCTCAAGAGGCGCTGACCGTACCGGTTGCCATGGCAGCGTTGAGTTCAGCAATTATCTGGAACCTGCTCACGTGGTGGAGGGGCTTTCCTTCCAGCTCTTCTCACGGCCTGCTCGGCGGTTTTGTGGGCGCCGCCGTTGCCGGATACGGTTTCAGCGTTCTGGTCCCGCAAGGATTTGTCAAAATTCTCGCAGGCTTGTTCATTTCTCCCTTCGTGGGCCTTGGCCTGGGCTATCTGGTGATGTTCATCGTTTTGAGGATCGGGAGAAGGTTGCCGCCCAGCTCGGGCGTCTTCTTCCTGCGCTCGCAATGGGTCACTACCACGGCCTTGGGACTCAGCCACGGGACGAACGACGGTCAAAAGACCATGGGAATCATCGCCATGGGGCTGGTAGCCTTTGGCGTTCTCCCCACGTTCGTCGTGCCGAACTGGGTGATCTTCGCCAGCGCTACCTCGATAGCTTTAGGCACTGCCCTGGGCGGCTGGCGCCTGATCCGCACCATGGGCGCTGGCTTTTTCCGGGTCCGCCCTCTGCATGCCTTCTCTTCACAACTCGCCAGCACCGGCATTATTTTCGGCGCGGCGCTGTGGGGAGCGCCGGTCAGCACCACCCAGGTCATCAGTTCCAGCATTGTTGGAGCCGGCAGCGCCGAGCGGGTGAATAAAGTACGTTGGAAGGTCGCCCTGCAGATTGTTGCAGCCTGGCTGGTCACGATCCCCACCACGATCTTGCTTGGCGCGCTTTTCTATTGGTTTTATAGATTTTTACGTATCTAGGAGGTTAGTTCCCAATTATGGCTACAAAAACTCCCTGGTGGAAAAAGGTTCGATTGGGCGACATGTTTCAACGCAAGCCGGACCGCCTGATTACTCTCTTGATCGAGCAGGCCCGTATTACTGAAGAGGGCATGAACGCCCTGGTGGCATACTTCGAAAAACCCTCCAAGCGCCGCGCCGAAGTGGTCAGCCAGGCCGAATCGGCCGCCGACGAGACCCGCCGTATTCTGATTGATGAGTTGAATAAGACATTCGTCACCCCGATCGATCGCGAAGACATCCATGCCCTTTCGCGGGCCATTGACGATATGCTAGACTATGCCTATACTACCACGACCGAGATGTCAATCCTGGCGGTTGAACCGAATGATGCGATGCGCGAAATCGGGGCTGCCCTGGCGAAAGCCGCTTGTGAGATTCATCTGGGCGTCCAGCGCCTTGCCGATCATCCCGGCGTTGCGAATGACCATGTCGTGCGCGTCAAGGCCTTGGAAAATCGGGTGGAAGAGATTTACCGGCTGGCGCTCGCCGACCTGTTTCAGGAAGCTAAAGACTTCAACCAGATCTTAAGAATCCTCAAGGTGCGCGAAACCTACCGTCACCTGAGCAACGCCGCAGACCGCGGCGTCGAAGCTGCGAACGTCCTCTCCGATATTGTGGTTAAGATCGGTTAGCCTGGGGTTAACCCCAAACAGCGATTAAGATCAGGCCGGTTGAAATAAAAACCGCCCCTGTCAGGCGTACACTCAGACCCCTTTCTTTGAATATCCAGAACGCCAGCGCAGCTCCAATCACGATGCTGATCTGCCGGAAGGCCACGATATAACTCGCGTTCGGAATCAGTTGGTATGCCCACAGGATAAGCCAATAAGCAGAGAAACTCAGGATAGCTGCTGGGATTACTAGCTTCCAGGTAGTCGGCTTGTTCCTTTCTTCTTTCCCTTTGAAGTATTTCATTAAAACCAGGTACGGCACGATGGAGACCGCGAAGTAGAAGTACCCGTAGCGGGCAGCAGTGGCCGGGCTTGACTGGACGGTTTCAGCGGCATATTTGTCGAGCAGGGTGTAGCCTATGGTACCCATCGCGGCGAGCAGCATCCACAGAATGGCGCGGTTGAAGTAACGCTTCAGAGAAATGTCTTGGAACGAGTGTAGAGGAACAAAGACGACGCCGGTTGCTACCAGCAGGACTCCGGCCCAGCCTGCCACGGTCAGGTGCCGCCCTCGCAGGGTATCTGCAAGAGCCACAAAGATTACCGGCAACGCCCGCGCCACCGGGTACACGATCGTGAAGTCTGATGAGGCGTAAGCTCGCGCCAGGAAGAATAGATACACTCCCGCGCTGATGCCGGAGCCTACCACACACAGCCAGGCTATCGGAGTAAGCGAGCGAGTCAAGAATTCGCTCACCACAGCCGGTACACATCCGATCAACAAAGTGAAAATCAGCATTTTACGGTAGAACTCTTGCTCTGAATGTTCAAAGCGTGCCAGCAAGTTCCACCCGGCGTGCATAAATGCTGAAATGATCACCAGCAAGATAACAAAAGGCGTCATAGATGGAGATACAAGGCAAAGGAGTATTGCTGCGTGAAGCGCAGCAATACTCCTTATATATTGGGTATGTGCAACCCTATTTTGAGAAGAACTTTTTTAGCTGGTCGATATGGAGCAAGCCGTCATAGCCAGGGACATCGCCTTTACTCATCGTCCCTTTTTCCCCATCTGCGTCACCCAGGCAAGTGACGATGATATCGGCATCGCTTAGGTTCTCTTTTTCGGTATAGACATTGGTGGTTGCTACCACGTGCATGCCGGCGGCTTTACCTGCCAGGACGCCGTTGCGCGAGTCCTCGATGACCATGCACTCCTCGGGTTTTACGCCCGTTTTAGAGAGCGCCAGGTTATAGATTTCAGGATCGGGTTTCTTCTTGCTGACGATATCGCCTGCCAGGACAAAGTCGAACTTGATATCCGATAGGACCTTGTAGGCGATGGCGTGTGCCGCCTGCTCGTTGGAGGTGGTGCAAACCCCGATGATAAGCCCGGCTTCCATAGCTTCCTTCATGAAGCGGTGAATCCCTGGCCGCAACGGCAGTTTCCCACTCTCGATCAGCTCGATGAACAGGGCCGTCTTGCGTTTATGCATCGCTTTGATGATATCGTCCACCTCCTCTGGCTTCACCTCTTTTCCAAAGCCTTTGGTTTCCAGGTGGTGCTTCATGCGCTCTTTGCCGCCCGCGATCTGCAGCAGCTCGTGGTAATAGTCTACATCCCAATCTACATCGTAGCCGAATTCCTTGAACGTCATGTTGAATGAAACGCGATGCCCGTCCCTTTCGGTATCGATGATCACCCCGTCTTGGTCGAAGAATATTGCCTTAATTTGTGCCATACCATTCTCTCCCACCACGATCGATCCAATCGCTGGATTTAGCTGGTTAGAAACTCGCGCACGACATTTACCGCCATGCGGTTTTCTTCCTTTGTTCCAATAGTGATGCGGAACCATCCCTCGCTGCCATGCTTGGGGTTTTCCGGGCGGAAGATCAAGCCCTTTTCCTCGGCATATTTGACCATATCTTTGCCGGTCTTGCCGGTTCCACCCGCATCGAACAAGATATAGTTGGCATGGGAATGGAAGATGACCAGCCCGGGAATGTCGCTTAGCGATTCCTCGATGAAGTCCAATTCGCCGTTATTGAAATGCACGCGTTCTTCCAGAGCTTCGGTATCTTCCAAGGCTGCAAAGGCAGCCCACATGGGGATCGTCCCCACGTTCCAGGGGAGCAGCGCACCTGAAATCTGCCCGATCACGTCTTTGTCGCCCAGAGCATAGCCAAAGCGCATGCCGGCCAGGCCGTAAGCCTTGGAAAGCGTGCGGGTGATCATCACGTTCTTGTATTTCTTGATCAAACCCACTTTCGACATTTGCAGGCCAGCATATTCGACGTAGGCCTCATCAACTACAAATGGGATGCCCGTCTCAGCGATGCGGATAAAGGCTTCCGCCTCCATGAAGTTCCCAGTTGGGTTGTTCGGGTTTGCAATCACGATGATCTTCGTCTTAGGGGTGACAGCTTTTAGCACTGCATCTGGGTCGTAAACCAGCTCTTTGTGGTCTTTGTAAATCATCGGCACAGAGACCAGGTTTCCGCCCAGGATCTGGCAGCGCAGTTTGTAGATACCGAAACATGGGGTATGCTGGATGACTTCGTCGCCTACTTCCAAGAAACAGCGGAAGATGTTATCGAAGACTTCGCTGGAGCCATTCCCGAGCATCACATTCTCAGGACCGTCCAGGCCGTTGATCGCGGCGATCTTCGACCGCACCACTAAGCCCTGGTCTGGATAGCGGTTAGACATCGCGCCGTACTTTTGGATAGCTTCTAGCACTTTCTTAGAAGGCGGATTCGGATTCTCGTTCGACATCATCCGGTGCAGCTCGGGCTTGCGCCAGGCCAGCTCGATGTGCCCGGAAATGTACATCGGAATGCCCTTCACCCAGGGGACAAAATAATCTTCAACGTTTTTGGTCATTTGCTTAGCTCCTGTAAAAGTTCGAGATTTAGCGGGCGCCTAGATTCAATCAAAAACCCAGCCATTCCGCAAGTTTTGTTTAGGCTTTTCCACCGCTGCCGAGCATGTCGATCCAGTGACCGACCACTTTGCGGATCGCATCGCTCACTGCCGCATCAATCTTGCCTGGGTCATATTCTTCACGCTTGGCGGTAATATAGTTGAAAGTCGTGTCGATAAGCGTGTATTTCAGCTCGGTAGACACGTTGAACTTGGCTCCGCCGCTCTCCAGCAATTTCTTCACATAGTCTTCGGGCAGGCCGGTACCGCCATGCACAACCAGCGGGGTCTTGATCGTCTTGCCGTTGAGCAGTTTGTTGATCTTTTCCAGGCGCTCGAAATCGACTTTGGGGTTCTTGGTCTTGTAAACGCCGTGGGCCGTGCCGATTGCTGGCGCAAAAATGTCGACTCCGGTGCGCTCAACGAACTCAACCGCCTGAGTGGGATTAGCCAGGGCGCTTTCATCTTCGGAAACTTTGATCTGGTCTTCTACGCCGCTTACCGTACCTAGCTCGCCCTCTACCGAGAGGTTGCCGACCGAATGGCTGTAATCTACCACTTCCTTCGTCTGGCGGACGTTTTCTTCGTAAGCCTGCTTCGAAGCATCGATCATGATGTTGGTATACCCGGCATCTGCGCATTGCTTGCAGTAGTCCATCTCGGTGCAGTGATCCAGGTGCAGGCAGACCGGGATGGGCGCCGAATTTGCTAAAGCCCGGTAGATGGCTACCATAACATTCCGGCCGTAGAATTTCGAGGGTTTTACGGAAGTTTGAACGATGACAGGTGCTTTTTTGTCGATCGCCGCTTGTACTACAGCTGTGAACTGTACAAGGTCGGTGACATTGAAGGCGCCTACGGCATATTTGCCTTTGACAGCCTCCACCATGATCTCTTTTGCATTTACGATTGACATTCTGATCTCCTTTCAGTTATGTTGGCGAGCTGAGAAGGAAATGGCTCGCCATAAAAAATAGGATTAATTCACTACGTCTACAAGCCATTGATCCCAGCGTGGGTCGGTCGCGCTCTGCCTCATTCTACCAAACCACAGGTCCGCATACCCCTGGAAATCTTCATCCAGGTTTGAGATACCGGTTTGGGTAGTGCCCCACATCGCCTCGTGGATTTCAGACATCGGCCACATCAGTTTGAGACGGGCAAAGTTCTTTGGCGTCACTTCACCAAAATATTCTTGTAGTAGCACCCTTACTATATCATCGTTCAGCCGGTGGTGGTGGCTGAAATTCGCTAGATCAAAAAAAATATCCCCCATGCCGGCGTATTCCCAATCCAGCAGGCGGATCTCTCCAATATCGCCTGGCGTTTCTTCGTCCATCCAGTTCAAGTTCAGGAGGTCGTCGTGGCAAGGGGTAGGAATATACGGGGCTTTATGCAAAGCCGTCTCAACCTCATGCATCTTCTGCATGGTCCAATCGAAGTCGAATGGGAATCTGCAGTTGTACTGTTTTGAAACCTTGGTGAGCATTTCTACCCGGCGGAAGACATTAAATTCTCCGTCCAGCTTCGGGGCGCGCACGTGGAACAGGCGGAGTTTGCGTGCCACCCGCCGGATGTAGTCCGGCTGGGAGATTACCTCGGGCGGGATGTGTTTTCCTTTGATAAAACGGGTCACCAGGTAACCCTCCGGCCCGATAAAATATGCCACTTCTGGAGCCACCCCCAGCTTGCCGGCTGCCAGGTTTGCGGCGTGCTCGACATCGCGGCGGATGCCGAGCAGGTCTGTACCGGCGCCAGTGATGCGCAGGACATAAGCCAGGCCGTCCGATTCGATCTTGAAGTTCATATTAGTGATGCCACCCGTTAAAGGTGTGATTTTGAGATCCTGCTTATCCGCCAGGAATGGGATTCGTTTGATGACCTCATTGACATCCTTAGACATAGGCAGCCTCCGAAACGCAGAAAGAGAAACCGCCCTCACTTTTTAAGGCTCCAGGAGGGCGTTACTTCCGCAAATACAAGCTCCACTTCTCTAAAGAGAATTTATCCGTAAGAGGGGCGATTGGGGATTATTATAGCATTTCTGCAGTAATAATCCCCAATCCGTGTCATTTTCCGAAAATGCTAAGCCCGGATTCGTTCACCCTTCGGATCCCAGAGCGGGCTTTGCTTGACTTCCGCGCCCACCATTTCACCAAAGAATTCGATCTCCAGCTTTATTCCGGCCTTCGCGTATACAATTGGCAGGTAAGTGAAAACAATGCTCTCGTTCACGGAGTAGCCAAAACCGCCTGCGGCTACCCATGAGATGATCTCGGATTTTCCAGCGAGGTGGACTGGCTCCTTGCCCAAAGCAATCACCCGGTTATCGCTTAGCGTCAGGCAGCACAGCTTGCGCTTTATGCCTTCCGCCTTTTGTTTGAGCAGCGCTTCCTTTCCCTGGAAGTCGCCCTTATCCAACTTGACTGCGAAGCTCAATCCGGCTTCGAAAGGCGTGTAGTCTGGGCTAATCTCGGAGCCCCAATATCTATAACCCTTTTCCAGCCGTAAAGTGTCGATTGCTTTGTAACCTGCCGCCACCATGCCCTCCGGTACGCCGGCCTCCCACAGTGTATCCCATAGGCGCAAGCCATATTCCATCGGGCAGTAGAACTCCCAGCCTAGCTCGCCTACGTAGGTTACTCGCATTGCCAGAGCAGGCACGTCTCCTACCGTAATGTAGCGGGCCGTCATGTACGGGAAGGCCTCATTCGACAGGTCTGCGCCGGTCACCTTCTGTAGAATCTTGCGCGCCTTCGGTCCCCACAAGCCCAGGCAGGTATAGGATGAGCCGACGTCCTCGATCGTGACCGAGCCATCTTCGGGCATGTTCAGCCTGAGCCACGACATATCGTGCTGGCCAAACGCCGTTCCGGTGATGATCAAGAACCGTTCCTCGGCGATCCGGGTGACAGTGAAATCACACTCAATGCCGCCGCGCTTGTTCAGCGCCTCGGTATAGATCACGCTGCCTACCGGCTGGTCGATGTTATTGGCGCACACATAATTCAAGAACGCCAGCGCTCCCGGCCCGCGTACCTCGATCTTGTTGAACGAAGTCTCGTCGAACAGGCCGGCGTTCGAGCGGGTCATCAGGTGCTCGTAGCCGATGGCGCGAGACCAGTTGAAGTGCGCCCAGCCTTTTGGCTCATGACCGTGGCGAGCTTTCTCTTCATAGGGCTGGAAATAGTTCGGCCGCTCCCAGCCTGTCTTTTCGCCGAAAACGGCTCCGAGGTCGCGCAACCGGTAATAAGTGGGCGAGAGGCGTAACCCGCGCCGCGAAAGCCGTTCTTCGCCTGGATAGTGGATATCGTAGTATTGCGAATAGGTCTCGATCGTGCGCGCTACGGTGAAATCCTGGCTGGCATAGTTAGAGCCAAACCGGCGCACGTCCAGCCGCCAAACGTCCCATTCCGGAGTCCCATCGATGATCCATTCTGCCGTGGCCTTGCCGATTCCGCCCGCGCCTGCCAGGCCGTGGGCGCAGAAAGCGCACGCCACCCAGAAGCCCTTGACCGAGGTCGGGCCGAGCAAGAACTCGCCGTCGGGAGTAAAGCCTTCAGGACCGTTGAGCAACTGGATGATCTCGGCAGTTTCAACTGCTGGCACCCGTTTGATCGAGTTTTCCATCAACGGAGCAAAGCGGTCCCAATCTGGCGGCAGAAGCTGGTATTTGAAATCGCGCGGGATGCCTTTTAGCCCGAAAGGCTCTGGCTCGCGCTCATAGCCGCCTGTGACCAGCCCGCCCACCTCTTCTCGCCAGTAAACCAGCAGATCCGGATCGCGCAGCGTCGGGATATCATGCCCCACACCCTTAACTGGCTTAGTGATAATGTACAGATGAGCCATTGGCACAACCGGTAGAGTCAGGCCAACCATCTTACCCACTTCGCCGCCCCACTGTCCGGCGGCGTTCACCACAACTTCGGTCTTGATAGTGCCGCGGTCGGTTACAACTTCATCCACTCGCCCATCTTTGAGGTTTATCTTCTCAACATTAGTTTCGATGAAAATGCGAGCGCCTTGGTTCCTGGCCCCGGCTGCCAGGGCATTGGTCAGGCCGGTAGGGTCGATTACCCCATCGGTCGGCGTGTACACTGCCCCAAGAACCCCCTCCGGATTGATTAGAGGGAAGAGGTCTACGGCTTCTTTGGTCGACAGCATTTCCAGCGGCATGCCGAATGAGCGCGCCATGCCCGACAAGCGCTTCAGCTCTTCCAGGCGTTCTGGTGAGGACGCCAGACGCACCCCGCCGACCTCCCGCCAGCCGGTGTCCTGGCCCGTCTCTGCCTTCAAGCGCCGGTAGAGGTCTGTGGAATACCGCATCATTCGCGTCAGGTTAGCATCCGAGCGTAATTGTCCTACCAGCCCGGCAGAGTGCCAGGTAGATCCAGCCGTCAATTCGTGGCGCTCGAGTAACACCACGTCTTTCCAACCCATCTGCGTTAAGTGGTAAGCAATACTGCATCCACCCACTCCTCCGCCGATGATAACAACCTGTGCTTGTGAAGGAAATTCAGACATAAATTGTAGCCTCCATAGACTTTGATGATGGTATTAAGATGAAGATGATCCTGCTTGATTGTTCGATTGCTTTTTCTGCCAGATCGATTCGGGTCTGGCCATTTCTGCCACGATGTCAAATGAAGAAATGATCCCCAGGGGAATACTATCGGGTTGGTCTGGGTCGATCACTACCAGGCGATGGTGATGGTTCTCAATAAGTTTCTGCGCGGCTTCTTGCAGGGTGGCAGTCATGTGAATCGTTAGGGCGGCATGCATCACTTCGGCAACGGTGATCTTTTGATAATCGCTTTCAAAATCGCAAAAACGGACCAAATCCAGGCCGCTGACTACACCGAGCGGTGCGCCCTTGGGGTTGACTACCAATACAGAACGCCAGCTTGAAGTGGTCATCGCTCTGGCGGCTGACGCCACCGGCGTGTTCTCCCGGCAGGTCAAGAAAACATCCGACATCACATCAGCGACCGTTTCACGCCGGGTGATCGCCTTCTTGGCGATATCGGCGACGATATCGGAGACCGAAATAACACCGACCGGTTTGCCGTTTTCCGTCACCAACAGCCTGCGGATGGCCTCATCCTGCATCCTTTGGGCAGCCTTGTGGGCTGGAACGCTCGCCTCAATTGTATTTGCAGGAGTGGACATCAGCTCGCCGGCTGTCAATTTGCGCATGACTTCCAGGCTTTGCGGATCGCCAGACAGCCACTCTCCCGCCAGCAGGTCATAATCCGTAATGATCCCTAAAATGCTGCCATCTCCTCCACTGACATAGAGCGAATGGACATGATGTGCCGTTAACGCTGTTGCTACCTGACCCAGAGTAGCTTCCGGTTTGCATGTGAGAATCCCAGGTCGCATCAAATTCCGAACCAACTTGGTCATTTCTCGGCTCCTATTGGACTTCGTCAACGTCTTTATACCACTTCACACGGTCGCCTACCCGCGACCGTAAGCGCCAGGCCATCGACTTGGACTCAGCCTCGATGCGCGCCAGAGATTTTTTCACCTGGTTGACCAGCCGGATCTTATTTTCCTCATTAAGCTGCGAATATCCGACGGCTAATTTTCCAACCTTGTCCAGGTTCATCGTTGTTGTCCGCCACAGCCCCCAATCATTGGCGCAAAGTTTCGCTACCCGGGCGATATTAATTGTTTCCTTATCGTTTTCCCCCAAAGAGTGTTCCAGGAGCAGCATGATTGTGTCAATCACATCTTTTTCATTTATTTTCACGATCTGCATCTTTTCCAGGAGCATCTCCGAAAGCGGGATAGTAGGGGCATCTACCTCCAGGCGACCTTCCCAGGAGATCACGTGGCAAAAATCGAGTTTATCGTAAAATACATCGACGTGCAGCTTATTGTGGGAGTTTTCGTAGATCGCCCGGTTCCCTTCACTGATAATAAAAACTTCGCGGTTCTCAGCATATCCCAACCCCGCCATCAGGGTTTTGATCTCCCGAGAATGTTTCTTGTAAGCCGCGAAGTCAATATCGGTGTATGCTCTGCCCATGGCGGCTTGCAGGTAGCCGTATTTGGGGCAGTGCATCTGGAACGCCAGAGATCCGATTACGCGCAACATCAATCCGGCATTATTATTTGCTTCGATGATGCGCTTTAGCTCTTTCTCAAACTCTTCTCGTTCGGCTTCACTTTGCTGCCCCATCCCGATCGGACCAGTTGACATAGTTCACTCCCAGGAGAAAAGCTTTTTTGAATTTTTCGGTCAAATTATAACTGAAAAATCAAAATCTTGCAAATTCGTCAGGTTTCTTATATAATATACGTAGGATTCAATCAATTTCAGTCAATTTCCCTTATATTCTCCGGACGTGCAAGCAGATGAGCAAATCCCTGATCCCAGCTCAAAGGCGTGAGAGAATCCAGGAATATCTGGCAACACACAAGATTGCTCGCAACAGCGATCTTTGCCAGTTCCTCGAGGCCTCCGAAGCCACAGTTCGTCGTGACTTGGATTGGCTGGAAAGAGAAGGTCTGATCCAGCGAACGCATGGCGGCGCCATGCTTAGCCGGAAGCTCGACCTTGAAGCTGAGTACCGGCAGCGCGCCCAAGTCCTCTCAGATGAAAAACAGAATATCGGCGAGCTAGCGGCTTCTCTGGTCGAAGATAGGGATACTATCTTCATTAACAGCGGAACGACTACGACCCAAATCCTGCGTTGCCTGCGCAGCAATGCGGACATCACCGTTATCACCAACAATTTAATTGCCGTGATGGAAACCGGCGAAGTCGGATATGAATTAATCCTCCTGGGCGGTGTCTTCCAGCCAAAATCAAACTCTGTGGCGGGCAGCTTCGCGATTAGCAACCTTTCACAGGTATATGCCAATAAGGCATTCATCGGAGTTGAAGGGATTAATTTGAAATACGGCTGTACCGAGGCTACCCAGGCAGAGGCCGAGGTTGTCCGTATGATGATCGCCCATACCCATGGAGAAATTGTGGTTGTCGCCGATCATAGCAAGTGGGGAGTGATCAGCAATTTCGAAGTTGCCGAAATCGACCAGATCGACAATTTGGTCACAGATAGCCGGCTTGAAGCTGCGGCTCAGGCCTCTTTGCGTTCGCATTCGGTTAACATCTTGATCGCCGATAAGCTGCAAGAAGATAGTGGAGGTTGATTCATGTCCTTTTTATTCAAGAAATCCAGCAAGAAAGTCACCCGCCTCTTCTTTGCCACAGACCTCCACGGCTCTGAACGTACTTATCGCAAATTCCTGAATGCGGGAAAATTCTACCAGGCCACCGTTCTGGTCATGGGCGGGGATATTACCGGAAAGCTGCTCATTCCGATCATCAAGGAGAAAAATGGGAATTTCCGCGCCACCCTTCAAGGCCGCGTGGAGCATTTTGAAACCGAGTCGGATCTGAGCGGGTTGATAGATCGCCTGGCTACCCTGGGCTTCTATCACAAGATCATGGAAGAGGATGAGTTCAAAGGGCTTCAGGAACATCCAGCGGAGGTGGATGAGCTGTTCCACCTGTTAGCCCGCGAGCGGTTGGTCGCCTGGGTTGACTTAGCTGAATCTCGCCTGGCAGGCACTGGCATCCAATGTTTTGTCACCGGTGGGAACGACGATGACCCAGCAGTATTAGAAGCGATCCATCGAGAAGGCACGCAGTCCTTCTTCGCCTGCGAGAATCAAGTCGCACAGGTTGAGGGGCATACCATGATCAGCCTGGGCTTCAGCACTCCTACCCCCTGGAAAACCCCGCGCGAAGTCAGCGATGATCAATTAGGTGTGATGATCGAAGATTTGGTGAAGGGTATTACTGATAAAAGCCACTGCATCTTCAATTTTCATGATCCCCCAAACGATTCAACCCTGGACACCTGCCCGATGTTGGATTGGAGCACCGATCCTCCAAAACCCATAATAAAAGCCGGCCAGATGGTGATGTACGGCGCGGGGAGCAAATCTGTGCGACATGCGATCGAGACTTATCAGCCGATGTTGGGACTTCATGGACACATCCATGAATCGCAGTCAGTGGCGAAAATTGGAAAAACAACCTGCGTCAACCCTGGCAGCGAGTATGGTGAAGGTGTACTGAGGGGTTGTCTGATTAATTTCTCGGATGGTAAGGTAGAAGGGTACCAGATGACCAGAGGCTGAGTGAATAATACTTCGCGGTTTATAACTATGCAAAGCGATGCTTGAATAATACTCATTAAAGGAGAAAAATTCATGAAAGACCAAGCCAGAGTCGTCATTATCGGTGGGGGTATTTTTGGGGTGAACATTGCGTACCACCTTGCAAAATTAGGCTGGACAGATCTTGTTTTATTAGAAAAAGGGGAAATCGCGGGTGGAGAATCATCCCATGCCGCTGGATTAGTGACGCAATTTGCTACATCGCAAACCTTGATGCAGTTCCGTAAGTACAGCATTGATCTATACAGCGAGCTCGGTTTGTTCGATCATGTCGGTAGCCTGCGCCTCGCTTCGAGTAAAGAACAGCTACGCGAGCTCCAACGTAGCGTCAGCCGTGCGAAGGCAATCGGCATGGATGTGGAGATCATCTCTCCGGCCGAAGCTCTAAAAATCATGCCTCAGCTTAGTCCAAATGACCTCTATGGAGCGATCTATCTGCCTCGGGATGGGCATCTAGATCCATACGGCACGACCACCGGAATGGCGCGCATGATTCGTGAGATGGGGTGCGCGGTCTACACCAGCACGCGCGTCACCGGCATTAAGCTCTCGCCAAAGGGCGAGGTGACCGAAGTTGTCACAGAGCATGGTTCCATTAAGACCGAATGTGTGGTGAACGCCACAGGTCTGTGGGGGCCGCGGGTCGCTGCTTTCGCAGGTTTGCACTTACCCACCACTCCTGTGGACCACCAGCACATCGCACTCAAAGCCGTCCCAGGGAACGAATTCCCGCACTCCACACCCTGCTTGCGCGACCCAGACAACCTGGTCTATATGCGCGAAGAGGCGGGGGGGTTGGTGATCGGCGGCTACGAGCCCAACCCCAAGGAACGCTGGATAGATGGCGTGCCTTGGGAACATGGTGAAACCTCGCTGCCGCCGGATTACGACCGCTTCGAGCAATTGCTCGAAGGGGCTATCCGGCGACTCCCCTTCTTGGAACGGGCGCAAATTATCACCCTGGTATGTCATCCCGGCGCATACACGCCTGACTGCCAGCCCATCCTGGGACCGATGGCTGGCGTGCGCGGTTTTTGGAACGCCTGCGGCATGTCCCTAAACGGATATGGCGGTGCGGGTGGGATCGGCAAGCTGATGGCAGAGTGGATTGTAGAAGGTGAACCCTCGTTGGATATCTACGCCTTCAAGGCTACACGCTTTGGCAACTATTATTCCAATCCATACTATGCCACGGAACGAACCCGAGAATGTGTGAAGTACTATTATCGGCTCAAATTCCCGCATGATGAAAACGAATGGGCGCGCCCTTGCCGGATCAGCCCGGTCCATTACCGTCTTCAGGAGTATGGGGCCGTTTTTGGAGAAAAATACGGCTGGGAAAGGGTCAATTATTTCGAACCCGGCAAATTATGGCGGATGGCGGGCACAGATCAGCGAAAGTGGGGCTGGACAAAGCCGCCTTTCTTCGAGCGACTCCGCCAGGAACACGAAGCCACCCGGGAGCGCGCCACACTCTATGACCTGACTTCTTTCGGCAAGATAGACGTGCGTGGGCCAGGGGCGTTGGGTCTGATGAACCGGTTGGCAGATAGCGACGTCGATAAGCCGGTCGGCAGCGCAATCTACTGCCAATTCCTCAATTCACGCGGCGGCGTCGAATCCGACCTCACCATCACTCGCCTCGACCAGGATTATTTCCGCGCAATTACTGGCTCAGGTTTCATCTCTAATGATTTGGGATGGATCAAGATGCACATCGAACCGGGCGACCCCCCAGTAGAAGTACGCGATGTCACGATGGATTGGTCCTGCCTGGCGCTGTGGGGACCCAAAGCACGTCTGGTGCTGCAAAAAATAACCGATTGTGATGTATCCAACGAGGCAATTCCTTACCTGCGCGCCAACTGGATTGACGTCAATGGCTTCGCTGTACTGGCTCAGAGAGTGAGTTATGTCGGAGAGCTGGGTTGGGAGCTATACGTTGCTCCTGAACGAGCCATGCAATTATGGGATATGCTCTACGCGGCTGGACAAGAGTTTGGCCTGGAGGTAGGCGGCTATAAAGTGCTCGACGCGCTTCGCCTTGAGAAAGGCTATCGTTACTATACCGCCGACGTGACCCCGCTGGAAAATCCCTATGCCGCCGGATTGGGCTTTTGTGTGAATCTGGATAAGAGAGATTTTATTGGCCGGGAGGCGCTTCTCAAAGTCAAGAGCGAAGGCTTAAAGAACAAGCTGTGCACGATCGTCCTCGACGCAGAAGATTACCAGCCGCTGTACGGCGGCGAGGCGGTTTATGTGAATGGAGAGGTTATTTCCAGGGTGCGAAGCGGTGGTTATGGGTACACGGTTAAGCGGAACATCGTCTATGCCTACTTGCCCATCGAGCTGGCAAAACTCGGGACAAAGTTGGAAATAGACGTTTTTGACGCGGTTCACCCTGCGGTTGTTTCACCCGCAGTCCTCGTGGATCCGAAAGGAGAAAGGTTGAGGGCGTGAGTCAATGACGGTCACGATTGAGGAAGTTGTCAGCAAAATCGGAGACTGGCAGGGCAGACAAATCGAGGTCAAGCCTCTTTCGGGGGGCTTGACAAATACCAACTACCGCGTTGAGGTGGATGGAATATCCCATTTTGTCCGCATCCCGGGGGCTAAAACTGAGCTGCTGGCGATTGATCGCCGTAACGAGTATTACAACTCGAAAGCCGCCGAGCAAGCCGGGGTGGGACCGAAGGTGCTTCACCACCTCCCTGAATTTGACGTGATGGTGCTGGAGTTCATTCCAGGTGAGACCATGTCCAACCAAATGCTCAACTCTCCTGGGATGCCGGCCCGCATTGCCAAATCCGTGTTGATGCTGCACGCCGGTCCGCGCTTCCTGACCGACTTCAACATGTTCCGTCTGACTGAGTATTATCTAAGAATTTGTGATGAGCACGAAGTTACCATACCCGACCGCTACCCCGAAAGAATGCTGACCGTTAACCAGATCGAAAAAGCATTATTGATTTGTCCCTTGCCAAGTGTGCCGTGCAACAACGACCTTCTGGCAGAGAATTATATTGATGACGGGAGCCTGCTGCGCCTGATCGATTTCGAATATAGTGGAAATAACGACCCGTGTTTTGAGCTGGGAAATACATGTCAAGAGCTTGGCTATCATGAAGGACAAATCCGCGAGTTATGCGCAGCATATTTTGGCGCAGTTTCAAAGGCAATGTTGGCGCGCATGAAGCTGAATATGATTATGTCAGATGTTGGCTGGGCGCTGTGGGCAGCTATTCAAGCTAAGATTTCTACAATACAGTACGATTTTTGGGGCTGGGCTGCCGACCGCTGGGCGCGCGCTGAGGCTAAAATGGATTCGCGGGAATTCCCAGGTTGGCTCGAAGATGTGCAGAAACCTGCTTGAGCCAATTTCGGAACGAGCCACGCTTATCCCAAAGGAGTTCATCGTGTATTTAGGTTGAAAGGAGGCATCGATTAAGAACTATCAGTGTTAATGAATGTACCGGTAATTGTAATAGTTAATGTTACGGTCAAGTTGTGATGAATTGTGTACTGTAGTCCTATTGGAAGGACCTAGAATCAGAAATTCGCCAAAAGGAGAATAACAGATGACTGCGACCACTGCTTCGACCAAACCCGAAGTCTTTACCCGCAAAGCCTCCGGCCTCGTGCGGGTGATGTCCCCATATTCAGCCTTTGTTTACAACATTCTGACTATGGGGCTTATTTTCCCCTGGACCTATCTTTGGGCGCCTGGCGCCCTGCCCGGAGGCAAGATGGTCTGGGGAATTCTACTAGCGATGGTGATCGAAATTCCCATCGCCCTTGCATATGTATGGCTCTCTACAGCCCTGCCACGTTCTGGAGGCGATTACGTATTTGAAAGCCGCGTCTTTGGCGGCGGAGTGGCCTTCACTGTCGTGATGTCCGGATTTGTTATTTGGATCTTACAATGGGTGGCCCTCTCGGGCTGGCTGCTCTCTTATCTGGGTTTTGCCCCTCTTTTTCTGGGACTTGGAGCGACCCTGGGGAATGCTACCCTCTCCGCGATCGGCGTATGGTTTACCCAATCTACCGGTATTATCATCACCAGCATTCTCAATGCCTTGCTTGCGATGATCATCTTGGTCAGTGGGTTCAAGAATTACGTCCGGTTCCAGTGGGTAATGTTCTATGTCGTGATCGCAGCCTTCCTGGTCATGTTCGGGGTGCTGTTTTTCACCCCGCCAGCCCAATTTATCGAACGGCTGAACGCATTCGCTGTCGCATCCGGCGGTGCATCCGACTTCTATGGAACTGCCCTTGCTGCGGTGAAAGCTGCCGGGATTAATACGCATCCACCCTTCAGTCTCATGGCTACGTTGCTGGTGGCTCCCATTGCCTGGACGAGCCTGCAGTGGGCAACCTACAGTGCCGAGCAGAATGGCGAAATCAAAGACGCTCGTTCTTTCAAAAATCAGGCCTTCATTTTTGTCGGCTCGTTGATCGTCACCGGCTTACTGCTCGCTTTGCTGGCGGTTGGCCTGGAGCGCCTGGCTGGTCAAGAATTCTTGTATGTTGCTGGCGCTGGTTATTGGTCCGGCATCTCTCAGGCAACGATCAATGGGTTCTACCTCTGGCCGAACATCCTGGCAATCGCAGTAACCCTCAGCCCGATCGTCGTAATCATAATCTGCTTGGGCTATATCCTCAACTCGCATCAGATCGTCCACAACTGCTATATTGGCATGACCCGTATTTTGGTCGCCATGTCCCTGGATCGCCTGCTGCCTGAGTGGTTCAGCAAAGTGAACGAACGCTACCACACTCCTGTGAATGCTCACCTGGCTTACTTCTTAGCCAGCATCCCCATCATCCTGGCCTACAACCTGGTGCCTGGGTGGGTCGGATTAACTTTGGGTGTTACTTTCGGTTGTGGTTATGTGTTCATCATCACCTGTTTGGCTGGAGCGCTGCTACCTTACACGGCCAAAGAGGTGTACGATGCCTC
>Ga0209048_10001970_pt1 | contig 20690 bp, 38 predicted proteins | sample FrelakmetCRP12CR_FD_187146 | JGI IMG/M metagenome (GOLD analysis project Ga0209048, IMG submission 187146) | Freshwater lake sediment microbial communities from the University of Notre Dame, USA, for methane emissions studies - CRP12 CR (SPAdes)... | ecosystem: Environmental > Aquatic >... | reverse complement strand
AGTTGATCACGCCGATTGCGATGGAGAAGGGGTTGCGGTTCGCCATCCGTGAGGGTGGCCGCACCGTCGGCGCCGGCACCATCACCGAAGTGATCGAGTAGGAGCAGTCATGGTCAAGGACAAGATCCGCATCCGGCTCAAGGCGTACGATTTCCGGCTGCTCGACCAGTCAACGGCCGAAATCGTCGATACGGCAAAGCGCACGGGGGCGAGTGTCTCAGGCCCGATCCCCCTGCCGACGCAGATCCAGCGCTTCACCGTGCTGCGGTCCCCGCACGTCGACAAGAAGTCGCGTGAGCAGTTCGAGATCCGCACGCACAAGCGGCTGCTCGACATTCTCGATCCGACCCAGCAGACGGTAGATGCACTCATGAAGCTCGAGCTGCCGGCCGGGGTGGATGTCGAGATCAAGGCCTACGGCGGGAAGAAGTGAGGCGTGCCATGGTGCAAGGGATTCTCGCAAAAAAGATCGGCATGACTCAGCTCTTCGACGAGGTCGGCAACCTGGTTCCGGTGACCGTCGTCCAGGCGGGCCCGTGCGTGGTCGTGCTGCGCCGGAGCGCCGACAATGACGGGCACGAGGCGGTCCAGCTCGGCCTTGTTGCCGGCAAGCCCTCGCGCAGCATCAGCAAGGCGGTCAAGGGCACGTTCGCAAAGTCGGGCCTGCCGCCGACCAAGGTGCTGGGCGAGGTGCCGGTGTCGTCCGATTCGACGGTCAAAGCGGGCGACACGGTGCTGTGTGACATCTTTGCCGCTGGCGAGGTTGTGCGTGTCGTCGGCACCTCAAAGGGCAAGGGCTTTCAGGGTGCGGTCAAGCGCCACCACTTTCGCGGTGGCGCGGCAAGCCACGGCTCGATGTTCCACCGGGCGCCCGGTAGCATCGGTCCATCGGCCTACCCATCGCGCGTGTTTCCCGGTACGCGCATGGCCGGCCGCATGGGCGGCGACCGCGTGACGCTCAAGCACGTGAAGGTGGTCAGGGTGGACGTCGAGCGCAATCTGCTCTTCCTCAGGGGGGCCGTGCCCGGGGGGCGCAACGCCCTGGTGCGGCTGGTCAAGGCGTAGGGGGCGGCGATGAAGCTCGAGGTGCGGAACTGGGAGAACGAGGTCGTGGGCTCGCTGGAGCTCCCGCAGCAGGTTTTTGGCTACCCGGCGCGACCACATCTCGTATATGAGGTGGTCAAGGCCTACCTGGCCGGGCTGCGCAGCGGCACACACGCCACCAAGACGCGCGGTGAGGTCTCAGGTGGTGGCAAGAAACCGTGGCGGCAAAAGGGCACCGGACGTGCCCGGGTCGGCTCCTCGCGCTCTCCGCTCTGGCGCAAGGGGGGCACGGTGTTTGGCCCGCAGCCGCGCTCGTACGCACTCAAGGTGAACGTCAAGGCGAAGAAGAACGCGCTCAAGTCGGTGCTCTCGCAGCGTGTCAAGGGCGGCAGGCTGCACGTGCTCGAGTCCCTCAATATCGATTCCAAGCGCACGAAGGACTTCATCGCACGGCTCTCCAAGCTCGGCTTCGCGGGGGAAAAGGTTCTCTTCGTGGACAGCATCGACAACCTGAACCTGCTGCTCGCCACGCGCAACCGCCCGGAGCTGGCGGCGGCCGATGCACTGAATGTCCAGGTCTACGACGTGATCGGCGCTGACCAGGTCGTGTTCTCGCAGCGGGCGCTGGCGCAGCTTTCGGAGGTCTTGTCGTCATGAAAGACGAACGCGACATCATTCTGCGGCCGATCGTGACGGAGAAGACCGCGGACGCCAAGGAGCAAAGCAACACGGTGTGCTTCCAGGTCGCCCGCGGCGCCAACCGGATCGAAGTGCGGCGCGCGGTGGAGAAGCTCTTTGGCGTGAAGGTGGTCGAGGTCCGCGTCGTCAACGTGCGCGGCAAGCAGCGCCGCTTTGGGCGCTACACGGGTCAGCGTCCGGACTGGCGCAAGGCGTACGTGCGCCTCGCAGCCGGCGAGAAGACGATCGAGTTCTTCGATCAGGTGTAGGGGGAAGGGCATGGCAATCAAATCGTTCAAGCCGACCTCGCCGGGCGTGCGCTTTCAGACGCGCCTGGACTTCACCGAGATCACGAAGAGCTCGCCCGAGAAATCGCTCACGCGCGGCATTTCCCAAAGCGGTGGCCGCAACAACGAGGGGCACCAGACGCTTCGGTTCCGGGGCGGCGGCCACAAGCGCCTGTACCGGAAGATTGACTTCCGTCGCGACAAGCTCGGCATCCCGGCGCGTGTCGAGAGCATCGAGTACGACCCGAACCGCTCGGCCCGCATCGCGCTGCTCGTCTATGCCGACGGCGAAAAGCGCTACATCTTGGCGCCCGACGGGCTTCAGGTCGGTCGCGCCGTCGTGGCCGCGGAGAAAGCCGAGATCGTGCCCGGCAACTCGCTGCCGTTGAAGAGCATCCCGCTCGGCGCTCTGGTGCACAACATCGAGCTGAAGCCTGGCCACGGCGGCCAGCTCGCCCGCTCAGCCGGGGCGGGGGCACAGGTCATGGCCAAGGAGGGGCGTTACGTCACGCTGCGCCTGCCCTCAGGCGAGATGCGCATAGTGCTCGCGAGCTGCTGGGCGACTGTCGGGCAGGTCGGAAACCTCGACCACGCCAACATCTCGATCGGCAAGGCCGGGCGTACACGCTGGGCCGGGCGCCGTCCTCACGTGCGCGGCACGGCGATGAACCCGGTCGACCACCCCCACGGTGGCGGCGAGGGCAAGACCAAGGGTGGCCGGCACCCGGTGAGCCCGTGGGGCCAGCCGACCAAGGGTTTCAAGACGCGACGCTGCAAGCGGACAACCCGCTTCATCGTCAAGCGGCGGAAGTAGGGGAGGCGGGGATGGCTCGCTCAGTTCACAAGGGACCGTTCATTGACGATCACCTGCGTAAGAAGGTTGAGCAGGTCGGTCAGACACGCGACCGCCGCGTCATCAAGACCTGGTCGCGACGCTCGACAGTGGTGCCCGAGATGGTGGGTCAGACGATCGCCGTCCACAACGGGCGGAAGTTTGTGCCCGTGTTCGTGTCCGAGAACATGGTCGGCCACAAGCTCGGTGAGTTCGCCATCACGCGCACCTTCCGCGGGCACACCGGCACCAGGAAGGAAAAGGGCGCAGTCGCGGAGTAAGGGGACACCATGGACGCTCAAGCTCGCCTTCGTTTCTACAGGGGATCCGCGCAAAAGGTGCGGCTGGTCGCGGACACGGTGCGCGGCCAGGGCGTGACGCGCGCGCTGGCGGTACTCAAGCTCACGCACAAGCGCTGCGCGCACGACCTCGAGAAGCTCGTGCGCTCCGCGGTCGCGAACCTCGAGCAGAAGTCGCCGGGCCTTGATTCCGGCAAGCTCGTCCTCAGGAGCATCTGCGTCGACCAGGGACCGTCGCTCAAGCGTTTTCGCGCGGGTTCGTTGGGACGTGTGTTTCCCAGGCAGCACAGGTACTGCCACGTGACCGTCCAGGTCGCGGAACGCGAGGAGTAGGAGGCAAACGTGGGCCAGAAGACGCACCCTTATGGATTTCGGCTCGGCTACAACAAGACCTGGCGCTCGCGCTGGTACGCGGATGCGGGCTACGCGAAGCTCTTGCACGAGGACCTGCGCCTGCGCAAGCAGCTCAAAACCCGGCTCTCGCACGCGGGCGTCGCCGAGATCGACATCGAGCGCACGGCTAACAAGATTCGGGTGAACATCTTTTCCGCGCGGCCTGGCATCATCATCGGCCGTAAGGGGGCCGAGGTTGACAAGCTCGGGGCCGAGCTTCGGGCCGTCTACGGGCAGGACATCCACATCAACATCCAGGAGATCCAGCGACCTGAGATCGAAGCCCAGCTCGTCGCCGAATCGATCGCGTCCCAGCTCGTGCGCCGCGTGACGTTCCGGCGCGCGATGCGGCGGTCAATGGAGAACGCCTTGCGTTTTGGCGCGCAGGGGATCAAGATCCGTTGCTCCGGTCGCCTCAACGGAGCCGAGATCGCGCGCTCCGAGTGGTATCAGGAGGGCCGTCTCCCACTGCATACCCTGAAGGCAAACATTGACTACGGGTTTGCCGAGGCGTTCACCACCTATGGGGCGATCGGCGTGAAGGTGTGGGTGTACAAGGGCGAGCTGCACCGCAGCAAGGCCCATCGCCGCGGCCTGTGAGGAGTGAGGTGTTGCCATGTTGATGCCGAAGAAGGTCAAGTTTCGCAAACAGCAACGCGGGCGCCGGCGCGGCCTGGCGACGCGGGGCGGGGACCTGTCGTTCGGGGACTACGGGCTGCAGGCGCTCGAGCCGGGTTGGATCACGGCGCGGCAGATCGAGGCTGCCCGTATCGCCATGACCAGGCACGTCAAGCGCGGTGGCAAGATCTGGATCCGCGTCTTCCCCGACAAGCCGATCACAAAGAAGCCAGCGGAAACGCGCATGGGCAAGGGCAAAGGAGCGCCTGAGGAATGGGTGTGCGTGATCAAACCTGCTCGCATCCTATACGAGATGGAGGGTGTGACGGAGGACATCGCGCGTCAGGCAATGGCGCTCGCGGCGCACAAGCTGCCGCTCAAAACACGGTTCGTGGCGCGGGGGCAAGTACGATGAAAGCGCGGGAACTGCGGGAGAAGTCGATCGAGGAGCTGCGCAACACCGAGTCAGACCTCCGCGAGCAGCTCTTCAAGTTGCGCTTCCAGAAGGCGACCGGCCAGATCGAGAACCCGGTCAAGATCCGCCTTGTGCGCAAGGACATCGCGCGCGTGCAGACGATCCTTGCCGAGCGCCTGAGAGAGGCAGAGTGAGCCATGGAGAAGACGGAAAAAATCCGGAAGACCACGAAGGTCGGCATGGTCGTCTCGGACAGCATGGACAAGAGCGTTGTCGTCAGGGTCGACAACCTGGTGATGCACAAGCTTTACCACCGTTTTGTGCGGCGCTCGCGTACGTTCATGGCGCACGATGAGAGCAATGCCTGCAAGATCGGCGACAAGGTGCGGATTGTCGAGTGCCGCCCGATCTCGCGCCACAAGCGTTTTCGGGTGGCGCGTGTGATTGAGCGGGCGTCGTAAGGAGGCGGCCATGATTCAGATGAGGACGATGCTCAATGTGGCCGACAACTCGGGGGCCAAGAAGCTCCAGGCGATCCGCCAGCTCGGTGGCTCAAACGCTGGCCGCTACGCCGGTCTCGGCGACGTCATCGTGTGCTCGGTCAAGGAGGCGGTGCCGGATTCGCAGGTCAAGAAGGGGACCGTGGTCAAAGCCGTGATCGTGCGCACGCGCCAAACGCATCGGCGTCGCGACGGCTCGTACATCCGCTTTGACGACAATGCGGTGGTGCTGATCAACCCACAGCTGGAGCCGGTCGGGACGCGCGTGTTCGGTCCCGTTGCTCGTGAGCTGCGCGAGCGGCGCTTCATGAAGATTGTGTCGCTTGCGCCGGAAGTGCTGTAGGAGGCGGCGATGAAGAAGATCGGCAAGATCAAGAAGGGCGATCAGGTTCAGGTCATCGCTGGCAAGGACAGGGGCAAGAAGGGCAAGGTCCTGCGCGTTGACCGCAAGACCGCCCGTGTCGTGGTGGAGCACGTGAACATGATCAAGCGGCACTCGAAGGCCAACCCCGGCAAAGGCGCGGGCGGCGGCATTGTCGAGCGTGAGGCTCCGGTCGCGATGGCGAACGTGATGATGGTCTCGCCCGATACCGGGAAACCCAGCCGGATCGGCTACAAGGTGCTTGAAGACGGCCGCAAAGTGCGGTCGGCGAAGGTCGATGGCGCGATTCTCGACCAGTAAAGAGAGGGTGCGATGGCGCGCTTGAAAGAGAAGTACAGCAAAGAGGTGGTGCCGAAGCTCAAGAAGGAGTTCGGCATTGACAACCCGATGGCGGTGCCGCAGGTCGTCCGCGTCGTGTGCAACATCGGCCTCGGCGAGGCGTCACGTCAGCCCAAGATGCTGGACCAGGCGGTCGAGGAGCTCACCGCCATCACCGGTCAGCGTCCGACCCTGCGCAAGGCGCGCAAGTCGATCGCGCAGTTCAAGCTGCGCGTCGGCATGCAGGTCGGCTGTGCAGTCACGCTCCGGCGCGAGCGCATGTACGAGTTCCTCGACCGGCTGATCAACATCGCATTGCCGCGCGTGCGCGACTTCCGGGGTTTATCGCCAAATGGCTTTGACGGGCGCGGGAACTACACCCTTGGCGTCCGCGACCACGTCATCTTCCCTGAGATCGACTACACGAAGGTGGAGAACCCGAAGGGGATGAACATCACCGTTGTAACCACCGCGAAGACCGACGACCAGGCCCGCTTCCTGCTACAGGAGCTGGGCTTCCCGTTCGCGAAGGTCTAGGAGGGGTTTGTGGCCCGTACATGCCTTGTCGCCAAGACGCTGCGTACACCGAAATTCCGCATCCGGCACCGCAACCGCTGCAAGCTGTGCGGCCGTCCGCGGGCGTACATCCGCAAGTTCGAGCTGTGCCGCCTGTGTTTCCGGAAGCTGGCTCTCGAGGGCTACCTGCCGGGCGTGACCAAGGCAAGCTGGTAGGAGGTGAGCGATGACGATGACTGACCCGGTCGCGGACTTCCTTACGCGCCTACGCAACGCGGTGAGAGTAGGCAAGGACCGCTGCGACGTGCCCGCTTCACGCCTCAAGCTCGAGCTTGCCAAGATCCTCCAGGAAGAGGGCTTCATCCGGACGTTCAAGGTGCTCGAGGAAGGCCCGCATCCTGCGCTGCGGGTGTACCTCCGCTACTCGCCGGACGGCGAGCCGGCGATCCGCGGACTTGAGCGCGTGTCGCGGCCCGGGCTGCGTGTGTACCGCGGGGTCGAGGAGTTGCCACAGGTGCGCGGCGGCATCGGCGTCACCGTGGTCTCGACCTCGAAGGGGCTGATGACCGACGCCAAGGCGCGCGAGGGGCGCCTCGGCGGCGAGATCATGTGCCGCATCTGGTAGGGAGGGTTCATGTCGCGCATCGGTCGCAAGCCAATCCCGATCCCCAAGGCCGTCCAGGTGTCTGTGGCTGAGGGCGTCGTGCAGGTGAAGGGGCCAAAAGGCACCCTGATCCAGCCGCTGCCATCTGCTATCACGGTGCAGGTCGAGGGGGATCAGATCAACGTCACGAGGGGCAGTGACGAGCCCGATGTGCGCGCGTTGCACGGACTCGTGCGCGCGCTGCTCGCCAACGCCTTGAGCGGCGTCACATCCGGCTTCAAGCGCGAGCTCGACATCGTCGGCGTCGGCTTCAAGGCCGAGCTCAAGGGCCCGCGCGAGCTCTCGCTCTCGCTTGGTTTTTCCCACCCAGTCGTCTACAAGGCGCCTGAGGGTGTGAACATCAGCTACGACGGCAAGGCCAACCGGCTCACAATCGAGGGCATCGACAAGCAAAAAGTCGGCCAGGTCGCGGCGGAGATCCGCGGCATTCGGCCGCCCGACGCGTACAAGGGCAAGGGTGTCAAGTACGCCGGCGAGGTGCTCAAGCTGAAAGCCGGAAAGACGGGAGCGTAAGGCCATGGCGCAACTTACAGACAGAAAGCAGCGTCGCCATCGCATCCACCTGCGCATCCGAAAGCACGTGGCTGGGACGGCCGAGCGGCCGCGGCTGACCGTGTTTCGGTCGCTCGGCAACGTGTACGCGCAGCTCATCGACGACACCAGCGGCCGCACGCTGGCGGCGGCGTCGTCGCTCGAGAAGTCCATTTGCAAGGGCTTGTCGCACTGCGGCAACAAGGCGGCTGGGCGCGCGGTTGGTGCCGCGATCGCGGCGCGGGCGAAGAGCCAGGGGATCACGAGCGTGGTGTTCGATCGAGCCGGTTTCCGATATCACGGCGTGGTCAAGGAGTTGGCGGACGCGGCCCGCGAGACGGGTCTGCAGTTCTAGGGGCGGAAGAGATGAGCGAGCGCGAGAGTCAATTTGTCGATCACGTGGTGAGCATCAACCGCGTGACCAAGGTCGTCAAGGGCGGCAAGAACTTCTCCTTTTCCGCACTTGTCGTGGTCGGTGACGGCAACGGGCGGGTGGGCTTCGGGACGGGCAAGGCGCGCGAAGTGCCGCAGGCGATCCGCAAGGCCACCGAGGCCGCCAGGCGGCAGATGATCAGCGTGCGCCGCACTGGCACGACGATCCCGCACGAGATCGTCGGGCACTTCGGCGCCGGGCGCGTGTTGCTGCGCCCCGCATCCCCCGGTACCGGCGTCATCGCCGGCGGCGCGGTGCGGGCGATCGCCGAGGCGGCCGGCATCGCCGACATCCTCACCAAGTCGCTCGGCACGAACAACCCGCACAACCTGGTGCGGGCGGCGTTTGCAGCTCTCGAACAGCTCACCACACGCGAGGAGGCGGCGCAGCTGCGCCGTGGCGCCGGTGAGGCAGAGGTCGAGGAGCCCGAGCACCCGGCCGGCGCGTTGCCAGAGGTGACGGTATGACGACACAACACAAGGGAATGCGCAGCATGCTGCGCGTGACCCAGGTTCACAGCCTGATCGGTAACCAGGAGCGCGTCAAGCGCGTGCTCACCGACGGCCTCGGCCTGCGGCGCATTGGGGCCAGCGTGCTGCGGCCCGACAACGGGTACACGCGCGGCATGATCGCGAAGCTCTCGCACATGGTTCGCTTTGAGGAGGTCATGGTCGAGGGCGAGGTGGCAAAGAAGCCGGTCCGTCGCGCTGTCGAGGTGGCCGCCGTTTCGCCTGCCCCTGCGGCAGCGCCCACGACGCACAAAACGAAGGTCCCTGAGAGGCACGAGGAGCCGGTGGCCGCGCCTGCCATGCCCAAGCGCCCGGCAGCGCCCACGCCGCACGAAACGAAGGTCTCTGAGAGGCACGAGGAGCCGGTGGCCGCACCTGCCATGCCCAAGCGTCCGGCGGCGCCCACGCCGCACGAAACGAAGGTTCCTGGGAGGCACGAGGAGCCGGTGGCCGCACCTGCCATGCCCAAGCGTCCGGCGGCGCCCACGCCGCACGAAACGAAGGTTCCTGGGAGGCACGAGGAGTCACCGGCCGCAACCGCCACGCCAACGCGTCCGGCGGCGCCCTCGAAGGAGAAAGCTCCGGCACACAAGGTCGCCAAGAAGGCGCCTGCCAAGGCGCCGCGCGCGTCCAAGGCCGCGAAGCCGGCCGCAAAACCGCCTGCCAAGGCCAAGGCGGCTCCAAAAGGTGGCGCCAAGAAGCGCCCGGCAAGCAAGAAGAAAGAGGAGTGAGCCATGGAGCTGCACAACCTCTCACCGAAGCCCGGATCGACCAAGCAACGCAAGCGCGTCGGACGGGGTCCCGGCTCGGGCAACGGCAAGACTGCGGGCCGCGGTCACAAGGGCCAACTCTCGCGCTCGGGCTACACCGAGCGTCGCAACTTCGAGGGTGGCCAGATGCCTCTCATCCGCCGCCTGCCCAAACGTGGCTTCACCAACATCTTCCGCAAAGATTTTGTGATTGTGAACGTTGGGCAACTCGATCGCTTCCCGGCCGGGTCCGAGGTGACGCCGGAGGTGATGCTCGCGGAAGGTCTCATCCGCGTTCTCGCTGACGGCGTCAAGGTCCTTGGTGACGGCACGCTCACGGTCAAGCTCAAGGTCAAGGCCCACAAGTTCTCTCGCAAGGCGCAACAGGCGATCGAGGCCGCGGGAGGCGCGTGCGAGGTGATGGGCAAATGATCCAGAGTCTGCGCAACATCTTCGCGATCCCTGACCTACGCAAGCGGGTCATCTTCACGTTCATGCTGCTCGCCGTGTACCGCTTCGGCGCGCACATTCCGGTGCCCGGTGTGGACCCGGTCGCGCTGCAGGAGTTCTTCAACCAGGCCAAGGGCGGCGTGCTCGGCTTCCTCGACCTGTTCTCCGGCGGTGCGCTTGGCCGCATGACGATCTTCGCCCTCGGAATCATGCCGTACATTTCGGCGTCGATCATCCTGCAACTGCTGACCGTGGTGTGGCCGTACCTCGAAAAGCTGTCGAAAGAAGGCGACCTCGGCCGGAAGAAGATCACGCAGTGGACCCGCTATGGCACCGTGGTGATCTCGATCATCCAGTCACTTGGAATCTCGGTGTTCCTGGAGAAGACCTCGGCGCCGGGTGGTCTCGCGCTCGTGCCGCACCCGGGCTGGGGCTTCCGGCTGCTGACCATCCTCACGCTCACCACCGGCACGGCGTTCGTGATGTGGCTCGGCGAGCAAATCACCGAGCGCGGCGTCGGCAATGGCATCTCGCTCATCATCTTCGCCGGCATCGTGGTCGGCCTGCCGCGCGCAATCATCAGCACCTTTGAGGACATCCGGACCGGGAGCATGTCGATCATCACGATGCTCCTCTTCATGGTATTCGCCGTCGTTGTTGTGGGCGCCATCGTGCTCATGGAGCGCGCCCAGCGCCGCATCCCGGTGCAGTACGCTAAGCGCGTCGTGGGACGGCGCATGTACGGCGGCCAAAGCACGTACTTGCCGCTACGTCTCAACACCGGCGGCGTCATCCCGGTCATTTTCGCGGCGTCAATCCTGTCCTTCCCGCAGAGTGTCGGGCAGATGGTGGACAACCCGATCGTCCGTCAGGTCACGCGCGCCCTTGGCTACGGCGAGCCGCTCTACAACCTCGTCTATCTGATCTCGATCATCTTCTTCTGCTACTTCTACACCTCGATCATCTTCAACCCGCAGGACACCGCCGAGAACATGCGCAAGTACGGTGGCTTCATCCCGGGTATCCGGCCCGGCCAACGCACCGCCGAGTTCATCGACACGGTGCTCACGCGCATCACCCTCGTCGGGGCGATCTACCTTGCGCTGGTGGCGATCCTGCCGCAGATTCTGATTACCGGCTTCAAGGTGTCGACGATCCCGTTTGTTGGCGGACCGCTCGACGCGTTCCTGCCGAGGTGGTTCACCGAGGGCCTCGGGGTCAAGTTCTACTTCGGCGGCACCTCGCTGCTCATCGTGGTCGGCGTCGCCATGGACACGGTGCAGCAGATCGAGGCGCAGATGCTGATGCGTCACTACGATGGGTTCGTTAAAGGTCGTCGTATGCGCGGGCGGCGAGGCTGAAGATGATGGCGCTCACACGCGCGCGCGACGTCGTGCTTCTTGGTCCACCCGGCGCTGGCAAAGGCACGCAGGCCAAGCGTTTGGCAGATTCCTACGAGCTACTCCACATCTCGACCGGCGATTTGCTGCGGGACGAGGTGGCACGCAACACGGACTTGGGCATGCAGGCGCGTGCGGTGATGGAACGCGGCGAGCTCGTCCCTGACGAACTGGTCAGCAAGATTTTGGCGGCTCGGCTGCACTCGCAGCAGGCCGCCCTCGGCTGCGTCTACGACGGCTACCCGCGCACGCCCGCCCAGGCTGCGCTCCTCGACGGTCTCCTGGCGGAGCTCAACCGCCGCGTGGACCTCGTGCTCTCGCTCGCGCTCGCGGACGACACCATCTTGGAGCGGATCACCGGCCGGAGATCGTGCCCGGCGTGCGGGGCTGTCTTCCATGTCAGCGCGCAGCCGCCTAAAACCGATGGCGTGTGCGACCGCTGCGGTGCAGCGCTCGTGCAGCGGAAGGACGACCGTGAGGATGTGGTGCGCGAGCGCCTGCGCGTCTACCGCGAGTACACGCAGCCGCTGATCGACCTCTACCGGGGCCGGGGGGCACTACGTGAGATCGACGGCGCGGGCTCGGTGGAAGACGTGTTCGCGCGCCTGCGCGCGAGCATGCGGAGATCGCGCGGGTGATCGTGCTCAAGATCCCGGCGGAGCTTTCGATCATGCACCGGGCCAATGCCCTCGTGCACGAGACGCTCGCACTGGTGGCCGAGGCCGCCAAGCCCGGGGTGTCGACGCGGGACCTTGATGAAATCGCGGAGAAACACCTGCGCAGCCGCAACGCCCAGCCGGCGTTCAAGGGCTACCGTGGCTACCCGGCGACACTGTGTACATCGATCAACGACGTGATCGTGCACGGCATCCCGTCGCCGAAGGTCAGGCTGGCGGAGGGCGACATTCTCTCGATCGACTGCGGCGTCGTCTACGAGGGTTTCGTCGGTGACGCGGCCGTGACGATCCCGATCGGTAAGGTGGTGCCCGAGGCCCAACGCCTGATGCGCGTGACGAGCGAGTGCCTTGAACGTGCGGTGGTGATGGTTCGGCCCGGAAAACGGCTCTCTGATGTGGGGTACGAGGTGCAGTGCCACGCCGAGGCGGCGGGTTATTCGGTTGTCCGGGAGCTGTGCGGCCACGGCATTGGGCGGGCGATGCACGAGGACCCACAGGTGGCGAACTATGGCCCACCCGGACGGGGCCCCGAACTGCGGCCAGGGCTCGTGTTGGCGATCGAACCGATGGTGAACGCTGGCAGCCCGGACGTGGATTTCGATGACGACGGCTGGACAGCGCGGACCGAAGACGGTAAGCTTTCCGCCCATTTCGAGTACTCGGTGGCCGTGACGGAGAATGGCCCGTGGGTGCTCGGCGTGGGTGAGGTGTAGGGAGACGGTATGGCGAAAGAGGAGGCCATCGAGGTGATGGCCACCGTGCTGGAATCTCTGCCGAACGCGGTTTTCCGCGTCGAGCTGGAGAACGGCCACGAGGTTCTGGCGCACATCTCGGGCAAGATGCGCAAGCACTTCATCCGCATCCTGCCCGGGGACAAGGTCCTGGTCGAGCTGTCCCCGTACGATCTGACGCGGGGTCGCATCGTCTACAGGTACAAGTGACCACAGGCCGCTGCGGCCCGCGGTCATGCCGAGTGCAGCGAGAGTTCCTGCACTCGGAGCAGCGAGCAGATGTGGAGCGGTGAGGAGACGAAGTCATGAAAGTGCGGTCGTCGGTGCGGAAGATCTGCAGCAAGTGCAAGATCGTTGTGCGCAAGGGGGTTGTGCGCGTGATCTGCGAGAACCCCAAGCACAAGCAGCGGCAGGGATAGCAAGGAGGCGGATGTGGCACGAATCGTGGGTGTGGACCTTCCCCAGAACAAGCACGTTGAGATCGGCCTGACGCACATCTACGGTATCGGGCGCTCGCTTTCGCGCACGATCCTGAGCAAAGCGCGCGTGGATCCGATGACCCGCGTCAAGGACCTGTCTGAGGACGAGGTACGCCGGCTCACCCGCATCATTCAGGACGAGGCGAAGGTGGAGGGCGACCTGCGCAAGGACGTGGCGATGAACATCAAGCGGCTGATGGAGATCGGCTGCTACCGCGGTGTTCGTCACCGCCGCGGCCTGCCGGTCCGCGGCCAGCGCACGCACACCAACGCGCGTACCCGCAAGGGCCCGCGGCGCGCCACGGTCGCCAAGAAGAAGAAGGCTACGAAGTAGGCAAGGGAAGGCGCACAATGGCTAAGGCGACAAAGGCTGGTACAAAGGCGACGCGGCGGCGTGAGCGGAAGGTCGTACCGCACGCGGTTGCCCACATCCAGGCAACGTTCAACAACACGATCGTGACGATCACCGACCCGACCGGCGGGGCGGTCTGCTGGAGCTCGGCAGGACGGATCGGCTACAAGGGCTCGCGCAAGGGCACGCCGTACGCCGCCCAACTTGCAGCCCGCAACGCCGCGGAGCAAGCGCAGGAGCACGGCGTGCGCAGCGTCGACGTCGAGCTCCGGGGCCCGGGCGCCGGCCGCGAGTCGGCCATCCGAGCGTTGGCAGCGTCTGGCCTCGAGATCAGGGCGATCAAAGACGTCACGCCAATTCCGCACAATGGGTGCCGGCCGCCGAAGCGGCGCCGGGTCTAGGACGAGGAGGTCGTTGTGGCACGTCAACACGAGCCGGTGTGTCGGCTTTGCCGCCGCGAGGGGATGAAGCTTTTCCTCAAGGGCGAGCGTTGTTTCAAGGAGAAGTGCGCAGTTGAGCGTCGCTCGTACCCTCCTGGGCAGCACGGCAAGCGGCGCATCAAGATGCAGCCGTACGGCCTGCAGCTACGCGAGAAGCAGAAGGTGCGTCGCGTCTACGGCGTGCTCGAGGCCCAATTCCGGCGCTACTTCGCCGAGGCTAGCCGCCAGCGCGGCGTCACGGGCGAGAACCTCCTTCGGCTGCTGGAGATGCGCCTCGACAACGTGGTGTACTCGCTCGGCTTTGCATCGTCGCGCTCGCAGGCGCGCCAGCTCGTGCGGCACGGCCACGTGATCATCAACGGGCGCAAGATCGACATCCCGTCGTTCCAGGTCCGTCCCGGTATGGAGATCGCGCTCAAGGAGAAGCTGCGCACGAACGCCTTCGTCGGCGAGGCGCTCGACACTGCTCAGGGGCGCGGCGTGCCACCGTGGCTCGAGCTTGACGGCGAGAACTTTCGCGGCAAGGTCGTCGCGGTGCCGACGCGCGAGGACATCCGGCTGCCCATCCAAGAGCAGCTCATTGTCGAGCTGTACTCGCGGTGAGGAGGTCATAGATGAGAGGACTCGAGCTCCATCGGCCGCAGGCCGTTGTGATTGACGAGGACCAGAGTACCGCCACGTACGGGGTCTTCACCGCGCAGCCGTTCGAGCGCGGCTGGGGTGTGACGATCGGGAACGCACTCCGGCGGATCCTGCTCTCCTCGACCGAGGGGAGCGCTATCACCGCGGTGCGCTTCGCAGGCGTAGATCACGAGTACGACTCGATCCCGGGGCTCATGGAAGATGTCACCGACCTGATCCTCAACCTGAAGCGGGTGCCACTGCGCCTCTCCGGGCCAGAGAGCGTGACGGCCACGGTCGTGGTGTCGAAGCCGGGCGTTCTCAAGGCCAGTGCGATCAAGGGAGGTCCGGACCTCGAGATCATCGAACCGGACGTCTATGTCGCCACCCTGTCGGAAGGTTCGATTGAGGCTGAGCTGTTGGTGCGGCGCGGTCGCGGCTACGTGCCGGCCGACGACCACCAGACCAAGAACCTGGGTGCGGGCTTCATCTTCCTCGACGCTGCGTTCTCACCGGTCCGCAAGGTGAACTACCGCATCGAACCGGCACGCGTCGGACAGGCAACCGACTACGAGAAGCTCGTGCTCGAGGTGTGGACCAACGGCGCGATCGCGCCCGCCACGGCGGTGGCGAAGGCGGCGGAGCTGTTGATGGCGCACCTGCCGATCTTCGAGCAACTGCAGGAAACATCCGCACCAGCGCCCGCGCAGGAGTCCGACAGCGTTCTCGACCGTGATGTCGACGAGCTCGAGCTCGGTGCCCGTATCTCCAACATGCTGCGCAACGCCGGCATCGCGACTCTGCGTGACTTGGTGGCCAAGGGTGAGGACGATCTCCGAGCACTCCCGGGCTTCGGTCACAAGGCGCTGACGGAGGTGTGTGAGCGGCTTGAGGCGATGGGGCTTGGTCTTGGCATGCGCTTCGACCTGCCGAGGGCGTGAAGGGGGAAGTCATGCGACACAACGTCTCCGGGCGTAAGCTGGGGCGGGTCACCGAGCACCGGCTCGCCCTGTTCCGCAACCAGCTCAAGTCCCTGATCGTCCACGAGCGCATCATCACGACTCTGCCCAAGGCCAAGGAACTGAAGCCGATCGCCGAGCGCGTGGTCACGCTCGGCCGACGTAACGACTCCGTGCATGCGCGTCGTCTGGCAGCGCGTTGGCTCACCGACCGTGATCTCGTCAAGCGGCTGTTCGCCGAGATCGGCCCACGCTTCCTAAGCCGGCCGGGAGGGTATACGCGGATCGTGAAGCTGGGACCAAGACGCGGCGACGGTGCCGAGCTCGCCGTACTCGAGTTTGTGGACTACAAGCTGCCGGAGGCCAAAACCAAGGCGACCGGCGAAGGCGCCAAGGAACGCAAGAAGAAGGCGCCTGCTGGCGCCAAATCCAAGGCGGCGGCACCGGTGAAGTAGCGCCTCGACCGACAGACCCCCGCAACCCCCGGTCGCCGAGCTTCGGCCGGCCCTGTGCCAGTCGCTGAGCCCGGGGGCCGCATGCTCGGTTCCGTACGCTCGCGCCGTTGACAGCTGATCGGCCGCGCGCTGTGCGCGCGACCTATCACACACTGGCGCACGGCAAGGGCGAGCGGCGCTACTTGACAGATGCTTGAAATAGTGCTACATTACCAAATGGTTATACCCTGAAGTGGGAGGGGCCGTGCGCCGAGACTCCGAGCACCTGCTTGAACGCATCGCTGACCGCCTGAAGGCGATGGCTGACCCGACGCGGCTGAAGATCCTGCATTCGTTGCAGTCTGGTGAGCGCTGCGTAAGCGACGTTTTGGCTCGGGTGGGGGGCAGCCAGGCGAACGTGTCGAAGCACCTCTCTGTCCTGCGCCATGCGGGCCTGGTTGGGTGCCGGCGGGACGGCGTCAACGTCTACTACCGCATCGAAGACCAGGGAGTTTTCAAGATCTGTTCGATCATGTGTGACACGCTGGACCGGCAGGTCAGGGCCGACAGGCGCACCATCGAGGGTGGACGCGAGGCCATGCTTGCCGGGGAGCGGTGACGTGATGGCGCTCGGCGACCTCGGTGTGCTTGTGGCAGTCGTCGTGGTCTGGTGGGTGCTGCAGACACTCGTGCTGCCGCGCCTCGGGGTGCCGACGTGAGCGGTGCCGGACCCGGCCGGGCGCCGGGCACGCGGCGGTGAACGAAACGAGGTCCCGGGGTGCGGCGTCACCGCCGAGGAGCAGGCTCCAGAGCAGAAGCTCTCCGATCCTCAGGACAGCCGTCGTTAGCGTGCAGGCGGGAGGATGTCGATGAAAGAGAACCAGGAGGCGGCAGCGCTGGCGACGTGCCCAAGGTGCTCCGAACCTCTGCGGCCGGTGCCTACGTGAGGAGCGCTGCTCTGGCGGTGCCGGAGCTGCGGCGCCATCTACTCCACCGATGAGATCTACCCGCGCGGGGTCCCGGCCGCTGTCTGGGATGTCATGTGGACTGGGTGTGGGGGGTAGCGATGCCATTGTATGAATATTCGTGCCACACGTGCGGTCGCAGGTTTGAGGTGCTGCAGCGGGTCGGCGCCGGTGCCGCGGAGGTGTGCTGTCCGGAGTGCGGCGGTCGTGAGGTGGCAAAGCAGCTCTCGACCTTCGCGAGCGCGACCGCAAGCCCGTCGGGTTCCACCAGCACGATGCCGTGCGGCGCTGCGAACCCCTCCGCGTGCGGGAGCGGCGGGTTCTCCTGAGCATCGTGAGCGGGCGCCCGGCGGGCGCCCTGAGACGACACGGCGTGCGGGGCTGGGGAAGCAAGGCCTCAAGCCAGGATTATTGCAGCCTGGCCGGCAAGACTTAGGGAGTCTTGCGGAGAACGGGCGTGAGAGAAACACACATGGCCTTCGAGGTGGTTTCGCCGCTGAGCTTCGCCAAGGCTGTCGCCAAGGCCCGTGCGGCGTTGGCCGCAGAGGGCTTCGGCGTGCTGACCGAGATCGACGTCCAGGCCACGATCAAGGCAAAGCTGGGCGTCGAGCGTGAACCGTACGTCATCCTGGGCGCCTGCCATGCGCCGTCAGCGCATCAGTCGCTAGCCGCGGCGCCCGAGGTCGGTGTGCTCCTGCCGTGCAACGTCACGGTCTCGATCGAGGGTGGCCGCACCGTGGTTCGGGCGATGAATCCCGGCGCTCTCATGGGCATCCTCGGCAATTCGGAGGTGGCTTCCGTCGGCGACCGTGTCGGCACCGCCTTGCGACGCGTGCTGGCCGTGTGCGAGCAGGTCAGTTAGCCACAGCGTACGGCTCTCCCAGAATTCCTGAGGCTGCTCGGTTCGCACGAGCGAGCCGGGCGGCAGATGGGCCGATCCGGCCGCAGGGCAAGGTCGGCCTTTCGCCGCAGCTCGCGGATCACACGATGTGCGGGCCGGCGAAGGGAGCCACGAGCCCGATGGGCTCGCTTCGGCTAGCCCTGCTCGCTGCGTTCAGGGACGCGCGTGTTGTAGTAGAAGCTAATCGTGACGCCCTCCCGCATCACGCCGACGAGGTCGTCGGGCAGCGGGGGGAGGGGTGAGGCGTTGAGGATGGCGTCACGAGCGGCGAAGTCGAGCGGCGGCCGTCCCGAGCCACTTTCGATCGTGAGGCCGGTGACGCGCCCATCACGCTCAATGAAGAAATGAATCCGAACCACACCCTGGACACCGAGCATGGCGATCTCTGGGATGTCCCAGTGGTAACGAATGCGGCGCAGCATCTCGGCCGCGTAGGGACCCCAGTCGTACCACTCCGTATCGAACGAGAGCGGACCCAGGTCCACCTGGCCGCCGCGCCGGTCCGGGATGCCGCCTCCGAGCGGGCCTGCGCCGTAGCCGGGGAGCCCCTTGAGCGGCTTGGCGCCGGAGCCGCTCTCCTCCTTGGGGACCATGAGCACGGCGTCGGCGCCGCGGTCGGCGAGCTTGACGGCGGGCTTTTCGCCTTCGCCCTCCTTTTCGGCGCTTGTCGTGGCCTGTGTCTTGCTGTGCGGGTCCGCGTTGCTGCCCGGACGCGTGCCGAGAATGGCGGCCAGGGTCTCGGGCGAAAGGTGGAGTTCTGGGGTGGTGCCCTTGATGCCGGGCTTGAAGTCCGGTTCGCCAACCCCGCCGTGCGCGCGCCGGTCCAGATCAGAGGCAGGCGCCTGCGGCCTCGAGGGCCGTTCTCGGCGCTGTTTAGGCAGCTCAACCAACTCGAAGAACGGCGTGTTGTCCTCGACCTTCTTGGCTGCCGCGCGCGCTGCCGCGTCCGCCTCAAGCATGCGCTGGAGCAGGCTGTGGGCGCGCAACTGCGACAGCAGCAGGAGATGAAAGAACGCGGTGACGACGAGGGCGAGGAACATGGTCCGGTCGCCTAGCCGGAACGACCGCGGCGAAATGCGCTCGTTCAGGAAGAACATGACCGATCGGTCGGGCCCCTCCGGCCACGGTGCGTCCTCCTCGGGCTCGTCGAGGAGCGCAGCCAACCGTGAACGGGTTGGCTCAAGGCTCTCGAGCAGCGGTGTGTCGTCGGGCGCACCGAACATAGGGTTGATTATTGTACAAGTCCCGTGCCAATTCCCGATGCGCTGCGCCGTGCAGCCATCGGTTGAATCGTCACCTGCTGGCGCCAGCGCGACGGCCACGGCAGAGCTGCCGCTCGCATCGGCGCACTGGGGTTTGTCCTTGACGGTCTGGACGGCTCCCCGGATAATCGGGCGCGTGAGTTCGTGGCGCGGTTTTCTTGTGAGCCGAGCCGGTCGCTTCCTGATCCGGTACGTGGCTTTCTTGACGGTTGCGTTCGTCATGCTCGCGCTGCGCCCGGTCAACGATCGCCTCGTCAACCCCTACACGACCTTTGTCGCCCACGAGTCCAGGCTCATGCTCAATCTCTTCGGAGAGCGCGCCACGGTGACTGGACAGAGCCTGTCCTCGCCCCGCTTTGCGGTCACCATCTATAACGGCTGCAACGGGCTTGAAGCAATCTTGATCTTCATTTCCGGGGTCGTGGCGTTCCCGGCGCCGTGGCAGCGCAAGCTCATCGGCGCCGTGGCCGGTTTTCTGGCCATCCAGGTGTTTAACGTCGTGCGCGTCGTCTCGCTCTTCTACACCGGCGTCTACGTGCCGCAATGGTTCGGCGTGTCTCACATCTTCGTCTGGCAGTCGCTGGTCATCATCTTCGGTGTCGCGCTTTGGTTGCTCTGGGTGCGAAGGTATGCCCTCCCCCGACCGGCACGATGAGCTCGGGGTGTTCTTCCGCCGCCTGCCGCTTGCGCTGGTGGCGGCCGTCGCGGTCTGGCTTGCCGTGCGGACTGCCTACAACCCGGCGCTGTGCTGGACGGCGCAGGCGCTGACGCGGCTCTACGAGAACCCGCCGGCATCGCGCGTGATCCTTGACGGGGATGGCGCCCTGCTCGGGCGTAGCGACCTGCGTGCAAACTCGGGTTGGCTACGAATCTCGCTCACGCAGGTTAGTTTCAACCTGGTGCCCCTGCTTGCACTGTTGTTCGCTCTTCCGCATCCCTTCCGCCGTGGCCGGTGGAGCCGCCTGCTCCAAGCGTTCATCATCCTCTCGGGCACGCACGTTCTGACCGTGGTCTGGCACTTGAAGTTCCTTCAGGCCACGGGCATGGGCGCGTGGAGTCAAGCCAACTTCTCCAACCTCGCGCGCGAGGCGTACGGAATGCTGCAGTACTTCTTCGACATCCCGGTGACGTTTGCGCTGCCGCTCCTGCTCTGGGTCGCAGCCTACCCTGACGACGTCTTCTCCCTCCTTGGATTCGACGAACGACGCTAAAGCCGGCCTGCGTGCTGGCCTCGGCCGCACATGCGGTGGCCGCACCCTCTCAAGCCAGCCGAGGGGCGCTACGAAGCGAGCTCCGCATCTCCGCTGGGATTGCCGTCGAGCGTCCGGTCACACGGTTCACGGCCACGTGCTTGGTTTCGGCCTCGGCAAGCAGGGTCGCGTTTGGTCCCTCGATCCGGTACGCAAACACGACGCGCCTGCTGGCGGCCTCTTGGACGCGGACCCAGACGGTGACCTCCTCGTCGTAATGGGCCGGCCGCCGATAGCGGCAGGTCAGCTCGCCGACGACCAGGAACACGCCGCGCTTCTCCCACTCCGTGTAGGGCAGCCCAACCGCGTGGGAGAACGCACTGCGTGCGACCTCAAGCCAAACCGGGTAGGCGGCATGGTGCGCTACGCCCATCTGGTCGGTCTCGGCGTAGCGAACGCGCAGCTTCACAGGCAGAGACGGGTTGTGCATCGCGCGATTTTAGCCCGGACTATTCACGAAGGTGCCTACTGCGGCCACGGATGTGGCCGCCCTGGCGGGCGTACTCGGGCTTCGCCTCCTGCGGCGTACGGCACAGTACGCCTCGGATTCTCTGCCTGGAGCGAGCGAGGCTCTGCCTCGGGAGCTCGGGGGCGCGGGGGG
>Ga0209048_10001969_pt1 | contig 20693 bp, 23 predicted proteins | sample FrelakmetCRP12CR_FD_187146 | JGI IMG/M metagenome (GOLD analysis project Ga0209048, IMG submission 187146) | Freshwater lake sediment microbial communities from the University of Notre Dame, USA, for methane emissions studies - CRP12 CR (SPAdes)... | ecosystem: Environmental > Aquatic >... | reverse complement strand
ATGATGTTCTCGAGGATGCCGCGCCCCCCCCGCCAATCCTTGTTCGATGGGCCGTCGACAGTCTTCTGGGTGGCCGTCGCCGCATGCACGGTCGTCATCAGGCCGCGCTTGATGCCCCAGTTGTCGTGCAGCACCTTGGCGACCGGCGCGAGGCAGTTGGTCGTGCAGGAGGCGTTGGAAATGACGGCCTGTCCGGCATAGGTCTTGTCGTTGACGCCGAACACGAACATCGGAGTGTCGTCCTTCGAGGGGGCCGACATGATCACCTTCTTCGCCCCCGCGGCGATGTGCTTGCCGGCGGTCTCCCTGGTGAGAAAGAGGCCGGTCGATTCGACGACGACGTCGGCGCCGACCTCGTTCCACTTGAGCTCGGCCGGGTCCTTCGCTGCGGTGAGGCGGATTCTCTTGCCGTTGACGACCAGCGTGCTGCCGTCGACGGCGACATTGCCCTTGAAGCGGCCGTGCACGGAATCGTAGCTCAGCATGTAGGCGAGGTAATCGGGCTCGAGCAGGTCGTTGATGCCGACCACTTCGATGTCGGGAAAGTCCCGTACTGCAGCGCGAAGCACCATGCGGCCGATGCGGCCGAACCCGTTGATGCCGATCTTGATCGTCATGCTGCTCTCCCGTCTTGAGTTTGGGTGGTGTGAGGATGCGTCTTCGCCGCTCCGGAGTCGCAGGCGGCGGCCAGCGTGTCGAGATCGCGCCAGCCATAACCGACTTCGACGAGATCCATGCCGTCCCACTGGAACGGCTGCTCGACCAGCAACTCGCCGCCGAGCCCTTCATAGAATTTACGCGCCCCCCGATTTCTCGCGATGACCCACGTCAAAAACCCGGTCGCGCCGTGCGCGCGCTGGGCTGCGATGACGGCGGCGAAGAGTCGGCCGCCGAGTCCCGCGCGCTGGCGATCGGGAACGAGGTAGATCGCCGACAGCTCGGCGTCGAGGTCGAATTTCCGCTCCGTCAGCATCAGCCCGGCCGCGAAGCCGCACACGCCGCCGCCATCCTCGACGACGAACACGCTCGTCGTATTCGGGGCGGCGGTCAGCACGCGCTGCCAGTGCGCCGCACTATCCTCGACCTTCATGCCATCGAGATAGGCGTCGGGAATCATCCCGCGATAGGTGGTCCGCCAGCTCGCGACCCGCACCTGCGCGATCCCGGGCGCGTCGGCGGGCGTCGCGCGACGGATGACGACCGTCGCGGCCACTGTATTCACGCTGCCGCGACCCGGCGCACCGCCGCGGCAACGGTGTCGACGGTAATGCCGAAATACTTGAACAACACGCCGGCGGGCGCCGATTCGCCGAAGGTGTCGAGGCCCACGACGGCGCCACGCGGGTCGTCGACGGCGCCCACGTACTTGCGCCAGCCGTCGGTGGAGCCCGCCTCGACGGCCACGCGCGGAATCCCCGGAGGCAGCACGCTGGCGCGGTACGCGGCGTCCTGCCGGTCGAACACGCCGGTGCACGGCATCGAGACGACGCAGGCGGCGATGCCGTCCGCGGCGAGCGCCTCGCGCGCCGCGATCGCGAGCGCGACCTCGGATCCGGTGGCGATGATCACGGCGCGCTTCGCTCCCGTGCCGTTCCAGTCTGCCAGCACGTAGCCGCCGCGCCGGATGTCGGCGATCTGCCGGTCGTCGCGTTTCTGGAACGGCACGTTCTGCCGCGTGAACAGCAGGCAGGACGGGCCGTCGCGACGCTCGACCGCCGCCGCCCACGCGACGGCGGTTTCGACGGTGTCGCACGGCCGCCAGACGTCCATGTTCGGGATGAGGCGCAGGCTCGCGGCGTGCTCGACCGACTGGTGCGTCGGCCCGTCCTCGCCCAGTCCGATCGAGTCGTGCGTGAAGACGAACACGGCTCGCAGGCGCATCATCGCCGCCATCCGCAGCGCGTTGCGCGCGTAGTCGGAGAACGTGAGGAAGGTGCCCACGTACGGGATGAGCCCGCCGTGCAGCGCGATGCCATTGGCGATCCCGCACATCGCGAACTCGCGCACGCCGAAGTGCACGTAGTTGCCCGGGGCGTCGCGGGTGACGGGCTTGCTGCCGGACCACGTCGTGAGCACGGAGCCGGTCAGGTCGGCGGACCCGCCGAGGAGCTCCGGCAGCGCCTTCGCGTACACCTCGATCGCCTGTTGCGAGGCCTTGCGCGTGGCGACCGTCTCGCCCTTGGCGGCCTGCGCGCAGACGAACGCGGCGGCGCTCTCGCGCCACGCGGCGGGCAGCTCGCCGTGGATTCGCCGCGTGAATTCCGCGGCCGGCCCGGGATGCGCCGCCCGGTAGGCGGCAAAGCGCTCGGTCCACGCCTGCTCGGCGAGCGCGCCTTGCTCGCGCGCGTTCCAGCGCGCGTAGATCGCGGCGGGAATCTCGAAGGGCGGATGCGTCCACCCGAGGTTCTTCCGCGCGGCGGCGACCTCCTTCTCGCCCAGCGCGGCGCCGTGCACGTCGTGGGTCCCTTCCTTGTTGGGGGCGCCCTTGCCGATCACGGTCTTGCAGCAGATCAGCGTCGGGCGATCCGCGACCTGCCTTGCCGCGCGCAGGGCCGCGTCGACGGCGGCGACGTCGTGGCCGTCGACGTGGCGGATCACGTTCCAGCCGTAGGCCTCGAAGCGCTTCGGCGTGTCGTCGGTGAACCAGCCCTTCGTCTCGCCGTCGATCGAGATCCCGTTGTCGTCGTACAGCGCGATCAGCTTCGAGAGCCCCCAGGTGCCGGCGAGCGAGCACGCCTCGTGCGAGATGCCCTCCATCAGGCAGCCGTCGCCGACGAAGACGTACGTGCGATGGTCGACGATGGCGTGGCCGGGCCGGTTGAACTCCGCGGCGAGCAACCGCTCCGCCAGCGCCATGCCGACGGCGTTGGCAAGGCCCTGCCCCAGCGGGCCGGTCGTCGTTTCGACGCCGGGCGTGGCGCCGAACTCGGGGTGACCCGGTGTTTTCGAATGCAGCTGCCGGAAGCGCTTCAGCTCGTCGATCGGCAGGTCGTAGCCGGTCAGATGCAGCAGCGCGTAGAGCAACATCGAGCCGTGCCCGTTCGAGACGACGAACCGATCACGGTTCGCCCACGCCGGGTTCGCCGGGCTGTGCGAAAGGTGCCGGGTCCACAGCGCGACCGCGATTTCGGCCATGCCCATCGGCATGCCCGGATGCCCGCTCTTCGCCGCCTCGACGGCATCCATCGCGAGGGCGCGGATCGCATTGGCGAGCTCTGCGTCGGAAACGTGGGGAGCGGCAGTCATGGTTCTTCGGTCACCGTGTCGTGGATCCTGAGCGGCGGGCAATCGCGCGCGGCTGTGCGGCCGGGACGCGATCTCGAGGTGCGGCAAAGGAAAATTATCGCTTCCGCGCATGCCTTGTGCAATAATTCCAATGATTTGGGCAGAATAATCCGAAAGGTCTACATCGGCGACGACGCCGGGGTAGCTCGATGCCCTTCTCCCCGTGTCAGGCCGGGGCGGGGGGCATTTTCATCAGAGCCTCTGACATCGTGGAACGCGCCTGGCTGATTTCACGTCCGTCGTCGCGCCAGAGGCCCCAGGGGGACGACTAATGGACGGAATTCATCTGTTAGGCGAATGGTACGAATGCCCTGCGCAGACGCCGGAGTTCACGCGCGTCGATGCGCTGCGGGCGCTCTGTCTCAAGTCCGTGCGCGACAGCGGATTGACGATCGTGGGCGATTCCTTCTACCAGTTCGAGCCGCAGGGCGTCACCGGGACGGTGCTGCTCGCGGAATCCCATCTCGCGATCCACACGTGGCCGGAATGCGCGTTCGTCACGGTCGACGTCTACGTCTGCAATCTCAACACCGACAACACGGCCAAGGCCGAGCGCGTCTTCCGGTCGCTCGAGGCGGCGCTGAAGCCGAAGCGCACGAAATTCCAGGTGATCCATCGCGGGGGCGTGGATGGCTGACGGGCCGGGGCAAGGCGCGGGCGCGTCCGCCGGCGACCTCGCTCCCGGGCTGATGACGGAACAGCTGACCGACGAGTGGGGGTTCTACATCCGCTCGGCGCGCCAGTACGAGAAGTTCGCCTCCCGCTACCAGGAGGTCGAAGTCCACGACAGCGTTCCCTTCGGCAAGCTGTTCCGCCTCGACGGCCATTTCATGACGTCGGAAAAGGACGAGTTCTTCTACCACGAGAACCTCGTCCACGTGCCGGCGCTCACGCACGCGCTGCCCGAGCGCGCGCTCATCGTGGGCGGGGGCGACGGCGGCTCGGCCGAGGAGCTCTTCAAGCATCCGTCGATCAGGTCGGTGACGCTGGCGGAGATCGACGCCGCGGTCGTCGACATCGCGCGCCGGTATCTGGCCTCGGTGCACGGCGGCGCGCTGGACGATCCGCGGCTCGCGCTCGAGATTTGCGACGGCTTCGAGTACGTCCGGAACGCGACGGAGCGTTTCGATCTCATCGTGCTCGACCTGACCGACCCCGGCGGTCCTTCCGAGCGGCTGTACACGCGGGATTTCTATCGCGCGTGCGCGGCGCGCCTTGCGCCCGGAGGCGCAATGACGCTGCACATCGCGAGCCCGATCGCGCATCCGGACCGGATTCGCGCGACGATTGCGAGCCTTCGTGACGCGTTTGCCGTCGTCACGCCCTACCTGACCTCGATTCCGCTCTATGGCGGCATGTGGATGATGGCCTGCGCGTCGGCGACGCTCGATCCCCGGAGCCTTTCGGCCGGGGAGATCGATCGCCGCATCGCCGCGCGCGGCATCGGCCGGCTGCAGTACTACAACGGCGACGTGCACCGCGCAGCGCTTGCGCTGCCCAATTTCGTTCGCGACCTCGTCGGCTGAGCGCCGCGAGCGCTCACCCGCGGCTTCATAACCGATGCCCGTCGTGGCGCCGCCGGACGCAGCTGGGCGCCGCCGGGCGGACGGTCAACCTGGGCGGTCGCCCAGGCGTTTATCAATGCGAGGCGCTTCTCCGGGCGCGCGTCGTTGCACTTGAAGCCCGTCGATTGCGGCCGCATATGGCGTAGCACCGGGGCGGCGATCGCGTCGACCCGCGCACTGGAGGGCCCATGGCAACCGGCGTCAACATGCTGAATCTCGCGAGCGCGATGGACAACGCGGATTTCGTGCTGATCGACGGCGTCGTGTTCGAGACGGAATACCTGCGCGTTCCCGACGAGCAGACCGTCGCCGACGACGTCGTGCTGGAGGCCAAGCACGGCGACACCGAGATCACGCTCACGCGGCAGGAGCTCGACGGGGCCGAGCACCTCGGGGAGGGCGTCTATCGGCTGCGTTCGGGCTCGCAGCTGCGTTTCCTCTCGAGCGCCACGATCCACTGACATTGCCACGGCTCGACGACTGCACCGGCCAGCGCGGCCAGCCCCTGCAGGGCAAGGCGTCGCCCGGAGGCGAGGTGGTGCGGGAAAGGTTCGGCATGCAGACCTCCAGCGATTGGCGAGGCAGGCGAGGGTCGGCCGAGTTTGCGGCGACAGGCGGCCGGAAGCGATTTCGGGGTATTGCCCACGACAGGACAATATGTATTAATTCGCCCTCCGCCGGCGTCCGCGTCGGCGCTCGCAACCCGGCATTGCGGAGGGACCGATGAGAACACGCAGGGAGGTGCTCAAGGCGGGCGGTGGCGTTTCGCTGCTCGCGCTGGTGACAGCCGCGGGCTGGCTGAAACCGGGTGAGGCGGCAGCGCAGGCGTGGAACAAGAACGCCTTCGAAACCAAGACGGTCGACGATACGGTGAAGGCGCTCGGCGGCAGCGCGCCGGCGCAGAGCAAGGACATCCAGTTCGTCTCGACCCCCGACATCGCCGAGAACGGCGCGGTCGTGCCGATCGGCGTGTCGAGTGCGATCCCGAAGACCGAGGCGATCGCGATCCTGATCGAGAAGAACCCGAACACGCTGGCCGCAAGCTTCGAGATCCCGCCGGGAACGGAACCGGCGATCAGCACGCGCGTCAAGATGGGCCAGAGCTCGAACGTCTACGCGCTGGTGAAGGCCGACGGCAAGTTCTACGTCGTCTCCAAGGAGATCAAGGTCACGCTCGGCGGTTGCGGCGGCTGACAGGGAGCGGTCATGGCAGATCCGATGAAGATCCGGGCGAGCGTCGTCGGCGATTCGACCGAGGTGAAGGTGCTGATGAGCCACGAGATGGAGACGGGCCAGCGCAAGGACGCGCAGGGCAAGACCATCCCGGCGTGGTTCATCCAGACGGTGACGGTCGCGCACAACGGCAAGACCGTGCTCAATGCCCAATGGGGGCCGGCGGTGTCGAAGAATCCCTTCCTGTCGTTCAGGTTCAAGGGCGGTGCGAAGGGCGACAAGGTGCAGATCACCTGGGTGGACAACAAGGGTGAGAAACGCAGCGACGAAGCAGTGATCGGCTGATCGCCGGCATGACGGATGGATGGATGGAATAAGCACCTTTGTTGCGGCGGAGGCTGACGTGAGGCGAAGCCGAACGTCAAGCGAGCGCGCATGCGCGAGCGGCCGGAGTCACAACAAGGGTGAGAAACGCAGCGACGAAGCAGTGATCGGCTGATCGCTGGCATTCCGCGCGGGAACGGGGAGGCGCGCGGCGACGCGCCCGGCAATCGGAGCGTCGGCCCCGCCGGCGCTCCCACGAGGAGGAGAACCATGCGTTGCATCCGCCAGCGTCTGCTGCGAGGCGCCGCACTTGCCCTCGCGCTCGCGGCACCGGTCGTGCTCGGTCAGGGCAGCACGGTCGACGAAATCGCGAAATACCGCGCGGCACTGCAGGACGGCAATCCGGCCGAGCTCTGGGAGGCGCGCGGCGAGGACCTGTGGAAGCAGAAGCGCGGGCCGAAGAGCGTATCGCTGGAACGCTGCGACCTGGGTCTGGGCGCGGGCGTCGTCAAGGGCGCCTACGCGCAGCTCCCGAAATACTTCCCCGACGCGGACCGCGTGATGGACCTGGAGACGCGGATCGTCTGGTGCATGGTGACGCTGCAGGGCTATGCCGAGGCGGACGCCACGAAGGGCCCGTTCGGCAGCCCCGACCGGAAGTCCGACATGGAAGCCTACGTCGCCTACGTGACGTCGCAGGCGCGCGGGACCCGGATGAACGTCGCGCTCGACCACCCGAAGGAGCGTGAAGCCTACCGGCTGGGCGAGAAGATGTTCTACTTCCGGGGCGGAACGCACGACTTCGCCTGTGCCACCTGTCACGGCGAGGATGGCAAGCGGATTCGCCTGCAGGACCTGCCGAACCTCACGAAGACCGACGGGGCGCAGAAGGCGTACACGACGTGGCCCGCGTACCGTGTCTCTCAGGGCGAGCTCCGCTCGTTCCAGTGGCGCCTGAACGACTGCTTCCGCCAGCAGCGCTTCCCGGAGCTCGTGTTCACGTCGGAGGCATCGATTGCGCTGACGATGTTCCTCGCCCGCAATGCGAACGGCGCCGCGTTCGATGCGCCCGCGATCAAGCGCTGACGGGGGCCGCCATGCCGCGCAACTCATCGCTCATTGCCCTGCTGGCCGCCGCGCTCGCCGGCCCCGCGGTCCTGACCGGGTGCGCCACCGCGCCGGGCGATGCGGAGGTCACCGCGAAGGCCGCGGAGGTGCTGAAGGCGTCGTTCAGGGAGCAGGGGCAGGCCCGGCTCGATCGCCTGGTGCAGGACGACACGCAGAAGACGTGCAGCGAGTCCGCCGGCAAGGCGCCGCCGAAGGACGCGGCCGAGCGCATCGAGAAGGCAAACCTGGCGTCGATCAAGTGGCCGGCCGACGGCAACTACCTGGGCGACTGGAAGAACGGCGAGAAGATCGCGCAGGAAGGGCGCGGCATGCAGTATTCCGACGACCCGAAGGGGCCCGCCGGCGCCAACTGCTATGCCTGCCACCAGCTGACCCCGCAGGAGCTTTCCTACGGCACGATCGGCCCCTCGCTGTACCAGTTCGGCAAGTCGCGCGGCTACACCGACGACGTGCGCAGGTACGCGTACGGCAAGCTCTACAACGCCGAGGCCTACAGCGCGTGCACCAACATGCCGCGGTTCGGGCACAAGGGAATCCTGACGGAGCAGCAGATCAAGGATGTCGTGGCGCTGCTGATGGATCCGCAGTCGCCCGTCAACAAGTAGTCGTCACTTCCACCGGTGAACCGCCGCGAAGCCCTGCAGGGCATTGCCGTCGCGCTCGGCGGCGCGGCGCTCGCCCCGGCGCTCGCGGCCGGGGTCGGCGACCGGGTCGAATGGCGCGACATCACGCTGCTCGACGGCCGCGTGCTCCCCGCGTCGGCGCTCGCGGGACGCGTCGTCGTGGTCGAGATCTGGGCGTCGTGGTGTCCCTTCTGCGCCAGGCAGAATCCTCTGCTGCAGCAGCTCCACGAAGCGCATGGCGGGCGCGGTCTCGAGTTCCTGACGTTTTCGATCGACCGCGAGTCCGCGCAGGCACGCGCGTACATGGCGAAGCACAAGTACACTTTTCCGGCGGCGATGGCGACCACGCAAAGCGACAAGTGGTTCGGGCCGCGCGAGGGTCTCCCCGAGCTCTATGTCGTCGATCGCAACGGTCGAATCGCGTTCAAGGAGGCGAAGGAGATGTTCCCCGAGGACGTGCAGGCGCTGGCCCGCTTCGCCCGCCCGTGATCCATCGGCCGGTCCCGCTGCCATGAACCGCCGCGAATTCCTGAACCTGCTCGCCGCCGGCGCGGCGGCGGGCTTTCCGCTTTCGTCGCGCAACGCGCTTGCGCAAGGCAGCGGGGCCGCCGCGATGTACGAGCTTGCACCGTTCGGCAACGTGAGCCTGCTGCACTTCACCGATTGCCACGCGCAGCTCCTGCCGATCTACTTTCGCGAGCCGAACGTCAATCTCGGTTTCGGCGACTTTGCGGGCAAGCCTCCGCACATGGTCGGCGAGGCGCTGCTCCGGCACTTCCGGATTGCGCCGGGAACGATCGACGCGCACGCGTTCACCTATCTCGATTTCGCCGCCGCCGCAAAGACCTACGGCAAGGTCGGCGGCTTCGCGCATCTCGCCACGCTCGTCAAGCGCCTGAAGGCGTCGCGGCCGCACGCGCTGCTCGTCGACGGCGGCGACACGTGGCAAGGGTCGGCCACCGCGCTGTGGACCAAGGGCCAGGACATGGTCGACGCGTGCAAGCTGCTGGGCGTCGACGTGATGACCGGACACTGGGAATTCACGCTGGGGGCCGACCGCGTGAAGGAGATCGTGGACAAGGACTTGGCCGGCAAGGTCCAGTTCGTCGCGCAGAACATCAGGACCGCCGACTTCGGCGACCCGGTGTTTCCGGCGTACACGATCCGGCCGCTCGACGGCGTGCCGGTCGCAATCGTCGGGCAGGCGTTCCCGTACACGCCGATCGCGAACCCGCGGTACTTCGTTGCCGACTGGACATTCGGCATCCAGGAAGAGAACCTGCAGAAGATCGTCGACGAAGCGCGCGGCAAGGGCGCGCAGGCCGTCGTGCTGCTGTCGCACAACGGGATGGACGTCGACCTGAAGCTCGCCGCGCGCGTGCGCGGCATCGACGCGATCCTGGGTGGCCACACGCACGACGGAGTGCCGGCGCCGACGATCGTCGCGAACGGCGGCGGCCGCACGCTCGTCACCAACGCGGGCAGCAACGGCAAGTTCCTCGCCGTGCTCGATCTCGACGTCAGGGGCGGCAGGGTTGCCGACTTCCGCTACAGGCTTCTGCCGGTCTTCTCCAATCTGCTGCCCGCGGATCCCGCGATGGACGCGCTGATCGAGAGGATGCGCGCGCCGTATCGGGCGAAGCTCGAGGAAAGGCTCGCGGTCACCGAAGCGCTGCTCTATCGGCGCGGCAACTTCAACGGCACGTTCGACCAGCTGCTGCTCGACGGCCTGATGGCGGAGAAGAACGCCGAGATCGCGTTCTCGCCGGGGTTTCGCTGGGGGACGTCGCTGCTGCCGGGACAGGCGATCACGTTCGAGCACCTGATGGACCAGACCGCGATCACCTACCCCTACGTGACCGTCAACGAGCTCACAGGCGAGATGATCAAGACGATCCTCGAGGACGTCGCGGACAACCTGTTCAATCCGGACCCGTATTATCAGCAGGGCGGTGACATGGTGCGTGTAGGGGGTCTCTCCTACGCGATCGATCCGCGCGCGGCGATGGGTAGCCGGATCTCGGGCATGGCGCTCGGCGGCAAGCCGCTCGATGCGACGAAGAAGTACAGGGTCGCCGGCTGGGCGCCGGTCGCCGAGGAGGCGAAGGCGGCGGGCGGCGAGCCGATATGGGACGTGATCGCCCGCTACCTGCGCGCGCAGAAGACCATTGCGCCGCGTGCGCTCAACCTGCCGCGGGTCGAAGGCACCGCGGGCAACCCGGGCATTGCCTGATCGACAGGACAACGTTGGGAGAACCCATGCGCGTGAGGAATTCGATTCTGGTCGCCGCAACGGCAGCCGTCGCAGGTGCAGCGGCCCCTGCTCTCGCACAGAAGATGCTCGCGAACTACATGACGCTGGCGACCGCCGCCGCACAGCAGGCGGCGCAGGCTGCGCTCGCCCGATGCCAGAAGGACGGCTACACCGTCGCCGTGGCGGTCGTCGACCGCGCGGGGCAGCCGCTCGCGGTTCTGCGCGACAACCTGGCGGGGGCGCACACGACGCAGACCGCGGTGAACAAGGCCGCGACCGCCGTCAGCTTTCGCACGGATACGACCGAGCTCGCGGCGACCACGCAGTCCGGCAAGGCGCAGAGCGGCATCCGCCAGCTGCCGAACGTGATTGCCGTCGGTGGCGGGCTCATGATCCGCGCCAAGGGATCGCTCGTCGGCGGCATCGGGGTCTCGGGCGCGCCGGGCGGCGACGCCGACGACGTGTGCGCGAAGGCGGGGATCGCCGCGATCAGTGACGCCATCGAGCTGGAGTAGGTTCGACGAGCCGGCAAATCGGCAACGAGCCGTTCAGCCGAGGGTCACGCGGGCGAACTTCCGCTTGCCCGCCTGCACGACGACGGTGGTGCCCGCGGGGATCACGAGGCCCCTGTCGGCGACGACCTCGCCGTCGACCCTGAGCCCGCGCTGCGCGATGAGCCGCAGCGCTTCCGACGTCGAATCGACGAGCCCCGCCTGCTTCGCGAGCTGCGCGATCGCCATTCCGGCACCGCCGGTCGCGAGGGCGAGCTCCGGCATGCTCTCGGGCAGCGCGCCCTGCCGGAAGCGCGCGTCGAACTCGGCGAGCGCGTGCTCCGCCGCGGCCCGCGAGTGGAAGCGCGCGACGATCTCCTGCGCGAGCGCGACCTTCGCGTCGCGCGGATTGCGGCCTTCCGCACACTCGCGCTTCAGCGCCGCGATCTCTTCCTGCGGCCGGAACGAGAGCAGCGTGTAGTACCGCCACATGAGCTCGTCGGAGATCGACATCAGCTTCCCGAAGATCTCGTTCGCCGGCTCCGTGATGCCGACATAGTTGTCGAGCGACTTCGACATCTTGTTGACGCCGTCGAGGCCTTCGAGCAGCGGCAGCGTCAGTATGCATTGCGGCTCCTGCCCGTAGTGCCGCTGCAGCTCGCGGCCGACGAGCAGATTGAACTTCTGGTCGGTGCCGCCGAGCTCGACGTCGGCCTCGAGCGCGACCGAGTCGTAGCCCTGCGCCAGCGGATAGAGGAACTCGTGGATCGCGATCGGCTGGCCGGTCCGGTAGCGCTTGCCGAAATCGTCGCGCTCGAGCATCCGCGCGACCGTGTATTTCGCGGCGAGCCGGATCATCCCGTCGGCGCCGAGCGGCAGCAGCCACGTCGAGTTGAACGCGATCTCGGTCTTCTCGCGGTCGAGGATCAGGAAGGCCTGCTCGGTGTACGTCTTCGCGTTTGCCTCGATCTCCTCGCGGGAGAGCGCCGGTCGCGTCACGTTGCGGCCCGTCGGGTCGCCGATCATCCCGGTGAAGTCGCCGATCACGAAGATCACGTGATGGCCGAGGTCCTGCAGCTGGCGCAGCTTGTTGAACTGGACCGTGTGACCCAGGTGCAGGTCGGGTCGGGTCGGGTCGAAGCCTTCCTTGACCCGCAGCGGCGCTCCGCGCGCGAGCTTGTGGACGAGCTCGCTCTCGACCAGAAGCTCGTCGGCGCCGCGCTCGAAGACGGCGAGTTGCTGCTGGATGTCGACGGCCATGGCTGCGGCGCGGGTTTCCTGGTTGGGGGGCTGGGGCGGCGTCGCATCGACGGCGGGAAGCGGCCGGAGCGGGTCGCGACCTCCGCGCCGGGCCCCTGGGACGGCATTTGCTAGAATCCGGCCTTTGCCCCGCGCGCCTGCCGGCGATGACCGCCCACTACCTGCGAATTCTAGCGCAAAGCACTCCCGGCGCCGTCCGTCGCGCCGTTCGCGCGGCAACTCCGGGGCAGTGGCTTGCCGTCGGGATTCTCGGACTTTCGGGCGTGGCGGCATTCGGGCTCGCGCCGGGCACGGCGCTCGAGACGACGCCGACGCATCTGGTCCGGCTCGATCTTGCGCGGCCCGCAATATCGATCGTGGACGGCGGCGGACCCGGCTATTGGCGCGAGGACCGCGTCCTGCGCGGCGACACCATCGGCAGCGTTCTCGCGCGAATGGGCGTCGACGATCCCGCGGCGCTCCTGTTCCTGCGCACCGACCCGTCGGCCCGCGCCGTCTACCAGTTGCGCCCGGGCAGGCCGCTCACCGTCGAGACCGCCGCGGACGGCCGGCTGCTCACGCTCCATTGCGCGACCGTCGGAGGCGAGCGCCTGTCGATCGTGCGCGACGGCGAGCGGTTCACGGCGATGACCGCACCGGCGCCGATCGAGCTGCGCTGGAAGATGGCCGCGGGGGAGATCCGCACTTCGCTCTTCGGCGCCGCCGACGCAGCCGGGCTGCCGGACGCCGTGACGCTGCAGATCGCCGAGGTGTTCGCCGGCGACATCGACTTCTTCCACGACCTTCAGCGCGGCGACCGGTTCGCCGTCGTCTACGAGATGCGCTATCTGGACGGCGAGCCCATCGGTCCGGGCCGCATCGTCGCTGCCGAGTTCGCAAATCGCGGCAGGACCCTGCGCGCGTTCCTTTGGCGCGGCGACGACGGCGGCGACGGCTATTACGCAGACGACGGCGCCCCGATGCGCAAGGCGTTCCTGCGTTCGCCGATGGAATTCTCGCGCGTGACCTCGGGCTTCTCGGCGGCGCGCTTCCACCCGATCCTGCAGACCTGGCGCGCGCACAAGGGCGTCGATTTCGCCGCCCCCACCGGAACGCCGGTGCGCGCCACCGGAAGCGGCAAGGTGCGCTTCGCGGGCAGGCAGGAGGGCTACGGCAACGTGATCGAGGTCCAGCACCAGGGCGCGATCTCGACGCTGTACGCGCATCTGTCGCGGATCGCGCCGTTCGTGAAGGCGGGCGCACGTATCGGACAGGGCGACGTGATCGGATACGTCGGGCAGACCGGCTGGGCGACGGGACCGCACCTGCACTACGAGTTCCGCGTCGCCAACGACCAGCGCAATCCGCTGACCGTCGCGCTGCCCGCGGCCGAGCCCCTCGGCGCGGTCCAGCGTGCCTCGTTTGCGGAGCGCATCGTTCCCGCCTCTGCACAGCTCGCCTTCGCGCGGCAGCTCGCGGGCACGCTCGTGGCCTCCGGCGAATAGCGCGGCCGCGCGGGCGACGGCGTGCGGCAGATCTACGCCGGCGTGATGTCGGGCACGAGCCTCGACGGCGTGGATGCCGTCGTCGCCGACTTCGCGCCGGCTCGCGGCTCGCCTTGCACGCTGCTGGCTGCCGCGCACGTCCCGTTCCCGCCGGCCCTGTCCGCCGAGTTGCTGGCGCTCCAGCGCCCCGGCGGTGACGAGCTCGCGCGGGCGGCGCGGGCGGCCAACGCGCTGGCCGACGCCTACGCCGCCGCGGTGGCCGCGGCGCTGGATGGCGCCGGTGTCGCGGCGCGCGACGTCGCCGCCGCCGGCGTCCATGGCCAGACGCTGCGCCATCGTCCCGACGAGGGCTGGACGCTGCAGCTCAACAATCCGGCGCGTGTCGCCGAGCGGGCAGGCGTCACCGTAGTCGCCGATTTCCGAAGCCGCGACGTCGCGGCGGGCGGGCAGGGGGCGCCGCTGGTGCCCGCGTTCCACGCCGCGCTTTTCGGCGGCGACGCCCATCGCGTCGTCGTCAATATCGGCGGCATCGCGAACGTCAGCGATCTGCCTCCGCGTGGTGACGTGCGCGGTTTCGACACCGGACCGGGGAACGTGCTGCTCGACCTGTGGCACGCGCGACATCGCGGCGGCGCCTTCGATCCGGCGGGCGCGTGGTCGCGGTCCGGCCGGGTGGATGCCGCTCTGCTGGCGGAACTGCTCGCCGAACCCTTCTTCGCGGTGTCGCCACCGAAGAGCACCGGCCGCGATCTGTTCGATGCGGCGTGGCTCGATGCGAAGCTCGCCGGCCGGGACATGGCGGCGGCCGACGTGCAGGCGACACTGGTGGCGTTGACCGCACGCAGCATCGCCGACGCTATCGGCGCGCAGTGCGAGGCGGCGACGGAAGTGCTGGTCTGCGGGGGCGGCGCGAACAACAGCGCGGTGATGGATGCGCTCGCCAGCCTGCTCGCGCCGCGTGTCGTGGCGACAACCGCGACGCGGGGGGTCGCGGTCGAGCATGTGGAGGCGCTCGCGTTCGCGTGGCTCGCGCGCGAGACGCTTTCCGGCCGGCCGGGCAATCTGCCCGCCGTCACCGGCGCCAGGGGATTGCGCGTGCTGGGGGCGATCTACCCGCGCTGAGGCGTGTCCCCCTCGCGGCGACCCTCGTTCGCGGCGTGGCGCACCAAAAGCAACGGGGCCCGCAGGCCCCGTCGTCGCGCGCAGTGCCGCGCAGCTCAGACCGAAAACGACGAACCGCAGCCGCAGGTGGTCTGGGCGTTGGGGTTCTTGATCACGAACTGCGCGCCTTCGAGGCCTTCCTGGTAATCGATCTCGGCGCCGACGAGGTACTGGTAGCTCATCGGGTCGATCAGCAGCGTCACGCCGTTCTTCTGCATCGCGGTGTCGTCGTCGTTGACGACCTCGTCGAACGTGAAGCCGTACTGGAAGCCCGAGCAGCCGCCGCCCGTGACGAACACGCGGAGCTTGAGTTCCGGATTGCCTTCCTCTTCGATGAGGGACTTCACCTTCTCCGCGGCGCTGTCGGAGAAGACGAGCGGGGCGGGCATTTCGGTCATCGTGTTCATTCGTGCTCCTCGTGTTGCGTGGCGTCGATTATCGGCCGGCCCGCGGGCTGCCGCAACCCCGCGGCCGACAGGGTGGCTCGCGATCGCAGCCGGGCCTGCGCATCCGCGGCGGGAAAGCCGGCTACTCGGAAGCCGCGCGCTTCATTTCGACCACGGACGCCTTGCCGGGTTCGGCGTGATTGAGCCGCCCCTGGATCACCGCGCCCACGTGCATCTCCAGCGTCTTGTAGGTCACATCGCCGACGACCCGGGCCTTGGGCTGCAGCTCCAGGTAGTCGTTGGCGATCAGCGGGCCGTTGACGGTGCCGTTGATCACCATGTGCGACACCCGGATCTCGCCGTCGACCTTCGCCTGCTCGCTAAGGACGAGGGTGCTGGGCTCGCCGTTCGCCGCGACCACGTTGCCGTGAACCCGGCCGTCGATGCGCAACCCGCCGGTGAACGTCACATCCCCGCTGACCACCGTGCCGGCGCCGATCAGGCTGTCGATCCTCTTCTGCGGCGTCGAGCGCTTCTTACGTCCCCACCACATGGGTCCTCCTCACGGGATAACAAGATTCCGCGTGGCCCGCGGGTTGAGCTGTCCCGACTCGAAAGCCCGCACGGTCACCGCCCGCACCACGCTACCCTTCGGGACGCTGAAGGTCCCTTCAAGCCGCTGATAATACTTGAATTTCAGCTTGAGCGCCGCCTCGATGCCCGGCTGCTCGTCGGGAAGCGTCAGGATCGTCGGCCGCGCCGTCGCGCCACCGCCGGCGCCCGGCTGCACCGTCACCTGCAGGGTGATGCGGCCTTCGAACTCGTCCGTCGGGTTGCCGCCGCGCACCAGCAGCAGGCGGTAGTGCCACGCGTCCTCGCGCTCGCGCTCGACGACGAGCCGCTGGATCGACAGCCCGACCTGCCTGTTCGAGTCGGCGACCAGCTGCTGCAGGAACACGAGCTCCTCCCTGATCTGCGAATTCTCGTTCTGCAGCTCGATCGCCTGCTTCGACAGCGCGGCCTGCGCGCCGCTCGTGATCGCGAGCTCGCTCTCGAGTTGCATCGTCCGCGCCCGGAGCTGGGCGTTCTCCGCGCGCATCCCCGCGTTCTCCGCCCCCAGCGCGGCGATCCTCTCCCGCGTCTCGGTGCGGTCGAAGCCGCCGAAGATCTGGCCGAAGTCGTACCCCCACCACCACATGCCGGCGACGACGGTGAGCAGCGTGACGCCGACGACCGCGCGCCAGGGCCACGGCAGCCGCGAGCGCACCGCCATCCGCGGTGCGTCGATGGAGAATTGCTGGCGCACGCGGCGCCACCAGAGCGACAGTGCCAACCGCGGTCCCTAGGGGAGGACTGCGAGCGCCGTGAGACCGGCGGTTTCGGGCAGGCCGAACATCAGGTTCATGTTCTGGATCGCCTGGCCCGCCGCACCCTTGACGAGGTTGTCCTCGACGGCGAGGACGAGCGCCATGTCCCCGCCCTGCGGCCGGTGGACCGCGATCCGGCAGACGTTCGACCCTCGCACCGAGCGCGTGTCGGGCATCGACCCTGCGGGCATCACGTCGACGAACGGCTCGCCGGCGTAGCGTTTCTCGAAGAGCGTCTGGAGGTCGGCGGCGGTGTCCGTGAGCCGCGCGTACAGCGTCGCGTGAATCCCGCGGATCATCGGCGTCAGGTGCGGCGTGAAGACGAGGCGCACCGGGGTCGCGCTCGCGGCATCGAGACCCTGGACGATCTCGGGGTGGTGGCGGTGCCCCTTGACCCCGTACGCCTTGAAGCTGTCGGAGGCCTCGGCGAAGAGCAGCCCCATCTCCTCCTTGCGCCCCGCGCCGGAAACCCCCGACTTGCAGTCGGCGACGAGGTGCGCGACGTCGACGATGCCGGCCTCGAGCAGCGGCAGGAAGCCCAGCTGCACCGCGGTCGGATAGCAACCCGGGTTGCCGACGATGCGCGCGCGGCGGATCGCGGCACGGTGCACCTCCGGCAGCCCGTAGACCGATTCGGCGAGGAGGTCGGGGCACGCGTGCGGCATCCCGTACCACTTCTCGAAGACGGCGGGATCCTTGAGCCGGAAATCGGCGGCGAGGTCGATGACCTTCGTGCCGTTCGCGACGAGCGCGCGCGCCTGCGCCATCGCGACGCCGTGCGGCGTCGCGAAGAACACGACGTCGCACGAGCCGAGGTCCGCCTCGGCCGGATCGGCAAATGCCAGCGCGTACCGCCCGCGCAGGCTCGGGAACATTTCGGCAACCCGGGTGCCCGCGTCCTTGCGCGACGTGATCGCGCGCACCTCGGCTTGCGAATGCTGCGCCAGGAGCCGCAGCAACTCGACGCCGGTGTAGCCGGTGCCGCCGACGATGCCGACCTTGATCATGGGCTCCCCACTCGGATTGCGTCTCGGGTTTCGATTCTAGCACCGGGGTCGCGCGCGACTTTTTCGCGCGGCGTCCCGGGGCGAGCCCGGCGGACTCGCGGCGATCGCGGACTCGAAAATGCGAAAGCCGCCCTGGAGGCGGCCTTCGCGCGGGGCAGGCGGTCCGCGGTCAGCGCTTCGAGAACTGCTTGCGCTTGCGCGCCTTGTGCAGGCCGACCTTCTTGCGCTCGACCTCGCGGGCGTCGCGCGTCACGAGCCCGGCCTTCGACAGCGTGGGCTTCAGCGCCGCGTCGTAATCGATGAGCGCGCGGGTGATGCCGTGCCGCACCGCGCCGGCCTGGCCGGATTCGCCGCCGCCCTCGACGTTGATCATGATGTCGAACGTGGCCTCGTGGTTGGTGAGCTTCAGCGGCTGGCGGATCACCATGCGGCCGGTGTCGCGGGAGAAGAATTCGTCAGCCGGCTTCTCGTTGACGACGATCTTGCCCGTCCCCTTCTTGAGGAAGACGCGGGCGACCGCGCTCTTGCGCCGGCCGGTGCCGTAGTAGTAGTTGCCGATCATGGGATTCAGATGTCCAGGGTCTTGGGTTGCTGGGCCGAGTGCGGATGCGCGCCGCCCGCATAGCATTTGAGCTTCTTGAACATCTTGTAGCCGAGCGGGCCCTTCGGAAGCATGCCCTTGACGGCCTTCTCCAGCGCGCGGCCGGGAAAGCGCGCCTGCATCTTCGCGAAGTTCGTCGTCGAGACGCCGCCCGGGTAGCCGCTGTGGCGGTGGTAGAGCTTGTCCTCGGCCTTGTTGCCGGTGACGCGGATCTTCTCGACGTTGGTGACGACGATGAAATCGCCGGTGTCCATGTGCGGCGTGAAGATCGGCTTGTGCTTGCCGCGCAGGCGGAGCGCGATCTGGCTCGCGAGACGGCCGAGGACCTTGTCCGTGGCGTCGACCACGAACCAGTCCCGCTGGATGTCCTGCGGCTTGGCGGAGAAGGTTTTCATCGGGAAATCCGGAGGTTGGGTCGAATCTGCAAAGTCTTAAATCTTAACCATTATCGCCGTTCCGGTCAAGGCGGAGCGCCCGATCCGGCCGCGGGGCGGAAAAAAAGCGCGGTCCGCATGCGGGCCGCGCTTCGAGGTTTCCGCCCCAGGAGGAGACAGGGTGGAACAGTCCGCGGGGAGGAAGGGGGTCTGGCATCTCGCCGCGAACGGTTATGATATTGGCATGTTCGCGCGCCGGACGCAAGAGGCGGTCACGAGGTGCCCGCGATCCGCGGTCCGCGCCCGCGGCCGGCGCCGTCCAGGCTCGCCGAGTGGGCGCTCACACCTGCCCCGCGGAGCTCGATTGCCGGCCGGCCGATGCCGGACAATGGCAGTTTCATCGACGATCGCGAGGAACGAATGAAGGTCAGGGCGAAATGGGCGGAGGGCATGAGTTTCGTCGGCGAATCCGAGACGGGCCACGCGGTCGTCATCGACGGCGCGCCGGAATACGGCGGGCGCAACCGCGGCATGCGCCCGATGGAAATGGTTCTGCTCGGTGCAGCCGCCTGCACTGCCTTCGACGTCGTGCTGATCCTCCGGAAGGCGCGCCAGCCGATCGCGGACTGCGCGGTCGAAGCCGACGCCGAGCGCGCCGGCACCGATCCCAGGGTCTTCACGCGGATTCATCTCAGATACACGGTTGCCGGGCGCGGGCTCGATCGGGCGCACGTCGAGCGCGCGGTGCAGCTGTCGAAGGACAAGTACTGCTCGGCGACGGCGATGCTGGCGCAGACGGCCGAGGTCACGTTCGAGATAGCGCTGGTCGACGGCGATCGCGTGCCGGTGCCGGCCGGCTGACCCACCGCGCGCGTGACGACGTTCGCAGGCTCCCTATCGCGCCCCGCGCAGCACGCGGATCAGGCTCGACGAGTCCCACCGCCCGCCGCCCTGCGCCTGCACCTGCGCGTAGAACTGGTCGACGAGCGCCGTGACCGGCAGCGTCGCGCCCCGTGCCCGGGCTTCCGCCAGGCACAGCGCGAGGTCCTTGCGCATCCAGTCGACCGCAAAGCCGAAATCGAACTTGTCGGCCAGCATCGTGCGGCCGCGGTTGTCCATCTGCCAGGACTGCGCGGCGCCCTTGCCGATCACGTCGAGCGCGCGCTCGACGTCGAGGCCGGCCTTCTCGGCGAAGTAGACGCCTTCGGCGAGCGCCTGGACCAGCCCCGCTATGCAGATCTGGTTGAACATCTTCGTGATCTGGCCGCTGCCGGGGCCGCCCATCAGCGTGACCGCGCGGGCGTAGTGGGCGAGCGTGCGCTCGGCGCGGGCGAATGGTTCGGCGTCGCCGCCGACCATGATCGTGAGCTTGCCGTTCTCCGCGCCGGCCTGTCCGCCCGACACCGGCGCATCGAGGAAGCCGATCTGCAGCGCCGCTGCCGCCGCGTGGATCTCGCGCGCGATCCCCGCGGACGCGGTGGTGTGGTCGACGAGGATCGATCCGGCGCGCATGCCCCCGAGCGCGCCGTTCGGCCCGAAGACCACCGCGCGCACGTCGGCGTCGTTGCCGACGCACATCATGACGATCTCGGCACCGGCCGCCGCCGCCGCCGGCGTCGCTTCGCTCCGGCCGCCGAACTGCTCCGTCCAGCGGCGCGCCTTTGCCTCCGTGCGGTTGTAGACGCTCACGCGGTGCCCGGCCTGCGCGAGATGGCCCGCCATCGGATAGCCCATGACGCCGAGGCCGAGAAAGGCAACGTTCTTCGTTTCGTTCGTGTTCATGGGGATCCTGAGGTTCGGGCAGTGCTGGGTTGGAGGGCGCGGCCGCCGCGCACGCGGGGACTGCGGCGTGCGGGGTCAGCGTCGCGGGCCCTGTGCCGGAACGCCGGAAACGGCGGCGCCTGCCTCCGCGGCGAGCGCCGCGCGCGCGGCGGCCGCGGCCGCGCGCACTCGCACGGGCGCGGTGCCGCCCGGATGATCGCGGCTCGCAACCGAGCCGTCGAGCGTGAGCACCGCGAAGACGTCGTCGCCGATTCCCGAGGCGAAAGACTGCAGCTGCGCGAGCGGCAGCTCCGCGAGATCGCAGCCTCTCGCCTCCGCGTGGCGCACGGCGCGCGCGACGACCTCGTGCGCGTCGCGGAACGGCATGCCCTTGCGGACGAGGTAGTCGGCGAGGTCGGTGGCCGTGGCGAAGCCCTCGGCTGCCGCCA
>Ga0209048_10001968_pt1 | contig 20697 bp, 19 predicted proteins | sample FrelakmetCRP12CR_FD_187146 | JGI IMG/M metagenome (GOLD analysis project Ga0209048, IMG submission 187146) | Freshwater lake sediment microbial communities from the University of Notre Dame, USA, for methane emissions studies - CRP12 CR (SPAdes)... | ecosystem: Environmental > Aquatic >... | reverse complement strand
GTCGGCGATCGGCTTCTCGGCCTTCATGGCGCTGTCGCTGACGCCCGCGCTGTGCGCGACGCTGCTCAAGCCCGTCGCAGCCGGGCACAAGCTCGAGAAGCGGGGATTCTTCGGCTGGTTCAACCGCGGCTTCAAGTCGACCGCGAAGGGGTACGAGGGCGTGGTCGCGAGGGTGCTGCGCCGCGCCGGCCGCTTCGTGCTGCTGTATGTGGCGATCGCGGTCGCGGCGGGCCTGCTGTTCACACGTCTTCCGACCTCGTTCCTGCCGAACGAAGACCAGGGTTACATCATCGCCAACGTGCAGCTGCCGCCGGGCGCGACGCAGCAGCGCACGCTCGACGCGATGAAGCAGGTCGAAGGATTCCTTCTCGCGCAGCCCGAGACCGAGAGCATGGTCAGCGTGCTCGGCTACAGCTTCTCGGGGTCGGGCCAGAACGCCGGTCTCGCGTTCATACCGCTGAAGGACTGGAAGGATCGCCACGGCCCCGAGCATTCGGCGCAGTCGCTCGCAGGGCGGACGTTCGGAGCGATGATGCGCGTGCGCGACGCGTTCATCTTCGCCGTCAGCCCGCCGCCGATCCCGGAACTCGGCAACGCGACGGGCTTCACGTTTCGCCTGCAGGACCGAGGCGGCAACGGGCACGCGGCGCTGGTCGCCGCGCGCAACCAGCTGCTCGGGATGGCGGCGCAGAGCAAGGTGCTCGCCGGCGTGCGGCCGGACGGCCTCGAAGACGCGGCGCAACTGCAACTCGACGTCGACCGCGACAAGGCCAATGCGCTGGGCGTCGGCTTCGACGCGATCAACGCGGCGATCTCGACCGCGCTCGGCTCGGCTTACGTCAACGACTTCCCGAACAGCGGCCGTCTGCAGCGCGTCGTCGTGCAGGCCGACGCGCCGGGGCGGATGCAACCCGACGACCTGCTCGCCATCAACGCGCTCAACGGCAACGGCCAGCCGGTGCCGCTGTCGGCTTTCGCGACGACGCGCTGGATTACCGGCCCGGTGCAGACGGTGCGCTACAACGGCTATCCGACGATGCGCATCGCCGGCGACGCGGCGCCCGGGCACAGCACCGGCGAGGCGATGGCCGAGATGGAGAAGCTCGCGGCGCAGTTGCCGGCCGGCTTCGCCCACGAGTGGACGGGCCAGTCGCGCGAAGAGCGGGTCGCCGGTTCGCAGGCCTATCTGCTCTACGGCTTCGCGATCCTCTCCGTCTTCCTGTGTCTGGCGGCGCTGTACGAGAGCTGGTCGATCCCGCTGTCGGTGATCCTGGTCGTTCCGCTGGGCGTGCTCGGCGTCGTGCTGGCCACGATGGGGCGAGGTTACGCGAACGACGTGTACTTCCAGGTCGGCCTGATCACGATCATCGGCCTGTCGGCTAAGAACGCGATCCTGATCATCGAGTTCGCGAAGGATCTGCAGGCGCAGGGGAAGACCGCGATCGAAGCCGCGCTCGCCGCGGTGCACCTGCGCTTTCGGCCGATCGTGATGACCTCGCTCGCGTTCATCCTCGGGACGCTGCCGCTCGCGATTTCGAGCGGCGCCGGCTCGGCCAGCCAACGCGCGATCGGCACCGGCGTTATCGGTGGCATGCTGACAGCGACCGCGCTCGGCCTGTTCTTCACGCCGGTGCTGTTCGTCGTCGTGCGCCGCTTCTTCAAGGGCAGCGAGCGCCAGCGCAAGCTCTACATGCACGAGCTCGACCACGAGGCAGCGGCGCTGGCGAAGACCGAGGGCGAGCCATGACGCGCGCCGTTGCAAGGCGGGGTGCACGCCTCGCGGGCGCGGCGGCCGCGGCGTCGCTGGCTGGCTGCATGTCGCTGACGCCGGTGTACGAGCGCCCGGCGGCGCCGGTGGCCGAGCTCTTCCCTGACATCGCCGCCAGCGCCACGCCCGCCGCGGCGCCCGCTGCCGCCGATGTCGCCTGGCAGCAGTTCTTCAGCGATGCGCGGCTGCGCGAACTCATCGCGCTGGCGCTGCAGAACAACCGCGACCTGCGCGTCGCCGTGCTCAATATCGAGCAGGCGAGGGCGCAGTTCCAGGTCCGGCGTGCCGACCAAGTCCCCAACGCCAATCTTGCTGCGGGCGCCGCGCAGGTGACCAGCACCAGCAGCGACATCACCACGGTGTACCTGGCCGGGCTCGCGATGCCGTCGTTCGAGCTCGACTTCTTCGGCCGGGTGAAGAACCTGAGCGACGCGGCGCTGGCGCAGTACCTGGCCACCGAAGAAGCGCGCAAGACGGCGCAGATCGTCCTCGTCGCGTCGGTCGCCAACGCCTACCTGGCGTTGCTGGGCGATACGGAGCAACTGGCGCTGACCGAGCGCACGCTGGCCACGCGCGAGTCGTCCCTGCAGTTGACGCAACTGAAGTTCGACAACGGCGTTGCTTCCGAGCTGGATGTCGCCCAAGCCCGGTCGCTGGTGGAGGGCGCACGTGTCGCGCTGCAGATCCTCAGGCGCCAGCGCGCGCAGGACCAGAATGCGCTGGTGCTGCTGGTCGGCGAGCCGTTGACGATCGAACCGCCCGCCGAGGCGACACTGGTCGGGCTGACGATAGGGCCTGAACTGCCAGCCGGCCTGCCTTCGGATCTGCTCGCGAACCGCCCCGACATCCGCCAGTCCGAGCAGCAGTTGCTCTCGGCCAACGCCAACATCGGTGCCGCGCGGGCGGCGTTCTTCCCGCGCATCACGCTCACCGCCAGCGCGGGCGTCGCCAGCGGCAACCTGCTCGACCTCGTCAAGGCCGGTTCCCTCGCGTGGACGTTCTCGCCGCAGCTGGTGCTGCCGATCTTCGATGGCGGGCGCAACCAGGCCAATCTCGACGCCGCGACCGCGCAGCGCGACATCGGTGTCGCGCTGTACGAGAAGACGATCCAGACCGCCTTTCGCGAGGTGGCCGATGCGCTGGCCGGCCGCGCGACGCTGGGCGAGCAGTTGCGAGCCCAGCAGGCGCAGGCCGACGCCGAGGCGACGCGCTTCAAGCTCTCAGACTTGCGCTACCGCACCGGCGTGGCGAGCTACCTCGACGTGCTCGACGCGCAGCGATCGCTGTTCGTGGCCCAGCTTGCGACGGTGCAGACGCAGCTGTCGCGGCTGCAGAACCAGGTGACGCTGTACAAGGTGCTCGGCGGCGGTTGGACCGAGCCGGTGCCGCCGCAATGAGGAACCATGCTGGCACCCGAAGGAACGGCCGGATTGACGGTTGGATGCAACCCATGCAAGCTCGCGGCCGATCTCGATCGATCCGAACCGGAGATTCAGATGAGATGCCTTTGCAGACGTGACGGGGTGGCGCTGGCGCTGCCGGGTCGGCGGCCTCCAACCGCGGCTGCCTAGTCGTGCAGGCGACTCTCCGACACCTGCTGGCCGGGATAGGCCTCGTCGGACGCCGCGACGAGGCGTCGGCGCACGCCCACCCGGAATTGGTGGCCTGCGAGGAATGCGATGCCGTCTATTCACGACGCGCACTGTCAGCCGGCGACGTCGCGCGCTGCCCGCGCTGCGGCTCGATACTGGGCCGTGGGCACGTGCTCGCGGTCGACGGTCAGCTCGCGCTGGCGGCCGGTGCGCTGGTGGTATTCGCGCTGGGCAATGTGTCGGACATCGTCACGCTCGACCTGCACGGCGTGCACTCGCCGGTGACGCTGTACGAATCGATCTGGTCGACCTGGCTTTCGGGCGAACATGTCGTCGCGCTGTTGGCCGGTGCCACGGCGTTCGCATTTCCGCTCGCGGTGATCCTGCTGCGCCTGTACGTTCTGACGCCGCTGGTGGCCGGCAAGCGGGTGCGCGGCTTCGTACCGGCCCTGCGCGCGCTGCGCTGGGTGACACGCTGGAGCATGGTCGAGGTCTTCATGTTCGGCACCCTGGTGGCGATCGTGAAGATCGCCGGACTGGCGAGCGTGATTCCCGGCGTCGGCATCTTCTCGTATGCCGTCTTGACTGTGCTGCTGGCGGCCATCCATTCGGCCGGGTTGCACGGGCTGTGGCAGCGTGCGTCCGAGCTGCCGGCATGAACCTCGTGTCGAGCACTTCCGCAGTGCCGACCGCAAGGTCGCGGGGCCTGCTCGGTTGCGAATGCTGCGGCCTGGTGAGCGAAGCCGCGGCCGACGCCGCCCGCTGCCCGCGCTGCGGTTTCGCGCTGCACCAGCGCAAGCCGCAGTCCCTGCAGCGGACTGCCGCATACCTGATGGCGGCCGTCGTGCTCTACGTGCCCGCCAACACGCTGCCCATCATGGCCACGGCCAGCGTGATCGCGGGTCATGAGAGCCACACCATCCTCGGCGGCATCCTCGAGCTCTGGCACACAGGCTCGTGGGACCTCGCGCTGATCGTCTTCATCGCCAGCATCGCGGTGCCGATTCTCAAGATCGCCGCGCTCGCGCTGCTCGTCGTCACCGCGCAGCGCAAGTCGCGCTGGCGCCAGGCGGAGCGGGCAAGCCTGTATCGCCTGATCGAGACCGTTGGCCATTGGTCTATGCTCGACGTGTTCGTCGTCGTGCTGCTGGTCGGCATGGTGCGTTTCGGTGCCTTCGCCAGTGTCGAGCCGGCTGCCGGCCTGCTGGCCTTCGGAGCCGTCGTCGTCCTGACCATGCTCGCCTCGGCAAGCTTCGATCCCCGCCTGATCTGGCCAGACCCCGCCGATGATGACTGAAACAACTCACGCCCCGCCGAACGAAGCAGCGCCAGCTTACCCTGAGGCGACGGTCGTGCGCGGCAAGCGGATGCGCCTGTCGCTGGCGTGGCTCGTGCCGATTGCCGCGCTGGTCGTGGGCACGGTGCTGATCGTGCGAACGGTGATGCAGGCCGGTCCGGACATAACGATCACCTTTCGCAACGCCGAAGGGCTGGAAGCCGGCCGCACCGAGGTCCGCTTCAAGGAGGTGGTCGTCGGCAAGGTGACGAAGGTGGCTCTGAGCCCGGACCGCGAGCGGGTGCTGGTTTCGGTGAAGCTGGACAAGAGTGTCGAGAACCTGGCGGTCGACGACACGCGCTTCTGGGTGGTGCGCCCGCGCGTTGGCATGGCCGGCATCAGCGGGCTGGGCACGCTGTTCTCGGGTTCCTACATTGGCGTTGATGCAGGCGTTGCCGACGAGCAGCGCCTGCACTTCACCGGGCTGGAGACGCCGCCCTTCGTGCTGCGTGGCGAACCCGGGCTCAGCCTGGTGCTGGAAGCCAAGAACCTGGGATCGCTCGACGTAGGCTCGCCGGTGTATTACCGGCGAACGCGAGTGGGCCGCGTGGTGGGCTACACGCTGGACCCGGCACGCGACTCGCTCGCGGTGCAAGTGTTGATCGAGCCGCCCAATGAACGCCTGGTGACTACGGCGTCGAGATTCTGGAACGCCAGCGGCTTCGACTTCACGCTCACGGCCAGCGGTCTCACGGTCGACACCGAGTCGGTCGCGTCTATCCTGGTCGGCGGGGTGGCATTTGCCAGCCCTGCCGATGCGGCCTCGGCACCTGTCGCGGCCGCCGGGCAGCGATTCGAACTCTTTGCGAGCAGCAAGACCGCACTGGCGCCACCCGACGGTCCGCCGTTGCGGATCAGGATGGTGTTCGAACAGACGCAGCGTGGGCTCGTACCCGGCGCGCCGGTGGACATGCTCGGCGTGGAGATCGGCAACGTGCGCAGTGTCGCGCTGCTTCATGTCGCAACGACCGACAAGTTCCCGGTCGAGGTGATCGCCGATATCTATCCGTTGCGGCTGGGCAGTGTGCGGCGCCAGTTCCTCGCGGCCCAAGGTGCGACTGAGAAAACGGATGCCCTGTTCCTCAAGCGCGGAGTCGACAACGGCCTCCGGGCGCAGGTGCGCACCGGCAACCTGCTGACGGGCCAGCTCTACGTTGCCTTGGACTTCATTCCCAAGGCAGCGAAGGCAACACTGGACATGCACACCGACCCGCCGACGGTTCCGACGGTGCGTGGCACGCTCAGCGATCTGCAACCGCAGCTGGCTGAAATCGTGGCCCGCCTCGGGAAGGTGAAGTTCGATGAGATCGGCAGCGGCCTGCAGGACACGCTGCGCAGCGCCGGTGCTGCGGGCAACAGTCTGCAGGAGACGCTAGCCAGTGCGAACGCGGCGATCCGCCAGCTGACGCCCGACGCCCAACGCGCGCTCGCCGATGTGCAGAAGACCCTCACCTCGGTTCAGGGCACGCTGGCAGCGTTGGACCGCAACGTGGTGGGCGGCGACGCGCTCGTCCAACGCAACGTCAACCAGGCGCTGCTGGAAATGCAGCGCGCTGCGCAGGCGCTGCGCGTGCTCGCTGACTACTTGCAGCTGCATCCGGAATCGCTGTTGCGCGGCAAGCCCGCAGACGCCGACCCGGCCAAACCAGCAGAGGGCGCACGATGACGAGAAGAATCCCCGTTCTGCCGACGCTGCGAAACGGCGCCATGGCCAGCCTCGCCGCGCTGCTCTGTGCCTGCAGTTCGGTGTCGCCGCCGCGCTTTCATACGCTGATGCCGGCGCCGGACTCCGCCACATCGACTGTCGCGCCTTCCGGAGCGCTGGCCTGGGAGGTGTTACCGGTAGCCATCCCGGCCCAGGTTGACCAACCGCAGTGGGTGGTGCGGACCGTGGACGGCAGTCTGGCCGTGCTCGAGCAGGAGCGCTGGATCGCGCCGCTGGGCGAAGAGATCCGCGCCGCAGTGGTCGATCGGCTGACCCGAACTCTCGGGGCGCCCGCGGCGCCCATCGAGCCTGGCAAGCTATGGCGAGTCCGGATCGATGTGCAACGCTTCGATTCGGCGCCGGGGCGTGAAGTCCGGCTCGAAGCCACATGGACCGTGAGTTCGAGCGCCGAGACAGCCGTGCCGTTGCGTTGTCACGGCGATTTCGTGCAGCAGATCACCGCGGGCGGTTACCCAGCACTCGCCAGTGGCCATCAACAGGGCGTGACGCGCCTTGCCGACCGCATTGCCCAGGCGCTCAAGCTGCTCAGCGCGGGCCAGCCCGCGGCATGCGAGGCATAGCGACGCTGATGCTTCAACGAGGTCTGGGGCAGGAGCAGGGCGACCTGCGCCACCCAATGGCTCTACTTCGGCAGATGCCCAATCCACTTAACATAATATACATTGTAGCAAGTAACAAATGCCGGAATCAGCTCTCGTCGGCTTCGGGCTGCGCATCGATCATGCTGTCGAACTCGTCGACCTCCGCCACCTTGCAAGCGATCAGCGGTTTGTCCAGCGGGTGGCACACACGCCGCTGAAGGCGGGCCAGGCGCTCCGATCGCTCCATCGCCTGGATGACGCCCTCCGGGTCCATCATCAACGCGAACGGGTCCGATACCGGCTGTTGCTTGTGCATGAAGAACTCCTTGAATCCTGCCTCTGAACACCTGCAACTCTAGGCGCAGAATCGCCAGACAGTAGTCGGCTTGGCGCCAATCGTCACGTCGGTAGAACGCCTACAAGCACCCGAACGTGGCCATCATCATCGGAGCCGACTCTCAGACTCGAAGACGTTCTCGTCCAGGCCAGAAAGTGACGAATAAATATGAGCTGTGATAAATAGATAGGATAGCTTTCTAATGCAGTTTCTCATATCGATGTCGCTGGTTCAGGCTTCGCTGACGCGCCTGAAAAGGCGCTCGAAGTTGTTCGAGGTGACCTGCGCAATGGTCTGCACCGGGCACTGCTTGATCTCCGCAAGCCGTGCGGCAACGAAGGGCACGTAGGACGGATTGTTCATCCTGCCACGATGCGGCGCCGGCGCCAGATACGGGCTGTCGGTCTCGATCAGACAGCGCTCCAGTGGCACGAAGCGCGCCACGTCACGCAGCTCGGCCGCATTGCGAAAGGTCAGGATGCCCGAAAACGAGATGTAGAAGCCCAGTTCGAGCGCCGCGCGCGCCACATCCGCGGACTCGGTGAAGCAATGAAAGACGCCACCGACTGCGGTGGCGCCTTCCTCGCGCAGGATGGCCAACGTGTCTCGTGACGCGCTTCGGGTGTGGACGACGAGCGGCAGGTCGGTGGCGAGCGCGGCTTGAACATGGACGCGGAAGCGCTCGCGTTGCCAGGCCATCTCCTCCACGCTGCGCCCGTTGAGCCGGTAGTAGTCGAGTCCTGTTTCGCCGATCGCGACGACTCGCGGCTGCCCGGCGAGCGCGGTCAGCGCGGTCACCGTCGGCTCGGCGACGCCTTCGCTGTCGGGGTGCACGCCGGCGCTGGCCCAGAAGTTGTCGTAGCGCAGGGCCAGCGCGTGAACTTCCGGAAACTCCTCCAGCGTGGTGCAGATGCACAGCGCCCGGTCGACGCGGGCTGCGGCCATGTCCGCGCGGATGTCGTCGATCCGTGTCGCGAACTCCGGAAAACTGAGGTGGCAATGGGAGTCGACGTACATGCGAGGTCAGACCGTTCCACGCGCACTCCCCCGGGAGCCTCGGGCGGAATCAGATCGTCTGCGTAGGCTTGGACGACGAGATCGAGGTGCCCAGGATCTCCTCGATCTTCAGCTTGAGCTGCCGTGTCTTCTCGTCGCCCGGAAAACGAACACCCACGCCCTGCGTGCGGCCGCCCGAGGCATTGGCTGGCGTGATCCATGCCACCTTGCCGGCCACCGGATAGCGCTGCGGGTCGTCCGGAAGCGACAGCAGCAGGTAGATGTCCTCGCCGAGCCGATAGTCGCGGGTGGTCGGAACGAACAGCCCGCCGTCGGTCAGCAGCGGCATGTAAGCCGCATAGAGCGCGCCCTTCTCGCGAAACACCAACTGGATCACGCTCGGGCGCGATGCCGGTGCGGGCGCTGCGCTGACGGTCCTTCGGCCGGTAGGTTCGCTCATCGCTCGAAGTGTACCGAATCGGCTCAGGCGCCGGACGGACGTTTTCGCTCGGCGCCAAGGGCATGGCGGCCCTGAAGCACCAGCGATTCGAGCATCAGGCCGGCATTCCACGGATGGTCGGCATGTCGCGCCACGCGCCGCAGTGACATTGCCCAGTCCGTGAGACTGCGCAGATCCAGATCCGCCCCGGCGTGCACGCTGCCCGCAGGAAAATAGCGCGGCGCCGCGCCGAAGACGGCGAGCATCGCGTCGTGACACAACTTCTGCAGCGACTCGATGACCAGAGAGACAGGCAACTTCGCCAATGGCTCGATGTCACCCGCTGCAACAAGCGCCGGCAGGCGCGCCCAGAGCACACCGTCGAGCCCCAGCGCCTTGCGCTGCAATGCCGCCAGCGGCTGCCCGCCGCTCGCGGCGAGCAGCACCGGCGCCTCGGCCAGCCCGGCATCTGCCAGCCACTGCGCGGCCTGCAGCGGATCTGGCGCAGGCAGCGCGACGCCGTGACAGCGGCTGCGCACCGTGGGCATCAATGCCGTGGCATCGCCGCAGGCAAGCACGAAGCGCTGGCCGCCCTGGGGCTCTTCCAGCAGCTTGAGCAGGGCGCTTGCAGCAGCCTGTTGCATCCTCTCGGCGGGGTGGATCACCACGACCTTCAGCCGCCCACGCCCGCGCGTCAGGGTCGAGAACTCGATGGCCGCGCGCACCTGTCTGATCGAGATCCATTCGCTGGGCTTCTTCTTGCCTTCGGCCGACTCCGGTCCGTCTGTCTTCTGCCGCCATCCGAGCGTGACGTGCAGCGCGTCGGGCAGCAGCACGCGCAGGTCGGGATGCACCTGGTCGGCCGTCGCCAGGTGGCAGCTCTCGCAGTGACCACAGGCAAGGCCTTGCGGCCGTTCACCCGCTGGCGATTCGCACAGCCAGGCGCGCGCCAGCGCAATGGCGAACTCGAACTGCCCTGCCCCATCGGGCCCGTGCACCAGCAGCGCGTGGCCACGCTGCTCGCGCAGCGCATCGGCGAGCGGCGCAGCGAGCCATGGCAGCGTGCCTGTCTCGACCGGCGTGGCCGTCGAATCTGCCGTCACCAGCCGCGCCCTTGCAGCACATCGGCGATCTGCGCCGCCACTCGCGACGGCGGCTGCAGCGCATCGATGCGGGCAAACCGCGCCGGGTCGGCCTGCGCGCGAGCGCGATAGCCGTCGATCACGCGTTCGAAAAAGACAACGTCCTGCCGCTCGAAGCGATCCGCTGCGCGCGCCGCCGCGCGGCGTTCGGCGGCCACCTCGGCCGGCAGGTCGAACCACAATGTCAGGTCGGGCTGCAGGCCCTGCTGTACCCACTGTTCGAGTTGCGTCAGCACTGGAAGGTCGAAGCCACGACCTCCCCCCTGATAGGCGAAGGTCGCGTCGGTGAAGCGGTCGCACAGCACGCTCGCGCCGCGCGCCAGCGCCGGCGCGATCAGCCGGGTGATGTGGTCGCGCCGCGCCGCGAACACGAGCAGTGTCTCGGTCAGTGCGTCCATCGGCGAGTGCAGCAGCAGCTCGCGCAATTGCTCGGCGAGCTCGGTGCCGCCGGGTTCGCGGCTGCAGACGACCTCGGCGCCGCGGCTGCGCAGCCGTTCGGCGACGGCCTCGATGTGGGTCGACTTGCCGGCGCCGTCGATGCCCTCGAAGCTGATGAAGCGTCCTGGTTTCACTTGCCGCGCTGGTACTGGTTCACCGCCCGATTATGCGCAGCGAGGTCGTCGCTGAACTCGCTGCTGCCATCGCCGCGGGCCACGAAGTAAAGCGCCTTCGTCGGTTCCGGCCGCACCGCCGCCTCGAGCGACGCTCTGCCCGGCATTGCGATCGGCGTCGGTGGCAGGCCGCTTCGGGTGTAGGTGTTGTACGGCGTGTCGGCGAGCAGGTCGCGCCTGCGCAGATTGCCGTCGAAGTGCTCCCCGAGGCCGTAGATGACCGCCGGATCGGTCTGCAGCGGCATGCCGATGCGCAGCCGGTTCACGAACACGCCGGCCACCTTGCCGCGATCGGCCGGCGCGGCGGTTTCCTTCTCGACGATCGACGCGAGGATCAGTGCTTCGTCGGGGCTGCGCAGCGGTATGTCGGGCGAGCGCCGGTCCCAGGCATCGGCCAGTCGCTGCTGCATCGCTCGATAGGCGCGTCGCAGGATGGCGATGTCGCTGCTGCCCTTGCTGTAGGTGTAGGTATCCGGGTAGAAGCGCCCCTCGGGTGAGACGCCCGGCACGCCCAGCGCCGCCATCAGCGCGTCGTCGGACAGCTCGGCGGTGCTCGGCTTCAGCCCTTCGGAGCGTGCCAGTTCGGCGCGAAACTGGTGGAAGGTCCAGCCTTCGATCAGGCGTGCGGCGGCCAGCGTCTCGTCGCCCCGCACCATCTTCAGCAGCAGTTGCCGCGGCGACACGTTGCGGTCGATCTCGTAGCTGCCGGCGCGGATCCGCCGCGACTGCCCCGACCAGCGAAACCACTCGTAGAGCAGCAGCGGCGAGGTCTGCACGCCGGCATCGACCCAGGCGCGCGCAATGTCCCGCGGCGAGGTGCCTGGCTCGATCGAAAGCTCGACCGATTCGGCAGCGAGCGGAAGCGGTCGCTGCAACCACCAGAAAATGGCGCCGCTCGTCAGGGCAGCCAGCAACGCGAGGCCGAACAGGATCAACCGCCTGCGCTTCATCGCGCGGCTTGGCGCCGTAACCCCAGGAAAACATTGAACATGGGCGCTGATGATAATCGGCGCATGAACCCGACCTCACCCATCGAAGGCGTTGCCAGGTTGGTCGATTGGGGCGTCATCCGCGCCCGCGGCGACGAGGCAGCGAGCTTCCTGCACGGACAGCTCACCAGCGACATCGCGCACCTCGGCGCGTCGCAGGCCCGCCTGGCCGGCTACTGTTCCGCGAAGGGCCGCCTGCTGGCGAGCTTCATCGTCTGGAAGGCGGCCGACGACGAGGTGCTGCTCGCCTGCAGCGCCGACCTGCTGGCACCCACTCTCAAGCGTCTGCGCATGTTCGTGCTGCGGGCCAAGTGCCTGCTGAGCGACGCCAGCGCGGATCTGCCGCTGTTCGGCCTGGCCGGCTCGCAAGCGACGGCCTGGCTCGCCGATGCCGCGCCGGGTGCTGTGTGGGACAAGCGCGAGCGCGATGGCGTCTCCACGATCCGCCTGCCCGATGCCGCCGGGCAGGCACGCTACCTCTGCGCGGGCGGCCATGCACCTCCGCTGCCGTCGCTGCCGCTCGAGACCTGGCTCTGGCTCGAGGTGCGAAGCGGCGTGGCGCGAATCGAACAGGCGACGGTCGAACAGTTTGTGCCGCAGATGCTCAACTACGAAGTGCTCGGTGGCGTCGACTTCCAGAAGGGCTGCTACCCGGGGCAGGAAGTCGTCGCGCGCAGCCAGTACCGCGGCAGCATCAAGCGGCGCAGCTTCCTCTTCGACGCAGACGCTTCTGCATCGGCTGGCCAGGAGGTCTTCCATTCGGACGATCCCGCTCAGCCGGCCGGCAAGGTGGTCAACGCGGCGCAGCGGCCCAGGGGAACACCGCCCGGAAGTTTGGCGCTGGTGGAGTTGAAGCTTGCAGCGCTGGACACTGCTGGCTCCCTGCACCTCGGCGATCCGCAGGGCGCTACGCTGAGGCGCGTCGAGCTGCCCTACGCGCTGCCGCTGGAGCCACAGCCTGCGAGCTGAAACGCCCTGCCGGCCACGGCGCGCCTCGTTCGGGCATGGCGGCTCCGAGGCGCCTGCCCATGACCCGAACCCTCAAAGCGAACGCGTCATCTCGATGTGGGCGATGCCGGCTTCCTCGAACTCTGGCCCGCGCGCGACGAAGCCGGCGCGTCGGTAGAACCCGGCCGCCGAGGTCTGCGCGTGCAGCACGACCTCGCAATGGCCGCGCTCTCGTGCCGCCAGCAGCAAGGCGTCGAGCACGGCTTGACCGACACCGCTGCCGCGCAGGGTCCTTGCCACCGCCATGCGACCGATCCGTGCCACGCCTGGGGCGTGTTCGATCATCCGCCCGGTGGCCAGTGGCAGGCCGAGCCGGTTGCGGGCAAGCGCATGCACGCAGGTGGCGTCGGCGGCGTCCCACTCCATCGCCGCGGGAATCTTCTGCTCGTCGACGAACACGGCGCTACGGACAGTCTGCGCATCGTGCCCGAGTTCGGCCCAGTCCCCGACCCGCACGTCGATCATCGGCTCGCCGGCCTCGAATCCCTGCAACACGGCGCGCAGCTCCGGCGGCACCGGCTTCGAAGTCTGCGTGTCCGGGTCGGCGAAGACGTAGACGAGTTCTCCGCTGACGAGCAGCTCGTCCTGGCGGAACACCGCCGCCGCGAACACGAGCGACGAGCTGCCGATGCGCGCGCAACGAATGCCGACGTCGATCAGGTCGTCGTAGCGTGCCGAGCCGTGGTACTCGACGGTCGCCTTGCGCACGTAGAGATCGCCCCCCAGGCTTTCCATCGTCTGCGCATAGGGCAAGGCTAGCGCGCGCCAGTAGCCGGCCACGGCGGTGTCGAAGTACATCAGGTAGTGGCCGTTGAAGACGATCTTCTGGGCGTCGATCTCTGCCCAGCGAACGCGCAGGCGGTCGCGGAAACGGAATTCGTCGCGGTTCATCGCGCGCGTTCCACTACGAGTGCGTCGGGGCGCGGGCCGGGCTCAACGTCGATCGACCAGCGCATGCGCGATCGTTCCCAAATCGACGTATTCCAGCTCGCTGCCGATCGGCACGCCGCGCGCCAGGCGCGTGCTGCGCACGCCGCGCTGCTTGAGGCTCTCGGCAAGGATGTGCGAAGTCGCCTCGCCCTCCGCCGTGAAGTTGGTGGCGATGATCACCTCCTCGACAACGCCGTCGCTCGCGCGCGCCAGCAGTTCGGGGAGCCCGATATCGTGTCCGCCCACGCCGTCGAGCGGGCTCAGGCGCCCCATCAGCACGAAGTACAGCCCACGATAGCTGCCAGTGCGCTCGAGCGCCGCCTGGTCGGCGGGCGTCTCGACCACGCAGAGCTGGTGTGCGTCGCGCGACGAGTCGAGGCAGGTGGCGCAGACCTCTGCTTCGGTGAACGTGTGGCAGCGCTCGCAGTGCCGCACATTCACCGCCGCGGTCTCGAGCGCCGCCGCGATCTGCCGTGCCCCGCTGCGATCGTGTTGGAGCAGGTGAAACGCCATGCGCTGCGCGGACTTGACGCCCACCCCGGGCAGGCGCCGCAGCGCGTCGATCAACGCCTGGAGGCTGGGCTCGATCACTTCAGAAGGGAAGCTTCATGCCCGGTGGCAGCGGCATGCCGGCGGTGAGCTTGCCCATCTTCTCGGCCGAGACGGATTCGGCGCGGCGCACCGCATCGTTGAACGCCGCGGCGACCAGATCCTCGAGCATGTCCTTGTCTTCAGCGAGCAGGCTGGCGTCGATGCTGACGCGCCGCACGTCGTTCTTGCAGGTCATCGTAACCTTCACCAGCCCGGCCCCCGACTGGCCCTCAACCTCGACGCCGGCGAGTTCGTCCTGCGCGCGCTTGAGGTTCTCCTGCATGGCCTGGGCCTGCTTCATCAGCCCGGCGAGTTGCCCCTTCATCATGACGAATGCTCCTCTTTCGGATTCAATGCGGTTTGACCGACCCGGGAACGATGCGGGCCGTTTCGTACTGCTGGAGCAGTGCCTGCACGAGCGGGTCGTCGTGGATGATCTTCTCGGCTTGCCGCTGGCGGCGCACGCGTTCGGCCGCCTCGCGCTTCGCTGGCGTATCCGCGGTCGCGCCGATCTCGACACGCAGCGTGACCGGTTCACCCAGGGCCTCGCGCAGCGCCGCCTGCAGCCGATCGCGCTGGGCCGGCGCGCGCAGCGAGTCACGCTCGACGCTCAGTGTCCAATCCATGCCGTCGATGGCCACGCACTGCGCCTGCATCGCCAACTCGCGCGCCAGCGCGGTGATGCTGCCGCGTTCCAGCAGCGAGGCCACGTGCCGTTCCCAGAGGTCGCCGAGCGGCGTGCGCACGAGGGAGGCCGCGGCGTCGCGCGGCGCCGTCGAGAGCGGCCCTTCCGGCACGGCAGCGCGTTCGCGCGCCGGCCCGGACTCGCGACCGAGCTCGGTCTCGCCACTTGCGTCCAGCCACGGCGGTGGCTCCGCTGCCGCAGCAACGACGCGCGCTGCCGGCGCGCCGGCGCGGGTCGCCCCGGTCGGGGTCCGCGCCGCGACGGCATCGCGCGCCCTCGGTGCGGTCGATGCGCGTACCGACGCCGTCTCCGCAGGCGGTGTTTCCTTCGTCGATTCGGACGCGGGTGCTGCGCGGCGCTGGCGACCGGCCGCGGGCGCGAAGGCGAGCAGCCGCAGCAGCACCATCACCAGGCCACTGTACTCGTCGGGTGCCAGCCCGAGTTCGGCTCGGCCGTGCAGCACGATACTGTAGAGCAGTTGCGTTTCGTCGGGCTCCATCAGACCGGCCAGACGCACAATCTCGGGCGTCTGCGGGTCCTGGCTGTCCAGCGCCAGTGGTACGGCCTGCGCCACCGCCATCTGCTGCAGCAGTGCGGCAAGTTCCTCCAGCGTGCCGTTGGCCGACAGCCCGAGCGCACGCAAGCCATCGACTGCCGCCACCACCGCGGCGCCGTCGCGTCCCGCGAGCGCCTCGACCAGGCGCAGTGCGTGGCCGCGGTCCACCGCGCCGAGCATCTGGCGCACACCCGCTTCAAGCACCGTGCCGGCGCCATGAGCAATCGCCTGGTCGGTGAGCGACAGAGCGTCGCGCATCGAACCATGGGCCGCTCGCGCGATCAGGCGCAGCGCGCCTGCCTCGGCGCCTATGCCCTCTTCGGCCAACACCACGGCCAGGTGCGACTGCACCGTCGGTGGCGCCATCGGCCGCAAGTTGAACTGCAGGCAGCGCGAGAGCACGGTCGGCGGCACCTTCTGCGGGTCGGTCGTGGCGAGCACGAACTTGAGGTACCCCGGCGGCTCCTCCAGCGTCTTCAGCATCGCGTTGAAGGCGTGGCTCGACAGCATGTGCACTTCGTCGATCATGTAGACCTTGAAGCGTCCGAGCACCGGCTTGTAGACCGCCTGGTCGAGCAACTGCGTGATCTCCTCGACGCCGCGATTGGATGCCGCGTCGAGCTCCACGTAGTCGACGAAGCGCCCGCTATCGATGTCGCGGCAGGCCTCGCACACGCCGCAGGGTGCGGCCGTGATGCCGCCAAGTCCGTCGGCACCCGTGCAGTTCAGCGACTTGGCCAGGATTCGCGACACCGTGGTCTTGCCCACGCCGCGCGTCCCGGTGAACAGGTAGGCGTGGTGCAGCCGTTGCTGCGTCAGCGCATTGACCAGCGCCTGCACGACGTGCTCCTGCCCGAGCAAGGCCTCGAAATTGCGCGGTCGGTACTTGCGGGCCAGCACGAGGTAGCTCATGAGCGGATTCTACGGGCCGCCCTCGCCTGGCCGCTGCAGTGCCGTCACCTACAATCGCGTCGACGGGCCTCCCCGCATGGAAGCGCGGCCAACCGGGTCAGGTCGGGAACGAAGCAGCCCTAACCGTTGCGACCAGTGCCGGGGTCAGGCTCGTCACCCTTGCCGCCAAATGCAGCGAGCGATCTGCTTCGAAGCCCCACGTCCTTCGGGCTCAGGCCGCGGCGCCGGCGCCGGCCGATGGTGAGTTCGACAGCGTCGGCAGGCGCACCGAGTCATGCGGCGGCAGTTGCGCTGGCGGTATCGGGACGGTGGCGGCATGGCTCTGCAGAGCGACCCGCGCCGCGTGCAGTGCGTCGTTCAGATCGCGCAGGTTGATTCCCAGGCCGCGGCTGTAGCGTTGCACCACGGCATTCAGCGCCGCAGCGACCCTGGCTGCAGGCAGCTGGGTGATCGCGTCGACCGCGTCATTGGCCGCACTCGCCGCCATTCGCAACAAATCGCCATCGCCGTCGGGGCTGCGTACCGGGCGGTTCGCCGGCAGGCGCCGGATCATATGGATCACTTCATCACTTAAACCCCAATGGCGGGCGACCGCCGCGCCGAGCGACTCGGCGTCGACACCGAGGACCGCATACGAGGCACTCTCTTCGTTCATGCCCGGCAGCTCGCGGGCGTCGTCGCTCTCACTTGCCGGCACCGCTTGCATCAGCGCTGCGATCTGCGCGGCCTCCTGCGGGAAGTGGTACTGGATCATCAGGCGGCCAAGGTTCTGCAGCAAGGCAATCAGGTAGATCACCTCGGCGTCGTAGCCCGGCGGGCGCAGCGCCTGCGCCGCGTGCCCGGCCAGGCGGACCCGGTCCATCAGTTGCTTCAACGATGCGGCGCCGGCCTCGTTCAACGGTCCGGGCCAGGCGCGCAACGCGCTCGCAGCCTGGCGCACTCCGTTGACGCCGACGAGCGCCAGCGTGCGCCGGATCGTCAGCACCGGGCCGTTGCCGGCAACCTGCGTTCCTTGCACCTGCGCGGAATTGACCTGGCGCAACAACTCGAAGCTCAACGCCATGTCGCGTAAGATGGGCTCGGTCATCTCGGTCGTGTGCTCGCCTTCCAGACCCGCCAGGGCGGCCGCGAGCGCGCCGACGCCGGGCAGCGCCGGCAGGTGGCCGACGTTGCCCAGCCGATCGAGCAACAGCGCCAATGGGCCACCACCGTCCAGTGCTGCAGCTTCGCGCCAACCGTCGAGCGCACGCAGCAGAGTGCGGGCATTCAAGTAGCGCTGGCGGGGCTGGCGAGCCGTGGCACGGTTGACGATCACGCGAAGTGCCTCGTCGATCGGGTGTGGAGTAGTCCATGGGAGGCGGATCGTCTCTCGTCCGTGAGGCGGCAGCCGGGCAATGACGAGCCCGGTGTCGGCCTCGTCCAGTGCCGCTTCGCCAGCCAGCAGGTGGTGGAGCAACAGACCCATCGATAGCACATCGCGCTCGGCCGCATCGCGGCGTATGCGCAGGTGACCCGGGTCCAGCACCGTAGCCAACGGCGGGTTCGAACGTGCCACGCCGGCAGACTCGGGCAGAACCCCGAACACCGTGTCGGCGAGTGTTGCTTCGACGACGATGTCGAGCGCAGCCAATCGCAGGTGGCCCAGCTCGTCGACGAACAGGTGATGCAGTTGCAGGTCCTGGTGAACGGCCCCGGCCTCGTGCGCGAACGCCAGTCCCTCGAGCGCCTGGTACAGGAGGGCGACCGCCTCGGCAGGTGGTGGTCTGGGGTGGACCTTGAGCCATTCGGACAGCGTCAGGCCCAGGCTGCGCTCGACCGCCAGGAAGGGCCGATGATCCTGGACGCCGATTTCCGCGACCGGCGCCAGATGCGGGTGATTCAGGCGCGCAGCCATTCGCGCCTCATGCAGCCAGTTCTCGAGGCTCGGTGCGTCGGTCGGCTGCACGCGCGGCATGTGGAGCACGAGTTCCCGCGCCGAGCGCGTGTCGAATGCCAGCCACGCCATCGTGGCGCTGCTCTTGCCAAGCAATTGCCTCAACTCGAATCGTCCGAATGCGCGCGTCGGGTTCGGGTTGGGCTGGGTGGCGGAAGGGGCGTTGGCGGCCATGGGCGGGGCGAATACGACCTGAGCCTGGTCGTTGCGCCATTGAACCGCCAGTGAGCGGTCGGCAATGCCGCGATCAGGCCCGTCAAAGGCATCCAAATCGGCGCCTGCGGACACCCCCTTGCGCGACCGGCCATGCGCGGCGCATCACGGCGATCCAGGCGGGCGCTTTGTGCCAGAATTGGCTTGTCCCATCATCGACTCCACGGCAGATGCCGAAGGACACTTTCCATGAGCAGCGAATTGATCAAACACGTTTCCGATGCCTCGTTCGACAGTGATGTCCTGAAGTCGGGCAAGCCGGTGCTGGTCGACTATTGGGCCGAGTGGTGCGGCCCCTGCAAGATGATCGCTCCGATCCTCGACGAGGTATCGAAGGACTACGGCGAGCGGATCCAGATCGCCAAGATGAATGTCGACGAGAACCGCGATGTGCCTGCCAGGTTCGGTATTCGCGGCATTCCGACACTGATGCTCTTCAAGGACGGGCAGCTTGCCGCCACCAAGGTCGGTGCGCTGTCCAAGGCGCAGTTGACTGCATTCCTCGACGGTCATCTATAATCCGCATCACGAAAGCGGGGGCTGACGCCACGAGCGAGCGCCCGCCATCCCAGACGAACGCCCCCACGCCCGACTTCTGCGCGTAGGTTCGGCACCCAGATTTCAACCCTGCCCGCGGCTTCTGGCCGCGCGCTCATACGCAGCCGCAAGCACGGCTGCGCTCGCAGCGTCGTTCGACGCGGCCGGACCTTACAGGTCGCCCGGATTCGGGGCGATCGCCATCACCGGGGTATCCACCCATGCACCTGTCAGAGCTGAAAGCCATCCACGTCTCCGAACTCATCACGATGGGCGAGGCGCTGGAAATCGAGAACGTTGCCCGCATGCGCAAGCAGGAGCTGATGTTCGCGATCATGAAGAAGCGCGCACGCGGCGGCGAGCAGGTGTTCGGCGACGGCGTGCTCGAGGTGCTACCCGACGGGTTCGGCTTCCTGCGCTCTATCGAGGCCAGCTACATGGCCTCGACCGACGACATCTACCTGAGCCCGAGCCAGATCCGCCGCTTCAACCTGCACACCGGCGACGCGATCGAAGGTGAGGTGCGGGTTCCGAAGGACGGCGAGCGCTACTTTGCGTTGGTCAAGGTCGACCGCGTCAACGGCCAGACGCCCGAGGAGAGCAAGCACAAGGTCATGTTCGAGAACCTGACCCCGCTGTTTCCGAATCAGCAGTTCAAGCTCGAGCGAGAGGTCAAGAGCGACGAGAACATCACCAGCCGCATCATCGATCTGATCGCGCCGCTCGGCAAAGGCCAGCGCGCGCTGCTCGTTTCACAACCGAAGAGCGGCAAGACGGTGATGATGCAGCACTTCGCGCACGCCATCGTCGCCAACTACCCCGAGGTTCACCTGATCGTGCTGCTGGTCGACGAGCGGCCCGAGGAAGTGACGGAGATGCAGCGCACAGTGCGCGGCGAGGTGATCAGCTCGACCTTCGACGAGCCCGCGGCGCGCCACGTGCAGGTGGCCGAGATGGTGATCGAGCGCGCCAAGCGCCTGGTCGAGATGAAGAAGGACGTGGTGATCCTGCTCGACTCCATTACCCGCCTGGCTCGCGCCTACAACAACGTGCTGCCGTCGTCGGGCAAGGTGCTGACCGGCGGGGTGGACGCCAATGCGCTGCAGCGCCCGAAGCGCTTCTTCGGCGCCGCGCGCAACATCGAAGAAGGCGGTTCGCTGACCATCATCGGCACCGCGCTGATCGACACCGGCAGCCGGATGGACGAGGTGATCTACGAGGAGTTCAAGGGCACCGGCAATTGCGAAATCTATCTCGACCGCCGCATGTCCGAGAAGCGCGTCTACCCGTCGATCCTGCTCAACAAGTCGGGCACGCGGCGTGAGGAACTCCTGCTCAAGCCCGAGATCCTCCAGAAGACGTGGATTCTTCGCAAGCTTCTCTATCCGATGGATGAGATCGAGGCGATGGAGTTCATCCTCGACAAGATGAAGTCGACGAAGAACAACCACGACTTCTTCGACATGATGCGGCGCGGCGGGTAGGTCGCCTGCCGACTATAATTTCGCGTTTCCCTCGTAGGGCAAGTGCTGCATGGATTGCAGTGGCTACCGGCACCGAACGCGCAGCGCGCGCATTAAGGATCGAAGATGAAAGAAGGCATTCACCCCAGCTACCGCGAAGTGTGCTTCGTGGACTTGTCCAACGGTTTCAAGTTCGTCACGCGCTCGTGCGCGCAGACGCGCGAGACCGTGAAGATGGATGATGGCCGCGAGATGCCGCTGTTCAAACTTGAATCGACCAGCGAATCGCATCCGTTCTATACCGGCACGCAGAAGAGCGTCGACTCGCTCGGCGGCCGCGTCGAGAAGTTCC
>Ga0209048_10001967_pt1 | contig 20704 bp, 21 predicted proteins | sample FrelakmetCRP12CR_FD_187146 | JGI IMG/M metagenome (GOLD analysis project Ga0209048, IMG submission 187146) | Freshwater lake sediment microbial communities from the University of Notre Dame, USA, for methane emissions studies - CRP12 CR (SPAdes)... | ecosystem: Environmental > Aquatic >... | reverse complement strand
TAACGGGATATCACTGGGTATGCCATAATTAAATGCAATGTCTGCATTGCCGGCAGTGTTGCTGTTCCGAAGATAGAACACTCCATTACGGTAGATACCTACCGTAGCCGTCGGATGACCCCCCGATGCCGCAGCCGAGACATTGATGAATGTAACCTGTGTTGACAGGTTATAACCGGCGCTATTGCTGGCATTCAAGACGATGGAGTAGTTACCAATGCCAAATGTGTGCATAGGACTCTGAACAGTACTCCACCAGACTTGTGTGTTGTTCCCCGGTGTAACATTCCTGAATGACCAGTTCCATGCGGTTGGGGTATTCGTAGATGTGTCCGTGAACTTCACTGCAAGCGGTGCTGTACCGGAGGTGACATTCGCGGAAAAATCAGCAATAGGTGAAGAGGTTAGTGGACCTGCGGTAATGTAATTGGGTTTCAGTTCCGAGTCACTGCCTGCAACGTTTGTAACCGTCAGGTTTACTGTATAAGAAGCTGCTGTTGTATAGGTGTACGAGGGGCTTTGGGTTGTGTTGTCAACAGAACCGTCATTGTCGAAGTCCCATGCATATGCGAGAGGTAACGTACCTGTTGACTGATCAGTAAACTGGACGGTAAGGGGTGTTGACCCGGATTGTATGTCCGAGAAGAAGGCAGCTGAAGGTGCAACAGGTGGGGACTGGGTGCTATTGATGATGATATCGGAAACCCATTTTACTGAAACGCCACCAGACGAAGGATATGTGCCACTATAATTATACCAGTAGTTCGGCGCCCAGCAGTCACGCATGTCGGCATTTCCAAAGACATGCCAGCCTGACGTATTCCAGCCATAGGTATTGGTCTTTGCATCAGCAAACATAATAAGGCGCATACCATCGACATAAGCAGGGACATATCCCTGATCCGCACGGTACCATGTGATCCCCATCGGCCCCTGACGCGAGTTCGGTGTGTAGATATATTCATAGGGGAATGTTTTGCTGAATCCGTCACTGGCCTTAATTTTTACCGTTTCACCGGCTGACATTCCGCCAACAAGATCACAGATATCCTTAAGGTCGGTTCCTTTTACTGTACCCCAGTCCCTTGTCTCAACATTCTGCCATTCCGCATTATCCCACAAGTCAGAGTCGTTAAAGGTTGGTCCCTGGCTGTAATAGTGTGTTATTCCATTACCAGCAACAGGAAGATTTGATTCCAGCCACTGGTAATCCTTCGTTGTTTCGTTCAGTATAGTTGTCCCGTCATTAGCATACTTTACAATATGGATCGAAGTGGTCACTGCAGTGGCTGGTAGAGAAAGGATCATCACAAACCCAAGCAGGATAACCAAAATACTCCCTCGTCGTAATAACCGTTTCTTGAACCCCCATCTTCGAAGATCAATTTTTTCTTTCATGAGCAGAAAGGGTAATTGATCGTCATTTCATATATTTTTTGATGTATTCATTCTGAAAGTTAAAATAAAATGTTTAACAACCTTCTATACCAGAAACCCATGCAGAATGCAGAAAGGAATGTGTCCCGATGAAAAATCATGTCCGGAGGGAACACTGCTGTTCTTACAGCTAAATACACCAGACAGGAGCGGTAAGGATTTTGATGAAATTATTTGGGGATTAGTTTGTTGACCTGGTTTTTTAAGTTCAATGCTATCAATAACGGTATCCCTGGGGAAGATCTGCGTTACATTCCGTAAGTCGGGTGAAACATCTGCGACCTGTATCACTTCAATCCTCAGGGATTCGGTTACCGGATTTATCGTGACCCGGCTGTAACCGAGTGAATTTTCCCGGCTCCTGACAGAACCTTCCATCTTTGTCTCACTTAACGGGTATGCCGGAGCACCCCCTCGTCCTTCAGTGATATACATTATCCCGGATTGTTCAATTCTCTCATATGCATGAACATGTCCATTGAAGACTACACTCACATTTCCCGAAAGGAATAGCGGTTCAAACGCCTTTTGGAGGTTCTCAAATCCCCTGAAGTGGTTTTCCTCAGAAGTATACAGGGGATGATGAAGAACCACAATTTTCCATTTTTCGGTAGACGCAAGGTCTTCTGCAAGCCAGAGAGCCTGTTCATTCAGAGAAAATCTGGCAGAATCGGTTGAATCGAGGACGGCAATATGTGCATCGCCACAGTCAAATGAGTACATTCCATCAATACCAAAGATATCCTTCAGAAGCGAAAGGTTTGAGTCATGGTTTCCCCGCACTACTGCATACGTTGTCGTGGCAAAGAGCATTTTTCCGGCAGTAAAAAACCTGTCCCATTCCTCAGGGTCATCAGGATTATTGACGAGGTCCCCAGTATTGATTACAAAAGATGTGTTGGATTCGCGTGAGATACGATCCGCAACGATCTTGTGCCGTTCTGTCTGGGTGAAATACGGTGCCTGTTCCCGGGTGTCACCATAGACAATGAATGAACAGGACCCGTTTTCAGGAAATGTCATAAAACTCTGGTTATCGATCGTATTACGACCTGTTTGGAGGGCATAGTGATACCGTGTCCCTGCTTCAAGACCCGTGAGGGAAATCATAGGAGAAGGAGATGTTTTGTTAACACTGACTGCGTGATCGTAGGACCCGGTTTGGATGTAATACGACTCATTGGCATAGAGAAGGTTATCAGGACTGCCAATTTGCGGGTACCAGCTGATGACTGTTGAGTTGTGAGTGGTGGATGTGACATAAGGGAAAACAGTAGCATCTGTTCCTGGATATTGATTTGATACTCCGCTCATTACTACTGCATTTCCTGGTAATACCAGAAGCCAAACAACCAGTAGTATAAAAACAGCAACAGGGTGAGAAGTCGATCGCATGCTCAGATCATACCCCTTCTTCTAAAAGATGCACATCCTCACAAAGAAAGAGGGCGACACAAGGTTCGCCCAGCGAAGGGATAGGGATGAGTCCATTATTCCGTTTTACCACTGCCGTCAAAGGGAGGACACCGCCGATACGGATTTTCACAGCATGTTCCATCGGGAGAATATCCGTCACGATACCGGAGACCGCGTTCAACGCAGGGCCCACAGTGATATGCGGTTCCTCTGCAAATGACACATGTTCGCCGGCGATCCCGATAGTCACGGAAGCTCCGACAGGTGCAATGCTATCAAGGGTAATCTGATGACCACCAATATCGATTGTAGAGGAAGCGCCATTGCAACTGATAACGGTGCCCCTGAATATATTATCAATACCTGCATATTTTGCCGCGGCCGGGGACCGCGGATTACGGAATATGTCATCCGCAGAACCGGTCTGGACAACACATCCATCAATAATCAGCGCCACACGATCGCTGACACCATAGGCCTCCTCGCGTGAGTGGCTTACCTGAATAATAGTCAGGTTCTGGCTTTTTCTTACCGCCAGCATCATCCGCATACATTCTTCGCGTGTGTTTGGGTCAAGCGCTGCAAATGGCTCATCGAGAAGTAGAATTTCTGGGTTTACTGCAAGCGCCCGTGCCAGCGCAACCCTCTGCTGCTCTCCCCCGCTCATCGATGATGGATAGTGATCGATCAGGTGAGCGATGTTGAATTCCTTGAGCAGGGATCGCACCCGCTGTTCGGTTTCCGGTTTGGCAACCCGTCGCAGTCTCAGGCCAAAGGCAATGTTATCAAATGCTGTCATGTGCGGGAACAGGGAATAGTCCTGATAGACAATGGCGATGTGTCTGTTCTCCGGGGGGATGCAGCTGACATCTGTTCCACCAAGGAGGATTCTTCCGCTGTCCGGGAACCGGAGTCCGGCAATAGTTTCCAACAGGACCGTCTTACCAGCCCCGGAGGGACCCATGATGACGAGATATTCACCCGTGCTGATCCGTAGATCAACATCGTGCAGGCTGAATTCTCCCAGCGTCATGGATACGTGCTCAAGCGCGATCATGGTCATGTCTCCCCGTAGTGCGGGTTATCCACCGGAACACCACGAACACCGCGATACAGATGAGGATCATGATGAATGCAACGCTCCGGCTCTCTGCAAGCCCACCGGTCGTGAACCGCTGGTAGATGAGCGTGGACACGACCATCGGGAAGTATGCGATCATGACGACGGCCGCAAACTCGCCAACCGCACGGCCCCATGCAAGGAATGAACCGGAGAGGATATGGCGGGTGGAGAGGGGGAGCGCAATACTCCGGAATGCATGGAACCGTGTCGCCCCAAGCGTTCGGGCAACATTTTCGAGGTGGACGGGGACTTTTTCAAATCCTTCCCTCACGGCATTGATATAGTAGGGTGAGGAGACAAAAATCATCGCCACCACGATGCCGAAGAATGCATCCTCAAACACAATCCCCACGCTTCTTAACGGGGCACCGATAGGACCGCGGGACATGAAGAGGAGATACACCATCAGTCCCGCCACCGTGTGCGGCAGGACGAGCGGGATGTCGACAATGTTCTCAACCATCCCCTTCCAGCGGATGGTGTTCCGTGCCAGCACATACGCAAGAGGTGTGCAGAAAATGACAAGAAAGAATACCGCCACCAATGCCGCAACCATAGTGAGGAGTATCGCTTCGATCACACCGTACTCTGTTGCTACCGAGGCGAGGTGGGACAGGTCTAAAAGTTCCGGCACTGCAATGCTCAGGAGAGCCAGGATCGTAATTACGATCACCACGCCCCCCATAAGCCAGAACGCAATCAGGCACGGGTCATACCGGATACTGTCTACCATGATTCTGGATTACCTCTGTTCTCACCTAAAGTTCAAGCGCTCAACCGATCAGTTCAGAGGCACAGGCCAACCCTTCCCCCCAATTTTTGCCTTCTGGACAACAACATCTGCAAACTCCTGGGCAAGCTCCCGGTTTGGTGCGTTATTCGGTATAGTGACTGCGTAGACAATTGGCTGCCCGGTCCTGTTCTGGCCAATCGCACTGAACCGCTGGAACCCGAGAATCACCCTGACCTTCCCGTACTCATCAGCATAATCTGGCGAGCTTAAATCAATTTCCGGCGGGAGGCTGACCCACCGGAGATCATGCCCTTCTGCCACGCTCCGGTATTCGAACGCGTAATCGATACCACCAGCCTCAAGATGGGACAGGACAAAGATGCTCCCGTCCCGGATCACGAGTTTCTCATCCGATGGACGGAGCACTTCCGGAAGTATGATTGTCGCTATTCCGCCCTCATCCTGAACCACCAAAGGGGGTGCGAAGTGACTGCCGATGAGAACCGGAAATAGTGTGGTATTCTGGTAGTACCGGTCAGCGAGCAAAGCGACCATCATCGAGCGGTACCCGGCCGCGTCAAGCATCGGGTTAGAGATCCCCACACGGACGTCAGGGCGCGAAAGCACCCGGTACCAGTTCTCAGATGTTATCTCATCTGCATACTTGCTTTTGTTCGTGAATGCGATGACCATTGCATTCGTCGCAAAAGGCGTGTAGGCATCAGTAAAATTTGCACCAGTCGTTGAATCTACTCGGAACATGAGGTCAGGGATCAGGGATGCATCTGCAACAGCCACCACATCGATGGGGCGGTGGAGATCGGTCACCTGGCGGATAGCCTGGATACTCCCGTGCCCTTCGATCTGGACATCGACATCCGGGTGTTGTGCCTCAAAAGATTTTTCCACCTCATCAAATGGCTGGAGCAGGCTTCCTGCCGGTACTACTTTGAGAACCGTTTTTGGGTGTTGCACACCGGAGCTGCACCCGGCGGTACTGCACAGCAGGACAATCAGGAAACATGACATCAACATCCGGATGATGCGTTTGGTGTTCATTTCTTTTTGATCTCTATCTTATCCACCCATTTAACCCAGGCGCTGCCTTCTGTCACCACGCCCTTTTCCTTGGAGATTATCGCAACCCGCAGCGGTCCCCCGTCATTGTAGGAGAGCGGCTTTCCATCCTGTTCGTACATCAGCAGGATCTCGAGCGGGGGAGAGGAAATTTCTTTGAGATCCTCATTGAACGTAACGAATCCGTTCCCCTTCACCTGGTCGTAATCAAAGACCCAAAGGTACCCGTCTGGTGCCGAGATCCAGACCTGATCTCCCGATGAGATCCCTCCTGATGGTTCAAGAAGATCTGTAAGCAGAACCCCCTTGCAGATGTAAGGTCCGTATTTGATCCCAACGGTTGAAACGGCAAAACCATTGCCGGTGGTGGTGGGGAGTTTCCGGATCTGGTCGAGCGTGTATTCAGCCCGGGTGGAAGCGTTAACGGTCAGGTGCCAGCTGCTGAAGACATCAGAAGGAGTTGTCACCGGTTGTGATGAAGAAGCCGGTGCAGTGCCGGTGCAACCCGCACACCAGCAGGACAGGACCAGCAGGATGCAGATCGTTGTTACAGCACGGATCACAACGAACGCCTCCTCATGAGCATGACGGTTATCACGATCCCTCCGAAACAGGCAGACGGGAGGAGCTGGCTCTGCGGGGTCGTTGTTGTCGTACCTGCTGTTTTGTTTTCAAGGGATTTTGCCAGAGCACCCTTGGTGCCGTGATAGCCTCCGGTATAAACCCTGACCTCATCGATCCACTTGACGGTATAGCCGCTTGTGGACGGGTACAGGTCATCGAACAAGTGGATCGTTGCCGGAGGCATCACTTCCCGCATATCATTGTTCCCAAAGACGTGCTTGCCTTCCGGGTTTGTTTGAGTATCTGCAAAGAACACGAGCCGCATCCCGGCAAAGTAACCCGGCGGATATCCTGTTCCCTGCCGTTCACCGACCGTGGTCTCTTCCCCGTTATACCAGCAGACCACGATCGGACCCTGGCGGGGCAATGGGTTATAGACATTATCATACCCGAACTCGACATGGTAGCCATCCGGGGCTTTGATCATAACCTCATCACCCGGTTTCATCCCCCCCACAAGGTTAGCGAGATCCTTGACATCTGTGCCCCTGACTGCCCCCTCGTCCTTGAAGTTGGTGGTCTCGTTCACATCCCATTGCCCTTCCTTATCATCAACAAAGACCGGCCCCTGGTGGTAATAATGAGTTTTCCCATCGCCCTGTACGGGTAGGTTTACCTCCATCCAGTGGTAATCCACGGTTGTCTTGTTGAGTACTGTTGTGCCGTCTGCCGCATATTTCACCACGTGGATTGATGTGGTGGGTACTGCATAAACGACGTTCACAATCCCGCAAAGCAGGATCACGACTATCATAAAAGGGAGCAGTCTGATCCCATGCATCGGTTGTTCTCCTGAATCACGTACGTAACAAGATTTGGAGTGCATTGTCAAACCCTCTTTTGCATGATATATCCAAGGAAACCGCAGGCTGCAAGAGAACCTGCGATCGCGAAAGGTGAGATTCCTGCCTGGGTTGGTGCTGCAGCCGGGGGTGTCGTTGCCGTGCGAGCCGGTTCTCCCGGCGCTGTGCTGCGAGAATAGATCAGGATGTCAGAGATGTACTGGACTGATAGTCCGGTAGTTGTCGGGTACTTCTCGTCTCCCTGCCGATAATAATACCAGTACTCTGGTGCAGCGGATTCGTGCCAGTCGTAATTCCCGAAGGCATGAATTCCCCAGGGATTGGTGGAATTGTCTGCAAAAAAGATCAGGCGCATTCCCGTTCGGTACTGGGGGACATACCCTTCTGCGTCATGATACCAGGTGATTACCATGGGACCCTGCCGGGATGTTGGGGTATACACGTTTTTGTAAGCAAAGGTTTTGGTAAACCCGTCATCGGCTTTGATCTTTATCATATCACCCGGAGCCATCCCCCCGGCAAGTTCGCAGAGGTCTTTGAGATTCGTGCCTTTAACAGCCCCCATGTCCTTCTCCTGCACGTTTTTATCCTCTGCACTATTCCAGCGGAGCTGTTCTTCACGAGCCGGATCAGCATCGTCAACAAAAACCGGTCCCTGGTGATAGTAATGGGTCTTCCCGTCTCCCATCACCGGCAGGTTTGTTTCCATCCATTGGTACGTAACGGTAGTTTCATTGATCACCGTTACATTATCAGCTGCGTACCTGGCTATGTGGACCTGTGTCGTTACGGCAGACACTGCCGCTGTGAGTGAAATCACAGCATAGCAAAAGACCAGTGAAAAAAAAATCATTCTCAAAAAACGTTGCATCTTCCAATCCCTCTGGCGACAGGTAATTCTGTATTCAATTGTTGTGAATAGGCGAGAAGATGTTATAAATATTGTATTTTAAAACTGAGTTAACTATTTGTTATTAATAGTTTCCAGATTACCTACGGTCTGCAGTGCTTGTAATTCAAGTAATAAAATGTTTTCACAGGTATCTGATTCACCTGTCTGCGCTCTGAAGAGCACCTCACCGGAACCGCTCATCCGACCGGAACGATCCTGCACCGTGCGCAGTGTGTTCAAGCCATCCTGACGAGGCATCCGGATACGAGTCGAATGCCGGCACATAGGGTTTCAGGTCAAGAAGCGGTGTCCCGTCAAGGATATCCACATCTTCAACAACCAGCGTCGTTCCTTTCACTTCGATGAGTCGCACGATGGAGAGCCCGATAGCATTCGGGCGCCGGGGTGCCCGGGTGGCAAACACCCCGCGGGGAGTGGTGTCGAGGAACGGTGTGACCGTGAGCTGGTATGACGGGCAACGATGAAATGCATACATCAGGAAAATATGGGAAAAACCTTCGATATCCCTGAGCCCTTCTGCATATTCGGAGAAGATTTCGACCGTACCACGGATACCCCGTGCCCCGGAAGGCTGGATGGGCATACCAGTGATATCGGTAAATGGTGTATGGATGATGCCGATCGGGACAAAGGAGAGCGGGTCCCGGGTTTTCTCTTCATCCTGCATATACCGGGATCATCATTGTTGGTAAAAAACGTTCTTACCCTGCGAAATGGTTTTTAAAACAGGGAAAATAATCTGGTTACAGGAACGCCGGTATACGATACCGCTTCCTGGCCAGAGGGTCTTTTCCAGGAATATGTAACGATTTTACCAGTATCGATCATCAGTTGATCGTCTTACTATGGCATCTGTTGTGTGCATGCGTCCGCTTGGTGCTGATACCAAAAGGACACGTACCAATGTTCCTGTCATATATCATAATAGTTTTCATTTAACTTTAAGAGTATATCAAACAAAAATATTTATCACTGGGGATTCTACAGTTGATCGAGGCCCGACACCGGCATGCCAAAATGTAAAAACCCTGCAAGGGAAAAAAACCGGCGCGCCCGGAAAACCACTCTTGAACTCACGCTTGAATGGTTGCAGAACCTGTACGAAGAGAGTCAGGTCCGCCCGGGCAGACTCATCCGTCTGGCAATAAAGCCCCGGTGGAATACGCTGCTTGGTTCGAATAATGAGTGCGGTATTGCGGCAAAGTTCACCGGCATTGAGGACCGGACTGAGAACATTAAATTCCTGAACCTGATTGGAAAACCGCTTTTTGAGATCGCTGACTGGGGCATCCATGCAACTGATCTCCAGGAACGCTCATTGGGAATTGCGGCAATGAATGCACTCTCCCAGCAGTTTCTTGGATCTTCGTCAATAAGGAACCGGGGATTTCTTGCGCAGTGCTGGATGCCAGGGGATAAACTCGTCCGGCAGTACCCGACAATTTCCCGGCTGGTCACAAAAAATGACACCGTCGCAGTTATAGGATACGGAAATGAAGTTCGAAGCCTCCGAAGCAGGTGTCGTGCGCTGCATGTGACCGATATACGTCCACAAGAGACATTTGAGACCGTCATTATTGATACGACCATCAGGTATGGCCCCAGAGATATTATTGTTCATGCCGAAAAAGAAAACGAGAAGGTTCTCGGCGTCGCTGATGTTGTTTTCATCACCGCTTCCACGCTTGTTAATGGCACATTCGAAAACCTCATAAAATATACCGGCAAGGCTCGTCTTGTCGGCTTGTACGGGTTTGGCGGTTCCTTGATCCCGGATGCATTTTTTGAAAGGGGTATTGACTTTATCACCTCATTCCGTATTACGGATCCTGTCCGGTTTTCTGATGACATGATAAACGATCACGATATGCATAATTCCATCAGGACCACACAGAAGCAGTTCATGTTCATGCGCCCGCTGGCAGAAACACAGGGAACACCCATCAAAAAAATGCTTCGCCAGGCTGCCGACCCTTAAACCGGTTACTTTTCAGATATACTGACTGGGAGAAAAAAACGATATTCCTGATATATTCATTAATCAGGAACAGACTAAAAACCGGATAACGGCTTTGAGCGTTGAATCAAAAGCAAAGCTATGAAAAAAAGCAACCTCGTCTTCACGGGATTGAACTCCCTGAACCATGGTCTCTGCCATACGGAATTATCAGGTTGATAAAAAAGAATGTGAAGGTTCCCCCAGCACGTACCATATGTTTTTTCATACCGCCGCTTTTATTTTTTCATCATCGGACTTTTTTACCGGTTTTTTCGTCCATATGAGATCATTACCCTGGAATGAAAACGAATTCATGAACGATATGCGGATATCACCGGGTACCGATGACGTATCTGAATTCTGTGGAACAATAAGGAGAATAGTACTCTTATGAACCTGCCCGTAGGCTCCCGTAACACTGGAACGCATTCGTTCCAGTTTTTCCTTAGGCACCTTCTTTTCAAATGAGACAAGAACTTTGTTCAATTCTGTATTGCCGGAAATTGTACGTTCAGCAATAAATTCCCGGTCATAGCCTGCTGTTTCAGGCAACGGGGTAATTTTCCAGCCATCGTACGTAGAAAAGAACCGGTTGATCTCCTGCCTTGCAAACTGGTGCATAATATCCTGGTTGCTTCCCATAATCAATCAGTGATAGTTACCCGATATTCAATAAAAAACTATGGTTTTATAGACGAAGAGGATGATGTAAAAAAATGTTAATTATTATTAACAAACAAAATAGGTTTATAAATGAAATAGTGTGTGAAAATACCCGGTCAACGGGTAGAGTAAGGTTGCAGTCTGGTGTCAAGATCGAATTTCCCGACACCCCAAATTCCCCATCGTTGCCACCGTTAAGAAATACATCAGACCAAAACCTCAAGGTGTTATTATGCCTTCCTGCATCCGCTTTGCATAAAAAGGTTAAATATAAATAATTAATAAAAAAATATTTTAACTTATTCAACTTAATAGTGTGAGGATACTATGGACGAACTACTTGATGAAGGTATTAAAATCTTGTATGCTATCATACGTCAGAATGAAGATGCGGAGGCTGGCGAAGACCAGAAGGAAGCAGCCAGACAAATTAAACGGTTGGCCGTTTCAGGAAATTCTGAGGCAGTCGTCGTTTTGAATCGTCTCCGGCATACTCCGGATATGCACCCGTTCTTAAAAGAGATACTGCACGCGTGAACATGTGCGAAGCGGGTGACGGAAGGGGGGTATTTATTAGTATTTTTAAAAGATGTATTTTATAGAGAAACATTTTGCACTAAAAGTTATTCAGCCCGTATAATAGTACCCACCTTCTTTCCTTCAATTGCTTTTTCGATATTTCCCTTGGTGTGACAGTTGATGATCTTTACCTCTTTTACGTGGGCTGCGTCTTTTAGCAGTTCTACAACCATAGGTTCGATTACCAGGTTCTCAAGGTTCATCTCAAGCAGTTCAGAAGCAGTAATCTCCTTGATAAATTCCGCATCAGGGTGTATTAGAGGATCCTGCGTGTAGAGCCCGTTGACATTCTTTCCGATGATACAGTTCTTTGCTCCCATCACCTCAGCTATTAGGAATGCACCGGTATCCGTGCGGTGGGGGGGGATTGACCCGGATTTGGCAGGATGTTCATAGAGCCCGTACGGGGGTGTCCCGTGCATCACCGGAAGCATCCCGAGCTTGAGCAGGCTGGGAAGTTCAAGAAGGTCCCCGGTATGGATTCGGACGCCATTGTATTTTGAGAGGAGAATTGAGACCATAATCGCATTCTGTTCGGAAATCTTTGCGGAAAGTTCAGCTAGTACGCCGGTCGGCATGCCAAGATCCATACCGACATCCATGATATGCCGCACTCGGCCACCACCACCCGTCACAATCAGCATCTGATATTTTTTTGACAGCTGCCCCAGTTCTTCTATCAGGGGATACATAACATCACGACCGTAATCAATCGCAGCATGTCCGCCGATTTTGATAACGTTCAGCTCCGGCGTAATCCGTATATGCTCCCCTCTCGCCCGCTTCTTATGCATTCCTTTCCTGACGAGCGTTTCTCCCTGCAATCCACTTTTTATCTCAAACCGTTTTTCCATCATCCGTCACAACATCATTCGTATCGCGAAGCGAAGTTATAAGATATTGTAAACCAGTTGGTATATCAGAACCAATCATTCTCGGCAGAAAGATACTATACTACGGGAATGATTATGATTGGAGGAACTAAAAATGAAGATTTACGTGCGTGAACGCCAGAAAGTCGGTGAGGGTGTCGAGTCTCCGAAGTATCGCATCGTTGCAGTGACCGGTGGTCAGATCCAGATCGAAGCGACCCACTTCCGGAAATTCGAGATAGAACAGATCGCTAAGGATATCAAGGCCGAATTGGTCTATATGAAACCGGTAGCAGAAGACCAGAAGAAAAAGAAACACTAAAAGGATGGATTACCTTTTTTAGATCTTTTATTGCCATTTCTTTTTTTTACGCACCTGGCACCACACCCTGAATCTTTATGCTCTCCCGTCTCCAACTACTCTAAGAGTTGTAATGGCTGCCCTCTCTGTCGATGTCCTTTTTGATGCGGCAATTCGTATCCAGCTCGCAGAACGATCGATCTCTCTCACGTTTGCACAGGACACTATCCGGATAAAATTCCCGACCACACGACGGCTGGCAGAATTTCTTGAGGTCCCCCATTATTATGTCCTGCCCTATTTTGCCATGATGGAGCAGGAAGAGCTCGTCACCCGTGCAGAACGCGTGGGAATCCTGACTACCGCAAAGGGGAGCCGGAAAATGATCGATTTGATGAGGGAAAAATATCTTCAGGAAACTGAGGACATCATGGGAATGGCTGTTTTTTTAGAAATTATAAAAAAATTCCCGTCTCAGTAATCTAAAACAGATCTTTTTTTCTCTCTCTCCTGTAATCAAGGATCAGTACTGGTATATCAATTGTTTATCAATTGGTAAACATATTGAAGTTTACAAATTAAAAAAGAAATAGTTTTTATTGATAATCACTGATCTAATGTCATAAAGGATAGATGTGTATGAAGAGTTCCCTGAAAACGAGCGTAAGCATACTGCTGTTCATCCTCCTTATCGGAGGTGTGTTCATCGCAGGATGCACAACAACCAGCCAGCCGGTAAACCAGACAACGGATACCAGGCAAAAACTTTTACTTGCTACAACCACGAGCCTGTACGATACCGGGCTGCTCAATTACCTTGAACCAAAATTTGAGGCGAAATATAATGTCGACCTTCAGATCACGTCACAGGGCACTGGTAAGGCGATCGAACTTGCCAAGAAAGGCGATGCTGATGTGCTGCTTGTTCACTCCCCTTCCCAGGAACTTGCATTCGTGAAGGACGGTTATGGTATTAACCGGCGATCGTTTGCTTCGAACTACTTCATGATTGTAGGGCCTGCGAATGATCCGGCGGGTATAATTAATATGACACCCGAAAATGCCTTCACCACCCTCCTCCTGAAGGGGACTAACAAGACGGCAGGTGTTTACTTTGTATCCCGGGGCGACGGGTCCGGGACGCACACTGCAGAGCAGAAGATCTGGTCCAACGCCAAATTCAATTATACTTTGAATGTCGAGAAATCCGGCACCTGGTATATCGAGGCCGGGAAAGGTATGGGAGAGACCCTCCAGATGGCAGGCGAGAAAAAGGCATACACCTTCACGGATGAAGGGACGTATCTTTCGTACAAGAGCAACCTGACTCTCGTCCCGATCATCACGAAAGGGTCGAGCCTGCTCAACATCTACAGCGTCATGACTGTGTACAATGACAAGCAGCCGGTTGACAAGATCCAGATGGCGAATAATTTCGTGAATTTCCTGATCTCAGCGCAGACGCAGGCCGATATCGGCAATTTTGGTGTGGACAAGTATGGTAAGGCATTGTTTACCCCGATGAGTGTCAGCGTTCCGACAGCACCAGCAGGCAATGTAGGTGATTACAGCACACCGGCGACTGATCTCAAACCTCCGGTGGTAGTGTCCAACACGACCGCAACAAAATAACCCCCCTTTTTTTCTTAAAAACCGGGCGGCCCTTTCCGTTTCCGGTATCTTCCGTCAAACTTTCCAGATATAGTTCTGAAAACATTAACCATCAGATTATTGTTTTTTAGATTGACCTGCTGACTCAGCCGCAGGACCTGCCTTGGTATCGGGTGTATCCTCCGGAAGGTCAGTTGAAGGGGGAATACAATAAATCCTGTTGGGGCTTTTTTGTATTTCATGCCCGGTTTTCCGGTAACCTCCGGCACAGCGCGAAAGAAAAGTCCGGGAAAGAGTGGTCGGGACAATGGTAGTGAGAACTCATCACTTTTTCTGAACTCTGCTCTTGTCGACCAACCCAAGAAGATACGCGGCAGCCATCCCAAGAATAAATGCGATTGTCATTGAGCTCACGAGCGCGAGTACCCCGATAATACAGGTAACGACAAGGGATTCGGTCTTGAGACTGTGCCGGGCCATCTCGATCCCTACAAACACCAGCAGCGCTCCCAGAACCCCGACCGCAATGATGGAAAGGATCTGAGGGGAAGAAAAGAAGAGGGCCAGGAAGATAAAAATTAGACCTGCGTAGACATTCGCCCCACCGGTTCTCGCGCCGTAGCGGTACTGCCCGGCGAGGCCCCCGGCCCCGTGGCACATCGGAAATCCCCCAAAGGGTACAGAAGTAAGATTCATCAGCCCGATAGTGATGGAGAATTTCTTGGGCGGGATATCGGTTGAGAAGAGATCTTTTGTCAGGAGCGCGGTCGCGAGGATTGCATTTGCGATGGTAAGGATGACCTGGGGAAGAACAAGCGTTGAGAAGGCAGATGAAAAATCTGTGGGAAGGGGAAGCACAAGCTGCGGTGCAGGAATAAGGCTGACGGGTGGTATACCGTACAGGAGCAGTCCACCAATTAAACCGACGCCCATAACGCACAGCGATGAAAGATCGGGGATACGACGGTAACGAAAGAGAACGAGGAACGCGATGACAATCGCTATCCCGATAATAAAAAAGAACGGGTCTTTGATCACAAAACCCGCTGAAGCCTTGAACAGGAGCAGCGCAAGACCCAGCTGGATTCCCCGCACGACACTCTGCGGTACCCAACGGTCGATAACCTCAAAGACGCGACCGTAGCCGAGCACAAGAAAGATCACACCGAGTATAAGTCCGGATGCGGCAATCTCCCCGCTCCCGATACCACCGGCTATCACGATCACTGCGATCGCCTTCATGGGTTCAAGAGGGATAGGCAGCCGGTAGTAAAGCCCGGTGAGAATAAACCAAATGCCAAAGAAGAGGAGCACGTACCGGGTGTTGACATCAGATACCAGCGCCACGGCAATTATCAGCGGGATGATCGTCCCGAAATCACCCAAAGAACCCGCCAGCTCCGACAGGGAGAATTTCATCGGGATTACGGGCTGCGGGGTCACGGTCGTTGCGCTCAGGAGGTCAGGAGATTATTCTGTTCGATGGATACCCGGATCCGGGATATTCTCCGTAACACACAATTAAAAATCGTTTACCAATCATTAAAATAAAGTAACGTTGATGATAAGAATTAACCTTTTCACTGGGATATTACAAAATACCCGGTAAAACCAATGCATGGATCACATTAATTCCGGCGGTGTCATCGATGAGTGAGATTGTATCAGGATTTCTTCAGGCAATCAACCTGATCGTTTCCCTCAATCCCGAGGTGATGCAGATAGCCGCACTCTCCCTTTTCGTCTCGCTTGCGGCAACCATTATCGCGGCCGTCATATCAATACCGTTGGGAGGACTCATCCATTTCCACGAATTCCGGGGCAAACGTATACTCATCATCCTCATCCAGACCCTCTACTCTGTCCCGACTGTTGTCGTCGGCCTCGTGCTCTACCTCTTCCTCTCCAGGGACGGCCCGATCGGGATTTTTGGGCTCCTTTTCACCCCGGAAGGTATGATCCTGGGCCAGACCTTGCTGATTATTCCCATCATGACCGGACTGGTCATCGCTGCCCTCGGCGGAGTAGACCGGAATATCAGCGATACGCTCATCTCGCTGGGAGCAACAGGATTCCAGACCATTGTCCAGATTGTTAGGGAAGCGCGTCTGGCGATCCTCAGCGCCGTGGTCCTCGGCTTTGGTCGTGCGATCTCTGAAGTCGGTGTTGCCATGATGATCGGTGGCAATATCAGGGGCGCAACACGGGTACTGACTACCGCGATTGCGTTGCAGACCGGTATTGGCGACTTTCCTCTGTCTATTGCACTCGGGATTATCCTTCTTGGAATAGCACTAATCGTCGTTATCATCCTGAACCTCATAACATCCGGCCTGTCTTTTGAGTCCCAGGTGGCACTCGGAGGCCCGCGTACGTGATCCGGATAGCAGATCTCTCGCGCCGGGCTGGCGGTAAAACTATTCTCGAATCGATCGACCTCGAGATCCATCGCGGGGAGATCTTCACCATTATCGGCCCGAGCGGAAGCGGCAAGACAACGCTGCTCCGTCTCATCGATCTTCTCGATATGCCAACAACCGGCACCATCATTTTTGACGGAACTGATACCGCCGCATCAAATACGGTCCGGCTTTCGATCCGCAGGCGCATGGCGATGGTATTCCAGAAACCTGCGGTCCTCAACACCACGGTTGCCGGCAATGTTGCATTCGGACTGAAGTTTCGGGGTAGAGAGAAATCAGAGATTGATGCACGTGTTCATGAGGCACTTGATATAGTCGGACTCCTGCACCTTGCAGATCGGAAAGCGATCACGCTCTCCGGGGGAGAGATGCAGCGCGTGGCAATCGCACGGGCACTGGTCACCCGACCTGAAGTCCTTCTCCTGGACGAGCCGACGGCAAATCTTGATCCTGTCAACACTGAGCTGATCGAAAATCTCATCAAACACATCCACCAGCGCTTTCATACAACTATCGTCCTCTCCACTCACGATATGGTCCAGGGCCAACGCCTCGCTGACAGGATCGGGGTGATCATGGATGGGCGGATTGTCCAGGTCGGTTCGCTCCATGATATTTTTTACCGCCCGCAAGGCAAGGATATCGCCCGGTTTGTGGGTATTGATACGATATTGAAAGGGGTAGTTGAATCCAATGAAGAGGGGCATGCCCGTGTATCTGTCGGCAATGCAGTCTTTGAGGTGCTTACACCTTGCAGACCCGGTACACAGGTATCCTTGTTCATCCGCCCGGAAGAAGTTACCATTGCACCCAAAGACGGAGAATTGCCAAAAACCAGTGTACGGAACCAGCTGACGGGAACGATCACAAAGATGGTCCCCTTTGGACCATTTGTCCGCACCACTATTGACTTCGGCTCATCCCTGACGGCACTGGTGACCCGCAGATCTGCTGATGAGCTCTCGCTTGCTGTCGGCATGACGGTAATCGCAGGTGTCAAAGCCACTGCCATTCATGTCATTCCCGATTCAGGCTGATAGTTTCTTTGGTCTTTTTATGCTGGGGAAAACTGTGATGAGTTAAACACTATAATACGAGAACGCCTAATAATAGGACGATGCGCTGCACGGTCCTGGCCAGCGGAAGCAAAGGTAACTGCGTTTTTCTCGAAGGGGAGAGCGGGGCACTTCTGCTGGATGCAGGACTGAGCACAAAAGAGACGCTCCTGCGAATGGACAGATCGTCCCTTGATGCCGGGCAGATTAATGCAGTGCTGGTGACGCATGAGCACGGGGACCATATCAAAGGCCTCGACGTGCTCGCCCGCCGTCTTTCTATTCCGGTCTATGCAACTGGAGGGACGCTCGATGAGTTCCTCCACCACCGGCGCACTTCCGATAAACGGATCGATAGTCACGTATGCCGGTATAATGATCGGTTTGTGATCGGGGATTTTGTTATCGAATCGTTTGCCACCTCCCATGATGCTGTCGAGCCCTGCGGATTTATCATCAGGGAAAACGGGGTCAGGTTTGGGTACTGCACCGATACAGGTATCTTAACTTCTCATATGCTTGACCTGCTCCGGCAGTGTGATGCCATCGTGCTCGAAAGTAACCACTGCCCGGATATGCTCCAGAACGGGCCTTACCCCGAATCATTGAAACGAAGAATCCGTTCAAAACGAGGGCACCTGTCCAACACCGCTGCTGCCCGGTGCCTGCAAACTTTGGGGAAAGACGTACCGCAGGTCGTGCTTGCCCACCTGAGCGAGACGAACAACACACCAGAGCGGGTGATGGCAAGCGCCCGCGAGGGGCTCGGGCTCTTTTATGAAGAAATGACGGTAGTTATCGCCACCCAGTGCGGGACATCCAATTCCTGCCCGCAGTGGATAAAACTCTAAAAAGGATCGGGAGATTTCCCTTTTTTTGAGGATATACTACGCAGAAGACGGGATCAGTTGTTTTTTTTATGTATCTTTGATCTTAAGCAGCTTGAGGCAATAATGGTCAATCGAGTCAATCATTGCCTTTTTTGCCTGCTTGACTTTCTTTTCATCATCCGAGAAGAAATCATGCGCCACGTATTCGAGCAGTGTCACGTAATGATGATGAGGGCCAAACGTTCCTTTAATTTCATCCAGGTAGGCATATGCCTCATAGTTTTTGCCGCTCATCAGCTCGAACCCAAAATCAAGGAGAGCGAGAGCGTGTTGCGGGAAGTTTTTACTTATCGCCAGCTTCCTGAATTTGTCATAGACCTCTTCCCGGGTGGTGATGATTGCCAGTTTGAGCCCGTAATAGATTGGTTCAAGCTCATCGGGATACTGCTGGGTCATCTGCCTGACTACCCCGGCCACGCCCCCGGCGTCACGTTTCTCGAGCTTCAGCTTGTAGAGCTCCCGCAGGAAGTACATATCATCGAAGAACCGCTCAATTGCCAACCCCAAAAGTTCTTCCCGGATATCACGCTTCCCATCCTTTGACGCCTTCTCAATCCCTATCCTTAAAAATTCCCGCTCTTCGGGAAACCATGCAATTGCCTGTTTTAACATGAACCAGAAGACCTTGTTGATACCGGGGTCATCGCCGATTCCCATCTCTTTGAGCCGGTTCGTGGGGGGATTTAAGCGAACCAGCTCGATCATCTGCTCGCGGGCGGCAAGTGCTGCCGGCGTGGGTCCCCGGGTTAGTTCTTCCTGATCCAAATCTCCTCCCAGGGGGGGAGAGCGGGCAAAGTAGCAGTACGCCAGTGCCGGGCAGATCAGCACGTCAAGATTCCGGTATTTTTTTAACTGTTCAATCGCTTCGGTATATTTCCCGAGGTTGATCAGCTTTATACCGAGCACGATATCGAAGAGCGCTTTTCCGGTTTTCTTGCGCTTATTCCGTTCAGCATAATCGAACAGCTTCTCAACATACGAGATATCTTTGGACATGGTGCTCTTTTCAAGCACCCGTAGGGTGATGCTGTCGATAAAATGGTCGTAAAGATCATCATTTACATTCGGGAAGGTTTTTTCCAGGGTGTCAATGACGTGACCGTAAAAAACAGGAACATTTGTATCGATTTTTTCTGAATTTTTTTCAATATAATCGAAAAAATCCTTTTTCAGCTGGTTGAGTTTTACCCTGATGATCGCATCGGGCTGACACTCCTCGTCCATACTACAGAATTACCCTTGTTAGTAATAAATTTGTTGACCTTTGAAGCAGGAGAAATCAGGATACAGATTGTTTTGTCTGAAATCTGGCGATATCTAGCCATTTCATGATCAAAAAGGAACAAAACGTTAATGCGTGCGCTTGGACAACATCACAAAAGAGAAACTTCATGCTCTTTATGGACTTTTCCCGGGTTTGCGAACAACTGGAAGGGACGTCCGGGCGTCTCGATATGATTGATATCATCAGTCGTGTCCTCCCCACCTTGTCTCCAGAAGAGCTCCCGGTCTTTGTCCGGTTTGTTATGGGCCGGATTTTCCCGGACTGGAGCTCAAAAAAACTTGGAATCGGCCCCAATCTCCTGTATGAAGCAATCGGCTACGTAGCTGGCATGAAAAAAGAACAGGTAATCGAAAGAATCACCATCACGGGAGATGCCGGACGCGCCGTTGAGGAGCTGCTTTCGATTAAATCGCAGACTACCTTTTTCCACGAAGACCTGGATCTCGTTCGTGTGTATACCGGACTCATCGCGATCGCCGAACTGGAGGGGAAAAAGTCCCAGCGGGAAAAACTGCTGGCAGTCCGCCGGTTGCTGGGCAATGCTCACCCGCTTGAAGGCAGATATCTTGCCCGCATCATGCTTGAAGAACTGCGTATCGGTGTTGGCGAAGGTAGTGTGCGGGACGCGATCGCCAGGGCATTTTTAGTGGATTCTGCACTCGTTGAGCATGCGATGCAGGCGTTGAATGATGCGGGTGAAGTCGCACGGCTCGCCAAACTGGGCCCTGATGCCCTACGGGACGTTCGTATCACCCTGTTTCATCCGGTGCGGATGATGCTTGCCCAGCAGGGGACAATTCCGGATATGATCAAGGAGCACGGGCAGATTGCTGCCGAGTTCAAGTATGACGGTTCCCGGTTCCAGTTTCACAAAAAAGGCAACTGGGCCCGGCTGTATTC